>JAESGY010000223.1_pt1 | contig 39608 bp, 40 predicted proteins | sample 9269841 | NCBI WGS metagenome assembly JAESGY01 (sample SAMN17022865, study PRJNA683097) | algae metagenome | isolation source: Spirirestis rafaelensis WJT71-NPBG6 and co-occurring heterotrophs from... | place: USA: Pinto Wells, Joshua Tree National Park, Colorado Desert, CA | collected 2006-08-15
CAGGCGGAAGTTGCTCATGTGAGGATGGTCCCGGGGTTTGGGCCAGCGATCAACTGCCCTCGGAATCTACCCAGGCTGGGTCAGCACCGTAAGTCCGACGGGCTGCTAGGCCGCGGCCATCGGTCCGGCTCCCGAAATCAAAGCCTGCTGAATCATGCCAGGGGCAAACGCAAAGGCAATACTGTTCTCGGACGAAACCGTATAGGACCGTTGCGGATTGTTGATATACAATCTCCCAAATCATCACCTTGCTTTTGCACCTGCGAAAGCGCATATCGCCTGCGCCGGGGCCACCACGCCCCGGCGGTGCCCGGCCGCGTGAGCGGCCCGCGCAGCCGCCCCTTCCGGGGCCGCGCGGAAAAAGCCGAACTGCCGGCGCACGCGACAGCTTCCCACCGGACCGGCCCAGCCACGCGGGGTCTCCACCTGCAACACGCGGCGCGCCGCCCCCAAGCGGGCGCGCCTGGCGCCGCGCGACCGGAAATATCCTCACTCGTGACCACCTTCACCGATCTCGGCCTCGCCGCGCCCCTCCTGCGCGCGCTCGATGAGGCCGGCTACACCACCCCCACCCCCATCCAGGCCCAGGCCATCCCCACCGTGCTGGCGGGCCAGGACCTGCTGGGCATCGCCCAGACCGGCACCGGCAAGACCGCGGCCTTCTCGCTGCCCATCCTGCATACCCTGAACGCCAAGGGCGGCCGTCCGCCGCGCGGCGGCTGCCGCGCCCTGGTGCTCTCCCCGACGCGGGAGCTCTGCTCCCAGATCGCGGAGAATGTGCGGATCTATGGCGGGCATCTCGGCCTCTCGGTCGCCGTCGTCTTCGGCGGCGTGCCGCACGGGCCGCAGCGCCGCGCCCTCTCCCAGGGTGTCGATATCCTCGTCGCCACCCCCGGCCGGCTGCAGGACCACCTGGATGCCGGCACCGCCCGGCTCGACCGAGTGGAGGTGCTGGTGCTGGATGAGGCCGACCAGATGCTGGACAAGGGCTTCCTGCCCGCCATCCGCCGCCTGGTGAAGGCGCTGCCCAGCCAGCGCCAGACGCTGTTCTTCTCCGCCACCATGCCGACCGAGATCGGCCGCCTGGCGAATGAGCTGCTGCGCGACCCCGCGCGCGTCGAGGTCGCGCCGGTGGCGACGACGGCCGACCGCGTGGCGCAGCGCGTCATCCACCTGGAGCAGGGGCGCAAGCGCCAGATCCTGGCGGAGCTGCTGCGTAGCGAGGGCGTCGGCCGCACCCTGGTCTTCAGCCGCACCAAGCACGGCGCCGACCGGGTGGTGAAGCAGCTCGCGCAGGATGGGCTGGCCGCGAACGCCATCCATGGCAACAAGAGCCAGAGCCAGCGGGAGCGGGCGCTGGCCGAGTTCAAGGACGGCTCGGCGCCGATCCTGGTCGCGACCGACATCGCAGCGCGCGGCATCGACGTGGACGGCGTGACCCATGTGGTCCAGTACGACCTGCCGGAAGTGCCGGAGACCTATGTCCACCGCATCGGCCGTACCGCCCGCGCGGGCGCCTCGGGTGAGGCGGTGGCGCTGGTCTCGGCCGAGGACCTGGACAAGCTCTGGGCGGTCGAGAAGCTGATCCGCCAGGTGATCCCGGCGGAGGACAAGCGGGAGGACAAGTCCGGCTCCCTCGCCAAGCCCGGCCTGCTGCAGCGCCAGGGAACGAATGCTGGCCGCGGCAATGGCGGCGGGCAGGGCAGGGGACGTGGCCAGCCCGGCGGGCATGGCGGCCAGCGCCAGGGCCAGCCGCGGCCGCAGGGGCAAGGCCAGGGCGGACGGCCCCAGGCCGCCGCGAAGCCGCAGCATGCCGCGGGTGGTGAGGGGACGCGCCGCCGCAGCGCGGCCGGCGGCGGCGATGGCGCGCGGCGGGACCGCGATGCCTTCCGCAGCGGCGATTTCCGCGACAACGCCCCGGCCTTCCTGACCCGCGGGCGCTGACCGAAGGACCGCGGCGCCCGCACGCGCCGCGGTCCCGCGACGCCTCCGGCGGCGCGTTCCGCTGGCGCAGGCCGCGCCGGCTCTGGCATCCTCCCGCGCAACAACACGCCTCGGGAGGCTTCGCCATGTCCATCCTCACCCGCCGGGCCGCGCTCGGCCTGCCGGCGGCCCTTGCCGCGCTGCCTGCCGCGGCCCAGACCGGCACCTGGCCGGACCGGCCCATCCGCATCATCGCGCCCTACCCGCCGGGCGGGCAGACCGACCTGGTCTCCCGCTGGCTGGCGGACCAGCTCCGCACCGTGCTGCCGCAGCCGATCGTCATCGAGAACCGTGCCGGCGCGCAGGGGATCATCGGCACCCAGGCCGCCCTGCAGGCGCCGGCGGACGGCTACACGCTGCTCTACGTCAATGCCTCCACCACGCTGATCAACCCGGTGGTGCATGCCAATCCGGGCTACGACACCTTCCGGGACATGGCGCCGGTGGTCCAGTTCGGCACCGCCGCGCTGGTGCTGGCGCTGCGGCCGGACCGCGGCATCCGCAGCTTGGCGGAACTGCTGGCGGAGGCGCGCCGCCGGCCGGGCGAGCTGACCTATGCCAGCTTCGGCGTCGGCTCGGCCAGCCATCTCTATGGCGCGATGCTGGAGAAGGTGGCCGATGTGCGGATGAGTCACGTGCCCTATCGCGGCTCTGCCCCCGCCGTGCTGGACGTGGTGGCGGGCAATGCCTTCCTCTCCATCAATGACGAGGCGGTCAGCGTGCCGCAGATCCGCGATGGCCGGCTGCTGCCGCTGGCGGTGACCGGGCCGCAGCGGGTCGACACGCTGCCGGAGGTGCCGAGCTTCGTCGAACTCGGCTATCGCGGCGGGCTGGAATTGCTGGGCTTCAACGGTCTGGTCATGCGCGCCGGCACGCCGCCCGCCATTGTGGAACGCTTCGCCCAGGCGGTGCTCGGCGTGCTGCGGACGCCGGAGGGGCGGGCGAAGATCCGGGAGCTCGGCCTGGTGCCGACCGCGCTGGGCCCGGCGGAATTCGCGGCGCAGCTCCGCACCGATGCGCCGGTCTGGGCCGCGGCGGCACGGGCCAGCGGCGCGAGGGTGGAGTAGCGCGCCGGCTGGTGCGCGGCCGTGGTCATGGCATGGTGCGGCCCAAGGACCCCCAAGGGAGGAACCGCCATGCGCCGCCGCCACCTGCTCGCCACCCCCGCGCTGCTCGCCGCGCCCGCGCTGGCGCAGGGCCCTTTCCCCGAGCGCCCGGTCACCATGGTGGTGCCCTTCGCGCCCGGCGGCTCGCCCGACATCGCGGGGCGACTCGTCGCGCCGAAGATGACGGAGGTGCTGGGCCAGCCCGTGGTGGTGGAGAACCGCGCCGGCGCCGGCTCCACCATCGGCACCCGCAGCGTGCTGCAGGCGCGGCCGGACGGGCATACGGTGCTGATGGGCAGCATCAGCTTCATGATGGCGCCGCTCACCATGGACCCGCCGCCCTTCGACTCCGCGGCAAGCTTCCGTGTCGTCAGCCTGCTGGCGACGGTGCCCTATATCCTGGTGGTGCGTGCCGATGCGCCGCCGCGCGACATCGCGGGCTTCCATGCCTGGGTGCGGGACAATCCGGGCAAGCTCAACTACGGCTCGGCCGGCAACGGCACGCCGCTGCATCTGGGCGGCGCCATCTACTCCCTGATGACGGGGGCGCAGATGACGCATGTCGCCTATCGCGGCACCGGCCCGGCCATGGCGGACCTGCTGGCGAGCAATGTCCAGATGGTCTTCGCCGACCTGCCGGGCGCCGCGCCGCATATCCGCGCCGGCACCGTCCGCCCGCTCGCCTCCCTGGTGCAGCACCGGCTGGCCGGCTTCCCGGATCTGCCGACCATGGCGGAGAGCGACCCGCGACTGGCCGAGTACGAGATCTACACCTTCACCATGCTGGTCGCGCCGAAGGCGGCGCCGGACGGGCCGGTGAACCGGCTGCATGAGGCACTGGCCATCGCCGCGCGTGCGCCGGAGCTGCAGCCGCGCTTCGCCGATCTCGGCTTCGATATCGTCATGAACAGCCCGGCCGAGGGCGATGCCTATCTGGCGCGGGAGCAGGCGAAATGGGCCCGGCTGATCCGGCAGGCCGGCATCAGGGCGGATTTCTGAGCCTTTGGCCGACGTGCCCCCCCCCCACTGCTGGCCGGCACGGGACCACCCTGTGCCGGGCCGGCGGTGGCTTGGCCAGCAGCGGACAGGTGGCGGGGGAGGGTATCCGTCCATCGCGGCCTGCGTTCACATCGGAACGCCGATCCGCAGCAGGTCGTTGGTCAGAACAGCGTCACGGCCTTCCGCGATCTGCGCCGGACCGCGGCATACGCCCATCATCTAGGACTGGATGTTTCCAGGACGTTTCGTGACCGCACCTGGATAGGCACAATCAGAACGGAACGAATACGCTGCCTCGCCGAACCTGCCAGCGGTGCATGCCGGGCCAGCCCTTTACCGACCCCGCCCGGTGAACCTGGGCGCCCCGCCGGCGTTCCGCCGCCATGCGGGAAACGATCCTGGAGAAGGCGGGCGACCGCCGCGTGATGCGCACCGACGATGCCGGCACGCTGATGCTGGACGAGGCAGGCAAGGTCGCCGCCCAGCACGGCACCGACATGCATGAGACGCTGCTGGCGTCGCTGCGGGAGGAGGGCTGGCAGGTCACGGCCGATGGCGACCGTGTCCCGCCCGGCGGCCCCGCGAAGCCCCCTGGCGCCGTCGCGGGCGACAGCGGCGCGCCGGGGCTGAAAGCGACCGAGAACGACGCGATCTCGAGCTGACGCGCCATCCTCGCCGGGCCTGCGCGGAGGCGCTTCCGCCAGGCGCCCGGCCGGCATCGGATTGCGTTCAAGACTGAACGCCCATCCGCTGATGTTCCTTGTTTTCCGAGCAGCGCCACGCGACCGGTCGTCAATGGCCTCCCGCGATCCGCTCTACGCCGCCAGTGAGGCCAGGGCCGCGTCCACGCCGCCGGGCTGGTGCGGCACGCCACCGACCCTCATGGCCAGTTCCACGGTCGCCAGCGTGCCGAGGATCATCGGCTCGTTCAGGTCGCCGAGATGGCCGATGCGGAACAGCCTGCCCCCCAGCGGCCCGAGCCCGCCGCCGAGCGAGAGGTTGAAGCGCTGCATCGCCACGCGCCGCAGCGCATCCGCGTCATGCCCCTCCGGCATCAGCACCGCCGTCACGCTGTCCGACATGCGCGCGGGATTGGTGCAGAAGAGCTGCGGGCCGTTGTTGCCGGACCAGTGCTGCACCGCCGCGCGCACCGCCCGTGCCAGGCGGGTGTGACGGGCGAGCACGTTCTCCAGCCCTTCCTCCTGCTCCATCAGCCGCAGGGATTCCTGCAGGCCGTAGAAGAAGCTGGTCGGGACGGTGCCGAGGAAGCTCTTCAGCGGGCGTTTCATCATGGCGCCCCAGTTGAAGTAGTGCTTCGGCAGGCGCGAGGTCTCATGCGCCTTCAGCGCCTTGCGTGAGACGCCGGTGAAGCTGAGCCCGGTGGGCAGCATCAGCCCCTTCTGGCTGCCGCCGACCGCCGCATCCACGCCCCACTCATCCATGCGGAAGTCGAGGCTGCCGAGGGAGGAGATGGTGTCCGCCAGCAGCAGCGCCGGGTGGCCGGCGGCATCCAGCGCCGCGCGCACCTCCGGCAGCGGGATCATCATGCCGGTCGAGGTTTCGTTGTGCACCACGCCGACCCCCTTGATGGCGTGCTCCCGGTCCGCCGCCAGCGCCGCCCGCAGATCGGCGATGTCGACGCCGCGCCGCCAGTCCGCCGCGACGGTCCGCACCTCGAGGCCGAGATCGCTCGCCATGCGGCCCCAGGACTGGGAGAAGTGGCCGCTCTCCAGGATGAGGATGACGTCGCCGGGCGAGAGCAGGTTGACGAGGCTCGCCTCCCAGGCCGCATGGCCGGAGCCGGTATAGAGGAACACCTCCTGCCCGGTCTTCAGCACGCGCTTGAGGCCGGCGATGCAGGCCCAGTAGACCTCGGCGAAGGCCGGGTCGTTGAAGTCCACGGTGTGATGCGCGGTCGCCAGCAGCACGCTGTCGGGAATGTTGGTCGGGCCGGGATTGGCGAAGAACTGGCGGCCCCGGGGCTTCGGCGGCGTCTGGCTGGCGCTCATCTCATGGTCCTTGATCCGTCTCGATGACAGGCTAGACCGGGAAGGGGTGCTTGCGGAGATGGGGAATGTAGCTTTCCTCCACATCCACCTCCAGCGAGGCCAGCACCCGCACCACGGCGCAGTAGAAGCTTGCCGTGACCGTGAGATCGACGATGCTCTCATTGTCCAGCGCCGCGCGCAGGGCGGCGAAGGTCTCATAGCCGATCCCCGGGCCGGCATAGACCTCCCGCGCCGCCTTCAGCACCAGGCGCGCCAGCGGTTCGAGCGCCGAGACCTCGCCGCGGCTCTCCTGCTTCACCGCCTCGATATCGGCATCCGTCACACCGAAATCGTAGCCGATCTTGACGTGGTGCGACCATTCATAAGGGGAGCGGGCGAGCCAGCCGATCTGCAGGATCGCCAGTTCGCGCAGGCGCGGGTCGAGCTTCGCGCCATGGCGGATGTACTGGCCGAGCGCGCCGAAGGCGCGCGCCGCGCCCGGGCTGTTCACCAGCGCCTTGTGCAGCGTGATCTCGCGCTTCAGCAGGTCCTGGTCCTCGGGCTTCAGGTCGGATTTCTCCAGATAGGGCAGGCGGGCCATGGGACGTCTCCGTGGTCTTGCTCAGAGGAACCTGTAGTCGAAGCCGGCGGCGCGGCCGGTGATGCGGCCGGCGGTCGTGCCGGGGAAATGGATGGGCAGCACCACGGTCGGCGTGTCCACGACGTCGGCGAGGAATTTGCGGCGGGATTCGGCCGCCATCGCCGGGTCCCAGTCGAAGATGGTGGACCAGCCCGGCTCCCGCACCTGCAGTGCGTGGTGCATCAGGTCGCCGGTGACGACCGCGCGCTGGCCGCGGGAGTGGATGTTGATGCAGCAATGGCAGGGCGCATGGCCCGGCGTCGGCGTCAGGGAGAGGGTGTCGTCAAGCTCGAAGCCGTCATCGACCAGCAGCGCCTGGCCGGCCGCGACGACGGGTTCGCAATTATAGCGCCAGACATTGCCGGGCGGGTTGGCGCCGCGCCGCGTCGCCTCTTCCCAGAATTCGTATTCACGCTTGTGGAAGACGTATCTGGCCCGCGGGAAGGTCGGCACCCAGCGGCCGTTCACCAGCCGCGTGTTCCAGCCGCAATGGTCGATATGCAGGTGGGTGCAGAAGACGTAGTCGATATCCTCGAAGCGCAGCCCCTGCGCGGTGAAGCCCTCCAGCCAGGGGGCCTTCGGGAAATCCATCGGCGGCGGGTAGCCCTTGTCCTCGCCGGTGCAGGTATCGACCAGGATGGTGTGCTTCGGGGTCCGCACGACGAAGGTCTGGTAGGTGATGACCATCCGGCCCGAGGCGGGGTCGAAGACCACCGGGTCGAGCTCCGTGAGGTGCCGCGCGCCGGTCTCGGGGTCATAGGCCGGGAACATCTCGGCCGGGCGGCGCCAGGGGCCGTCCCGCTCGACGATGCTGGTGATGGTGACGTCGCCGATCGCGAGCGGCCGCATGCTTGCTTCCCCCTTTTGCGGCCAGCCTAGAGCAGATCGCGGGGGGCCGTGAACGACCGGGCGCGTCGATCTGCTCGAAAAACGGAGAGCCGCGGCGGGTTGGCATCCAGTCTCGGGCGCATTCGGCCGTAGCGCCGGTGGTGGTGGCTGGCCAGGCGCAGCGGATCGGTCCGGCTGCGGTCCCATCCCGCCCTCGCCGCGCGGCTGCCGGGCGCCGCCGGCCTTCCGCGCTCAGGCGTCCACATGCTCCGTCGCCTCGACCGAGGGGCGACGGGCGAACCCCGCATGCCATTCGGCCAACGCCGGATGGGCCGCCCGCCAGCCCGCCTGCGGCCAGCGGAAATCGACATAGCAGAGGGCGCAGCCGATCGCGATCTGGCCGATGCCGAAGGGCCCCGCCCCGAGCGCCGGCGCCTCCCGCTCCAGCGCCGCCAGCACCGCCGCATGCTTGTGCGCGAAGCCGTCCAGGATGCGGCGGTCCGGCTGCCCCCGCGCCATCTCGCCGCGCCAGAGCAGCAGGAAATCCATGAAGCCATTGCCCAGCGCATGGCGCCGCAGCGCCTTGATCCGCGCCGGGCCGGCCGCGGGGAAGAGCCGGGGGGTGCCGCCCAGCCCGTCCAGGTATTCGCAGATCACCACCGAGTCATAGAGGGTGCTGCCGTCCTCCAGCACCAGGACCGGGATCTTCCCCAGCGGGTTGCGTGGCAGGAGGTCGAGGTCGGGCTTCGTCAGCGCCACCACGGTCGGCAGGCGCTCGATCCGGTCGGCCAGGCCCGCCTCATGCGCGACGACCATGACCTTACGGACGAAGGGGGAGCGGGAAGACCAGTGCAGGCGCATCATGACCCGGCGCCCCGGCCCTTGCCGTGATGCTGTTCCATGGGCGCTCCTCCCTGCCATCCGCCGCATCCTGCGCCGGGCGGCCCGTGGGATGAAGCCCCTGGCTCCGCATCTGCCGGGAAGGTGGGCCCCGGAAAAGCGAAGCCGCGGCCCGCGGGTCACCCCGCGCCGCGGCTGCTTCGGTCGTCGTCGCCCGCCGGGAAGGCGGGCGGAGTCGGCTCAGAAGCCCTCACGCTCCAGGCGCTTGCGCTCGACCTTGCGGGCGCGGCGGACGGCCTCGGCGGCCTCGCGGGCGCGGCGCTCGGACGGCTTCTCGTAATGCCGGCGAAGCTTCATCTCGCGGAACACACCCTCCCGCTGCAGCTTCTTCTTGAGCGCCTTCAGCGCCTGGTCGATGTTGTTGTCACGGACGACGACTTGCACGCGGCCCAACCTCCTATCGCTGTGGGACAAAAGCAAACGGCCGCAGAAGGCAGAGGGTTCCGGCTGGTCCCGACCCCCGGGACCCCGCGCGGCACCCCTACCGAAATGCGGAGACGGCGCGTCTAGCATGATTGAGGGGGCGGCAGGAAGCCCTCGCCGGGGAGGGAAAGCGATCCTATGTGCCGGAATGACAAAAAGGCACGGCCCGGAGACCCCCATGCCCATCATGAAGATCGCCCGCATGGGCCACCCCGTCTTGCTGCGGGAGGCCGAGCCGGTGGACGACCCGACCCATCCCGAGATCCGCCGGCTGATCGCCGACATGGCCGAGACCATGCAGGACGCCTCCGGCATCGGCCTCGCGGCGCCGCAGGTCCATGTTCCCCTCCGCCTCTTTGTCTGGCGCGACACCACCGGCGTCTCGGTGCTGGTGAATCCGGAGTTGGAGCCGCTCGGCGAGGAGACCGAGAGCGCCTGGGAGGGATGCCTCTCCATCCCCGGCCTGCGCGGCTGCGTCACGCGGCCGAGGCGGATCCGCTTCCGCGGCCTGGATGCCGAGGGCAACCCGGTCTCGGGCGAGGCGGAGGGGCTGACCGCCCGCGTCATGCAGCATGAGACGGACCATCTGGACGGAGTGCTCTACCCCATGCGCATGGAGGATCTCTCCCTGTTCGGCTTCACCGAGGAACTGGCCCGCGCGGCCGGGGGGGCCACGCGATGACCGAGCGCAGCGACATCCGCGACCGGGCGATCCGCGCCATGCTGCCGGTCGCCGGGGAGCAGGGCTGGAACTGGGGTACCCTCCGCGCCGGCCTCCGGGCGATCGGGGAGGACCCGGCACTGGCGGAAAGCCACTTCCCCGCCGGGCCGGTCGGCGCCGTGCGCGCCTGGATCGACCTGCTGAACCGGGAGATGGAGGCGGCCGCGGCGGCCGAGGGCGTGACGAGCCTGCGTATCTCCCAGCGCATCCGCCGGGTGGTGGAGCTGCGCCTGATCGCCATGGCGCCGCACAAGAAGGCGCTGCGCCGGGCGCTCAGCCTGCTGGCGCTGCCCTGGAACGCGCCGCACGGCCTGCGGGCCACGGCGGAGGCGGTGGATGCCATGTGGCATGCCGCCGGCGACAGCTCGGCGGATTTCTCCTGGTACACCCGGCGGGCCACGCTGGCCGGCATCTATACCGCAACCATCGCCTGGTGGCTGCGGGACGAGGATCCCTCGATCTTCGGCGCTATGGAGTTCCTCGACCGGCGCCTGGCTGAGCTCGGGCGGTTCCAGAAGCTGAAGGCCCGGCTGCAGCGGCCCGGATCGACCGCTGCCTGAACCCTGCCGAACCCCGCCCCGCCTGCCGCGCTTTGGCCGCGACGGGGCGGGGCGACGGTCCATGGTTACAAGGCAGGCGTGGCGATGGGGGTTGGGGCTCGGACTGCCGCTGGCGGTGCTCGTGCTCTTCCTGGCGCTGTTCCGCTGGGACTGGCTGATCCCCATCATCGAATCGCAGGCCGCCGCCCGGCTCGGCCGGCCGGTCACGCTGCAGCACCTGCATGTCAGCCTCGGCCGGACCATTACTGTCATGGCGGAGGGGCTGCGGGTCGGCAATCCCGCGGATTTCCCCGAGGACCCGCCGCTCGCCCTGCTGCCGCGGACCCGGATCGATGTCGCGCTGAAGCCGCTGCTGCGTGGTGACATCGTCATTCCGGTCATCGAGCTGGAGCAGCCGCGGGTCGAGCTGATCGGGCGTGAGGATGGCCGCACCAACTACGCCTTCGACATGGGCGGGGCGGGTGGCGGCGGCGGGGAGGCGGGCGGCCCGCAGATCGGCGCCCTCCGCATCCGGGATGGCCAGGTGCATGCCGCCATCGCCGGGCTGCAGGCCGATTTCAACGTTACCCTGAACACCGAGGACCCGCCGGGGGGCGAGCCGGCGCTGCTGGCCGAGGCACGGGGGACCTATGCCGCGCAGCCCATCGCCGGCCGCTTCCGTGGCGGGGCGGTGCTGAACCTGCGGGATGCCGAACGCCCCTGGCCGGTGGAGCTGACCCTGGCGAACGGCCCGACCCGCGTCGCCCTGCAGGGCACGGTGCGGGACCCCATCAAGCTCGCCGGCGCCGATGTCCGGCTGGAGATCCAGACTCCCGACATGGCGCGGCTCAGCCCGCTGGTCGGCGTGCCGATGTCCCCGACCCCGCCCTTCCGGGCGAGCGGCCGGCTGGACTATGCCGAGGGCCGCTTCCGCTTCACCGATGTCGAGGGCCGGGTCGGCAACAGCGACATCGCCGGCGCCTATACCGTCAGCACCGGCGCGCGCACGGTCCTGACCGCCGATCTCCGCTCCCGCCGGGTCGATCTCGCCGATCTCGGCGGGTTGATCGGCGGCACGCCAGGCCGGGCCGGCACGCCAGGGCAGACGCCGGAGCAGCGCCGGGCGATCGCCGAGCGGGCGGCGAGCCCGCGCCTGCTGCCGACCACGCCCATCAACATCCCCCGGCTGCAGAAGGCCGACATCCATGTCCGCTACCGGGCCGAGCGGATCCGCGGCGAGGGCATGCCCTTCGACGGGCTGGAAATGGCGCTCGACATCGAGGACGGCGTCATCCGCCTGCATCCCGGCAAGTTCCGGGTCGGCCGCGGCGAGATCACCGCCGATGCCACGCTGACCCCGCAGGAGAACGGCATGCTCCGCGCCAGGGCCGAGATCGAGGTGCGGCGCGTGGACATCTCCCGCCTCCTGCAGGCGGCAGGGGCGGGGGGCGCGGGCAGCCTCGGCGGCGTCGGGCGGATCGAGACGACCGGCCGTTCCGTCTCAGAGATGGCCGGCAATGCCGATGGCGAGCTGACCATGGTCACGGTCGGCGGCAATATCAGCTCGCTGCTCGCCGACCTCTCCGGCCTGCAATTCGGCAAGGCGCTGCTCTCAGCTCTCGGCATCCCCGAACGCGCGCAGATCGAGTGCCTGATCGGCGATTTCGGCCTGACCCGGGGGGCGCTGCGGGTCCGCACCCTGCTGCTGGACACGGACAGCCATGTGGTGACCGGCAGCGGCGTGGCCGGGCTGGGGCGGGAGGTGCTGGACCTCCGGCTGCGGACGGAGAGCAAGCGCTTCACCATCGTCTCCCTGCCCACCACCATCGCCATCACCGGCAGCTTCAAGGATCCGACCATCGCGCCGGAGGTGGGGGAGCTGGCGGCGCGCGCCGGCGCCGCGGTCGGGCTCGGCGTGCTTTTCCCGCCGCTCGCGCTGCTGCCGACCATCCAACTCGGCGTCGGTGAGAACAGCCAGTGCGAGCGGCTGACCGAGGCCGGCCAGAGGGGGGGAGCGGAGCGGCAGCGCTGACGGCGTTTTGCGGTAAAGGATCCGTCTGTGCGTGCAATCAAAGGACGGGGCGCGCCTAACCCCATCTCGTGTTCAGTCCCGATCCGCCCCTGCGATGAGATGCGATGAGCCCTATTCCTGCCGAGAAGTCAGGCGGCGGCACCATGCCGGCCCTGGAGGACGGCGAGCCCTTCGACCCCGGCAACCGGCACAGCGAGGTCTTCTTCGCCGCGGTTGAGACGACGCGCATGCCGATGGTCGTCACCGACCCGCACCGGCCGGACAACCCGATCATCTTCGCCAATCCGGCCTTCCTGGCGATGACCGGCTATGGCTGGGACGAGATCGTCGGTGGTAACTGCCGCTTCCTGCAGGGACCGCAGACCGACCGGGATACGGTGGACGCGATCCGCGAGGCGATCGTGACCCGGACCGAGCTGGCGACGGAGATCCTGAACTACCGCAAGGACGGCTCCTCCTTCTGGAACGCGCTCTACATCTCCCCGGTGCACGACAAGCAGGGCAAGCTCCTCTACTTCTTCGGCTCGCAGCTCGATGTCTCCCGCCGGCGGGATGCCGAGGACGCGCTGCGCCAGGCGCAGAAGATGGAGGCGCTGGGCCAGCTCACCGGCGGCATCGCGCATGATTTCAACAACCTGCTGCAGGTGGTGCTGGGCTATCACGAGCTGATGCTGCAGGGGCTGGACCGCACGCCGCTCGATATCGCCCGGCTGAAGCGGGGCCTCACCAATGCCCAGGCGGCGGCGGAGCGGGCCTCGATCCTGACACAGCAATTGCTGGCCTTCTCGCGCAAGCAGCGGCTGGACGGGCGGGTGCTGAACCTGAACCAGGCGGTGCGCGGCATGCATGACATCGCCAGGCGCAGCCTGGGCGATGCGGTCGAGCTGCGCCTGGCGCTAGCCGAGGATCTCTGGAACTGCCGCGTCGATCCCAGCCAGTGCGAGGTCGCGCTGCTGAACGTGCTGATCAATGCGCGCGATGCGCTGGCCGGCCAGCCGGTGCGGCGCGCCACGGTCGAGACGGCCAATGTGACCGTGGGGCCGGAGGATGTGGCGAATTTCGGCGGCCTGCCGCCCGGGCGCTATGCCACCATCGGTGTCACCGATACCGGCTGCGGCATGCCGGCGGAGGTGAAGGCGCGCGTGCTGGAACCCTTCTTCACAACCAAGGAGGAAGGCAAGGGCACCGGCCTCGGCCTCTCCATGGTCTATGGCTTCACCAAGCAGTCGGGCGGCGCGGTGCGGATCTATTCCGAGGAAGGGGTCGGTACGACGGTGCGGCTGTACTTCCCGGCGGCCGAGGCGGAGGCGCGGCCGGCGCCGGAGCCGGCGGCCCGTGCCATGGACCGCCAGGGCTCCGAGACCGTGCTGGTGGTGGATGACCGCGTCGATGTGGGCGACGTCACCCAGGCCTTCCTGGAGGGCTTCGGCTATCGCGTGCTGCGCGCGGGCAATGGGCGGGAGGCCCTGGCGGTGCTGGAGGGCGGGGAGCCGGTGCAACTCCTGCTCTCCGACCTCATCATGCCGGGCGGGATGAACGGGGTGATGCTGGCGCGCGAGGCGCGCCGCCGCCGGCCCAGGCTGAAGGTGCTGCTGACCACCGGCTATGCCGAGGCCTCGATCGAGCGGGTGGATGCCGGCGGCTCGGAATTCGAGGTGATCAACAAGCCCTATCGCCGCCTGGAGCTGGGGCGGAAGGTGCGGCTGGTGCTGGACGGGCCGACGGGCGTGGGGTGAGGGCGCGCGGCTTCATACCAACGGCCCGCATGCGTGACCGCATCCGGGCAAGAGCGCCGCACTTGCGGCGAGCCGCAGCCGGGAGTCCCAATGAAGCGAAGCTTCGCTGGGTGCCCGGAGCGGCCTCGGCGCGGGCTGGCGCCTGCGCTGCAGGGGGCAGTGATCGGGGCCGTCGGTATTATCCCGCCGCGCGCCTCGCCAGGCATTCCTTCATGAAGGCTTTCCGCGGATCCGCCCGCGGGCCCTGCTGCTTCGCCGTCGCGCTGCACTGGCGCATGCGTTCCTGCTGCGCCTGCTGGGCAGGGCTCGGCTGCCGTCGCGTCTCGGCGGCGGCGGGCAGGACGGCGAGCGACAGCAGGGCAAGGGACAGGGCGAGGGGGCGCATGACGGGACCTCCTGGTCGATTGTAGGCGAATAGGTTCCGGGTCCGAGTCGGTTCAACCTTTGCGTGCGGGCGCCAGGCGGGCACGGGGTTTGCTACGCTGCCACCCGAAGGCGCCGCCCCTGGCGCCGCTGCCGGAAGGGAGTGCCATGCCGACCGAACCGCAACTCGTCGTGCCGACCATGGAGGCGATCAGCCGCTGGAGCGGCATCGCCGTGCCGAATGCCGCGGCGCGCCATGGCCTGGCGGATTTCGCCGCGCTGATCGCCGAGCTGGAGGCGCTGCGCGGCACCCTGCAATTCGAGGAGGAGCCGAGCGGCTTCGAGGCCGCGCTGCGCGCCTGCCAGGAGCCCGGCCAGGGGGATGCGGCATGAACGCCCCCGTTGCCGCCGCCAGTGACCTGGCCGCCCTCTCCATGACCGAGGCGGCCGATGCCTTCGCCCGCGGCGAGGTGAAGGCCGAGGCGCTGGTGCGCGCCTGCCTCGCCCGCATCGAGGCGCATGACGGCAAGGTCAACAGCGTCATCCGCCTGGACCGGGAGGCGGCGCTGGAAGCCGCCGCAGCGCAGGACAAGGCGCGCGCCGCCGGCCAGGAGCTCGGCCCGCTGGCCGGGGCGCCGATGATGCACAAGGACATGTACTATCGTGCCGGGAAGGTGAGCAGCTGCGGCTCGAAGATCCGCAAGGATTTCGTGCCGAAGGTCACCGCGACCGTGCTCGAACGGCTGGACGCCGCCGGGGCGATCGACATGGGCACGCTGAACATGGCGGAGTTCGCGCAGAACCCGACGGGGCACAACGCGCATTTCGGCCATTGCCACAACCCCTGGAGCCTCGACTACTGCACCGGCGGCTCCTCCTCCGGCTCCGGCGCGGGGGTGGCGGCGCGGTTCTTCACCGCGGCGCTGGGCAGCGACACGGGCGGCTCGATCCGGCTGCCGGCCACGCTCTGCGGCGTGACGGGGCTCAAGGCGACGCAGACCCGCGTCTCCCGCCACGGCGTCATGCCGCTCTCCTTCTCCTGCGACAATGTCGGGCCGCTGGTGCGGACGGCGCGGGATGCGGCGCGGTTCCTCAAGGTGACCGCCGGCAAGGACCCGAAGGACCCGACCAGCGCGCCGGAGCCGGTGCCGGATGACGAGGCGGCGCTGACCGGCAGCGTGAAGGGAATGCGGATCGCGGTCTGCGAGACCTACTTCCTCGATGGCGCCGATGCGCCGGTGGTCGCGGCCTTCGAGGTGGCGCTTGCCACGCTGAAGGACGCGGGCGCCGAGGTCACGCGGGTGCAGGCGCCGAGCCTGCGCGCGGTCAGCGCCTATGTCGCGCTGATCAGCCGGGTGGAGGGGGCGGCGATCCACGCCAATTGGATGCGCGAGCATCCGGGCGACTATGCCATCCACCTCTCCTCCCGCCTCTATGGCGGCTATGCCATCCCGGGGCATCTGTATGTGGAGGCGCTGTCCCGCCGTGGCCCGCTGCTGCGGCAGTTCGTGGCGGAGACGCTGACGGGCTTCGACCTGGTGGCGACGCCGACGCTGCGCACCCGCGTGCCGACGCTGGCGGAGACGGATATCGACGCGGACCCGGAGAACTGGTCGCGCTTCATGGCGGTCTCGGCCAATACCCGGCCCTTCAACTACCTGGGCCTGCCGACGATCAGCGTGCCTTGCGGCTTCGACGACCGGGGCCTGCCCATCGGCCTGCAACTGGCCGGGCGGCCCTTCGCCGAGGCGACGGTGCTTCGGGCGGCGGATGCCTTCCAGCGCGTCACGGACTGGCACACCAGGATGCCGGCGCTTTAACGCAGACCGGTCCAGGCCAGGTTCTGGCCTGGCGGGTGGGGGCGGGAGGGCAGTGCTGCCCTCCCGCGCCTTACGGTTCGGCCGTCCCTGGCCCGTCCTGCCCCGGCATGCCGATGCGCCCGAGCCCCGGCAGCTTGATCGCCGGCCGCCGCAGATCGAAGCCCGCGACGGCGCCGAGCAGGTTGAGCTCGACCCCCTCCACCCAGGCGAGCGTCAGCCCCGCATAGCCGCCGAGGGTGAAGCGGAAGCCGGTGCCGGAATGCGTCGGCCGCACCCAGCGCCCGTCATAGGGGTAGTCCTTGCCGATCGCGGTCGGCGGCAGGGTGACGCGGATGCCGGGCGCGGCATCCAGCACCGCGGCGACGAAGGTGTTGGAATTCGGCCCCGGCCAGGGGCGGTAGTCGCCATGGTTGCGCCAGGCATAGCCCTCGATCGCCGCCAGCATCGGCGGGATGAGGGCGGCGGCCTCCTCGCCATCGGCGGCGAAGACCACCTCCGGCACCTGGCCGAACCAGCGGCCATCCGGCTCGAAGCCGTTCATGCGGATCGGCGCGCCCCAGGCGGTGTAGTCGTAGCGCGTGTAGCGCGCGGCGCCTTCCGGCTTCAGGACAAGCCAGCAATGCACCGCGAAGATGCCGCGCCAGCGGACGGTGCGCGCCGCGAAGACGCGGACCACGGCGGGGCTGTGCTGCGCGGCGGGCGGCAGCAGCCCGGCGCTGGAACGGTCGGCGGCCCACCAGCCTTCCCCATGGCCCCCCATCCGGTGGCGGGCGGCGGAAAGTCCGAGAGGCAGGAGGAAGAGGAGGAGGAAGAGGAGCAGCGAGGTTTTCAGGACCGGCATCGTCCGGAAGCATGTTTGGTGCCGCAGCGGCAGCCGCAACCGGCCTGTGCCATCCGCGCGCATATTGGCGCGGCCGGGCTGCCCGCCATGCTTGGCCGGAGGAGGGAGGTGGCGCCGATGGGCCCGGCACCCGGGGAAGCCCGACCAAGCCTCCCGGACCTTTGGCGTTCCCCGCCGCCGGGTGGGCGGCGGTCCCGTGCGGCGCCCCGCGGCTTGCATCCCATCCCGCATGCCCCATATCCTGACCTGTAATAGGGTCAAATCACGGGGCAGCCATGAGCATCGCGGTCGGACATGCCCTTATCGAGACGCTGGAGGCGGATGGCCGGGTGCGGCCCGAGCGGCTGAGCGACTGGCTCGGCACCAGCCGGCAGCAGCTCGCCGCCGCCGCCGGCCTCTCGCGCGATGCCGTCTCCAAGACCGCTCGGCTGCAGGCGCCGGCGACCCAGCAGCGCCTGCGCGACCTGGTCGAGATCATCAACCGCATCCGCGGCTGGGCCGGCACGCCGGAGGTCGCCTTCGCCTGGTACCGCTCCGAGCCGATCCCGGGCTTCGGCGACCTGACGGCCGAGGACATGGTCCGGCAGGGCCGGGCGGAGGCGGTGAAACGCTATCTCTCCCGCATCGCGGCCGGCGGCTACGCCTGATGCGGCGTGCTGGTTGGGATGACCCATTGCCGGCACCGTCCTGGCCCGGCCGGCGGGACCGCCCGGCGGGCGCCTTCGGCTGCCCTTGCGGCTGACCACCACCGTCTATCGCGCGCACCATCCCGGCTGGGCCTGGGCGCCGGATTCGGGGGAGGGGGCGCGGATCCATGGCGGGCGCTTCAACCCGCCAGGCATGGCGGCGCTCTATACCTCCCTGCGGCTGGAGACCGCCTGGCTGGAGGCGCAGCAGGGCTTCCCCTTCAAGGCGCAACCCATGACGATCTGCGCCTATCGCGTCGATTGCGCCGATATGCTCGACCTGACCGATGCCGCGGTGCAGGCGGCGGAGCGGATCGACGCCGCCGACCTCGCCTGCGCCTGGGAGGCGCTGGCCGATCGCGGCGAGAGGGTGCCGGGCTGGGAGCTGGCGCGCCGGCTGCGCGCGGCGGGCCGGGCCGGGATCGTCGTCCCGAGCTTCGCGCGCGGCGCCGGGCCGCGCGACGTGAACGCGGTGTTCTGGGACTGGTCGCCCGAGCCGCCGCACCAGGTGCTGGTGGTGGACGATTTCGGCCGGCTGCCGCGCGACGGGTCCTCCTGGCGGCGCTGATCAGTACATCTGCGCGCGGATCCGCGCCTGGTACTCCGCCTCGTACTGCTCCGGGTCGATCCGCCCGCCCGCGCTATGCGCCGCGATCATCTGCCCGTTGGTCGGCACGCCCGGCGGCCTCTCCCGCCCGCCCCAGAGCTGCGCGCGCATGATCGACTTGGCGCAATGCGCATAGACCTCCCGCACCGCGACCAGCAGCACCGTCGCGGGCTCCTTCCCATCCACGGCGAAGCGCGCCCGCAGCGCCGGGTCGGTGGTGATGCGCGCGCTGCCCTGCACGCGCAGCGTCTCGCCGACGCCGGGGATGAGGAAGAGCAGGGCGACCTCCGGATTCTCCAGGATGTCGTGCAGCCCGTCGAGCCGGTTGTTGCCCCGCCGGTCGGGCAGGGCGAGCGTCCGCTCGTCGAGCGGCACCACGAAGCCCGGCGCGTCGCCGCGCGGCGTCGCATGCGGGCCCTGGCGGCCGCTGGTCGCCAGGATGCAGAAGGGGGAGGCGGCGATGAAGGCGACCGAGGTCGCCTCCAGCCGGTCCGTCACCTTGGCGAGGAAGCGCGGATGCGGCGGCTCATAGGCCGCCGCCAGCTTCTCCGGCGTGTCGATGACGAAGGGGTCCGTCATCCCCGCAGCGCCTTGATCTGCGCCGGGTAGCTGCCGGGATCGACCCGCACATCCACCAGCGCCGGGCCGGGCGCGGCCAGCGCCTCCGCCAGCGCGGCGCGGTATCCCGCCTCGTCCGCCGCCCGCAACCCGATGCCGCCGAGCGAGCGCATGACGCCGGCGAAATCCGCCAGCGGCCAGCCCAGCGCGCCGCCCGGCAGGTCGCGCCCACCCTTCTTGATGTCGATCAGCGAGAGCGTCGCATCGTTGAAGACGACGAGGGTCAGCTTGACGCCGAGCGTGGTCGCGGTCGCCAGCTCCCCCAGCGCCATGAGCAGGCCGCCATCGCCGGTGAAGGCCAGCGCGCCGCGCTCGGGGTCGTGCAGCGCCGCGGCGATGCCGGCCGGCAGGGCGAAGCCCATGGTGGCAAGGCCGTTCGAGATCAGCAGGTCGCCCGGCCGCTCCGCCTGCCAGAAGGTCGTGCAGGGGAACATATGCGCGCCGGCATCCACCGAGACGCGTGGATCCCGCCCGGCCGCGCGGCAGGCGGCCTGGGCGATCTCCACCACCGCCTGGGGCGAGAGGCCCTGGTTGCCGCCGGGAGCATTGGCCAGGCAGGCGAGCCAGGCGGCGCGGCGCACCTCGATCACGCCGGCTTCCCAGGCGCTCCGCGCCGCAACGGCCGCCAGCGCGCCGACCGCCGGGGCGAGCGGCCCGTAGAGCGCCGCCGCCGGCGCGCGGTAGTGCAGCGGCCGCGGCGCGGTGCCGAGGTCGATGACCGGCGCCGCGTAGCGCCAGGGCTGCGGGACGAACTCCACCGGATCGGCCCCGGCCAGCAGGATCAGGTCGGCCTCGCGCAGCAGCGGCGCCTCGGCCTCGCCGCCTGTGAAGACGCCACCGAAGAGCGGATGCGCATCCGGCAGCACCCCCTTGGCCTTGTAGGTGACGAGGACGGGGCAGCCGAGCCGCTCGGCGAGGTCGCGCAGGGCAACGCAGGCGGCGGGCTCCGTCGCTTCCAGCCCGGAGACCAGCACGGGGCGGCGCGCCCCGGCCAGCAGGCGGCGGGCGGTCTCCAGCGCCGGGCCATCTGGCACCATCGCCGCCACGGCCTGGGCGATGGCCGGCAGCGGCGCGGCCGGGGCGCGCGCGGCGCCGCCCGAGACCTCCAGCAGCACCGGGCCGCGCGGCGCGGCCAGGGCCGTCTCCAGCAGGCTCGCGGCGATCGCGCCCGGCGCGCCGCCCGGCTCGGTCGCGCGCGCGGCGGCCTTGGTCACCGGCGCCAGCATGCCGGCATGGTCGAAGAACTGGTGGTTGGCAAAGGCCCGCTCGGCACCCGTGAAGCCATCCGCCAGCAGCAGCACCGGCGCGCGGTCCAGCGAGGCCTGCGCGACGCCGTTCGCGGCATTGCCGACGCCCGGGCCGCGCGTGACCACCACCGCGCCCGGCCTGCCCGAGAGCTCGGCCTCGGTCGCCGCCATGATGACGGCTGCCGTTTCCTGCCGCGCCAGCACGAAGGGGATGCCGCGGGCCGCCGCCGCCTCGATCAGGTCGAGGCTCGACCCGCCGCCCGGCACGCCATAGAGCCGCGGTACCGCCGCCGCGCGCAGCGCTTCCGCCACCGCCTCCGCCCCGGTCAGCGCGTCCTGTTCCTGCTGCGGCATGCTCATGCCGTTCCCCTCCCGGTCCGTGATCGGGACGCAGCATAGGGCGGATCGGTCGGCTGCCCAGCCCAGCCTCCACCAGGGATTGCCGCCTGCATGGGCGCCCCTGGTCAACCATTGGGCAGCGCTGGTCACCCCGCCCTATTTCCTGGCGCATCGCGGCTTGCGGCCCGGCAGGCGCCGTGCTGCTTTCCGGTCTCGGACCATGGATCAGGGGGCCCGAGCCGCGTGTCGCTATCGAAACCCGCCGCATTCGACGAAATGCGCGCCGAGGACGGGGTCCGTGCCGCCTATGCCGAGATCGAGCGCTGGCTCCGCGCCACCCCGCGCGAGATGCTCGACCGGAAGCGGCACGAGGCGGAGCTGCTGTTCCGCCGCATCGGCATCACCTTCGCGGTCTATGGCGAGGGCGGGGATCCGGAGCGGCTGATCCCCTTCGACATCATCCCCCGCATCATCGCGCGGTCGGAGTGGGAGCGGCTCTCGGTCGGGCTCAGGCAGCGGGTGCGGGTGCTGAACGCCTTCCTCGCGGATGTCTATGGCGGGCAGGAGATCCTGCGGGCCGGAAAGATCCCGCGGGCGCTGGTGCTGGAGAATGACGGCTACCGCAAGGAGATGGCCGGAATTCTGCCGCCCGGCGGGGTCTACACCCATGTCTCGGGTATCGACATGGTGCGCACCGGGCCGGGCCGGTTCTATGTGCTGGAGGATAATTGCCGCACGCCCTCGGGCGTCTCCTACATGCTGGAGAACCGGGAGGCGATGCTGCGGCTCTTCCCCCGCCTCTGCGCCCGGCACCGGATCGCGCCGGTCAGCCGCTACCCCGAGGAGTTGCTGGAGACGCTGAAGGCGGTGGCGCCCGCCCGCGCCGGCGCCGACCCGACGGTGGTGCTGCTGACCCCCGGCCCCTACAACAGCGCCTATTACGAGCATTGCTTCCTGGCCGATGAGATGGGCGTGGAGGTGGTGGAGGGCGCCGATCTCTGCGTGCAGGACCAGGTGGTCTACATGCGCACCACCGCCGGGCCGAAGCGGGTGGACGTGATCTACCGCCGCATCGATGACGAGTTCCTCGACCCCGAGGCCTTCCGCCCCGACAGCCTGGTGGGCGTGACCGGGCTGATGGCGGCCTACCGCGCCGGCAATGTGGCGCTGGCCAATGCGCCGGGCGGCGGCATCGCCGACGACAAGTCGATCTATCCCTATGTGCCGGAGATGGTGCGCTTCTACCTGGGCGAGGAGCCGCTGCTGGCCAACGTCCCCACCTGGCTCTGCGAGCGCGCCGACGACCGCAAATACGTGCTGGAGAATCTCGACAAGCTGGTGGTGAAGCTCGCCAAGGGCTCGGGCGGCTACGGCATGCTGATCGGCCCGCACGCGACCAGGGCGCAGCGCGAGGAATTCCACGCCCGCATCCTGGCGAAACCCGGCGACTACATCGCGCAGCCGACCCTCGCGCTCTCGACCGTGCCGACGGTGGTGGAGCAGGGGATCGCGCCGCGGCATGTGGACCTGCGCCCCTTCGTGCTCTCGGGCAGGGAGATCCGGATCGTCCCGGGTGGCCTGACCCGTGTGGCACTGAAGGACGGCTCGCTGGTGGTGAACTCGTCGCAGGGCGGCGGCACCAAGGATACCTGGGTGCTGGAGGATGAGGGGCCCGATTCCGGCCAGGGGCAGAGCCAGAGCCAGAGCCAGGGCCAGTCGGCCAGCCTCGGATGCTGAGCCGCACCGCCGACAGCCTGTTCTGGCTGGCCCGCTACACCGAACGTGCCGGCAATGTCGCGCGCGGCCTCGCCGTCGCCTCCCGCATGGCGGCGATCTCGGCGCGGCTCGGCGACGAGGTCGACGAATGGCGCGCGCTGCTCACCGCCTCGGGCGGCGATGGCGGCTTCTACAGGAAGTACGAGGCGCCCACGGCGGAGTCCGTGGTGCACTGGCTGGTCTTCGACCCCGACAACTCCTCCGGCATTCTCTCCTGCTTCGAGGCGGCGCGGCGCAATGCCCGCGCGGTGCGCACCGCGCTGACCGTCGATATGTGGGAGGCGCTGAACGACAGCTGGAACCACCTGCGCAACCTCTCGCCCGACGCGACCGAGGGCGAGAACCTGGCCGACTTCCTGGGCTGGGTGCGGGAGCGGGTGACGCTGTTCAACGGCGCGGCGCATGACACCATGCTGCGCAACGAGCCCTGGCGCTTCGTGCATCTCGGCACGATGCTGGAGCGCGCCGACAACACCGCGCGGCTGCTGGACGTGAAGCACCGGCTCTTCGCCCCGGATGCCGAGGGCGCGGTGGATTACGTGCAGTGGCAGGCGGTGCTGCGCTCCGTCTCCGCGCTGCGCTCCTACCAGTGGATCTATCGCGACCGGCTGTCGGCGCGGAAGATCGCCGAGCTGATGATCCTGCGGCCGGAATTGCCGCGCAGCCTGGCAGCCTGCCATGCCGAGGTCTCCGACACGCTGGAGGCGATCGCGGTGGAGCAGGGCGGCCGCACGGGGGAGTGCCACCGCATCGCCGGGCTGCTGAAGGCGCAGCTCCGCTACGGGCGCATCGAGGACATCTTCGCCGAGGGCCTGCACGAGTACCTGACGGGGATGATCACCCGCACGGCGGAGCTCGGCGCGGCGATCGACGCCTTCTACATCCGGCACTGATACCAACGGCCCGGATGCGTGATCGCATCCGGGCGAGAGCGCCGCAGTTGCGGCCCCGGCGCGGGCCGGCACCCGCGCTGCAGGGGTCCATGATCGGGGCCGGTCGTATGATCCTCAGCCCGGGTCCTTCCGGTAGAGCCGGATGACCGAGACGCTGTCCGCCATGGCATGGCCCTGGCGGACATGGTCGTCCACGCGCCCGGCCGCGGCCCCGACCACCGGCAGATCCAGGCCGAGGCCGCGGGCGAAATCCTCGACCGCATGCATGTCCTTTTGCAACTGGCGGGCATAGCCGAGCGGCGGGTCGAAGGCGCGGCGCTGCATCAGCGGCCAGATGCGCTGCAGCAGCGCGCTGTCGGCGAAGCCGCCGGCCAGTGCCGCCGGCACCGCGGCGGCATCCAGCCCCGCGGCCTCCGCCATGGCCAGCGCCTCCGCCATCACCAGGAAGCCGGTGCCGACGATCGCCTGGTTGATCATCTTGGCGGCCTGGCCGGCGCCGACCTCGCCGAGGCGGGTGATGTTGGTGCCAAGCTCGCGCAGCAGCGGTTCGGCCGCCGCGAAGTCCTCCGGCGTGCCGCCGGCCATGATGGTCAGCGTGCCCGCGCGCGCGGCCGGCGGGCCGCCGGAGACGGGGGCATCGACGAAGCCCATCCCCGCCTCCGCCCGCAGCCGCGCCGCGAAGCCCCGCGCCGCCTCGGGCGGGATGGTCGAGAGGTCGATCAGCAGCCTGCCGGCGCAGGCCGGTGCGGCGGTCGCGACGCCCTCGGGGCCGAAGAGGCAATTCGCCACCGCCTCGGCATGCAGCACGCAGCTGAGCACGATGTCGCTCGCCGCCGCGACCGCGGCCGGGGAGGGGGCGGCGATGGCGCCATGCGGCACCACCCGCTCCAGCCTCTCGGGCTCCAGGTTCCAGGCGGTGACCTGGTGCCCGCGCTCCAGCAGGCGGCGTACCATGGCCTCGCCCATCAGCCCGATGCCGAGGAAGCCGATCCGCGCCATGCGCCTCAGCTCCGGTAGATGCGCTGGGCGCGGCGCTCGGCGCGGGCCGCGGCCTCGCGCGGCGTGGCCTGGCCGCCCACGGCCTCGGCGAACATGTCGGCCACCACGCTGTCGGCGAGGGCCGCCGAGGCCTCCGGTCCCAGCGTCCCGGCATGGGAAACCGGCCGGCCGCGCGCCGCCACGTCGCGGAACAGCCTCACCTTCGGGTCGCGCCTCCAAACCGGGCTGTCGTCATAGGCGTGCAGCCCCTGGCTGAGATAGCCGACGGAGGCCTCCAGCACCCGTTCGTATTGCGGCCGGTCCATCAGGAAGGCGAGCAGCGCCTTGGCGGCATTGGGGTAGCGGGTGTAGCGCATGACGACGAAGGGGAAGACCAGGTGCATCTCGGCCGGCTGCCCGACCGGGCCGACGGGCCAGAGGGCGTGGTCGATATCGGCGGCGATGTCCATCCGGTCGGCCAGCGCCTTGCCGTAGATCGAGACGGCATTGTTGGTGAGCCAGACCTGGCCGTTGAGGAAGGCGCCGTTGTTGGAGGCGTCGTTCCAGCCCTGGGTGCCCGGGATGAAGTGCTGCGCGAGGTCGCGCGCGTAGTCGAGGGCGCGGAGCGTCTCCGGGCTGTTGATGGTGACCCGGTTGCGCTCATCCACCAGCTTCCCGCCATGCGACCAGAGCAGCCAGTGGCAGAAGCTGTTGCCATCGTTCGGGGCGCGGCTGAAGGCGAAGCCGGCCGGCTTGTTGATGCGCTTCATCTCGCGCACCAGCCGCAGGAAGCCGTCGGTGTCCTCCGGGAAGCGCTCGAACCCCGCCTCCTTCATCGCGGAGATGCGATAGACCGGCAGGACGCCGACCACGAAGGGCGAGAGGCCGACCCAGCGGCCGTCGCGCATGCCGTAATCCTGCACCAGCCTGTACCAGCCGCCGGCGCGCTGGCCGACATGCTCGGCGACATCGCTCAGGTCCAGCAGCTTGTCGGTGATGAGCTGCGGCGTCATCTGCAAGGTCCAGGCGACATCCGGCCCGCTGCCGATGCTGGCGGCGACGCTGAGCTGCGGGTGCACGTCATCCTGCCAGATGCTGTCCAGGCGGACCTCGACGCCGGTTGCCTCGGTGAAGGCGCGGATGTTCTCGAGCGTCGCGCGGTCCTCGGCTTCCAGGAAGCGGCCCCAGCGCAGCATGCGGAGCTGCGCGCCGCGTTCGGGCTGGAAGGGCAGGGATTGCGCCCGGGCGCGGAGCGGCAGGGCGGCGGCGGCGGCCAGCAGGTGACGGCGTTCGAGCATGGTGCGACGCGTCCTTCCCCGATGTCATTGGCCTGTTCGGCGGGGAAAGCCTGCCGCCGCCTCGGCGCCGGCGTCAACTCATGCCGGTCCGCCTGCAGGCGGACCGGCCTGGCGTCCGGCCCGGCGGGTGCGGGCCCGAAGGGGGCGGCGTCCCCCCGCTACTCCGCCGCTTGCCGGCGCCGGCACGTCCCGCGGCGCCACCCGCAGCAAGGCCCAGCCCGCCAGTCCTGCCATGCCCGAGCCGAGCAGGATGCCCACCTTCACCTCGTCCTGCATCGCCGGGTCATTGGCGAAGGCCAGCAGCCCGATGAAGAGGCTCATGGTGAAGCCGATGCCGCAGAGCAGGGAGACGCCCACCATCTGCAGCCAGCCCGCGCCCATCGGCAGGTCGGCCAGGCCGAACCGGATGGTCAGCGCCGCGCTGCCGAAGACGCCGACGAGCTTGCCGACCAGCAGACCGAGCGCGACCCCGAGGGTGAGGTGGTCGAGCAGCGCGTCCGCCGTCAGCCCGGCGAAGGAAAGGCCGGCATTGGCGAAGCCGAAGACCGGCACGATGCCGAAGGCGACCCACCGGTGCAGCCCATGTTCCAGGCGGTGGAGGGGGGAGGTTTGCATCGCGTCCGGCCGGCCCGGCGTGGCGTGCAGCGGAATGGTCAGCGCCAGGACGACGCCGGCGATGGTCGCGTGCACGCCGGAGCGCAGCACGAAGAGCCAGAGCAGGGTCCCCAGCAACAGATAGGGCCAGAGGCGCGTGACGCCGAGGGCATTCATCCCGACGAGCAGGATGACGACGCCGGCGGCCAGCCCGAGATCCAGCAGGGAGAGGTCGCCGGAGTAGAAGAGCGCAATGATCAGCACCGCGCCGAGATCGTCGATGATGGCGAGCGCGGCGAGGAAGACCTTGAGCGAGCTCGGCACTCGGTCCCCGAGCAGGGAGAGCACGCCGAGGGCGAAGGCGATGTCGGTGGCCGAGGGGATCGCCCAGCCGCGCAGCGTCGCCGGGTCGTTCCAGTTGAAGGCGGCATAGATCAGCGCCGGCACCGCCATGCCGCCGGCGGCGGCGATGCCGGGCAGGGCACGGCGCGACCAGGTGGCGAGCTGGCCGTCCAGGAACTCCCGCTTGATCTCCAGCCCGACGAAGAGGAAGAAGACCGCCATCAACCCGTCATTGATCCAGTGCTGCAGGCTGAGCGGGCCGAGATAGAGGTGCAGCGCCTCGAAATAGAGGGAGGCGAGGGCGGAATTGGCGAGGATGAGCGCCAGTGCAGCAGCCGCCATCAGCACCAGGCCGCCCGAGGCCTCGCTGTCCAGGAACCGGCGCAGCATGGAGGGCGGGCGGCGGCGGGCCGTTGCGATCCCTTCGGGCATGGTGGTCCTTTCATCTGTCCGGCCTGCCCCGCCCGTCGCGGCTGCGGCCCGCGCAGCACGGGCGGAAGGATGCAGGGGACTGCCCGGGGTGGGCAGGCGCATCCGCCGGCGGGGAAGCCTGGTCGGGCCCTGTGCCGCGATCCGATCGGCCGCGGCACGAGCCTTATCCCGCAGGGACCAGCGGCTTGTCGACCCGCCCCGCAGCGCCGCCCTGCGGGGCGGGGGCCTGGCATGCCTCCGCAAGGCCGAGCAGCACCCGGGCGCGGTGGAGGGCTTCTTCGAGGCCGAGCCGCTCCACCCATGCCCCGCCGGCCTTCAGCCGGTCGCAGGCCTCGGCGATCTCGGCCTGCTGCCGCGCCGCCGCCAGGGCGAGGGCCGGCCAGGCATCCCGCCGCGCGCGGCGGCGGGCGATGAGGGCGCGGGCGCAGTCCTCCGGGGGCGTCGCCAGATGCAGGATGTGCAGCGGATGTGCCGCGGCGAGCGCCGCCATGTGCCGGTGCTCGCCGCTCAGCACCAGCCCTTCCAGCAGCACGTCATGGCCTGCCGCGGCCCAGCCTGCGGCCAGCCGGGTGGCTTCCGCGAGCCCGCCATCCCGGATCGGGATGGTGTCGCAACCGCCGCGGGTCGCCTCATAGGCGCCGATCACGACGAGCGGGCGGCCGCCCCGCGGGTGGTCCAGCTGGTAGCCGATCGGCCGCGCGCGGCCGGGGCGGTGGAGCGGTGCCGGCGCGCCGTATGCAGCCATCAGGCGCCGGACGAGCACGGTCTTGCCGGCCCCGCCGGCGCCACGCGGATTCAGGATGATGCCCATGACGGCGCTTCCGCCACGGATCCGGAGCGGGCTGTAGCAAGATATCCGGGAGGAGCCCGGGCCGGCATGCGCGCTGCCGGAGCCGCGGCGAGATAGCCTATACCCACGGCCGGCCACAGGAACGCACCAGATGACCTACTGCGTCGGACTCTATCTGCGGGAGGGGCTGGTGCTCCTCTCCGACACCCGCACCAATGCGGGCGTCGACAACATCTCCGTCTTCTCGAAAATGCAGGTGGAGGAAGTCCCGGGCGAGCGGGTGCTGGCCCTACTCTCGGCCGGCAACCTCGCGGTCACCCAGGCGGTGTGGAACCGGCTGCAGGAGGGGGTGCAACTGGACGGTACGCGGCAGACGCTGCGGAGCGTGCCGAACATGTTCCGCGCGGCGCAACTGGTCGGCCAGGCGGTGCGGGATGTCTATGCGGCGGACGGGGCGACGCTGAAGGCGCAGGGGATCGGTTTCGACATCTCGCTCATGCTCGGCGGCCAGATCGCGGGGGAGGCGCCGCGCCTCTTCCTCATCTACGCCGCCGGCAATTTCATCGAGGCGACGGCGGACACGCCCTTCCTGCAGATCGGTGAGCACAAATACGGCAAGCCGATCCTCGACCGCGTCGTGAAATGCGACACGCCGGTCGCGGACGGGGTGAAGCTGGTGCTGATCAGCATGGACAGCACCCTGCGCTCCAACCTGACGGTCGGCATGCCGATCGACCTGCTGGTCTACCGGACGGACAGCTTCGCCGTGACGCTGCGGAAGCGGATCACGGAGGAGAATGCCTATTTCCGCTCGATCCGGGAGGGGTGGAGCGCGGCGCTGCGGCAGGCCTATCTGGAGATGCCGCGGCCGGACTGGGTGCCCTGAGACGGCGGCCGGGCAGGCGACCGGACGCGATTGCGGGACCGCTCCGCGCGAAGCGTGTGGCGGCTTTGCGGGACTGCGGCTGATGCCGGTGGCATGAATGCTTCGTGCGCTGCCTCGCCGTCCGGAAGGATGGGGCGGAGGGGCATCCCTGGCTGCCGCTCGGACGCCACCGGCCTTGCGCCAGGTCAAGGCGATCTCGCTCGCGGCGCTGCAAATGGTCAACGTGTTCCGAGTCTCCCTGCCCTGGATCGCCGCCGCCCATGAGGAACAGGCGGCCGCCATGGGCGGCGACCCGTGGCCCTATGGCTTCGCCCGCAACCGAGACGAGATCGCCGCCATGATCCGCTTCGCCGTCACCGACGGCCTTGCTGCCGCCGAGATCCCGCCCGAGGCGCTGCTCCACCCGAGCACCCTCGCCGAGCCGGGTTGATGCAACCGATCCTGATCGCCGGCGGCGGCATCGGCGGGCTGGGCGCCGCCCTCGCGCTGGCCCGCGCCGGCTTCCCGGTGCGGCTCTTCGAGCGGGCGGCGGAGTTCAAGGAGGTGGGGGCCGGCATCCAGCTCAGCCCCAATGTCTTCCCCATGTTCGACCGCTTGGGCATCCGGGCGGCGGTGGAGCGCGACGCGGTGCGGCCGGAGGCGCTCTCCCTGCGCTGCGCGGTGCAGGGGCATGAGATCACGCGCGTGCCGCTGGAGGGCATGACAGGACGCTACGGCTACCCCTATGCGGTGACCCACCGCGCCGACCTGCTCCGCACCCTGCTGGAAGCCTGCGCCAGCCAGCCCGGCCTCACGCTGGAGACCAACCGCACCATCGCCGTCTTCATCGAGGATGCGGAGGGCGTGACGATCCGGCTCGAGGACGGGGATGCGGTGCGAGGCACGGCGCTGATCGGCGCCGACGGGCTCTGGAGCCGCACGCGGCAGGTGGTCATGGGCGATGGCCGCCCCGCCGTCTCCGGCCACATCGCCTATCGTGCCGTCGTCCCGATGGAGAGCGTGCCGGCCGAGATGCGGGAGAATCGCGTCGTCGTCTGGGCCGGGCCGCGGCTGCATCTGGTGCATTACCCGCTGCGGCGGGGCGAGCTGATGAACCTCGTCGCCGTCTTCCATTCCGACCATTACGCGGAAGGCTGGGACCAGGCCGGCGACCCGAAGCTGCTCTGGCGCCAGTTCCAGGGCACGCGGCCCGAGGTGCGGGAGATGCTCTCCCGCATGGAGACCTGGCGCTACTGGGTGCTCTGCGACCGGGAGCCGCGGCGCGGCTGGACGCGCGGGCGTGTCACGCTGCTCGGCGATGCGGCGCACCCGATGCTGCAATACCTGCCGCAGGGCACCAACATGGCGCTCGAGGATGCGGTCTGCCTCGCTGACCAGCTTCGCCGCTGCGAGGGCGAGGTGCCGCGCGCCTTCGCCGATTATGAGGCGCTGCGCGTGCTGCGCACCGGCCGGGTACAGGCCATGGCGCGGGTCATCGGCGACATCTACCACGCCGCCGGCGTGCGGGCGGAGCTGCGCGACCAGTGGCTGGCCGGGCGGGATCCGGCGGCGGCACGCGAGAGCATGGCCTGGCTGTATGAGACGCCGCGCTGGCCGGGCGATGCGTGACACCAGCGGCCATGATCGGTGACCCCGGCAGCACGGGCGGCAGCCCGTGCTGAGGTGGCGCCGGGTTCCCAACGAAGCTTCGCTTCGTTGCGTGCCCCGGGTGCCACCCGCCGCAAGTGCCGCGCTCCTGCCCGGATGCGGTCACGCATCCGGGTCATTGGTATGACGCCGGCTCAGGCCGGCGTCAGTCCCAGCCGCTCATCCCGCCGCCGCAGCCAGTGCAGCAGCGGCAGGGCCAGCACCACCATCCAGAGCTTGCCGATCACCTGGCCCGCCAGGAAATCGAGGCTGCCGAAGGCGAGTTGCAGGAAGACCAGGCTGTCCACCACCAGCCCCACCAGGCTGCTGGCGGCCACCGCCTTCACCAGGCCGCGCCGCTGCAGCGGGGTATAGACGGAGAGGTCCGCCGCCTCGCTCAGCAGGAAGGCGACCGCCGAGGCCACCACCAGCGCCGGCGGCGCCAGCAGGGCGGACAGCGCGGCGCCCGCCAGGATGGCGCCCACCGCCCAGCCGACGCCGAGCCGGCGCTGCACCAGATCCCGCAATACCAGGGCAAGGCCCACCATCAGCACGCCGGAAGGCGCCATGATGCCCGGCGCCACCGGGATCAGGCAGGGCCCCTGCGGCACGCAGGATGTCCCGGCATTGCCGATCAGCCAATTGGCCGCAGGGATGCAAAGGCCGAAGAGCGCGAGGAACAGCATCCCCTCCGCCTGCCGGCGCGTGTCGTCAAGCATGCCATGTCTCCCAGCCGCGGCGGCGGAGCTCGCAGGCCGGGCAGCTGCCGCAGCCATAGCCCCAGGCGTGCCGCCGCCTGCGGTCGCCCAGGTAGCAACTATGCGTATCCTCCAGGATCGCCTCCACCAGCGGCGTGCCGCCCAGCCGATCGGCCAGCGCCCAGGTGGCCGCCTTGTCCCGCCACATCAGCGGCGTGTGCAGCACGAAGCGGCGCTCCATGCCGAGATTGATCGCCACCTGCAAGGCCTTCAGCGTGTCGTCGCGGCAATCGGGGTAGCCCGAATAATCCGTCTCGCACATGCCGGCGACCAGGTGCTTCAGCCCGCGGCGGTAGGCGAGGGCGGCTGCGAAGGTCAGGAAGACCAGGTTGCGCCCGGGGACGAAGGTGTTGGGCAGCCCGTCCGCCTGCATCGCGATCTCCGTCTCCCGCGTCAGCGCGGTGTCGGAGACGGTGCGCAGCGCATCCAGCGTCAGCACATGGTCCTCGCCCAGCTTCCCGGCCCAGGCGGGGAGGTCGCGCGCGATCCGGGCGCGGAAGGCGCCGCGCACCTCAAGCTCGACACGATGGCGCTGGCCGTAGTCGAAGCCGAGGGTCTCGACCTGGGCGAAACGGTCCAGCGCCCAGGCGAGGCAGGTGGCGGAATCCTGCCCGCCGCTGAACAGCACCAGCGCCGCATCCTCCCGCATCAGGCCGCCTCCAGCCGGGCCGCCGCCCAGCGCGCGGCCTCCGCCACCACCGGATCGGGATCCTCCGCCAGGGCCTGCGCCACGGGCCGCAGCGCCGGGTCGCCGCTATTGCCCACCGCGATCATCACGTTACGCACGAAACGGTCCCGGCCGATGCGCTTGATCGGGCTGCCGCTGAACAGGGCGCGGAAGCCGGCATCGTCCAGCGCGGCCAGTTCCGCCAGCTTCGGCGCCCGCAGCGCCTCCCGCGGCGCGAAGGCGGGCTCGTGATGGGCACGGGCGAATTTGTTCCAGGGGCAGACGGCCAGGCAGTCATCGCAGCCATAGATGCGGTTGCCCATCGGGGCGCGGAATTCCTCCGGGATCGGCCCCTTGTGCTCGATCGTCAGGTAGGAGAGGCAGCGCCGCGCATCCAGCCGGTAGGGGGCGGGAAAGGCCGCGGTCGGGCAGATGTCCAGGCAGCGGTGGCAGCGGCCGCAATGATCGCGCTCCGGCGCATCGGGCGGCAGGGCGAGGGTGGTGTAGATCTCGCCCAGGAACAGCCAGCTCCCATGCGTGCGGCTGACCAGGTTGGTGTGCTTGCCCTGCCAGCCGAGCCCGGCCCGTTGCGCCAGCGGCTTCTCCGCGACCGGAGCGGTGTCGACGAAGACCTTCAGCTCGCTGCCCGCGAAGCGCTGGACCATCCAGCGGCCGAGCGCCTTCAGGCGGGACTTCACCACGTCATGGTAGTCCTTGCCCTGGGCATAGACGCTGATGGCGGCGCGGTCGCGCCGCGCCAGCACCGCCAGCGGGTCCTCCTCCGGGCCGTAATTCAGGCCCAGCGTGATGACGCTGACGGCTTCCGGCCAGAGGCTCCGCGGCTGGGCGCGCTGCGCGGCGCGGTCCGCCAGCCAGCCCATGGTCCCGTGCAGACCCGCCTCCAGGAAGGCGTCCAGCCGCGCGCGCACCGCCTCGGGCAGCAGGGCCTCGGTGAAGCCGATGGTGTCGAAGCCGAGCCTGAGCGCCTCGGCGCGGATCGCCTCCACCTGCGCGCGGCCCGCTTCCTCGGGGGCACGCGCCGGGGGGGCGGCGAGGTCCTGGAGCATGGCGGCTTGTAGAGCGGATTGCCGCGGAGTGGAAACGCCGGGAGGCGAATGGCCTGGACCATTCTCAGGCGGCACGGTCAGCCATGAGGAGGGCCCGGCGCAGGGCGGCCTGCGATGCCATCGGGTCCGGCCTCACCCGGCGCGGTGCCGCGGCCGATCCCATGGCGGAAGCGCCCAGCCTGCCCGACAAGCCTTACCGAACTCCTGTCACCGGCCTGCCGATCCGGCATGCCAGCCAGGGACAACCCATGGTGGTGCATGGGGTCGCATGGGTCCACCTCTTCTCCTGGGTGCGGGATGGTGGGCCGGAAGAAGCCGGGCCGCTTCTGCCGCGCCGGACAGTCTCGGACAAGGTCACCATGCTGCACACGGTTCTCGGCGCCCTCGGCGCCATCGCCTTCCTCGCCCTCTGCCTGGCCGGCGAGCATGTCAATGCCCGGCTGCGGGCGAGCGGCCTGCAGGCGGGCGGGCGCCTGATCGGCGATTGATACCCGGCTGCCGGTCCGAGGCCCGTCACCCGCCGGGGCAGCCTAGCCCCGCCCGCGATAGGGCTGCACGCCCTGGTCCGGCACCCAGACGCCCTCCGGCACCGGGCCGGTCTGGTAGAAGACATCGATCGGGATGCCGCCGCGCGGGTACCAGTAGCCGCCGATGCGCAGCCAGGCCGGGGACAGCGTCTCCACCAGCCGCCGCGCGATCGCCACGGTGCAGGCCTCATGGAAGGCGCCGTGGTTGCGGAAGGCGGAGAGGTAGAGCTTCAGCGACTTGCTCTCCACCAGCCAGTCCTGCGGGACGTAGTCGATGACGAGATGCGCGAAGTCCGGCTGGCCCGTCAGCGGGCAGAGCGAGGTGAATTCCGGCGCGGCGAAGCGCACCAGGTAGCGGTGGCCGGGATGCGGGTTCGGCACGCGCTCCAGCAGCGCCGCCTCGGGCGAGGCGGGCAGCGCCGTGCTGCGGCCGAGCAGCGTGAGGCCGGAGGTGTCGGTCACGGCTTCCACGCGCGTTCCGCGGGCCTCATCTTCCACGCGCGTTCCGCGCGATGCTTCGGTCATCGCAGGGTCTCCCGGTCCTCGGCCAGTTCGGCGGCAGCCGTATCGTCCGGCGCGGAGTCACCCGCGGCCCAGGCCGCCTCCAGCGCCGCGGCGTGCTCGTCCAGCCGCCCGGCCGATATGGCCTCGCGCAACCCGCGCGTCAGGTCCTGGTAGTACTGCACGTTGTGCCAGGTCAGCAGCATCGGCCCCAGCATCTCCTCCGCCTTGATCAGGTGGTGGAGATAGGCGCGGGAATGCCGGGTACAGGCGGGGCAGCCGCAAGCGGGGTCGAGCGGCCGCGGGTCCTCGGCATGCCTGGCATTGCGCAGGTTCAGCACGCCGCGGCTGGTATAGGCCCGGCCGGTGCGCCCGCTGCGGGTCGGGATGACGCAGTCGAACATGTCGATGCCGCGCCGGACCGCGCCGAGGATGTCGGACGGCGTACCGACGCCCATCAGGTAGCGCGGGGCGTCCTGCGGCAGCAGCGGCAGGGTGCAGTCGAGCACGCTGAACATCATCTCCCGCCCCTCGCCGACCGCGAGGCCGCCGACCGCATAGCCCTCGAAGCCGATCCCCGTCAGCGCCGCGACGCTTTCGGCCCGGAGCGCAGGGTAGGTGCTGCCCTGGACGATGCCGAAAAGGCCATGCCCCTCCCGCGCCACGAAGGCATCCCGGCAGCGCCGTGCCCAGCGCATGGAAAGGCGCATGGAGACCGCCGCCTGCTCCTCGGTCGCCGGGAAGGGCGTGCATTCGTCGAGGCACATGGTGACATCGGCGCCGAGCAGGCGCTGGATCTCGACGCTCCGCTCCGGCGTCAGCCGGTGCTTCGAGCCATCAACATGGGAGCGGAAGGTGACCCCCTGCTCGTCCATGCTGCGCAGCTCGGAGAGGCTCATCACCTGGTAGCCGCCGGAATCCGTCAGGATCGGGCCGTGCCAGTCCATCAGCCGGTGCAGGCCGCCGAGCCGCGCGACGCGCTCCGCCCCCGGCCGCAGCATGAGGTGATAGGTGTTGCCGAGCACCATGCGCGCGCCGGTCGCCCGCACGCTGTCGGCCATCATCGCCTTCACCGTGCCGGCGGTGCCGACCGGCATGAAGACCGGCGTCTCCACCTCGCCATGCGCGGTGTGCAGGATGCCGCGGCGGGCGGCGCCATCCTGCGCCAGCTTCGTCCAATGGAGCGTCATGGGTGTTGTCCCTGGCCTTCGCTGGCCCGGGGGCCAGCTGCGGCGTCATCCCGGAACAGCAGGCTGCCATCGCCATAGCTGTAGAAGCGGTAGCCCTGCCCGATCGCGTGCTGATAGGCTGCGCGCATGCGGGCGGTGCCGGCGAAGGCGGAGACCAGCATGAAGAGCGTGCTCTTCGGCAGGTGGAAATTGGTCATCAGCGCATCGGCGGCGCGGAAGCGGTGGCCGGGCAGCAGGTAGATGTCGGTCAGGCCGCGGAAGGGCCGCACCGGGCGAAGCGGGTCATCCACCCCAAGCGCCGCCGTCTCCAGCAGGCGGAGCGCGGTGGTGCCGATGGCGATGATGCGCCTGCCCGCCGGGCGCGCGGCATTGATCAGCGCGGCGGCCTCCTCGCTCACCTCGCCCCATTCGGCATGGAGCCTGTGGGCGCGCGGGTCCTCGGCGCGGAGCGGCAGGAAGGTGCCGGCGCCGACATGCAGGGTGACGGTCGCGCGCCGCACCCCGCGCGCCTCCAGCGCCGCCACCAGGTCCGGGGTGAAATGCAGGCTGGCCGTCGGGGCGGCGACCGCGCCGGGACGGGCGGCGAAGAGGGTCTGGTAGTCCTCCCGGTCCTCGGCCCGCGGACCCTCCGGCCGGGCGATATAGGGGGGCAGGGGCACCTCGCCCGCCTGGTCCAGCGCCGCGGCGAGCCTTGCCGGATCGGGGCCGAAATCGAGGTGGGCGGTGCCGCCCTCCCGCGCCACCACGCGGCATGGCAGGTCGGGGGCGCCCTCGATCACGATGGCATCGCCCGGACGAAGGCGGCGGGCATTGCGCACCAGCGCCTCCCAGACATTGCCCCCCTGGCCGCCCTCCTCCGCGCGGTTGAGCATGATCTCGATCGCCGCATCCCCGCGGCGGCCCCGCAGCCGGGCCGGGATCACCCGGGTGTCGTTCACCACCATGACGTCGCCGGGCTCCAGCAGCCCCGGCAGGTCGCGGATGATCCGGTCCGCCAGCGCATCGGGGCGGACGACCAGCAGGCGCGCGGCATCGCGCGGCCGGGCGGGCGCCTGGGCGATCAGGCGCTCTGGCAGCGCGAAGTCGAAATCTTCCGTCCGCAGGGCGGGGAGCCCCGCGGGCAGGCTGTTGGCGGCGGTGTCGGGCACGCGCGGGCGGTAGCGCGGGAGAGGGGGGAAGGCAACACGCAGAAGTTCGTCCGGGGCAGGGTCGGGCTGCCGGGGCGACCGCTGCCCTATCCGGCGCCATGATGGAGCGGCTACAGCAAGCGTCCAAGGGGGTGGACCCCGCCGGATCTCCGGCGCCCGCGAAAGGATCTCCGCATGCGCCGACGTTCAATCCTGTCCGCCGCCCTCGCCCTGCCGGCCCTGCGGCCGGCCCGGGCGCAGGAGGGCACGCCGCTGACCGTCTTCGCCGCTGCCTCCCTGCAGGATGCGTTGCGGGCGCTGGAGCCGGCCTGGCGCGCCGTGTCCGGACATGCGCCGCTCCGCCTCTCCTTCGCCGCCTCCTCCGCCCTGGCGCGGCAGATCGAGCAGGGCGCGCCGGCCGAGCTGTTCATGAGCGCGGACGAGGCCTGGATGGACTACCTGGCGCAGCGCAGGCTGATCCTGCCGGAGACGCGGGTCAGCCCGCTCGGCAATGCCCTCGTCCTGGTGGCGCCGGCGGGTGCCGCGCCACGGCCGGTCGCGCTCGGGCGGGGGACGGATCTCGCCGCGCTGCTCGGGCCGCAGGGGCGCCTCGCCACCGGCGACCCGGCGCATGTCCCGGCCGGCCGCTATGCCAGGGCGGCGCTGGAGTGGATGGGGCAGTGGCAGGCCCTGGCGCCGCGGCTGGCGCGGGCCGACAACGTCCGCTCCGCCCTGCTGCTGGTGGAGCGGGGGGAGGCGCCGCTCGGCATCGTCTATCTGACCGATGCGCGGGCCAGCGCGGGCGTGCGGGTGATCGGCACTTTCCCGGTGGAGAGCCACCCGCCCGTCACCTACCCCTTCGCCCTGACCCGGCGGGCGGCGGGGAATGCGCCGGCGCGGGCCCTGCTGGGCTTCCTGGCCGGGCCTGATGCGGTGGGGACCTGGCGGCGTTTCGGTTTCAGCACGGCAGCGCCTTGACGGCCGGCGCGGACGGCCTGCTTGTCGCGTCGCGTATCGGGGGCGGGTGCGGTGCAGCGGCCGCGCGCGCAACACGAGCCCATCCCGGCCGCACCACCGCGCAACAGGAAACGCCGCTGGCAAGTTGAAGGCCGCGCCCTGTTTCCATCTCCGGCGGGCCGGGGTCCCCCCTTCCGCCTCGACAGGACATCACCCTTCCCGGCGCGGCCGGGCACACCACCTCGGGCTGGACATCCCGCCCCAGGCGCCTCAATCGCGCGCGACATTCCCGGAAGGACAAGCCCCCCTTATGCGCCGCCTCCTGCTGCTGGCCTGCCTGGCCGGCCTCGCCCTGCCCGCGCGCGCCGAGCCGCTGCGCTTCGTCGCCTTCGGCGACATGCCTTATTGCCGGTCGCAGGCGCCGGAGCAGTGCCTGGTGGAGGAAGGCCGCGTCGCCCGGCTGATGCAGGCGATCAACGCCGCCCGCCCGGCCTTCACCGTTTTTGTGGGCGACACCAAGGGCAGCGGGGAACTCTGCACCGACGACAAGCTGCTGCGCGCGCATGGCTGGATGAGCCTGGCCGACCACCCGCTGGTCTATACGCCGGGCGACAATGAATGGACCGATTGCTGGCAGGACCGCGCCGGGCGCTATGACCCGCTGGAGCGCCTGGCCTTCCTGCGCGCGCGGTTCTTCGGCCGCGCGGAGAGCCTCGGCCGCCGGCCCATGCCGGTGCAGCAGCAGGCGGGGCCGACCATCGAGAATGCCCGCTGGGTGCGGGACGGGGTGATGTTCATCACCCTGCATGTCACCGGCAGCAACAACGGCCGCCCGCCGGAGCCAGGGGAGCCGGGCGCCGCCGGCCTGCCCCGCGGCCCGGCCGCGATGGCGGAGTTCGAGGCGCGCGACGCCGCCAACCGCGCCTGGCTGGCCGAGAGCTTCGCCGCGGCGGAGGCCGGGATGCGGGCCGTCGTCATCGCCATGCAATCCGACCTGTTCTACAGGCAGCATTGCGGCCATGGCTATGAGAGCGGCTATGCCGGCATCCGCACGGCCATCGCCGAGGCCGCCGCCCGCTTCGGCCGGCCGGTGCTGCTGATCAACGGCGACAACCACTTCTTCCTGCACGAGGAGCCCTTCGAGCGGGCGCCGAACGTGACGCGGCTGATGGTGCCGGGGGACCGGGACGCGCAGGCGGTGGTGGTCACGCTCGACCCCGGGGCGGCGAAGCCCTACCGGTTCGAGCTGATCGGCGAGGCGGGGAACCCGCCGCAGCGGCCGGCCTGCCCGGGCTACTCTTCCTCGATCCGGTCCACGCGGTCCGAATAGAAGGCCAGGTGGCCGGCGATGGCGGCGACGGCGGGGAAGGGCGCCTCATAGCTCCAGACCGCGTTCTCCGCCCGGCGGTCGCCTGCCTCGATGCTGTAGTAGCTGGCATCGCCCTTGTAGGGGCAGTGGGTGCGGTGGGCGGTGCGGTGGAGCATCGGCAGCGCCGCATCCTCCCGCGGGATGTAGTGGACGGGGGGGTAGCTGGCCTCCCGCAGGGTCAGGCTGCGGGTGCTTTCCGCCACCACCTCGCCGCCCAGGATGACGCGCACGCGCTTCGGGTTCGGCGCGATGCTGATCGGGTGCTCGGGGCCGGGGATTTTCATGGCGCGAGCATGGTGACGGACGCACGGCTGTCCAAGGCTGGTGTGGAGCGGCCCCCCGAGCAAAACTCAGAGAAATAGAGGGCGGGTCCGGGGGGATACCTCCCCCCGGGACTTTTCTGGGGAGGGTGGGATGGGTGACCTGGTCCTGCGCAATTGCCGCCTGCCCGATGGCCGCACGGGGATGCAGGTGGTGGTCCGGGCCGGCCGCGTCGCCGCGGTGCAGGACGCCCCGGCGGAGGGGGCAGTGGTGGAGGATCTCGGCGGGGCGCTGCTGCTGCCGGCGCTGACCGACTTCCACCTGCACCTCGACAAGTCGCTGTTCGGCCTGCCCTGGATGCCGCATGCCGCGGGGCCCGACCGGATGAGCCGCATCGAGGCCGATGCGCGCATCCTGCCCGGCCTGCCGGTGGAGCCGCGCGCGACGGCGCTGCTGCGCCGCTGCATCGCCGCCGGCACCGTGCATTTCCGCACCCATGTGGACATCACCCCCGCCTTCGGCCTGCGCAACCTGGAAGGCGTGCTGGCTGTGAAGCAGGCGCATGCGGGGCAGTGCCACATCCAGACCGTCGCCTTCCCCCAGGCCGGGGTGATGCGCGCGCCCGGCACGCTGGAACTGCTGGAGGAAGCGCTGCGGATGGGGGCCGATCTGCTCGGCGGCCTGGACCCCTGCGAGGTGGACCGGGACCCGAAGGGGCAGCTGGATGCGATCTTCGCCCTGGCGGGGCGGCAGGGCGTCGGCCTCGACATCCATCTGCATGAGGGCGGGGAGCTGGGGCTGTTTTCCCTGGCCGAGATCTGCGCCCGCACGCGGGGGCTGGGGATGCAGGGGCAGGTCTGGGTGAGCCACGGCTTCTGCCTGGGCGCGGCGCCCGAGCCGCGGCTGATGGCGGCGGCGGAGGCGATGGCGGAGGCAGGCGTCGGGCTGGTGAGCCACGGCGCCGGCGCCGCGCCGCTGCCGCCGCTGCTGCGCCTGGCGGAGGCGGGGGTGCGCGTTGCCTTGGGCAACGACAACATGCGCGACACCTGGGGCCCTTATGGCACGGGGGACATGCTGGAACGCGCCGCGATCATCGGCTGGCGGCTGGATGCGCGGACGGATCCGGCGATGGAGCGGCTGTTCCGGATGGTGG
>JAESGY010000224.1_pt1 | contig 39604 bp, 47 predicted proteins | sample 9269841 | NCBI WGS metagenome assembly JAESGY01 (sample SAMN17022865, study PRJNA683097) | algae metagenome | isolation source: Spirirestis rafaelensis WJT71-NPBG6 and co-occurring heterotrophs from... | place: USA: Pinto Wells, Joshua Tree National Park, Colorado Desert, CA | collected 2006-08-15
AGGCCCGCACCTTTGACGCGCTTTGGCGCGCCCTCGGCAGCATCTGCAACTTGTTCGAGCCTCAGGAGTGCTGGAATTTCCTCAAGGCCGCCGGGTATGCGGCCGATTAAGCGTCCGCTGCTCTAGAGGCAGCACGCAAAGTGCGGGAGAACCAAAGTAGGAATGTCAGGCTCCCGCTTCTGAACGATGCGGGAGGATGCGGATGGGACTGATTGCCATGAGTGAGCGCGATCTGCTGATGGTGACGGTGCCGAAGTCGGGACGGTAGGAACGCTCGCGGCGCATCCAGGTGCAGGGCCGCGGGGTTGGAGGTCGGGGCTCCCAGAGCGCTCAAGGCACTCAGGGCATCTCCGGCGGTACAGGTCCTGAGGCCGAAGGACGAGGAGCAGCCGGCGCCTCGGACCAGGTACGCGACACGAGGTCCAGCTGAAAGTCGAGCCAGTGCCATGCCGCGCTGGGGCGCCGGGTCGACCCAGCCGAAGGGCGATTCTCATTTCGGCTCGACGCTCTCATCGCCGTTCGGGTGTCTGGCGGCGGAATGACGGGCATCGTGAGGGGATCCTGCATACTGGTGCGCACGGGGTTAAGTGTCTCGGAGGTCCGAGGCTGGTCCTGAGCGGCCGCCGCATTGACGGTTGCAGGCAGGACCGCAAGAGCAATGGCGGCACTCCGAAGGTCGCGTTGTGCGAGGCTCAAGAGGGACCTCCTTTCACCAGGGACCATGGTTCCAATGCAGCCGGCTGTCCGTCCAGTGAGCCGAGTGTCAGTTCGGGTGATCTGGATCACCTGATGGCGTTCCGGGTCGACAGCCGCGAGGTCTTGCTGGTGAGCAAGGACTTGTAGCACGTCACCGCTGGCACTTCGCTCACGCCGTCCTGGGGAAGGCCCCACTACTCCGCTCTCTCCGGCACCTTCATCCCGGCCGTGCCGGTCGTCCTCTATGATCCACACTCCTGCCGCATGCAGTTGCTAAAGCATCGGACGAGAAGTTGAACCCAGTGAGTTCTGCACCCCAGTGATGGCGAGTCTATCTCCGAAACGGCTGGGGGTGCGTCCGCTTAAGAGTCCGATGCTCTAGGAGTGGTAGTCACCACAGTAAGAGCGAGGAGATTGCTCAATGCGCACTTACAACCTGTTTCGGCGCAAGGGCGTGGCGGACCTGTTCTGCGCCGTGCCCGAGGACATTCCCGTGCCTCACTTCGTGAACCCGGAGGGATGGGAATACGCCCGGTCGCTCGACATTGCGACCCTGTCAGGGGTCGATGCCGCCGCGGCGGAGACGTCGGCGGCGACCAACGGCTTCTATCTCTTCCATTCGGCCTCTTGATGACTGCGGGCGGTGGCCAGAAGCCGCCCAGCCTCAGGTTTGTATGATCCACAAGCGAAGAGCGCCTCAAGGGCGCTCTTCCTGTCAGGCTGCTTGTAAACGCTCAGGCGACCCGGCGGACCCGCTCGGCGGTCTTATCGGCCTGCACCGTCACGGTGCGGGTGGCCTCCTCGGTCATCTGGATCGTGAGCTCGGCAAGGCGCCGGCTGTTCTCGACCGTTTGCTCCAGGTTATCCCGCAGCAGTGAGCTCTGCACCTCAACAAAGTCCGTCATTGACCGGCAGCGTGCGAGAGCCTGCAGGCCATCCAGGTTGCGCTGCAGGCGCTTCTGACTGCGGTCCACCACCTCGCGCGAGACCTCCTGCAAGCCGCGGGCGAGAGCCGTGCTGGACTGGGCCGCGGCGCGCAGGTTGTGCGCTGCCTCTTCGCTCAGCCCCAGGGCGACCGCATCGGGTCGGTCGGCGGCCGGCAAGCTCTGGCCGGTCGAGCGGCGGGCCAGCTCCGAAAAGGCGCCGAAGCTGTTGGTTACCGCCTCCTGCATGGCCTGAGCCACCGTCTGGGCGCTTTCCACGCCGGCCCTCAAGGTGTCTGCCACATCCTCGGTGACACGCTGCACGGCTTCGCTCTGCTCGCGGGAGCGTCGCGCTTCAGCGCGTTTGGTCTCGTCGATGTTGGCCATCTCGTCCTCCACTGTCTCGGCTATGGCGTTGGCCTCCTCGTCGCTCAGCACCTTGAGCACGGCGGGAAGCAGTTCCTTGCGGTCATCGCGAATGTGCTGCTGGAAGGCTCGTCTGAGTTCCGTCACCTTGCTGAGGAACTCAGCACTGTTCTTGGGCATGCGCTCCAGCTCACCCAGGAGCGCAGCCGTTTGCTGGTTGTCGTCAGTGGCTTCCCGCAGGAGATCGTGCATCCCGTGCCGTCGCAGCACAGGAAACAAGTGCTCTTCCTGAAGGCTGGCCAGTAGCTCCAGCTCCTCCTTCAGGTCCGCAAACAACCTCTCGCGCGTTTTGACCGCGTTGTCCGACGTGGCGAGGAGCTTCTCGAAGAGCTCGTTCGCTCGATCCGGTGGGGTTTGGCTGAACCGTCCGTTCGTCATTGTCCCTCGCAAATCATCCAAGAAACGGTCTCAAGCACTGAAGCTTGAACCACATGCTGTGACACTCTTATGTCGACTGAACTGAAAGCGTTACGCGTGGCAATACTCTGCGCCAGCCAGCTAACTTAACTGGCGCTGACTTGCTACTAACCCTTGAGGGCGCTTGTCCCTGTAGTTCGGCCAGGGGCCAAATTTTTGATTTGCTTTTTTAACGCAGGTTAATCCGACAAAAGTACCTGAAGTTCCAAGCAATGTTATGTGGCAAAGCGAGCACTTACCGGGAGCCCGCCAGCGTGGGGATCTAGTCCTATAACGGTGGTGAAGGCGGTTGAACCTGTTGGCTGCGAGCGTGGGATGGCTTGCATCAGCAACCTTAGCATTGTCTGCTTTGCCTTGCCGGTTCATTGAAGAGGACCTGCCCACAAGGGTTAGTTCTTCTGCAGGTCTACCTGGGGACAGATCAGGAGAGCAGGATCGCCCCTCGTCACGCTGGTGCTGTGACGGACACCATTGGGAGGACCTCCAATGTCACGTCCACAAACAATAAGAACCCTGCGTTCCATCCGCTTTGCGTTAGTGACCATCGTTGGGCTCAATATCGCCGGGATATCTGCGGTCGTCGCGTCACCCGAGGACGAAATCGCTCGGCTCAACCGCGTCCGCGCAAACCTGTTCGAGGAGCTCGTGAAATCCCGGGCGGAAGCGGCTTCCGCCCGTGCCGAACGCGACGCAGCCCTCAAGGCACGCGATGCCGCTGAGGCCGAACTCACCCGGCTGAAGCAGGAGGCCGCCAGTACCAAGCCAGCCAATCCTGTGTCGAGCGCCGAGACGGAAGCCCCGCCGCAGCAACGTGCTGCTATCACAGCATCACGCAGCGCTCGTCGCGAGAACATGCGCCCTGCGGCGCCTACGGCGACCGGATCGGTTCTGAGGACGACCACGGTGCGCGCGCAGCAACGGGTCATGCGGGCCAGCCCCACGCCGCGCACGACCATGAGGCAGTCTGAGCCGGCACCACGTCAGGGGCCGCAAGTTGTCCGAACGCAGGAATTGCCTAGCGTGCTGCGGTTGCAAGATCCGCAATAGTGGCCTGCCCGCTGCGGTCCACACGGCACTCAACGACACCCTGGCGGGCTTCCCGCCCGCTTGGACGGGAGTAGACGATCCCAACCTCCACCGGCGCCCGCTGGCCGCTGCGGGTGCGGCGCATCTCGCCGGCGCTGGTTGCGTCCACTCGGATCAGCTGTGCGCCCATCTCACTTGCATGGGTGCGAGCCGCCGCAATAGCCGCCTGTCGGCAGATTTCGACGATCCCGTTGGGTGTGCCCGGACGATACTGGAGCTTGGGGATGATGGCCCGTTCAGCCGTGTAACCACCGACCATCCCAGAGGCGCCAAGGAGAAGAACAACCCATAGCATGTTGGTTCACCGAGCCGGCCCCGCAGCAATGAGATCCAAGGGCCATGACTGCTGTATCGACAAGTTTCGACCTTAGCCACCAGTTCCTTCATCCTGGAGGATCAGAGCGATCAGCTGCGGCACTTGCGGGTGCCTCCGAGGAGCGAGTGCGTATTGCCATGTCCACCCTCCAGGATGGTTCGGACTTTATGAAGAAAACTCGCCGCCCTCCTTTGCAGCAGGCAAGCAAAAGTTCCAACTGAGGCGAGCCGCCCGGGCGACTACAAAGCAACAAGAACAGCTGGGCCGAACCTGACCTTAGACACGACAGATCTCGGTCGCTCGGCTGCCTCAGGATTGAGCAGCCCATGTGAGAACGTCAGACCCTCTTGGGAAGTACACAGCCGGATTGGTGGGTGGACACCATCGCTGACCGATTTGGGAGAAGATCCATTATGAAGAAGTTTGTCACCGCGCTCATGTTGGGCGCAGGCGCGGCTTTCGTTGACCATGCCGCCGCAGCGCCAGCCAAGCCGGCCTCTTATGATGGCACCTGGAGCGTCCGCCTAGTCACCGAGTCCGGCGGTGTGGGTTGCGATGGCAGTGTGACGTTGAACGTGCAGCACAGCATCGCGCAGGCGCAAGCATCAGGCCGCCTGCGGGCCAGCTCCGGCTCCGGCACGTGGCGTCTGGCCACGCTCGGGTGCACCGGCCGGTGGACGGCCCAGCGTGGTACCGTTCAGGCGCAGACCAGCTAAGCTGCCTCACCTCAACCTGCCGGTGTTCTTTGGCTCCTCACCAGGGTACCGGCATGCGCTTCGTCTCCCCACCTGGAACTGGCACTCATGCCTTTGTCCGCAAGACAGCTGCAGGTCCAGGGACTATCAAGACAGCTGCAGGTCCAGGGACTATCTTGTCTGATCTAGGAGGGAGGCTGCTGTGCGATTCCGGATTTATCGAGCCGCGTATCCCAGCCGCAGCACGCAGGCTCTCGTCACGTCCGGGCTGTTGACGCTTGCCTCGATCAGCGGAGTGGCCCAACCTGCCACTGCTCCGGTCCAACAGACATGCGCGGCGGACGAGGCCCGCTCGACCGTCGGACAGCCCTACTCTCCGGAGCTTGCGGAACGGGCCCGTCGGGCAGCCGGCGCCCGCGAGGTCCGCAAGATCGAGCCTGGGGGCGCCTACACGACGGATCTCGACGCCAACCGGCTGAACATCGAGGTGGACCGCGCAGGCATCGTGCGCGATCTCCGCTGCGGATGAGCCTGCTTCAGCGGCCTGACTCCAGGGATGTCAAGTGTGGTGGCCAACGGACCCTCGTCCCACTCGATTTCCGATGACGACGGCAAGCTGAACATAGGAGCGGTCTTATCCTTGCGCAGCCAGAGGGGCAGAGGAGAGCGCCCTTGGGTTTGGAACAGCCCGCCTGAAGCACAGGATCGTCGGTGAGGCGGCGGGAGTCCACCGCCTCTCCCTCCTACGGCCTCACTGCCGCGGCGTGTTGCCGGGAGGGTTGCCGGTTTGCGGGGGAGGGTTGGTGTTGCCTGCGGCGCCCGTCCGGTTGGCATCGCTGCTGTAGCGGAACTCGGGCGCGTTCTGCAGGTCGGCCTTGGTCATCTTCACCATGGCGCGTGCGGGCGCGTTGGGGTCACCTCCAGCCGCTGTCGTGCCGCCCCCGGCTGTGGTGCCAGCCGGGGCTGCGCCGCCCAAGGTCCCCGCCGCCCCGGGCGAGCCGGTGGTGCCTGCGGCTGTGCTGCCGGTGGTGGCCGGCTGGGTGGCTCCGCCGGCCGCCGGCGCGGTTGGCGTGGTCACGCCACCAGCGGTGTTCGTGCCATAGCCGCCCTGGTTAGCGTTGGAGGCCTGGGCCTCCTGATTGGTCATCCATTGCACCTGGTCGAAGGGGATGGCCACATCCTTCTGGCCGATGCCCAGGAAGCCACCAACGCCGACGACAAGACCGTGGATCTTGCCCTGGCGGTCCACCAGCACCTCATCGATGTCGCCGATCTTCTGGTTGTCCGCACCGTAGACATCGATGCCCATCAGCTGCGAGCCGCGCATCAGATCCGGGGGCATCTGCGTCATCACCTGCCCGGGCCCGGCAGGCTGGGTGGGAGCGGTGGTCTGGGCCAGGGCCGTGCCGGCCAGCAGAGCGGCAGCCGCGAGGCCTGCACTCAACTGCATCTTCAGCATGTCTTCCTCCTTGGATGAGGGCGTCATTGGACGCTCGCAAGGGGAACGGACCAGCTTTGGCAAGGTTGCTGCCAAGATTCCCGGTGACCAGGATGGATCCTCTAAAAGAGGGAACCAGAAATGCCAATGGACGTAGTCTCCGTCCGACCTCGTCCTATCCGATGGATCTGTATGACGCTTGCCCTTTCTGTTCGCCAGCCCTTCGCCTGGGCCATCTTCCACGCCGGCAGGGATGTCGAGAACCGGGACTGGCCGACCCAGCAGCGTGGACGCGTTCTGATCCACGCTCCCGCCATCGTGCGGCAGGAGGATTACAGCACGTTTCAGCGCGCCTGCCGGGATCCCGAGCACTGGCTCTGCCAAGCCATCACATGTTGCGGCGGCTTACCCGCCAAGGAGGATCTCCCAAGGGGAGGGATCGTGGGCGAGGTGGAGATCGCTGATTGCGTGACCGAGCATCCATCATCCTGGTTCACTGGCCCGTACGGCTTCGTGTTGCGGAACGCCCGCATGCTCCCGTTCGAGCCCGCGTCTGGTTCGCTCCGCTTCTTTGATGTCGAGGAGCGCTGTCACGACAAGGATCCGTGATCCTTGCATTCTGGCATTCCTTCCAATCCTGTCCGTCGCGAGGCTGATTGCCCTGATAGTGTTTGGAGAGATGGCAGGGCATCCCATTAGCGCATCACGATGACTTTGGCTCCGACCCTTGTGCGGTTGTAGAGATCGACGACACCGGCACTGGTCATGCGGATGCACCCGGAGGAGACCGCATAACCGTTAGATTGAACAGCCGCTCCTCATTATTGGCATCGGCCTGAAGGATCAAGTTGAGCCCACATAGCGCCAAGCTTCGAGGATGGTTCCGGCCTCGCCGGCGAATCCTCGGCAATTATCCGCAGGCTCCAGCAGTCTCAGTGCCCAGCGCAAACTGGGGGCCGGCTGCCTTGCTTCGGTCCTGAACGACACCTGAAGGACTCGTTCGGACCGGCGTCACGCGACTTCCATCATCTTGCCTGTCAGCGTCGGCTCGCATGAGGCCTGACCGTCAGGAGGGTTCGATGAAGGCACCAAAGGTCATCGTCACGGGAGTTCTGGCCGGTCTGTGTCTGGGAACGGCGGTCCAGGCAGCCGACTACCCGGAGGAGCCTTATGCAGAGATGGAACCCCGGCACCACAGCCGGGGCATCGAAGTGCTGCCGGAGCCTCCTCTACCGCCTCGCTTCCATGACGAGCGGATGTAGCGTAGCGCACGCTACGTCGAGGAGGAGCGGGTCTATGAGAACCCAGTGCCTGGCTGGCGCTCCTGGGGCCGTTCGCTGGCAGCTCGCCCATGGCAGGGGCCGGGCAGCGATTGCCGCGTGATCAACAAACGGCGTGAGAATCCCTGGGGTGAGATCACCGTCCGTCGCCTTCGGGTTTGTGACTGATCGGGCAGGCGACCGATATTAGCGTGCTAGGCTGGCCCATGAGGCGAGGAGAAAGATCATGAGATCGACAGTGCCGCTCGTAATCGCCGGAATGGTCGCACTTGGCGCGATTGCTCAGGCCTCGTCCCAGCAGACCCAAGGAACTCCCGTTACAACCGGCGAGCCGCGCCCGCTTCCGCCTGAAAAGCTGAAGATGATTGTGGAGCAGGTTCGGCGTTCGCCGGATCTGCCGCGGGCCAATCTGAGTGAGCCGGTGCAGGTTGGCATGACAATCCCGGAAGAGGTGGAAGTGCTTGAATTGCCCCAGGATGCCGCGACCACTGTACCGACCGTGACGACCTACAGCTACATCATCGTGGGAGACCAGATCGCCATCATCGAGCCAGAGAGCCGGAAAGTGATCCAGCTCATCAAACGCTAACGCTCCTTTGGGCAGCCTGCTTGAGACCTGTTGGAAGCTGTGTTGACCTTTCTTGCGTTAGCCGGCTTTGGGAAACGGCACAACCGTTCCATTCACCAGATTGGGCTCAGTCTCGGCTGGATGCCGGGCCCTGGTGGTCTGGGCACGCTCTGCGGCGGATCGCACATAGGATATGAGGGTCTCGCTCGGGCAGGGCTTGGCCAGGACCGCTCGCCTCGGGCCGTCGGAACCGCAGCACGACATTGCTCGTTCCCGGTTTCATGACGGTGAAACCTCGCGCGCCCATCCTCGACCAACCGGTCGTTCTCCTGGTGGAGGATGAGCCGCTCGTCCGGCTGACCCAAGTCGATGTTCTGCGTGAGGCCGGCTTCTGGGTGCTGGAGGCGCAGGACGCGGACGAGGCTTTCGAGATGCTCCGACGCCGACAGGATGTGAGCGTGGTTCTGACCGACGTCAACATGCCCGGCTCCATCGATGGCTTCGAGTTTGCCCGCCTCGTGGCGCAGGGCTGGCCGGAGGTCGGCGTCATGGTGATCTCAGGCAAAGCCTTTCCTGACGAGGGGGACTTGCCACCCTCGGCAACATTCGTCACGAAGCCCGTGCATCCTGATGCTCTTGTGGAGTATTTGAACAGGCTGATGCCTCGCTCGGCCACCTCAAAGAACGATCTTTCAGAACCGAGCGAATAGCTGGCTCGTCTGGTCTTTATGACCGATCTTCCTTCGATGTCTGATCTCTGCCCCTGGGCTCATTGCCGATTGCCGCAACCGGACGCTAACTCGGTCAGATCAGCGATCCTTGTCCCCATCGAGACCAGAACCTGATCAGGCTTCGGGTTTATTGGAGTGTCTGAGCAAGCGGGATGGAATGGAGAAGGGTTCCGTCGCGTGTCACGATATTCAGACGCCATTGCCTCCAATCCTCAAGCACATCCTCGTAGTCCCGGCGCAACTCATCAATGGCGGCAAGCGCCTGTTCCTTGGCATCTTCGAGGTCTGAGACCTCCATTCCCTCCTCGTCCAGGATCTCTTCGTCGCGGTTCACGAGGTGAAAGTAACAGCGCATCCTGTAGCCCCTCGTCCGAGCACTGGAGGAGCCGCATCGAGGCGGCTCTCCTGCTTGGATCAGTCTTATAGTTGAGTGCTCACGCCTCGTCGGAGGCAGTTCCCGAGCGCACTGGCTGTAAGGTCTCCAGATCCACCCACCCCACATCCGGGATGGGGCACGGCACAAGATAGGCCCGCCCTGTCTCCATCTTCTCCACACGGGGCGGGATCGCCCGTTTGTCACCGGGAGGATGGTAGATCACCACAGCACCCACCCGAAGGCCGCTGATGGGATCGGAGGTCAGCGTAGGTGACGACACGCAAGCTTCCGCAGATGCGCCTGAAGCAGGTGCTTGGCCGAATTGCCTGATCCGCCAACGTTCGAGAGCGGCAATCGCCAGCCGCGCACGGTCCCGGTAACGGTTGTTGACAATCCTGAGAACCGGCTCCTTGGGTTGCCCTGGATGCCACGATACGCCTCCGGCCTTGGCAAGCTCCTGGGCGACGACCTCTACTTCCTGTTCGTCCATGCTCTTTTGTCATCCACCATCTGTTGCACTAACAGGCGTCTACACGGGCTTCATGCCCGTGGATGCAGACCGATGCGCATCAAAGCAGTGAATGTCCAAGGAAAGAGGCCGCTGATATGGCAGCTGGGCGGTAGTATGCGGCCGTCTTACGGCTTTGGACCCCGATGAGCAGGGATCTGGAGATCCAAGAACACCCTAGGGCAATTTGGCCTGCGCCGACAGTCGTCTCACCTGCGCCCCGCTGTTGTAAGGATGGTGATCGGAGCAAGTCATGCCAATCAACGACGATGGTAGGCAGCAGGAGTTCAGCCTCATCGTGGAGTACTTTGCTTCGCAGTTTCAGATTCAGGAGGAGCTGGTCAAGACAGCGGTCAGGACATGATGGATATAACCGCTCCTCCGGGGCTGGCTAAAACCCTGGGAGGAGATTACCGAACCACAACACAATTGCGACCTGATGCCTTCGCTTCATAAAGTGCGAGATCAGCGCGTTTGACCAGGGTATCGATTGTGTCGCTGTCCGACCAGTCACTGACACCGAAGCTGCAGGTGAGTTGAACGGCTTTGTCAGGTGTTTGGATCTGAAGTGCCGACAAGCGCATCCTTAGTTTATCGGAGAGCTCGTAGGCTGCTGAATGCTGTGCGGACGCGCAGATGATCCCAAACTCTTCCCCACCGAGGCGCCCTGTTGTCAGTCCCTCCAGCGTCACCTCTTGTGCGACTGCTTTCAGGGCCTGATCGCCGATGTCATGACCATAGCCATCGTTAATCGACTTGAAGTGATCGATGTCGAACATGACAAACGAGAGGGAGCCCCGTGGCCTTTGGCTTTCGATGGATTGCTGCAGGCGGCTGAAGAAAGCTCGCCGGTTATACAAACCTGTCAGCGGATCCGTCTCAGCGAGCTTGATCAACTCGCTTTGCATGAACGTCAGCCGCTCGGCGGCCCGCAACCTGGCGTGAAGCTCCTCAGGGACGGGCGGCTTTGAAATGAAATCGTCAGCGCCGCTGTCGAGGGCCTCAGACAGATTGCGGGCGCTCTGAGCCGAGGACATCGCGATGATGTACAGACCTCTGTGTGCCTGGGCGAGCAAGCGGGCCGACCAACACAGCTCAAACCCGCAGATGGGCTGAACCTCGAGGCTGGTGATAAGCCCGCTGACTGTTTGATCCCGAGCAACAAATTCAAGAGCGTCCCGGGAGTTTGTGAAACACGAGACGATGTGCCCCCGCGAGGCTAGAACACCGGAAATTATCTTGAGCACCACCCGGCTCGGATCAACAACGACAATGTGCATGGCCAACTTCAACGACAGGAGGCGATCTCGCAGCTGCGTTCCTCAAGAAGCACAACGGGTTTACTCTCAGGAAAGCATCCCCCTAACCGGTTAGGAAAATATGAAAGGTTCTGGGCGGCAGCTTGTCGCATGTGGATGGGGTTACTGCCGCCAGTGGAGTGTTGATCGATACCGCTTTGATCGCCGCTCTCTCATGGTTTTCTCAAGGGCGGATCCAACCTTGCCCCCGCCCTCCCGCGCTTGCTGTGTTGAGGCCAAACGAAGCTGACGCCGTGGTGTTGAGCTCGGCTCCACGCCACGCGCACCTCAACCTTCAGGCCAAGACTTGGCACCTCCAACGTGAACTGGGGCGGAAGCTCAACAGCGTCCGAGAGCACGATCTGAGCGCCGTTGGCTGAGATATTTTGCACAAGGCAAGGGATGGCTGACGATAGCTCGTCAGTGACAACTCTCGCGTTAAGAGCAGAGCCTCGTCGGTGGTGCCAACGACGATCGTTCCCCTCGGATAATTTCCTCTGCGACATCCGTCTCCGCCACGATGCATTGACGGGTTATCGCTCCACTTGCTTCTCAGTTCCATGATTACAGAGGATGGCAGAGACGAGCCTTTAGCATATGGCTCCCTGGGCCGTAGACCACCAGCATGAGCCGGCTACAGGCGATGGCCGGAGCCCCCAGGCGCTTAAGTTCGCTTGAAGTAATCCGTGCGCCTTTCGGATCCTGCGGTGCAAAAAAGACGCTGTCCCCGAGAGGACAAGGCCAGTTTCTCCTCGCCTTCGGAGATCTCCGAAAACAAGAAGAGTAGGGCACACCGCTGTCGGCGAGTCAAATCAGCTATCGCTTAAGTAATAACGTGTTCAACCGTGTTTAGACTCCGTTAAGCAAGCCTGCTCAACAACAGCGGCGTGGTATTTATGTCATAGCCAAACTTACCGGCTGCCCCATAAATAGCGTCAGTTCTTCTCGCACTACGGATGCATTGCTCATGAAAACCCTTGCTCTTCGCCTTCTCGCTGCCACTGCCATTGCAACGGCTGCTGTTTCTGCTGCCTCGGCTGCTGACCTTCCGATGCGCGCTGCTCCCCCGGCTGTTCCGTTCGTTGCCGCGGCTCCGATCTTCACCTGGACCGGCTTCTACGCTGGTGTGAATGCAGGCTACGGCTGGAGCGATGACGACAACGATACCATCGCCCTTGCTGATGAAGATGACGATGGCGGCTTCGTGGGCGGCGCCCAGGTGGGCTACAACTACCAGATCGGCTCCTTTGTGGTCGGCCTTGAAGGCGACATCCAGTACGCCGACTTCGGCCGTGAAGGCGCCTTCGACCTCGACAACAACGGCGAAGAGGATGGCGTGTTCGAATCCAGCGACTGGTTTGGCACGGTTCGTGCTCGCGCCGGTGTGGCTCTGGGTCAGGCCCTTATCTACGGCACGGGCGGTTTCGCCTTCGCTGATGACTCCAACGGCTGGACGGCCGGTGGTGGTCTCGAGTACGCCTTCACCAACAACCTGTCGGCCAAGATCGAAGGCCTGTATGTCAGCCTAGATGGCGACGACAACGATATCGTCGGCTTCGATAACGAGACGGACTTCGGTGTGGTCCGCGCCGGTCTAAACTTCCGCTTCGGTTCCTACTAAGCTCCATCTCTTCTGAACCAGACGAGGCCCGGGTCATACCTGGGCCTTTTTTGTTGTCCACTTGTGTGGGGAATAAACAGCGGCGCGGTTCCGTTGGCTCTTTCAAGAACCAGTATGTGGCCGCGATTACCAGGCTACTCCCGAACTCTTGAGGAGCTGTTCAGCCCTCGTCACCGCAGGCACGCCCAGGGAGGTCCGATGGAACAGCAACACGATGTTTATATTGTCCGGCCTTGCGGCGAGCAGTGGGCTGTTTATCTCGACGATCAGACGCTCGGCACGTTCGATGAGCGCGTTGAAGCGATTCATGCAGCAGTTCTGGTTGCCGAGTCATCCGGCCGGTTTGGGCGAACGTCAGGCGTCCTGTCCCAGGACGAGGACGGCGATATGCTCCCAATCTGGCAGGTGGACCGCGACGCCTACTCGAAGCTGATGTGAGACGCGTGGGGGAAGCTTACGCCTTGCCGCCGCTGTGATCGGGGGGAGGCGTTCTCGCCCAGGTGTCACTTGCCAACTGATGGATCATATCGACCGCTGTGCGGAGCGCTTCGCTGTTCGCGCTGACCTTGGTGCCCTCTAAGATCAGAGCCAGACGCCGGCGTTCACGCCAGGGCAGGGCTGCAAGGGCGCCTTCCAGATCGAGCCGATCAAATGGAGACACCCCGGCCCGTGTTGCAACCTCATCAACCTTGTCCGTGAGGGCACTTAGATGGAGGGCAACATTATTGGAAGACTGAAACTGATTGAAATACATATCGGCTCAAAGCAATAGCTCCCCAGCCCTTACCCCGAGAGACAGAAACGCTCCAGCATCATTCTTGTTCCGGGTGTCGTTCGGTAATTTAATGGAGCAAACTTTCGGTTTAGATTTGATTTACCTTGAAGGATTAGCTCCGCGGAGGAGCAGGAACCTTATCCATACGGTTGCGTCTTCATCTACATACAGGCTGATCTTCTTCAGTCCTTCCTCAGCATTACAAGTTTTGTAGGTGAACACATGAAGCGTTCGCACGCTCTTGCTTTGTCTAGTGCCGCCCTGTTTCTCTCTCTATCAGCCCCATCGTACGCTCAGAGCAGTGCTCCGGTACGGCAGTGCGTGCCAGCCGTGGCTGATGCCGCCATGTACCACAACTGCCGCCTTCGTGTCGTACAGGGACAGGAAGTCTGCCGCTGCGCGGTTCAGCCTCAGGCGATGCGCAGGATCAATCGTCTGAACAGCAGCACTCAGGCCGACGCCATCACCGGCTCTATCGCAACCCGTCCGGCTGCTGGTCCGGGGTCTGCATGGCCAGGTTCCGGTACCCTTGGAACGGTCAACAATGGCACGACCGGGACCGGTGCAATCGGCACTGTTGGTGGTGCGGGCCAAAGCCGGGGCGGTGCTGTCGCAGACAGCGGGACCTCAGGCAGAGGCAACAGCACCAACAGCGGCGCGGGCAACACAGGCAGCGCTAGTGGATCGTCCGACGCCGGTGGCACGGGTGCTTCCGGTGGGACGGGCAGCGGTGGGGGCAATGCAAGCTCCGGCGGCAATGCTGGCTCCGGTAGCGGGAATGGCAACGGGAACGGCGGCCACGGCAATGGCAATGCCGGAGGTCACGGCAACAACGGCCATGGCAACGATCCCGACAGCAATGACTCGTCAAACCCTGGGGGCTCCAACAACGGTGACGGCACCGATGCCGATGGACCCGCGGGGAATGGCGGCGGCAATGCTGGAGGTCGCGGTGGAGATAGTGGCGGCCGCGGTGGTGATGGTGGTCAGGGCAATGGCGGCCGTGGTGGAGACGGCGGCAACGGGAATGGCGGCAACGGCGGTGGACGACGCTAAGCCAGCTTAGACGTTGCCTCACTCACCGCCCTTGGCTCCCCCAAGCCAGGGGCGTTGTTCGTGGGGCTCTCTCGTAATTCGGCCTTGCCAGTCCTTAATCGTGTTGGATCTCACCCAAAGTAGAAGGTCGTGCCCTAGAACGAACAACGTTGATCCTGGTTATTCTTCAGAAGCAGAACTTTGAGAATCAGGGATTCTGCTCCCGCTCTGAGATCTGAAAGCACACAGCCATGCCGCGTTTCTACATTGATCTGAGAAGCCACTTCGGGACGAATGAAGACCCGGATGGTGTTGAACTACCGGACATCGCGGCGGCAAAAGCAGAGGCTTTGAAGAGAACTGCAAGCCTGTCGGAGAACTGGACTCGGCTCCCGCCTCAGTATAGCGCTGATATCCAGATTGAGATCATGGGCGAGAATCTACGCCCTCTCCTTTCAATTCCATATTTTGAGATCACCTCGAGCCGCCTCGATCCCAAGGTTCAGGATCAGCAGATGTGAAACTCGCGCTGCTGGACCACTCCCTGGGAGAGGAAACCAATCGCAGCTTTTGCAGTTAGGCATCAATGCGGGTGTCGACAGCTTTCTCAGGTTTTTGCTGGAAAGGTGGCCCAGGCAGCGGGGCGCCCCACTACCTTTTTATTGTGCCTGCTCGTTATCGTCGCTTGGGCCGTCACTGGCCCAATCTTTGGATTTTCCGACACCTGGCAGCTCATTATCAAGACAGGAACGACTATCGTTACTTTCCTGATGGTCTTTCTGATCCAGAACACGCAAAACCGCGATGGCGCCGCGATCTAAGCCAAACTCGATGAGCTGATTCGGACCAGCGCTGCGCAAAACACGTTCATTGGAATCGAACATCTCACCCTTGACGAGCTAAGCGAGATCCGCAGGGCGTGTGAGGCTCGCGCTCAAGCGGCTATGGCAGCCGATCGGGCGGAAGCCCATGCCAATCGAAAAGCCAGGCAAGCTGCAGATCGCGCAACTAATGTATAAGCCCGGTTAAGGGCGAGACCGGATCAGAGAGGGTCACCGACGATGCAGCTTCTTGGAGCCTTGCAGCTGGACATTAGGCCTGGAACGCCGGACAATCCGGCTGCCGTCAAAACCGCTCTCCTGCGCTACACCCGGGGCGAGGATGGCCGACTGTTCATCACGCCGGACTGTGTGTCCTTTGAGGAGGTTGAGGGGCAGATCAATGCACTCCAGGATGAACTGGACGAGTTGCGCGACAGAGCCCGCAGAGCGTTCCAGGCCACCTAGCAATGACCTATCAACGCCGATCCACACAGGCTGAGTCGCGTATCAAGCATTCAAAGACAGAACCCCACTCAGTTCTACCCTGGGCGGGGTTTCTCTTCGCTGCCGTTTACATGCGGTTTGTGCACAGGTGATGGATGAGCGGGCCGCAAGCGGCACCTCCACGCCCGTTTTGGGATTGCGGCTTGGTGGCATAGTCTGCACAACGTTTGCTATTGTGACTACGCTGGTTCGTGATGACCTTTCTCGGTCCGGCTGCACGCTTCCATGCCGAAATCCGCGACGGGCGGGTGCTCGTGAATGGGAAGCCGGCTCCTTTGGCAGCACCGAAATCCACCATTGGACACGCGAGCCTCTATTGCCGTCCATGGCACCTGCAGCCAGTACCCGCTGGTTACGGATCCTATCAGGGCATGATCAGCGGCATTCGGCGCCTTGGGTCCATGCGCCGGATTGAGGTGTCGCAAGCCGATGGAACAAAGCTTGAGATCGAGGTTCCGCTTGTGACGAACCTAAAGGTTGGTGAGGAGATCGGCTTGGACATTCTGGACGGCGTGATCTTCCGGGACCGCTGAATACGCCGGCATCAGGCACTGACCGTGACCGTAATGACAGGGTAAGGGGTGTGCCGCAACTGAAAGGATTTCAGATCATGGAATACTCTGTAGAAGCCATCCCTGTATCAAGCATTGCGGGCATCTCACCAACAGCGGATGGGACTCACATCGTCGTCAAACTTGTGATTGATGGCGGCCAGAAGCTTGCGCTTGCATTGCCCTATGATACAGGGATCAACCTTCTTCAGAAGTCATCTGCAGCCCTAGGTGAGGCCCTGCGGAGGGTGAATGCGGATCCGAGCTCGATCCTCGCGACTCCTCTCGAATGGTGGTCCTTTCAACCCATTCACGACAACCGAGTTCTCCTGTCCCTCCGGCAACCCGGAGGCCTGGAGGTTCACCATATTCTCCATAAGGATGCGGTCGTTCACATGAGGGACGTACTGGATTCGGTTTTAGGGAACGTCACCATCGGGGGTCGAGGCCAACTCAAAAATTAATTGCATGTGAAGTATGTTGGTTTCGACCTTCGAGCATCTCTCCCTCTCCAACTGCTTCTATTCGGATCGTGTGAGTGCACTAGAGAATAGCCACGCCTCAAGAGAGCGCGCTGGACGGCAAACTGGTTCATGATGTCCCTGTGATGGAGATGTGAAAAAGCTGCTCGTGCATGCTCCTCAGAGAACACCTGCAGCGATCGCGTTGCAAGAACTATGGCAGTTTACCTAGATCATGCCGCCATCGGTGACGATATCGGACGTCAAACCTTGACGCAGCGCTTTGGCCATCTGCGCCAGAGCCACGTCCTGGCGCTGGCGTGGATGTGGTCTGCTGATGCGATGCTCAGCCACGATCCGACCTGGCGATCCTGAGAGAACGATCACCCGGTCTGCCAGATAAGTGGCCTCATCAATGTCGTGCGTCACGAACAGGATGGTCTTTCCCGTCGTCTGCCAGATACGGATGAGTTCGTCCTGGAGGCTCTCGCGGGTGATGGCATCAAGAGCCGAGAACGGCTCATCCATGAGCAGAACCTCGGGCTGGACGGCAAGCGCCCGTGCCAGGGAAACACGCTGGCGTTGCCCGCCCGACAGCTCGTGTGGCCAGCGTTGCGCCAGATGGCCTAAACCCACGAAATCGAGTGCATCGTTAGCCTTCGTCGTGCGCTCACGACGCGGCGTATGAGGATGCTCCAGGCCAAACGCCACATTGGCAATCACACGGCGCCAGGGCAGCAGCCGGGAATCCTGAAACACGAAGGCGACAGGCCGGCGCTCTGGATTTTTCGCGATAACCCGCGCCGTGCCGGCGCTGGGACGCGCAAGCCCTGTCAGCACGCGCAACAGGGTGGACTTGCCGACACCCGAGTGGCCGACGATCGCGAGGAACTCGCCGCGGCGCACATCCAAGGAGAGGCGGTCCAGCACGGTTGTCGTCTGACCGTCTCGCTCGAAGGCGAGCGAGAGGTCCCGGATCTCGATCACGCTTTCCATCGCAACAGCCATCCTTGCAGGGCTACGAAAGCCGTGTCGAACAGCCCGTAAAGGGCTGCCATGGTCAGCATGTAGACCACAACCACGTCGGTCGCGAGAAGACTAGACGCTTGCATCATGCGCTGGCCAAGGCCACTGACGCCAAAGATTTCCGCCGCTACAACGGCCATCCAGGCTTGTCCCAGAGCGGTGCGCAGTCCCACCAGAATGCCGGGAGCGGCGGCAGGGAGCAGGATCTTCTGCAGACGCCGCAAGCCGGAATGGAACCCGAAGGCTTCCGCCACCTCAACCAGATCGCGGTCCACCGTGCGCACAGCCCCATGCGCCGCAAAGTACACGATCCAGAACACTCCGACTGAGATGATGAACACGGCCGCCGGCGTGCTGACGCCAAACCAGATGATGGCAAACGGAACCCAGGCAAGACCCGGGATGGGACGCAGGACGCGCACGATCCAGGCTGTGAAGCCCTCCGCCGAGCGATACATGCCCGTGATGATGCCGAGAGCAACCCCAAGCCCGGCGCCGACGCTCAAGCCCGTGATGTAATGACTGAGGCTGCTGGTCACAGCTGTCAGCCAGGCACCACTTGTGACTTCCTTCAGAAAGGCCGCCGGGATCGCGCTGGGGCCGGGGAGCATCGCCGCATTGACGAGGCCCAGACGCGGAACGGCCTCCCACAATCCGAGAAAGATGAGGAGGCCGAGGCACGAAAGCAGGAGAAGGCGCATAAACGATCAGTTGCTCTTGGTGGCGCGCTCGTAAAAGCGTGGCTCGAACAGACCTTCGAACGGCAACTCCTTGTCGAGAGAACCCAGCTTGACCTGGTATGCCTGCATGAGACGCGACGATTCGATGATCGTGCGAGGATCGATCTGGAACTTGGTCGCGGGTGAGGAGAGAGCTTTGCGGATCGTTTCGCTATCCACGATCCCCTTGCCGAGAGCGGCCTCCAAGGGAGGAACAGCACGATCCGGGGTTTTTGCAAGGAGATCCGCAGCCTTCACAAGTCCGCTCACCAAGGCCTGCACGGCGTCCGGGTTTTTGTCCAGGAAGGCACCCGACACGGCAACGACCGTACCGGGCTGGCCCGGGAACATCTCATCGCCCAAGGCTACAAGTTTGATGCCGGGATTGCGTCCCTGCACGATGGTGACAGCCGGCTCGCGAATGGTGGCTCCCTCGACCGCTCCTGCCAGAGTGGCCTGCTGGGTTGCGTCGATCCCCATGGGGACGATCTCGACATCCGCCTTATCGGCTTTCGCCTGCTCCCACAGCCAGTATTGCAGGGTAGTGTTCGGGACCGATCCTGCCGGCTGAGTTGCCAGGCGAGCAGGCTTGCCCTCGGCCGCACGATAATTCTTGAATGCGGCGGCATGCGATGTGCCTGTCGTGAAATATTTGGCCAGCTTCGGCGAGGCCACGAACACGTTCTCAGCCGTCGCTGTAGCTGCAACAACGCGCACGTCGACGCCTTTGGACCGGGCCACGGCCAGTGGCGCAACGCCGGCCACGTAGATGTCGATCGTGCCCGAAGCCAGCGCCTGGATCATGTTGGGACCGGACTCGAACGTGGTGACGGTGAGATCGAGGCCACCCTGCTTGAGCCAGCCTTCGTTCTGCGCGACGAACAACGGAGCCGTGCCAATGATCGGAATAACGCCGACCCGAGCAGTGACCGATGCCTTCTGCGCGCGGGCTTCTGGGCCTGCGATCATGGCAAGAGCAAGCATGCCAGCACAGCCAAGGAAAGTGCGCCGCTTCAGAAGGTTCGCTTCCCTTAAGGATCCCATCAAGCTGGCCAGATCATGGCCAAGCCGGTTGTAGGTCCATCGTGCCAAGTAGGACATCGAGTTCTCCATATTCGGATGCGTATTGTTGCCCATGAGCCGATTGTTAATCGGCTCCGGCACTTATCGAACGCAGCGCTGAAGTTGTTCTTTATAAAGAACAAAGTCAAGTGGACGACCGAACTGGGGACTTAGATGAAGGGAAGGGCACTATGGCTGAAGCGTCGTATTTACATGCCCAAGAAGATTTACATGCCCAAGAAGATAATTCTCTCTTCTTGGCTCCATATGCAGAATAAAATTCTCTGTATTTAAGTCCTATAGAAAGAACATTCCTCCCGAGATAGGCACCATTTTTGCGTATGCCCTGAGTGCCGATGCAACCTGTACTCTCAGCCCAAACTGCTGCAGGAGTGCCTCAGGATCTTCCTTATTAGCCTCACCACTCACACAGTTTTATGAAGTTCATCTGCCGCTGGTTGGGGTGGCAAGGTTACCGTCCTCACTAAGCACCAGAACGCGCTGAAACTCATTCCATGACGATAAAGGTAGGAGCAATGACTGGACGTTATTGGAGCTACACCCTTTAGTCCCCTGACATCGCATCCTCTGAGGACATGCCAACAACGCATGGCTGCGTCCCGCATATTAAACTTGCCTACGCTGCATTGCAGCATAGTCTCGAAACCACGGGTCGGTGCCGCCGACACGTACCTTTTCTAGGAAGTTTAGCCTTTGGTCAGGGCCATGATCCCGAGCAGATCTTCAAACCGTGTATCAAGTGCTCTGACTGCGACAGAATGAACTGCCATCGTCAGTTCGCTCGCGTTTCTGGCGCTCTGGCTAGCCATTTCGTTTAATTGGAAACGATTAGCAAAGGCGGAGTCGGACTGGCCGGCGGTCGTGTTCACGATTGTTCTGATCAGAGCCATTCGCCGCGCAGGTCAGATGAAAAACCTCGGCTCAATTCGCACCCACGATGGCATATTCCGGTCGATCAACTTGCTAAGGCAACTCGCTGCAGATGAGAACAACCATCACTGCTGCCGAAACGGCAGCCGCGATCAAGCCGAAATCTACAGCACCCACATTCATTGAATCAGGCTTCAGTAATCGTTTGAGCAACGCACCACGTCCTCTGGCCGACAAACCTTAAGTGCATCGTCAAATGGTGCAGTGCAGCATCAGCTCAAGCGAGGTGCGACAAAAGGGACAACCCGATGAACAGCTGTGTTCATCGCGAATTCACTAGGCGAGGCTCATCTTAGATTACCGGTTGCCCGACCGTACTCCCGGCCAAGCCCAGGCAATTTGATCCCTCTCATCGTTGGACTTGGTCGGGTTATCTTCGCATTAGGGGCCGAACATTCCTCCATCTGGTGGTGGGGGGCCAAACAGCCACTTGGTCGCTTGAAACATAGCGCGATACCAGCCCGTGGATGTCCATGTTGCAATTTAAGCCGAGCGCACCAGCCCCTGGGTACCACTCGGGCAGCTACACCTGGGCGTCAAAGAACTCGGCTACTGTGTACTCTTCCGGATTGTCACCCAGGCAGACGAGGTCCAGGTAATCCTCGGGCACCTCGTCAAGGCTTCTGATCACCCGAGGCTTCTTGTCCCCATCATAGTAGGGCAGCAGACTCTCCTCATCTGCATCCCCGTGGTCCTGATACTCCAGAGCGTGGAGCAGGCTGTCCACATCCTCGGCCAAGGCAAAGATTGCAGACGGCTCCCCGTGTGCTGTGACATTGAGACGGTACAGCTTCATGTGTTGCCAGTCCTCCTGCAGCTGTTCAGATCTTACGTATGCCCAGCAGAGAAGCGGATGGAGGTTAGGTCCGGGTTAAAGGATCCCAGGCTCAGGCGAAGCATCAGACCTGTGGGTTCAGCCGTTCCGGCTGACAACCTAGTGCGTTTGGCTGCTTGGTGGCTAGCCGTGTACGGGCGTCTTGGCTTGATCCGCAGCCTCACTGGGGAACATCCACGCATGGGTGGCTTCAGCCGGCTCTGCCGTCTCGTCACGTTCAATCCAGACCCAAACCGCCAGATCCGCCTCGCGTGACCGGCGCGCCAACCAGTAGCTCTCGGTGGGACAGCGGCTCACCTCGGAGTAGGGCCGCAGGAACTCAGCCACTGCGGCCATTGCGTCACCATACCCGCAAAACCCCTCGCTCACGCAGCCGCTATCGAGCGGCTGCCCGGATCGTCTGACAAGTTGCCACCGGACATGGTAGGTCATGGAGGCGTCCTAGCACCACCACCTAAAGTGACATAACTGCCTGTATTGCAACAAGCACTGATGCGATGTCGGCAATGACGATCTGTCTGCTGCATCAGATATCATTGTCGCTCGTCAGCTGATCCGGTCGAAGACCCTCGTCTGGTGCACCGACAGGCCGCAGCCGGACACAAGGCCCCTCGCCACCATCGGCCGCGAGGAAGATCACACCTTGCCTCTCAAGAGCTGCGTGAAGAACTGCCACCGCGGACCCGCCCGCGTTTCCATCGGCTTCAGCCCCCGTGATGGTTTCGACCGGCAGGCCTGCCTGCTCGGCGAGTTTGGCCTGCGACAAACCGAGGAGCGCCCGTCCGGCCCGCAGTTGCGCGGGAGTGATCGGTCTCTCGTGCATCGGGGATCTCCTTACAGGTTGCAAAGTAGCAACCCTGCATCACCCGGGCAACGCTCCGGAATGTCAGATCAACACTCTGTTGCAGCACGAGAGAACATCTCGAGATTGCCTGAGAAATGGGCAGCCAAGCCGATCCTTAGGCATCTTCAGCCAACACACCAGATTGTGACCACGCAAGCTTGGGGATGCGACAATTGTGCATTGCACAAATCAGCTTTTCCCTCGTTTGCTTATTGGATGTTGGAGAGGGCCGATGGACCGCAAGACAACCATTCCTGCCGTGTGGCGCCATCGGCGCACGCGCTACGATCCTCCAGGTCTCGACGAGGCCATTGCGGCCGCGCAAGGTCTGACCGACAGACTTGAGAGTCAGATCGAGATCGCCGCTCAATTGAGCGGCGTGCCCGAGGATGAAGTCAGAACCCGAGTGCTGATGATGCGAGTTCAACCCAGTAGGAAAAGCCCAGGGTCTGCCCCAGGCCGACACACTGAGGTTGTGGTCGTCAAACGACGCGGTTTGCGTGCCACCTGAGCTGACTATTCCTGTAACGAAACCTTCAAGCTGATCTGCCATTGCTGAACACATTCGAAGAGTCACCTAGCCGATAGACAAGCCTACAACAAACACCCCAGGGGAAATGCCAAAGGGCTCCACATGCACCAGAGGAGCCATGAAATGGTCCTGTTCTCGCTTTGCAAACTTGTCTCCCTCGATCTCCCGCCTCTGACCATGAAGTTGGGCCATCATCTGAGACGGATCAGATACAAGTTCCTGCCGACCGATGAAGAGAGGGACGCGGACCATCTCGCATCGGCCGCAGATCTCCATGAGTTGGAGTCCCGCATCCAGGCACTCGACCGATCGAAGCGGCAGAAACGCGGACCGTTTCATCACCTCTGATCAACTCATCGAAGATCTAGCAACACATCATGACTCGTTGCTGTCAGACCTGTGTTGGCATTTCTAATTCTGATTGGGGGGCGTGATGCCATCTGTGTTCACGGTTGGTCAGCTTGTACGCGTGAGAAAGACGGCCGGACGTGTCTGTGAGGTCGTGCGCATTCTTCCTGTCACGGAAGAGGGCAGGCTCCTGTACCTGATCAGGAGTGAACAAGGGGCTGAACTGATCGTGTCACACCATGAACTGAAGCGAGCATAATCCGACTTGCACAGGCAAGCGGTAGCGAGGGCGAAGACAAAGTACTGAATAACGGCAGCATGCGCTGACCATCGAGGTGATCACTCCTCGAAATATGTGTGGGCAGGATCAGAGTGTAGATCGTCTGCTTAGTTGGAAGACGTAGCAGCATGAGATTACCGCCAGGCCTTATTGTGTCGGCAGGAAAGAACACTGCCATTTGTCGCGAGCACACAGCAATCTCCTCCATGCTCCTAGCGAGCGCCTCCAATTGGCGGACGAGATTGACCGCGTTGCTCGCTTTGGCGCATTCCAAAGCTCACTTAAGTTTGGAGTGCAGAGGCACTTGTGCCAGTAAGGAAGCACAGCCCTACAATGACTGGCTCAATGCTGCGTCAGCGCGCTGTCCTGATTGCTCAAGGCCAGTCTATCGCAACGGCCGAGAGAGCCAATGCGGTCTCAAAGCAGTGCCACTCCCGTGGGAGCGACGAGTACGGGAGCCTTTGCCCTGATCAGCAGACACTATTGCCGTCACCAGGCGATTTTGTTCATAATTTCAGCAAGGGAGTGCATCGTTCGCACCACGGTTACCACGTCTCTTGAGGAGGAGCCTATGGCAGAAACACCCGAGAACCTACCCTCCGGTGCAGGCGAAATCGCACAGTTCTATCCTGAGGTCTGGGCTGCCTATGCAGCCCTCGGGAAAGCCTGCTCTGAGGCGGGCCCACTGGAGGACCGAACGCGTCGTCTGGTCAAGCTCGCTCTGGCCGTCGGAGCGCTCTCCGAGGGCGCGGTGCACTCGCACACCCGCCGGGGCTTGGCCGAAGGCCTGTCGAAGGAAGAACTCAAGCAGGTCGCACTTCTCGCGATTCCAACCCTTGGATTTCCGCAGGGCGTGAAGGCACTCACATGGATTGAGGATATTACTGACGCGCCCCCAACTGACCATGCCCCATCGCCGTGAGCCATCGTTCATCTCTGCTGTCTGCTCAATAATCTGGCTCGATACTGGCGGACCGTTCTCTCAAGGAGTCGGCATAGCACAATGGAACCTACCTGAAGGCCCAACTCAAGAAGAGCAGGACGGCGAGCACAATCGCGATCATTTGCCAGATGAGCACGGGATTACGTTCGTAGAGTGCTTTGCGGTGGGAAAAAGCCGGTAGTGCTCGGGCGGAGCCATGCTCCAGTTCAAAGGCCAACTCGAGAACATCGCCGAAGCGCTCGCGCGGCGAAGCCATAAGGGCACGGGCGAGAACCTGATCCAGCCAGGCTGGCAAGTCGGGGCGAAGCGACGTCAATGGAGTGGGTTTGCTGAACCGGGGCCGGGAGAATGGCTCGATTTCACCGTAGGGATAGGCCCGGCTGAACAGGCGGTAGATCGTTACAGCCACGGCGAACTGATCCGACAACTCGTCGCCAGGAGCGCCGCCGAAGAGCTCAGGCGCCATGTAGCTTGGAGTGCCGGGGGCGTGCTCCAGGGCAAAATCGTCCATGCCGGCCACCCGTGCGACGCCAAGATCGACCAATCTCACACCGGCCTCTGCCTGATCCTCCACGCGCTCAAGGATCACATTCTCGGGCTTGATGTCCCGATGCACGATGCCGGCCCGATGCAGGGCGGCAACGCCCTTGGCCAGCTTGATCGCGAAGGCCAACCCCTCAGAAAGGGAGATCTGGGGCGATTGTTGCAGCCGCTCCTCCAGCGTGTGTCCGGCATAAAACGGCATCACCGAATAGAGACGGGTCTGCCGCTCCGGCGGGATGTCAATAACCTCTCCGATCCAGGGGCTGCGAACGCGTGCCGCGATCCACGTCTCCCTGACGAATGCCTGCCGAAGCACGGCATCGCCACCTTGGATCGGCTTCGGGAACTTGATGATGACGGAGCGTTTCGCGACCGTGTCGTAGGCGCGGAACACGCGGCTGTAGCGTCCATCTGAGAGTTGGGCTTCAAGATCAAATCCGTCGACCACGGTGCCGATCGTCGGCGGGGGCAAGATGGGCTGCGCGGCAATCGCGAGCTCGACATCGGGCTGGTTTGCCGAGGGCAGGTTGAGCACGTCAAGCACGAGGGCTGTGGCGTTATCGGCGCTTCGGGCCGCTAAGGCAGCGGCGGTCAGGGCCCGCGCCGTCTCATCTGGGGAGGCTCTCCGTGCCAGCTCATCCCAAAGGACTCGCTCAGACAAGGATCCGTGCACGCCATCGGTGCAGAGAAGATAGCGATCGTGGAGTTGCGCCGGCTCAGCGAGGTAATCGATCTGAATATTGTCGCTGGCACCAACAGCCCGTCTGAGCACGCCCTGCATGCCCCATTCGTTGAACGTGTGGTCTCTGGTGAGAAGATCCAGGCGGTCGTGACGCAAGCGATACAAGCGGCTGTCCCCGACATGCACGATATGGGCCTGCCGTCCGCGCAGGATCAGAGCGGTCAGTGTGCAAGCCATGCCCTGGAGATCGGCATTGGCGCGGCCGATCGCGTGGACCCAGAGATTCATAGCCTCTAGGGCACGGGCGCTCTTCTTCTGCACGCCGAGAAGTTCGCTCTGGCCCAAATAGCCGTCGATGAACCCGCGCACCACGGTCTCGGCCGCCACGCGACCACCTTTTGCCCCACCGACCCCGTCCGCGACCGCTGCTATTACACCATAGCGCGTGCGTTGCGCGGACGTGCCATCGAACAAGGCATAGTAGTCTTCATTGTCAGGCCGAGGGCCCTTCTCTGACGAGTAGCCCGCAGCAACACTGAGCTGATCTGGCCGTATCTGGTGGAAAGACATGCCGCCCCCTGAGAGCTTCCCGACGCCAATTGTTCGATCTGGAGCAATGCACCTTTCGATAGTCCTGACACGACGGTGCTGCATGTCCAATCCCCCTGCTGGCCCAATTCGCCCTCTTTGTCGCGCACAAGCATAAGGGGAAGACCATTCGCCAAGGTGATCATCTTGCGTGCATTATGCCGACCACAAGTTACGCACTTTGCACAATATATAGACTTGAGCAAAAAGTGGGCACCCGATAGTGTTTCTAAACAACGCGGGCCCCGACAACGAAGTCACAAGGTCTCGCTGAACCGCCTGGTCAAGGGCGACCAGACAATTTTGCCTCTCATCTGGCACTACTCCGACAACGACGTCGCATGAACGGCTTGGATGCTGCGCAAGTAGCATGTGAACCCTTCAGGCGGCGCTTTTGTGCTTGCAGACGAGTGCCGTGGAGTAGGCGCCCTGGACTTTTTACTTTCTCAGGGAGACTGAGATGCCCAAGAAGCTTGTTGTCATCGGTAACGGCATGGCGGCCGGCCGTGCCCTGGAGGAGCTGTTCGAGCGCGCTCCCGGTGCCTATGAGGTCACGATCTTCGGCGCCGAGCCGCGGGTGAACTACAACCGCATCATGCTCTCGCCCGTTCTTTCCGGCGAGAAGGCCTACGAAGACATCCTGATCCACGACGACGCCTGGTATGAGACGCATGGCATCACGCTTCATCGCGGCAAGCAGGTTGTCGAGATCGACCGGCAGGCCAAGCGCGTGGTCGCGGCGGATGACACGGTTGCCGAATATGACCAGCTCCTCGTCGCCACCGGATCGATGCCCTTCGTGGTGCCGATCCCCGGCGCAACCCTGCCGGGTGTGGTCACCTATCGCGACCTCGACGACGTCAACAAGATGCTGGAGGCCGCTGGCAAGGGCGGCCACGCTATCGTCATCGGCGGCGGGCTGCTCGGGCTCGAAGCGGCGGCCGGCCTGAAGGCCCAGGGCATGGAGGTCACGGTTCTCCATCTCATGCCCACCCTGATGGAGCGCCAGCTCGATCCGTCCTCGGGCTACCTGCTGCAGAAAGCCTTCGAGGATCGTGGCATCGCTGTTCGCTGCAAGGCCAATACCCACGCGATCCTCGGTGAGACCCATGTCACCGGCGTCCGGCTCGACGACGGCACCGAGATCCCAGCGGATATCGTCGTCATGGCGGTCGGGATTCGGCCGAACGCGGTTCTGGCGAAAGATTCGGGGATCAAGACCAACCGCGGCGTACTCGTCGGCGACGACATGCGCACCAGCGATCCCGACATCTTCTCAGTCGGCGAATGCGTCGAGCATCGCGGGCTCTGCTACGGTCTCGTGGCGCCACTCTACGAGATGGCAAAGGTCGTGGCCGCGCAACTCGCGGGCGACGCGGCGGCCGCCTATACCGGCTCCGTCACCGCCACCAAGCTGAAGGTGACCGGCATCGACCTGTTTTCCGCGGGTGATTTCAGCGAGGCCAAGGACCGGCAGGACATCGTTCTTCGCGATGCGACCCGCGGCGTCTACAAGCGCATCGTGCTCAAGGAGAACCGCATCGTCGGTGCCGTGCTCTATGGCGAGACGGGGGACGGCTCCTGGTTCTTCGACCTTCTGCGCAAGGAGACCGACGTTTCCGAACTGCGCGATACCCTCATTTTCGGCCAGTCCTATGTTGGGGGTGCTCCCCTGGACCCTACGGCGGCCGTTGCAGCCTTGCCGGATGATGCGGAAATCTGCGGCTGCAACGGCGTGTGCAAGGGCAAGATCGTTCAGGCGATCACCGACAAGGGCTTAAGCTCGCTGACAGAGGTGAGGGCGCACACGAAGGCCTCAGCGTCCTGCGGCACCTGCACAGGCTTGGTCGAGCAGGTGATGACCCTGACGCTCGGCGACAAGTTCGCGAAGTCGACAGTCGAGCCCATGTGCGCCTGCACCGATCTCGGCCACGACGACGTCCGGAGGCTCATCCGGGCGGCAGAACTGAAGTCGATTCCGGCGATCACGCAGGAACTTGGATGGAAGACATCCTGTGGCTGCGCCAAGTGCCGACCGGCCCTGAACTATTACCTCCTGTGCGACTGGCCGGAGGAATATGAGGATGATGGACGCTCGCGCTTCATCAACGAGCGCGTTCACGCCAACATCCAGAAGGACGGCACCTACTCGGTCGTGCCACGGATGTGGGGTGGGCTGACCAACCCGCGGGAGTTGCGCGCCATCGCCGACGTGGCCGAGCGGTACAACATCCCGACTGTGAAGGTTACGGGCGGCCAGCGCATCGACCTGCTCGGGGTGCGCAAGGAGGACCTGCCGGCTGTGTGGGCTGATCTCAACGATGCCGGCATGGTCTCAGGCCATGCTTATGCCAAGGGGCTGCGCACGGTGAAGACTTGCGTGGGAACCGATTGGTGCCGCTTCGGCACGCAGGACTCCACGGGCCTCGGCGTCAAGATCGAGAAGTTCATGTGGGGCTCGTGGACCCCGGCCAAGGTCAAGATGGGCGTATCGGGCTGCCCGCGCAACTGCGCCGAGGCAACTTGCAAGGATGTGGGCGTGATCTGCGTGGACTCAGGCTATGAGATCCATTTCGCAGGAGCAGCCGGCTTGCACATCAAGGGCACGCAGGTGCTGTGCAAGGTACCGGAAGAGAATGAGTGCATCGAGGTCATCGCAGCCCTGACGCAGCTCTACCGCGAGCAGGGTCACTATCTCGAGCGCATGTACAAATGGGCCGACCGGATCGGCGTGGAGGCGATCCGGGCTGCCGTCGTCGATGACCTCATGAAGCGCCGAGCCCTCTACGAGCGCTTTGTGATCTCCCAACGCACTGCGCAGGTCGATCCTTGGGCGGAGCGTGTCACCGGACGGGATGCGCACGAGTTCAGGCCCATGGCCAACTTCACCCTGGCGGAGGCAGCGGAATGAGCGAGTGGATTGATGTGGGCGCAGTCGACGACGTGCCGATGCTCGGGTCGCGGGTCGTGCAGGCGCCAGGCGGCAACATCGCGGTGTTCAAGGCGGCGGACGGAACGCTCTTCGCGCTGCACGATCGCTGCCCGCACAAGGGCGGGCCGCTGTCGCAGGGCATCGTGCATGGCCATTCCGTGACCTGTCCGCTGCACAATTGGGTGATCAGCTTGAAGACCGGTGAGGCTCAAGGGGCGGATCAGGGTTGCACTCACAAGATCCCGTTGCGGATCGAGGGGTCGCGCATCCTGCTCGCGGCCTCAGCCCTGATGGCGCGAGCAGCCTGAGGAGCAGGCATGGAAAGCGGCACCTCGACCCGGACCACCTGCCCGTATTGCGGCGTCGGCTGCGGCGTCCTGGCGACGCCGCAGGAGGATGGAAGCGTTGCGATTAGGGGAGACGAGCAGCACCCGGCCAACTATGGCCGCCTCTGCTCGAAGGGCTCGGCTCTGGGTGAGACGCTGAGCCTGGACGATCGGTTGCTCTATCCTGAAATCAACCGACGCCGTGCCGACTGGAACGAGGCGCTCGACCTTGTGGCTCGGCGCTTCACCGAGACGATTGCCGAGCACGGTCCTGAATCCGTGGCCTTCTATGGCTCGGGCCAGCTCCTCACCGAGGACTATTACGTCGCCAACAAGCTGATGAAGGGCTTCATCGGCGCTGCGAACATGGACACGAACTCCCGGCTCTGCATGGCCTCGTCGGTCGCGGGTCACATCCGGGCGTTCGGGTCCGATACGGTGCCTGGCACCTATGAGGATCTCGAAGAGGCCGATCTCGTCGTTCTCGTCGGCTCCAACACGACTTGGTGCCATCCCGTCCTGTTCCAGCGGCTGCTGGCGGCCCGCGAACGCCGTGGCACGCGGATCGTCGTCATCGATCCACGCCGCACTGTGACGGCGGAGGCCGCCGACCTGCATCTGGCGATTGCTCCTAATTCCGACGTGGCGCTCTTTGCAGGCCTTCTTGATCATCTTAACCGGGTGGGGCTTCGCGACAGCGGCTATGTGGAGCATCACACTGCCGGCCTCGAAGGGGCCTTGGAGGCCGCGCGGGAATGCGGCTTCCCCGGAGCCTTGGCTGCGACCCGTCTCCCGACCGAGCAGCTTCGCGAGTTCTACACCCTGTGGAGCCGTTCGGAACGGGTGGTGACCGCCTATTCCCAGGGCGTCAACCAATCCGTCGTCGGCACCGATAAGGTCAACGCCATCATCAATTGCCACCTGTTCACCGGCCGCATTGGCCGGCCGGGCATGGGGCCTTTCTCCTTAACCGGCCAGCCCAATGCCATGGGGGGACGCGAGGTTGGCGGTCTGGCGAACATGCTTGCGGCGCATCTGGACATCAACAGCCCGAGCCACCGTGAACTCGTCCGATCCTTCTGGGCCAGCCCGCGCATCGCGGAGCGCCCTGGCCTGAAGGCTGTCGATCTGTTCCGGGCGATGGGGGATGGGCGGATCAAGGCTGTCTGGATCATGGGAACCAATCCTGCCGATTCCCTTCCAGATGCCGATGCCGTCCAGGAGGCATTGCGAAGCTGCCCGTTCGCGGTGGTGAGCGACGTCACCCGCACCGATACGACGCGGCATGCCCATGTCCTGCTGCCCGCGGCCGCTTGGGCGGAGAAGAGCGGCACCGTGACGAATTCCGAGCGCCGCATCTCGCGCCAGCGCTCCTTCCTGAAGTCTCCGGCCGAGGCTCGGCCGGATTGGCGGATTATCTGCGATGTTGCCGCTCGCATGGGCTTTGCCGAGGCTTTCGGCTACCAGTCGCCCGCCGAGATTTTCCGCGAGCATGCTGCCTTGTCAGGCATCGCCAACGAGGGAACTCGCGATTTCGATATTTCGGCCTGTGCCGAGCTAAGCGAGAGCGCCTACGACGCGCTGGAGCCCTTCCAGTGGCCGCGCCGGCCGGGCGAGGCACGCGATGCCGGCGCGATCCGCTTCTTCGCGGAAGGCGGCTTCTACACGTCCGACAGACGGGGGCGGTTTGTCCCGACACCGGTCGTGCTGCAATCCGTCTCGCCGGAGTTCCCGTTGATCCTCAATACGGGCCGCATCCGCGATCAGTGGCACACCATGACATGCACGGCGAAGACGCCGCGCCTGATGAGCCATTACGCGGAGAGCTTCTGCGAAATCCACCCCGACGATGCCGAGGCTGCGGGAATTGCGCCTGCCACTCTCGTGCGCATCGTCAGTCCACAGGGAACCGCTGTCGTCCGCGCTCTTGTGACGGAGCGACAGCAGAAGGGCAGCATTTTCGCCCCCATGCACTGGACGGATCAGCAGACTGCGCAAGGACGCGTCGGCGCTGCGGTGCATCCAGAGGTCGACCCGATCTCCGGCCAGCCCGGTCTCAAATTTTCCGGTGCACGCATCGAGCCGTTCGCTGCCGCCTGGTACGGCTTCGCGGTGCTGCGCAACAGGCCTGACAAGATTGCAGCAGATTACTGGGCGCTGGCCCGCGCCGAGGGAGGTTGGCGCGTCGAGCTTGCCGGTGCCGAACCGGTGGAAGACTGGGCTGCCTACGCGGCCGATCTGATCGGAAGCGGTGAGAACCTGGAGACACTGTCATACAGCGATCAGGACCAGGCCAGCTTCCGGCTCGCGAGCTTCTCGGGCGACGCCTTGCTCGGCGCATTGTTCGTCTCGCCGCAGCCGGTGGCGGTGTCACGCACCTGGGCCGTCGAGCGCCTGAAGGCCTCTGCAATCAATGGAATGGAGCGCCTGCGCCTGTTGAGCGGGCGGCCCGGTCTCGACCAGCCCGATCCTGGTCCCATCGTCTGCGCCTGTTTCTCGGTCGGCGCGAACCAGATCGCAGCGGCTGTCGAGAGTGGCGCCGCGAGCGTGGAAGCCGTTGGCGCCGCTTTGCGCGCCGGCACGAATTGCGGCTCCTGCCGCGTTGAAATCAGGAGGTTGATCGATGCTGCAGCCCTTAAGAAAGCCGTCTGAGGCTGAACCCACCCGGCTGGGACGTCTGGCAAAGCTGCCGGTCTTCTTCGACCTCAAGCATCGCCGCGCGGTGCTCGTCGGCGCATCGGCCGGCGCGGCCTGGAAGGCAGAGCTTCTGGCCGCCTCCGGTGCCGATGTCAACATCTATGCAATCGATCTCTCGTCCGAGATGGAAACCTTGCTGGCCCGTGGCGCCGCGGACGGCTCGCTCACGCTGCATCGTCAGACCTGGTCGGCCACGATCCTGAAGGACGCGGCTCTCGCCGTTGCCGATGTGGAAGATGAGAAAGAGGCCGAAGCCTTTGCAGCCGCCGCGCGCGATGCGGGAGTGCCTGTGAACGTGGTCGACAAGCCGGCCTTCTGCGACTTCCAGTTCGGCTCCGTGGTCAATCGCTCGCCGGTGGTGATCGGCATTTCGACGGACGGCGCCGCGCCGATCCTAGGCCAGGCGATCCGGCGCAAGATCGAGACGCTGCTGCACCCCTCCGTCGCTTCCTGGGCAAGTTTCGCCAAGCACATGCGCGAACGCGTGATGCAGCATCTGCCGCAGGGCTTGGCACGGCGCACGTTCTGGGAGCGCTTTGCCGATCTGGCGCTCCGGGGCAAGGAGCCCGAGACGTACGGCACCACAATGGAGACGGTGCTGGAGCGCATCGCTGCGCAGACGGGAGAAAAGGTCGGGCGCGTGACGCTCGTGGGAGCCGGGCCGGGCGACGCGGAACTGCTGACGCTGAAAGCGATGCGAGCGCTTCAATGCGCGGACGTGATCCTCTTCGACGATCTCGTGTCCGAGGACGTGCTGGAACTGGCCCGCCGCGAGGCCAAGCGCCTCATGGTTGGCAAGCGGGGAGGGCGCGCATCCTGTGCTCAGGATGACATCAACGACCTCATGGCCCGCTTGGCCCTTCAGGGCAAGCAGGTGGTGCGGCTCAAGTCCGGCGACCCGATGATCTTCGGACGGGCCGGCGAGGAGATCGAGCATCTGGAGAAGGCAGGCATTCCCGTCGATGTGGTGCCGGGCATCACGGCCGGCATTGCGCTGGCCTCCTCGCTCGGCGTGTCGCTCACTCATCGCGACATGGCACAATCCGTCCGCTTCGTGACCGGTTGCGCCAAGACCGGGCAGCTGCCGAGCGGTCTCGACTGGCAGGGCCTAGCCGATCCGAACACCACGACGATCTTCTACATGGCGGGCGGAACCGCAGGCGCCATTGCCGAGCGTCTTATCGATGCGGGATGCCCGGATACCCTGCCTGCCGTGTTGGTCTCGAACGTGTCGCGGGGTGACGAACGCTGGGCCGGCACTATTGCGGAGCTCGGCTGGGCCAGCGAACGGCGCGATGCAACGAAGCCTGTCATCATCGGCGTAGGCCGGGTCTTCGATAGAGCAAATCAGTCAAGCGTTCGGCACGACGTCGATCCACTTCTACAGAACATGGCGCACGCGTGAGGAGACAGGAACGATGATCACCAAAGAGTTTCTGAAGGCCGGCCACACGCCGACGCTGTTTGCTTCCTTCTTTTATTTCGATATGGCGTTCATGGTCTGGGTGGTCCTCGGTCCCCTGGGTGTTCAGGTTGCTGCAGATCTTCAGCTTGATGCCGCCCAAAAAGGGCTCATGGTGGCCGTTCCACTCCTTGCCGGAGCGGTTCTGCGTATCGTCAACGGCCTTCTTGTCGACCGCATCGGTCCCAAGACAACCGGCCTGATCGGCCAGATCATCGTGATTGCCGGCCTCCTGACAGCTTGGTTCTTCGGCATCCACTCGTTCACCCAGGTGGTACTGCTTGGCATTGTGCTCGGCGTGGCTGGCGCATCGTTTGCTGTCGCCCTCCCGCTCGCCTCGCGCTGGTACCCACCGCAATACCAGGGAATTGCCCTCGGGATTGCAGGCGCTGGCAATTCCGGGACCGTCTTCGCTGCCCTGTTTGCCCCAGGACTGGCCGTGATCTTCGGCTGGACGAATGTCTTGGGCTTGGCCACCATCCCGCTCGGTGTTGCTCTAATGGTTTACATCCTTGCCGCCAAGGACAGTCCCAATCAGCCGCCACCGAAGACACTGGTGGAGTATCTGGCCGTCCTGCGCGAAGGCGATGCCTGGTGGTTCATGTTCTTCTATGCCGTCTCGTTCGGCGGCTTCAGCGGGCTTGCATCCTCGCTGACCATTTACTTCAACTCGGAATATGGGCTGAGCCCGGTTACCGCAGGCTACTTCACAGCGGCTGCCGTTTTTGCGGGCTCCCTCGTGCGCCCGGTTGGTGGGGCCTTGGCTGATCGCATCGGCGGCATTCGCGCCCTCTCGATCATGTACGTCGTCGCAGCCATCGCACTCGCGGTCGTCAGCCTTCGCCTGCCGCAGGCGTGGATGGCGCTTGCCGTCTTCGTCATTGGCATGCTGGCGCTGGGCATGGGCAACGGATCGGTGTTCCAGCTAGTGCCCCAGCGGTTCCGTCGCGAGATTGGGGTCATGACCGGGCTTGTGGGCATGACAGGCGGCATCGGCGGCTTCTATCTCGCCTCCAGTCTCGGCTACTCTAAGCAGCTGACCGGCAGCTACCAACTCGGGTTCCTGGTCTTTGCGGGGCTCGCTGCCCTGGCGCTCCTGGGCCTGACGGGGATCAAATCCCGGTGGCGCACGACATGGGGAGCAAGCCTTGGTCTGGCCCGGATTTAACTGCTGGGTCACCTCCGTTGATCGAAATGGCTGGTCACGCAGCGCTGCGGGATCCGCCATGGAGATCTGCAGGAGCCGGCAGGCACTGGAACAGCTGTGAGAGTACGATGATGCTGCAGGGTCGAAGGATTGCAGTGCCCGAGAGCCGGGAGCTAGATTTGTTCGCTGGCATGCTGGAACGGCAGGGTGCGGTCACCGTTCGCTGTCCGCTGGTGTCGATCCATGATGTGGAGGATGCCGCGCCGGTCCAAGCCTGGCTCGAGCGGCTTGCCGGAGGTCAGCTTGACAGCCTCGTCCTGTACACGGGGGAGGGGCTGGCCCGGCTGCTGGGATTCGCTCGCCGTGGCGGCATTGAGGAGGACGTGATCGCCGGACTGCGGCGGACGCGCAAGATCGTCCGGGGACCTAAGCCGGCCAAGGTCCTGCGCAGTATAGGGCTCGGCCCCGACGTAGCGGCGGACGAGCCCACGACGGCCGGATTGATTGCGACCCTATCGGCTCTCGACCTGAGAGGCCGCCGCGTCGGCGTGCAGCTCTATCCGGGAGGTGAGAATCTGTTGACGGGGTTCTTGAAAGAAGCCGGCGCTGAGGCCGATCCGATCCTGTGTTACGGCTATGCCTCGGACGAGGAGGATGAGCGGGTTATTCGGCTTGTGGATGAGATTGTCTCAGGAGTTATTGATCTGATCGCGTTTACCAGCACGGCGCAGGTGCGTCGGCTTCAAGAGGTCGCCCGGAAATCTGACAGAGCGGTCGCACTTGATGCGGCGATGCAACGCGTTCTGATTGCTGCCATTGGCCCTGTGACCGCGCAAGCTGTCGAGGAAGCGGGCTGGCCTGTTGGTGCAATGCCCCCGGATAGCTTTCACCTAAAACCTATGATTGTCGCACTTGGCAAGAAGTTGGCCATAAGGGCGAGCCTCGCTCCTCCCGCATGACATTGCCGTTCTTGAGCGGCACTCTGTTCCCGGGAGGCAAGATGTGCGTAAACGCCGAGCCGTCGGCTGGGATAGTGGAACGTCGCACCCAGCCTCTTTTTGACGCGCACGTTTCGCAATGGCGATCACGGCTGCCGCAGGCTCAATCCACCTCCAGCCGCCCCCTGGAGCTATCCTGATGATCCATGTCTCTAAGCGCGAACCCTTCATAAGCTTCTGCTCAAACTCGAACTGACACGTAGGTCGACTGAGACGATCAGCTTAGAATTTAGACATCCGTTGGATCTTACTTCCTTCTTGTTGAGGATCGGGATTGGCATGAAATTTGCTTAAAGACCTCGGTATGAGTGTACATCGGGGGCATCCCATAGCTTGACCAAGGATATACAGACAGAGCAGCGGCCTCTGCGCGTCGCCATTGTCGAGGAGAACAGCATCAGGGCGGCTATTCTCCTCGATGGACTGCGGGAGGCTGGGATTATTGACGTCGACGTCATCAAGACGACAACCAACATGCTCCGACGGCTGAGCACCTTTGATCCTGATGTCGTGATCATCGGCATCGAGAATCCCAGTCGGGACGTGCTGGAGCAAATGTTCCAAGTCTCGAAGCTCGTGTCCCGACCTGTAGCAATGTTCGTGGACCACTCGGATCGATCCATGATCCAGGCCGCAGTTGAGGCAGGTGTTTCAGCTTACGTCGTCGACGGACTGCGCAAGGAGAGGGTCATGGCCATCGTGGACATGGCAATGAGCCGGTTCAGCGCCTTCGATCGTCTGCAGCGCGAGCTCGTCGAGGCACGCAACGAGCTGGCATACCGGAAAATCGTTGAGCGTGCTAAGGCGATCCTGATGAGGACGAGACAGTTCTCGGAAGAGGAGGCCTATGCCCTGCTTCGTCAGACAGCCATGAACGAGAAAAGGAAGCTTGTCGACATCGCACAAAGTGTCGTGACGGCGGCTTCCCTTCTGGAGAAATAGTCACGTGTTGGACTCGGACGCATCGGTAAATCTTCCAAAAAACCAGGCAGGAGCATCGAATGATGCTCCTGCAAGTAGGGTAGGCCGTCCTGTGCCAGAGCGTTTGGTGCGCGCTGGCGTTATTCCACTGGTTGACATGGCGGTGCTCGTTGCCGCCGCTGAGCAAGGGTTCGCCCGACAGGAAGGCATCAGCCTGCAATTGATCAAGGACGTATCCTGGTCGAACATTCGTGACCGGCTGGCCTTTCGCCAGTTCGACGTCGCCCATATGCTCGGTCCGATGCCGATTGCTGCCCAGCTAGGGCTGGGATCGAATCCTTACCCCTGCTTCACTCCTTTCGCCCTCGGACGCGGAGGGAACGCCATCACGCTCTCGCTGGATCTCTACCAGGAGATGCAGGCGCTTGCCGGCCTCGATGACTCCGAGGGAGCCCTGACAAAAGGGGAGGCTCTAAAACAGGTCATTGAGCGAAGACGAAATGCTGGCAAGAAGCCTCTCGTCTTTGCCATGACCTATCCGTTCTCCCCGCATAACTATGAATTCCGATTCTGGCTGGCGGCGGCTGGAATCAACCCGGACAGCGACGTCACCATGACTGTCGTTCCGCCTCCGCTCACCGTTGACGCCCTGGAGGCATGCGCCATTGATGGCTTTTGCGCGAACGCGCCCTGGAACATGATTGCCGTAGAGAAGGGCGTTGGCCGTATCGTGGTCACCAAGGCCGAGATCTGGCCGGCCGCGCCTGAGAAGGTGTTAGGCGTTCGTCCCGAATGGGCCCAGGGGAACCCTGAGACCTTGGCGCGTCTCATCGTAGCCTTGGATAGAGCAGCACGCTGGTGCGATGACCATGGAAACCACAGCACATTGGCCGATATGCTGTCCGATCCTGCGTACGTCGGTGTTCCGGCCGATCTGATCCTCCGGTTGCTCTCCGGAAGTTTGACCATCGATCCTAACGGCAAAACGAAGCGGATCGAACATTATCTAACGTTTTACAACGAGGCGGCCAACTTCCCGTGGCTCAGCCAAGCCCTATGGATTTACAGTCAAATGGTGCGTTGGGGCCAAGCTTCCTACAACGAAGCCAGCCTTTCACGTGTCACAGCAGCCTTCAGGCCCGACATTTACCGGGAGATACTCCGAAGTTCGGGATCGCCCGTTCCTGAGATCAGCAGCAAGATTGAAGGGGAGGGACCAGAATTAGGTGCTGTGCCCACGACGAAAGGAGATCTCCTCCTCAGTTCACAGATGTTTATGGATGGGCGTTCCTTTCATCCCGACGACATCCCGGGTTATATCAACGGCTTCAGGATCCGTAACGTGTAAGTAGTCCGACAATATGTTGGGTGATCTTCATTCTTGCATGAGTTAATCGTTCAGCGAATAGGGTTCGCGCACCATCTGGCGAAGGAGGAACGCATCCAGATGGGCATAGATCTGGATCGTCTCGCTTGCCGGTAAGGTCCGGAAGTCTCTGCAGCACCCGTAAGCCTCTGTGCGAGGCGGGTGAGCCTCCCCACCACGCCTACTTGCCGCATAACATCATCATCTCGTTGATGGCAGTCATGGAAGACGGTCACTCGCCCGAGATGTCGATGTTTACCGCCGAGGGCGTCATGGGTCTCATCGCAGCACCCGGCACCAATCAGGTCTTGGGGCGCTGTGTTGCGCGCGCCTCCGGGACAGCATCGCAGATCAACCTCGACAAGATGCACAGCTTCATGGAGGCTCTGATCGCGCGTGCTCCAGAAAATAGCCTGTAACGCAATCCACAGTGTCGACGCCCGCTGCGCGCTTTCTCCTAACACATAAATTCGGGGCCAAGCATCTGGGTGTCCAACGCTTAAGCGTCAGTGCGGTGAGGGGCCGGTTTCAGACGGCAACATGGATCTGGCAGAGCAGGGGCACCACTACATTGACGGACACAGCGGCTCTTAAACAGGTCTCCTGTGAATGCTGCCAGAAGATCCATGAGGTCTTTGTGCGCCCGATACTCTATACCGCTGCAGAGCGCCGAAGAAACAGTTCTTGTTCTAACCCGCTGTAGGGTGCCACTTCCGCAATTCCGCTACCGATTATCGCATGCTTGATGCATAATGGTTAGGCGGAAGCGCAAAAAGACCGCACGGTGAGCACACAAGCTCAGCACCCCGACTCTTCCTGCTCATTTTGTAAGCATGTCTACTGGATCTCGATCATTGCCAAGGCCAGAGGCCAAGCGAGCAGAGCATGCACCAAGACATCGGAAGCGGCATTACTCAATGGAAGGTCCACCGTTTCTTCCGTGCTCTGCACGGTGGCGGTCTTGCTATGGCTGTCTGGGCAGGTCTCGTGTTTTTCAATCCGGTTGCGGCGGAACCCCTGATACCGACCCCGGAAACCTTCCCCGCGCCAACCGCAGCACTTCTATCAAGCGGCCTAGCGGGCCCGACGCCAGCATGGATGGAGTTTTGCGGTCGCCAGCCTCAGGAATGCACAGTTGACGCGTCAGAACCTGCGGTACTCAGTCTCAATCATGAGCTCTGGCTCAGCATCGTGGAGGTGAACGAGCGCGTGAACCGCGCTATCCTGGCGGTGACGGATCAGGATCACTGGGGCGAGGTGGACCGCTGGGACTATCCGGACGATGGGCTGGGCGACTGCGAGGACATCCAGCTGCTCAAGCGCAGACTTCTGATCGAAGCAGGTTTGCCCCGGCGTGCCCTGCGTATGGCGGTTGTTATTGATGAGCAGGGTGCCGGCCATGCTGTGCTCATGGTGCGCACAGATGGGGGCGAGTTCATCCTCGACAACAAGAGAGATGCGATTCTGGCATGGTACCAGACTGGGTACCACTATGTGAAGCGTGAGGGAGATGAGAATGCCGCATGGATTTGGCTTGGGACCCAGGTCGCGCCCATTGTCACAGCCACCCGGTAACAGGCGTCGCCGACATTCATTTGCGTTGCCGGCGAGCAGAGTTTGTCTAGGGAGTGGCCGGAATTTGCTCAAGCGGCTCTGATGAAGCTGGCGTCAGGTCTACGGCAGCATGGATGATCACGGAAGAACAGGGTATCTGCAGGGAGCCTCCTCCTCCAGACCCCGATGAACTTTCTGAGCTGTGACCTGCAGCGGTCGGGAACTGAGGCCTGATTTCGCCGTATAACAACCTGGATCCTTGAGAGATCCGCAGAACGCTCTTGGGAAGGAAACAGCATGGCGCGCGTCGCATTGGTCACCG
>JAESGY010000225.1_pt1 | contig 39465 bp, 36 predicted proteins | sample 9269841 | NCBI WGS metagenome assembly JAESGY01 (sample SAMN17022865, study PRJNA683097) | algae metagenome | isolation source: Spirirestis rafaelensis WJT71-NPBG6 and co-occurring heterotrophs from... | place: USA: Pinto Wells, Joshua Tree National Park, Colorado Desert, CA | collected 2006-08-15
CTTGCCAAGCTCGAAGGCTCCAAGGGGTCCATGAAGGGAAAGCGCATGCGTGCCGCATGGGACGACACCTTCCTAACCCGCCTCCTCGCCCAGTTCGGCAAAACCCATATGCGATAGCCCTGGGTGCTGTAGTCGTAGCGCTTGCCGAAATGCTGGTCGCCCGGCCAGAGCCCCATCTGGCTGTATTCCACCTTGTGCCAGCCCGAGACGATGTTGACGCCGAAGCGCCCGCCCGAGACGTCGTCGATGGTGCTGGCCATGCGGGCGACGATGGCGGGCGGGATGGTCAGCACGGCGGTGGTGGCAAAGAGCCGGATGCGCTTCGTCACCGCGGCCAGCGCCGACATGAGTGTGAAGCTCTCCAGCCCGTGGTCCCAGAATTCGGTCTTTCCGCCGAAGCCGTGCAGCTTGATCATGGAGAGGGCGAAGTCGAAGCCATAGCCCTCGGCCTTCTGCACCACCTGCCTGTTGAGCTCGAAGCTCGGCATGTACTGGGGCGAGGTAGCGGAGATGAGCCAGCCATTGTTGTTGATGGGAATGAAGACGCCGATATCCATCGAACCCCTCCTGCGCAGGATTGCCGCGAAGCCGCGCGCTGCGTCGCAGCAATCGCCGTGCCAGGAGCGGCACATGGGGGAGGAGCAGGCATGAGCAGCACCGCAGCAAGGCCCTGGGAATGGCCGGAACCGCAATGGCGCCGGGTCGTCGGCAATGCCCGCGCCGGCCGCAGCCTGCGCCACCATGGCTGGCCGGGCGGCGCGCGCTGCGCCGTCGCCCTTTCCTTCGACGCGGATCACGAGACGCTGACGCTGCGCGACGGCGATGAGAGCCCGATGAAGCTCAGCCAGGGCCAGTACGGCAACCGGCAGGGCGTGCCGCGCATCCGCGCGCTGCTCGCGCGCCACGGCATCCCGGCCAGCTTCTACTATCCGGCCGTCTCGGCCCTGCTCTATACGGAGGAGGTGCGCGCCGTCGCCGATGAGGGCCATGAGATCGGCATCCATTCCTGGATCCATGAGACCAACACCACCCTGCCGCCCGGCGTGGAGCGCGAGCTGACGCTGCGTGCCGCCGATGTGCTGGAGAGGCTCTCCGGCCGCCGTCCCGTCGGCATCCGCACCGCGAGCTGGGACTTCTCGGTGGACACGCTGTCCATCATCCGGGAGATGGGGCTGCTCTATGACAGCAGCCTGATGGCCGATGACGAGCCTTATGAGCTGCTCGACCAGGGCGAGCCGACCGGCATCGTCGAGCTGCCGCCGGAGTGGATCCGCGACGATGCGCCCTATTTCATGTTCAACCGCACCGGCTCCCAGCGCCCCTACACGCCACCTTCCGCAGTGGAGGAGATTTTCCGCGCGGAATTCGACGGCGCCTGGGAGGAAGGCGGGCTGTTCCTGCTGACCATGCACCCGCACATCATCGGCCATCGCAGCCGCATCGCGCTGCTGGCCCGGTTGATCGAGCACATGCAGGCCAGGGGCGGCGTGTGGTTCGCCAGCCATGAGTCGGTGGCACGCCATGTGAAGGAGGCGGCGGGGCTGTAGAGCGGATCGCGGACGGGCGCGAACGCCCGGGAGCGTGAATCCGCTCGAAAAACAAGGAGCGACAGCGGATGGCGGGAGACCGTAAACGACCGGCCGCGTGCACCCGCTCCATGAAGGATGAGCTGCAGCGGATTGCGCTCAGGTCTGAGCGCAATCCGCTGTGGCCTCGCCATCCAACCGCCCGCTCAGCTCTGGACGATGTTGAACTGCCGCGCGATCCCGACCCAGGTGCTGATATCCTCGCGCATGATCTTCACGAAATCCGCGCCGAGCGGCGTCGGCTTGCGCGGCAGCGTCACCAGCTCCTCGCAGCGCTGGCGCAGCGCCGGGGTCTCCAGCAGCTGCGGGATCAGCGCCGTCATCCGCTCCGCGATCGCGGCGGGCAGGCCCTTCGGCGCGGAGAGGCCGAGCCACTGGCTGGAGGTGAGCTTCGGGAAGCCCTGCTCCGCGAAGGTCGGGATATCCGGCATCTGGGCCAGCCGCTGCGGGGAGGAGACGCCGAGGCAGCGCAGCGTGCCGTCCTTCAGCATCGCCACATTGGTGGTGATCGGGTCGATCATGCTCTCGATCACGCCGGCCATCAGGTCCTGCATCGCCGGCGCGCTGCCGCGATAGGGCACGTGGTCGAGGTTGGGGGTTTGCGCCTCCGCCCCCAGCATGACGCCTAGGAGATGCGGCGCCGAGCCGATGCCGGAGGAGCCGTAGCGCACCGGCTTGCTCCTCGCCGCCGCGAGGTAGTCCGCCAGGGTCCGGTAGGGCGAGTTCGCCTTCACGATCAGCACGTTCGGCGCCTCGACCAGCATGCCGAGATGGGTGAAGTCATTGATCGGGTCGAAGGGCAGGGTCGGCAGGGTCGCGGTCGAGAAGACCTGCACCGAGGCATGGCTGACCAGGAAGGTGTAGCCATCGGCCGGCGCCTTGGCGACGAAGTCGGTGCCGATGACGCCGCCGGCGCCGGCCCGGTTCTCCACCACCACGGTCTGGCCCAGCGCCTGGCTCAGCGGCGGGGCGATGAGGCGGGAGATGGTGTCGACCAGGCCCCCCGGGGGGAACTGCGCGACCAGGCGGATGGAGCCGCGGCCCGGCCAGGTGCCGTTCTGGCCGGCCCCCTGGGCACGGGCGAGGCCGGGAAGGATGGCGGGGGCGGCGAGGCCGGCGGCGAGACCCAGCAGGTGGCGACGTTGCATGCTCTGCGCTCCTTTGCGGCAGGGAGCAGGGCCGCCTGCCTCCGGATTACGCAGTGGTAGCCGCGGGGTGGTCGGTCCTGCCCTGGACATGGGCAGAGCAGCAAGAGGCGTGCCGGACGCTGCCGTTAGGTCGCTGCCGTCAGGCAGCGGCCACGGCCGGCATCGGAAAGGGCGTGCCGGTCAGCACCTCGAAGGCCTGCCGGTAGGCCGCGTTGATCGCCGCGTCCGGAAGGCTCAGATGCAGGCCGCGCATCCCCGCCGCGCGCAATTCGAAGCCGATGCGCACGCCATGCCGCGGCAGGTGCAGCGTGCCGCGCGTCCCCTCCGGCAGGCCCGCCACCCCGCCGACCATCGCGCCATGGGCGGAGAGATTGACCAGGCTGCCCTCCATCCGCCGCCCCGCGGCCTCGATGGCGCAGGGCTCCGTCACCGGGTAGCGCGGTTCGGTCCGGCGGTTGGCCTCCGTCATCGAGGTCCGCACCACCTGTGTCAGCCCCTGCCGAAGGTCGCGCACGCTCTCGCTAACCTCGCCGGTGCCGTCGCGCATCCGGGTGGCACGGCCCCCGGTCGCCGCGGCGTCGCGCGCCACGGCCTCGATGCGGCCGGCCATCTCGCGCACCTCCTCGCCATTGGCGGCGACATTGCGGGCGATCTCCTGGGTCGCCGCGCCCTGCTGCTCGACCGCGGCGGCGATGGCGCCGGCGGTCTCCGAGATCTCGTCGATGGCGCTCCCCATGCCGGAGACCGCCTGCACCGCCGCCCCGGTCGCCGCGGCGATGCCGGAGAGCTGGCGCGAGATGTCCTCCGTCGCCTTTGCCGTCTGCGCCGCGAGCTGCTTCACCTCCCCGGCGACGACGGCGAAGCCCTTGCCGGCATCGCCCGCCCGCGCTGCCTCGATCGTCGCGTTCAGGGCCAGCAGGTTGGTCCGCGCGGCGACATCGCCGATCAGCCGCACCACCTCGTTCACCCGCCCGGCCGCCTCGGCCAGGGAGGCGATGGTGGCCTCGGCGGCGCGGCCGCCCTCGACGACGCGGCCGACCACCTCGCTGGCATGCGAGGTCTGGGTCGCGATCTCGCGGATGGAGGCGGAGAGCTGCTCGGTGGCGGCTGCGACGGCCTGGGTATTCTCCAGCGCCCGGCCGGCCCCCTGGGAGGCGGCGGCGGCATGCTCGCCCAGCCGCTGCGAAGCGCCGGCGACCTCCTCCGCCTCCGTTGCCATCTGCCCGGCACGCTGCGCCACGCTTTCCACCGCGACGCGGACCGCGGCCTCCATCTTGTCGGCCATCTCCCGCACCGCGGCGGTCCGCTCCTCCCCCGCGCGGCGGTCGAGTTCCGCCTGCTCCTGCTCGGCATAGGCCAGCCGGGCGCGGAGCGCGCGCAACAGGGCAACGACGTGCCGGAACTCGCGCGCGGGCGGCGTGGCGATGCGGCCCTGCAACTCGCCCCGCGCGATGCGCCCGAGCGTGATCTCGAGCTGCTGCAGATGGCGCCGCTGGTCCTGGAACCCGAGCAGCCCAAGGCCGCCGAGCAGCAGCAGCCCTGCCAGCCCCGTCGCCGGCACCAGCCATAAGCGCTGCCCGTAATCCTCCCGCGCAGCGCCGTAGGCCGCCGCCATGCCGCCCGCCTGCGACCCGGCCAGTGCTAGGCTGAGCTGATCGGCTGCTGCGAAGAGCGGGAGGAGCCTTTCGCGCAGATGCGCCTCCAGCGCCGGGCCGTCCTGCCTTGCGGCGAGGGCGAGCGCGGGCTCCAGCCCCTCGCGCAGAAGGCGCTGCCGCATCTCGGCCAGCCGCTCCGCCATCGCGCGTTCCTCACCGCCATGCAGCCGGGGCAGGGTGGCGGACCAGGCCTCGCCGATGCGACGGAGATTCTCCCGCGCTGCCTCGAGGCGCGGCGCCACCGCGATGCCGCCCTGGATCTCGGCCGGCATCAGCGCAACCTGCAGGAGGGTGTCCCGCGTCAGGTCGCGCATCTCGGCCAGCCGCAGCGCCGGCTGCGCCCGATCCTCATACAGGCTGCGCAGCCCGGCATGGCCGGTGGCCATGCCGGCCATGCCGAGCCAGCCGACCAGGCCGATGGCGAGCGCCGTGATGGCACCCGCCGCCGCCAGCCGGCCGGTGACGCTGTTGGCAAGCTCGGCCAGGCGCTGCCGCCAGCCATTCCGCACCAGCTCGCCGTCGCGCAGGGCAAAATCGCGGCCGCCTTCGCGCAGATGCGCATAGGCCGCCTTCGCGCAGATGCGCATAGGCGGCCTCGGCCATGGCGACCTCCGCCCGCTCCGGCCGGGTGCGGATCGAGACATAGTCGGTGACCTCGCCGCCCTGGACCATAGGGGTGACATTGGCGCGCACCCAGTAGAAATCGCCGTTCTTGGCGCGGTTCTTGACCAGGCCTTCCCGGGGCCGGGCGGCCTTGATCGTGGCCCAGAGGTCGGCGAAGGCGCCCTGGGGCATGTGCGGGTGGCGGACGAGGTTGTGCGGTGCCCCTTCCAGCTCCGCCGCCGTGAAGCCGCTGACCGCGACGAAGGCGGGGTTGGCGAAGCGGATGCGCCCGCCGGGATCGGTGCCGGAGACGAGCACCTGGTCCTCGGGGAGAAGGATCTCGCGATCGGTAATCGGCTCGTTCAGCCGCATGCGTCAGGCTCCTCGGGTCCGGCGTGCCAGCCGAGGAACCTGCGCCAGCGATGGCTAACGCACCTTCAATGCGTGGTGGGGCGGTGCGGCTTCCTCAGCCGGCCGCCACCGCCGCGCTCCAGGGGCTGGCCGCGTCGCTGATGCCGGTCATGCCCTCCGGCCCGCGCCGGATCAGGTTGGGGCAGGCGAAGTTGATCGGCATGACGCCGTGCTCCACCAGTTCCACCTCGCCAACGCCGCGCAGCGCCTCGATGACCGCCGGCGGCAGGCGCAGATCGGCGCTGATGCCGCTCGGGCCGGAGACATCGATCCGCGGATGATGCGCCGCCGCCTCCGGCGCCATGCCGAATTCCGAGACGAAGGCGAGCAGCTGGAAGACCGAGGCCATGATCCGCCGCCCGCCCGAGGCGCCGACCGCGATCTCCGGCTCCGTTCCGCTCGCCGCGATCACCGGGCACATGTTGTTCAGCGGGCGCTTGCCGGGGGCGATGGCGTTGGGCGTGCCCGGCTGCGGGTCGAACCACATGACGCCGTTGTTCATCATGATGCCGGTGCCGGGCAGCATGACGCGCGAGCCCATGGAGGAGAGCAGTGTCGTCGTCATCGCCACCATCAGCCCGTCCTTGTCGCAGACGGTGAGGTGGGTGGTGCAGGAATCCACCCCTTTCGGCTCGGCATCGCCAAGGCCCGCCAACCGCTCGGCATAGGCCTCCTGCATGACGCGGCCGAGCCTTGCATACCAGGCGGGTGAGGGCGCGCCGCCGGTCCAGTCGGCATCGGCCATCCCCTCGAGCACGCGCTTCAGCGTCGGCGCCGCGGTCAGGCCGTTCACCAGCATCAGGCTCCGCCCGCGCCAGGGCACGGCGACCGAGGGCAGCACCCGCGCCTTGCAGCCCCGGAGGTCGGCCGCCGAGAGCACGCCGCCCATGGCCTTCACATCGGCGGCGATCTGCGCCGCGATCTCGCCCTCATAGAAGTCGCGCAGGCCCGCCTGCTGCAGCCGCTCCAGCGTCGCCGGCAGCTGGCCGAGGGTGAAGAAGCCGGGGGATCCCTGATAGGGCGGCACCGGCGGCAGGCCGCCCGGCAGGTAGACCCGCGCGCTTTCGGGGTAGAGGCGCAGCACGGCCGCCGAACTGGCCACCTTCAGCGTGGTGTACCAGTCCTGCGGCAGGCCGCGCCTGGCCAGCGCCACGGCCGGGGCCAGCACCTCCCGGATCGGCAGGCGGCCATGCCTCTCATGCAGCAGGGCATAGCCGGCGACGGCCGATGGGATGACGAAGGAGAGCGGGCCATGGACGTTCCGGTCCCCCTCCACCTCCGGCCAGGGGAAGAGATCGCGCTTCATCCGCCCCGTCAGCGGGAAAGCCGCGGGGTCGAGCCCGGCGGGGGAGACGGGGCCGAAATCGAAGGTCTCGGCCTGCGCCATGCCCGGTTTCATCGCCTGGGCGAAGCCGATGCCGCCGAGGCCGCTGTTCCAGGGCTCCACCGCCGCCAGGGCGAAGGCGGCGGCGACGGCTGCATCGGCCGCGCTGCCGCCCGCTTCCAGCATGGCGGCGCCGGCCTCGGCCGCCGCCTTCACCTGGGAGACGACCATGCCGCCCCGGCCCTGGGCTCCGGGCTTCCGCAACTGCCAGTGCTGGGTCACATGGGGGGTGGGGGAGAAACTCTCCGGCATCTCTCGGGCTCCGGCGGATGGGTTCGCCGGCATGCTCCCGCCGCGCCGGGGCGGCGGCAAGCCCCCGTCTTCAGCCGAGCGGCTGCTGCCGGCGCCGCTCGGCGACCAGCGCCTCGAAGTCGAGCTTCGCATGCATCTCGACATGCGCGACGAGGGTCGCGACCGCCTCCTCCTCGTCGCCGTGCTCCAGCGCGTCGATCAGGGTGTAGTGGTCGTCGCTCTCAGGCGCGCAGTCATGCAGGTGCAGCGCCAGGCCCCAGACCACGGCGAGCTGCCGGGCGAGGCTCTGCCAGAGCGCCAGCAGCGGCGCGTTGCCGGAGGCGCGGCAGAGCTCGGCATGGAACTCCTCCTCGGCCCGGACGCGCAGCGCCGGATCATGCGCCCGGACAGCCTCGGCGAAGGCATCCGCGGCGTTGCGCAGGCGGTCGAAGCGCTCCGGCCCGCCGGGCTGCGCCAGGGCCTCCTTCACCGCCAGGGTCTCCAGCGTCAGGCGGACCCGCATCAGCGCGGCAACGCCCCGGTTGGTCACCTGCATCAGCCGCATGCCCTTATAGGGCGTGCTGACGACGATCCCCTGACTCTCCAGCAGGCGCAGCGCTTCCCGGACGGGAACGCGGCTGATGCCGAGGTCGCGGGCGATCTCCGCCTCGACCAGCCGGTCATCGGGGAGGAAGATGCCGCGGGCGGCCCCGGCCACGATCGCCTCCGCCGCCTGCTCAACCATGGTCCGCGGCTGCACCGGCACGAGCCGACGGGCATCGGGCCTGCTTCCTGTATTCGCCACCGGCGCGCCGGCACGCGCCCGGTGGTCCCGCACTGCCACAGACATAGCTCCTGTCCACCTCGCGAATGCGCGAAGTCTAAATTCAACTTGCTGGTTTGGGAAGCAATGCCGTGCCTGCGTCAGATCCGGGTTACAACCGGAACTGCACACGCTGCATTTGCCCTCATCAGGGTGTCAGCAACCATGGGTTGCAGTATGTAGAGAGGCTGTTAAGAAACTGGCAGCCTCACGCCTTCGCGGTTAACTTTGGATACAGTATCGGGTCTATTCGGCGCAACGCAGGGCTGTGAATGCCACCCTGGCGGCTATAGCAGGGGCTTGTGGCGCCTTTGCAACAGTGGGTTGGATTCGCCGATGTGGCCTCACTCCCGCCAGGGCTGGCGGCCCCAGAGCGCCCGCAGCGTACCCTCCATCTCCGCGATCATCCCGGCATAGGCGCCGCCGATCAGCGGCCGCAGCGGCATGCCCACGCGCTCCGCCTCCCGCAGGAAGGCCGGTTCGGCCAGTGCCGCCGCGAAGGCCGATTCGAGCCGGGCCCGAATCGGGGCCGGCAGGCCGGGCGTCGCGACGAAGCCGCGGCTCGCCCCGGCCACCAGGTCGAAGCCCTGCTCGCGGAAGCTGGGCACCGCCGGCAGTGGGGCGAAGCGGGCGGTGGCGGCGGTGCCGAGGGCGCGGATGCGGCCCTCCTGCTGCATCGCCAGGCTCTCGCTGATATTGCCGACCAGCAGGTCGATATGCCCGCCCAGCAGCGCCTGGGTCGCCGGCGCGCTGCCGGGGAAGGGCACATGCACCATGGGCGGCGTGCCGGCCCAGTCCTCGAAGGCCAGCATGGCGATGTGGTCATCCCCGCCGACGCCGGTGCTGCCATAGGAAAGCCGGCCCGGCCGGGCCCGCGCCGCGGCGACGAGGTCCGCGAGGCTTCGCAGCGGCGACTCCCCAACCACGAAGAAGGCGTTCGGGTCCTCCACCACATTGGCCAGCCAGGTGAACTCCGCGGTGCGGTAGCGGACAGCGCGCTCGATCGGCAGGGCGGGCAGGGCGGGGGCGGTGATGGCGCCCAGCGTGTAGCCATCCGGCGCGGCGTTGAAGATCGCCTCGTTGCCGATCTGCGTGCCGGCGCCGGGGCGGGAGAGCACGACGAATTTCGCGCCGGCGCCGAGATGGGCGCAGACATGCGGCATGATCAGCTGCGCCATGGTGTCGAGCCCGCCGCCGGGCGGGACCGGCACCACCACCTCCAGCGGCCGCTCCCCCGACCAGGCAGCCGCCTGGGCGCGGCCGAGGGCGGGCGCGGCGAGCAGGCCGAGGCTTGCGATCGTGGCGCGGCGGGTGACCATGGCGCTCCTCCCAGAGCTTCTTTGGGGCCAGCCTGCCCGCCGGCAGCGGCAGGGTTCAAGGAAAAGGCGCGGCGCCCCCGGTCCGGGAAGGCGGGCGAGGGGGGCACGAGGCGCCCCGGGCATCGCACCGGGGCGGCGGGATCCGTCGCTTCCTGCCTTCCGGCCGGGCGCCGTCCGCGCGAGATTGTGCCCGACAGCTTCGGGAGAGGGCGATGACGCCGGCGGAACGCGCGGAATTCGGGATCGAGGGCGAGTGGCCGGTGCTGCGGCGCCACCGCATCCGCTGGGCGGAATGCGACCAGTATGCCCATGTGAACCATGCGGCCTATCTGACCCTGTGCGAGGATCTCCGCGTCTCCCACTGGGTCGCGCTCGGCGGGACCTTCGGCCCGGACCGGCCGGGCCCGGTCGTGGCGCAACTGGAGGCGCGCTATCTCCGCTCCCTCGCCTTCGATGACGAGGTGGCACTGACGCTCCGCCCCGGCAGCCTGCGGCGGACCAGCTTCACGCATGAATACGCCGTCTGGAAGCAGGGGCTGGTCTTCACCTGCCGGGCGGTGCTGGTGGTCGTGCGCAATGACACGGGTGAGAAATTCCCGCTCTCCCCGGAGATGCGGGCGATGCTGATCGCCCAGGGGGCCAGGGAGGAAGGGACGGGCTGACGCCATGCTCCGGCGGCTGAAGGACTGGGCCCGCATCGTCACGCGCGACGTGCACGCGATCTGGATCGCGGCGCGGGACCGGCGCACGCCCTGGCTGGCGCGGCTGCTGGCGGTGGCGATCGCCGCCTATGCGCTCTCGCCCATCGACCTGATCCCGGACTTCATCCCGGTGCTCGGCCTGCTGGACGAGGCGGTGCTGCTGCCGCTGGCGATCCTGCTGGTGATCCGGCTGATCCCCCGGCCGCTGCTGGCGGAGTTCCGGGCAGCGGCGCTGGCGGCGGAAGCACGGCCGCGCAGCCGGGCCGGCGCCGCCTTCGTCGTGCTGGTCTGGGTGGCGGCAGCGGCGCTGCTGCTGTGGTGGTTCTGGCCGCGCGCAGCGGGCTGAGCGCCTACAGCGCCACGATCAGGTCGATCTCCACCAGTGCCCCGAGCGCGAGCGCGGTGACGCCGACGCAGGTGCGGGCGGGCAGGCCGCCGGGTGGGAAGCTCGCCTCCCAGATCGCGTTCATGGCTGCGTAGTCCCTCTCGAACCCGGTCAGGTAGACCCGCGCGAAGACCGTCCGTTCCCAGATGCCACCGCAGCCGGCCAGCACGGTCCTCAGGTTGTCAATCACCTGGCGGGTCTGCGCCTCGAGCCCACCCTCCACCAGCCGCATCCCGCTCCCCTGGCCGCCCCCCGGCAGGGTCGGCATCTGGCCGGTGACGAAGAGGAAATCGCCCGCCCGCACCGCATGGCTGAAGGGCGCGACGCGCTGCGGCGCATCCGGCAGCAGGAAACGGGCGATCTCCGGCATCAGAGGCCGCGTTCGGCCCGGGTCGCCGCCAAGTCGTCCTCGATGAAGCCCTGCACGATCTCCTCCAGGCTCTCCTGCTCGGAGAAGCCGAGCAGCCGGCGCGCCCGCTCCGCGGTGAAGCTCGCCGGCCAGGTGCCGACGATGGCCTCGATCGCCGGGTCGGGCGCGTGCCGCACCTTCGCCCGCGCCTCGGGGCCGGCCACCGCCTCCAGCGCGCTCAGCATCTTCCCGACCGTGGCGCTGCGGCCCGGCGGGTTGATGCCGCGATCGAGGCCGAGCGGCTTCGTGTCCATCGTCATCGCATGCAGGAACCACTCCACCGCGCGGCGGGGGGAGCAGATCCAGACCGCGAACTCCTCCGGCACTGGCAGATCGGTCTCCAGCCCCAGCAGCGGCTCCCGGAGGATCGCCGAAACGAAGCTGGAGGCCGCCTTGTTCGGCCTTCCGGGGCGGATGATGACGGTGGGCAGGCGGATGTTCACCGCATCCAGGAAGCCCTTGCGGCTGGCATCCTGCAGCAGCAGTTCGCCGATCGCCTTCTCCGCGCCGTAGCTGTTGCCGGGGAGCTGGCGCGCATCATCCTCCAGCCGTGCATCCTGCCCGCCCGAGAAGCTGGCGACCGAGGAGGTGAAGACGACCCGAGGCGGTGCCGCGCCGGAGGCGCGCGGGCCTTGCGTCAGAGCCCGGCAGGCCTGCAGCACGGCCAGCGTCCCATGGACATTCACGGTCAGGCCGAGGTCGAAATCCGCCTCCGCCTGGGCGGAGACCACGGCGGCCAGGTGCACCACCACCTCGGTGCCGGCGGGGATGGCGGCCGTCACCGCCGCCGGATCGGCGATGTTCCCGCCGAGGCTGCGAACGGGGAAGGGCGCCTCCAGCGGCGGCGGCGCCTGCAGGTCGAACAGGGTCAGGCCGGTGATCGCCTTCTCCCCCAGCGCGCCATCCTTCGCCAGCCGCTGCGCCAGCCTGCGGCCGAGGAAACCCCCGCCGCCCAGGATCGTGATCTGCATGGCGTCCCTCCCTGCTCGCGCCGCGGCGCCGGACCCTCATGTCGCGCCTTGGTATCCTCCACGCAACCGGGTCAAGGTCGCGCCGCCATGACGATTCCCCGCCGCCCCTACAAGCTGCTGCTCAACCGCCATGCCGGGACGCCCGGCGTGGTCGTCCTGCCCGAAGGCGGCTTCCGCCGCGCGAAGGAGGAGATCACCTCCTGGCCCGGCTATGCGCCGACGCCGCTGGTCCCGCTGCCGGAGCTGGCCCAGGCCGCCCGCATCGCCGCCATCCACTGGAAGGATGAGGGCAGCCGCTTCGGCCTCGGCAGCTTCAAGGCGCTGGGCGGGGCCTATGCGGTGATGAAGCTGCTGCAGGCGGAGCTGGCGAAGCGCGGCGTGGCGAATGCCGCGACTTCCGCCGAACTGGCCGAAGGGACGTACAAGGAGGCGACCGGCGCCATCACCGTGACCTGCGCGACCGACGGCAACCATGGCCGCAGCGTCGCCTGGGGCGCTCAGCGCTTCGGCGCGCGCTGCGTGATCTTCGTGCATGAGACGGTCAGCCAGGGCCGGCGCGACGCCATCGCGAAATACGGCGCGGAGATCCGGGTGGTGCCGGGCACCTATGACGATGCGGTGCGGGCGGCGCAGAAGACCGCGGCGGCGGAGGGCTGGTTCGTCGTCTCCGACACCTCCTACGCCGGTTACACGGAAGTCCCACGCGATGTCATGCAGGGCTACCGGCTGATGGCCGAGGAAGCGGCCGAGGCGCTGCCGGAGCCGCCGACCCATGTCTTCATCCAGGGCGGGGTGGGGGGCGTCGCCGCCGCCGTCTCGGTCCAGATGCGGGCGCGCTACGGCGCCAAGGTCCCGAAGCTGATCGTGGTGGAGCCGGACAAGGCCGCCTGCCTGCTGGCGAGCGCCGAGGCCGGCGAGCCCACCGCCATCGAGGGGGAGCTGGACACGCTGATGGCCGGCCTCGCCTGCGGCGAGCCCAGCCTCCTGGCCTGGCAGGAGCTGGAGCGGGCCACCTTTGCCTGGATGGCGGTACCGGACGACTCCGCGGTGGATTGCATGCGCCTGCTGGCGAAGCGGCAGCCAAAGGTGGTGGCCGGGGAGAGCGCGGTCGCCGGCCTCGCCGGGCTGCTGCTGGCGGCGCGCGACCCCTTCGGCCGGGCGGCGCTGGGGCTGGAGGAGGGGAGCCGCGTGCTGCTCTTCGGCACCGAGGGCGCGACCGACCCGGAGCTCTATGCGAAGCTGACCGCCTGATATCTTGCGCATGACAGGCCGACGCATGTCATGCCTCGGTCGCCGGCGGCCCGCTCCGCGGGCCGCAGGTCGGGACGTCATGAGCCAAGGTGCCGGTGGTGGGGGCGGCGTCACCGGCGGGGCCAGCGGGCGGACAAGGAGGGGGCCTGACCCGGCCCCCGCCGCGCCTCGCGACCGGCACGGGGCGCCGCCGGCGCGCATACCCCCTTCATACCCCTGTCGTTTTCCTGTCACATGGGTGAAACACTCGGCGGCTATCGGCCGCCCAGGCAGAACGATCGGGAGACACCACGCCGCCATGCAGCGCCGCACCCTTCTGGCGGGCACCGCCGCCCTCGGCCTCGCCGCGCCCGCCACCCTCCGCGCCCAGGGGACGGGGCGGACGACCATCGAGTTCTGGTACGGCCTCTCCGGCGCTCTCGGCGAGCGGGTGGCCGAGCAGGTGAAGCGCTTCAACGAGAGCCAGCAGCGCTTCACCGTGAATGCCAGCTTCAAGGGCAGCTATATCGACACCATGACCGGCGCCATCGCCGCCTGGCGCGCCGGCAACCCGCCGCACATTGCCCAGGTCTTCGAGGTCGGCACCGCCACCATGATGGCCGCCGGCCCGGCGATCCGCCCGGTGCACCAGCTCCTGGCCGAATCGGGCGTCGAGCTCGACCCGAAGCGCTACCTCGCCGGCGTGCGCGGCTACTACAGCGACACGCAGGAGCGGCTGATCTCCATGCCGCACAACTCCTCCTCCGCCATCATGTGGCTGAACCTCGACGCCTTCGAGAAGGCCGGGCTCTCCACCACCGAGCTGCCGCGCACCTGGCGCGAGGTCCGCGCCGCGGCGGAGAAGATCAAGGCAGCCAACGCGGCGCCCGCGGCCATCACCAGCACCTGGCCGACCTGGATCATGTTCGAGCAGATGGCGGCCATCCACGACATCCCCTTCGCCACCCGGGCGAACGGTTTCGAGGGGATGAATGCCGAGCTGCAGCTCGCCTCCCCCTTCTTCCAGAAGCACACGGATTTCCTGCTGCAGCTGCAGAAGGACGGGCTGTTCCGCTACGGCGGCCGGGACAATGCCGCCGACCCGCTCTTCCCCGCAGGCGAAGCGGCGATCAGCTTCAACTCTTCCGGCAACCGTGCCCGGGTGGTGCGGGAGGCGAAGTTCAAGTGGATCTCCGTCCCGCTGCCCTACCATGATGACGTGATCCAGCAGCCGAAGAACGGCGTCATCGGCGGCGCGAGCCTCTGGGTGCTCTCGGCCCGCAGCCGCTCGGCCGAGGAATACCGCGGCGTCGCGGAATTCTTCCGCTTCATCTCCGATGTCGACCAGGATCTCTGGTGGCACAAGAACACCGGCTATGTGCCCCTGACCACCGCGGCCTATGAGAAGGGCCGGGCCGAGGGCTACTACGCCGAAAACCCCGGGGCGGATGCCGCGATCCAGCAACTCTCCCGCACCGAGCCGACGCCGAACAGCGCCGGTTTCCGCCTCGGCGGCTTCGTCGAGATCCGGAACGTGATCCAGGAGGAACTGGAGAAGGCGCTGCAGGGGCAGCAGACCGCGGCGCAGGCGCTGGAAAGCGCCAACCGGCGCGGCAACGTCGTGCTGCGGAACTTCGAGCGGGCGAACCGGGCCTGAGATACCCGGGGAGGGCTTCGCCCTCCCTGGACCCTCCCACCAAGGGCCGGTTGGACGTATACGTCCAACCCCTTGGAACCCTTGAGTCGGGGCGCATAGTGGACAGGAAGGTTGTCTTCAATCAACGATGGCTGCCCTATCTGCTGCTCGCGCCGCAGGTGGCGATCACCATCCTCTTCTTCTTCTGGCCGGCGGGGCAGGCGGTGTGGTTCGCCTTCCTCCGGCAGGACGCCTTCGGCATCCGCACCACCTTCGTCGGCTTCGAGAATTTCACCGACCTGCTGGCCGACCCGCTCTATCTCGACACGGTATGGAACACCGCCTTCTTCTCGGCGGCCGTCACCGCCCTCGCGCTCAGCATCGCCCTGCTGCTCGCGGTGCTAGCGGACCGGCAGATCCGCGGCACCGCCGCCTACCGCACCCTGCTGATCTGGCCCTATGCCATCGCCCCGGCCATCGCCGCCGTGCTCTGGATCTTCCTCTTCCACCCGCAGATCGGGCTGATCGGCCGGGCGCTGAACAGTGCGGGCCTTGCCTGGGACTACAAGCTGAACGGCAACCAGGCGATGCTGGTGGTGATCCTCGCCTCCGCCTGGAAGCAGGTCTCCTACAACTTCATCTTCTTCCTGGCCGGGCTGCAGAGCATCCCGAAGAGCGTGCTAGAGGCGGCATCGATCGACGGCGCGCGCCCCGTCCGGCGCTTCTGGACCATCACCTTCCCGCTGCTCTCGCCCACCACCTTCTTCCTGTTGGTGGTCAACCTGGTCTACGCCTTCTTCGACACCTTCGGCGTCATCGACGCGCTGACCAAGGGCGGCCCCGCCAAGGCGACGGAGACGCTGATCTACCGCGCCTATGTGGATGGCCGGGTCAACCTCGACCTCGGCACCTCCTCCGCTCAGTCCGTCATCCTGATGCTGGTCGTCATCCTGCTGACCGCCATCCAGTTCCGGTTCATCGAGCGCCGTGTCCACTACTGAAGCGACCCAAGGGGCCGAGGCTGATCGTCTGGCCCTGCCCGCCGAGGCCGCGCCGCCGCAGCGCGAGGGCCGGACCGACTGGCTGGCCCATGCCATCCTGCTGCTCGGCGTCCTCCTCTTCGCCCTGCCGCTCTGGATCGTCCTCATGGGCTCCACCCATGACAGCGCGACCATCGGCCGCGGCGAGGTGCCGCTGCTGCCGGGCCCGCATGCGGCGGAGAACTACGCCGCCGCCTGGACCCGCGGTGGTGCCGGCGTGCCGGTCGGGCGGATGATCCTGAACAGCACGGTCATGGCGTTCGCCATCGCGGTCGGGAAGATCGCGATCTCCATCATCTCGGCCTATGCCGTGGTGTTCTTCCGCTTCCCCGGCCGCAAGCTCGCCTTCTGGGCGATCTTCATCACGCTGATGCTGCCGGTGGAGGTGCGGATCTTCCCGACCTTCAAGGTCGTCTCCGACCTCGGCATGGTGAACACCTATGCCGGGCTGATCATCCCGGTCATCGCCTCCGCCACCGCGACGCTGTTGTTCCGCCAGTTCTTCATGACCATCCCGGACGAGTTCGTGGAGGCGGCCAAGATGGACGGCGCCGGCCCCATGCGCTTCTTCCGGGACGTGGTGCTGCCGCTGTCGCGCACCAACATGGCGGCGCTCTTTGTCATCCTCTTCGTCTATGGCTGGAACCAGTATCTCTGGCCCCTGCTGGTCGCGACCTCTGCCGATGTGGAGACGGTGGTGATCGGCATGGTGAAGATGATCGGGTCGGAAGCGAATACCGAGTGGAACATCGTCATGGCGACCTGCGTGCTGGCCCTGCTGCCGCCGGTCGCCGTGGTGATCCTGATGCAGCGCTGGTTCGTGAAGGGCCTGACGGAGACCGAGAAGTAATGGCAACCCTGGGACTCTCGGCCATCCGCAAGTCCTTCGGCCCGGTCGAGGTGCTGCACGGCGTCGACCTCGCTGTCGCGGATGGCGAGATGATCGTCATCGTGGGCGCCTCGGGCTGCGGCAAGTCCACCCTGCTGCGCATCGTGGCGGGGCTGGAGAGCCCGAGCCAGGGCAGGGTGCGCATCGCCGGCCGCGACGTCACGGCGCTGGAGCCGGCCGACCGCGACATCGCCATGGTCTTCCAGAACTACGCGCTCTACCCGCATATGTCGGTGGCCCAGAACATGGGCTACGGCCTCAAGATCCGCGGCCTGCCGCGCGCCGAGATCGACCGGCGGGTGCGGGAGGCGGCGGCGCTGCTGGGGATCGAGCCGCTGCTCGACCGCCGCCCGCGCCAGCTCTCGGGCGGGCAGCGCCAGCGCGTCGCCATGGGCCGCGCCATCGTGCGGGAGCCGAAGCTCTTCCTCTTCGACGAGCCGCTGTCGAATCTCGATGCCAAGCTGCGGGTGCAGATGCGCGCCGAGATCCGCCGGCTGCAGCGCCGGCTCGGCGTCACCTCGCTCTTCGTCACCCATGACCAGGTGGAGGCGATGACCCTTGGTGACCGTCTGGTGGTCATGCATCAGGGCCATGCGGCGCAGGTGGCAACGCCGATGGAGATCTGGGCGAAGCCGGCCGATACCTATGTGGCGGGCTTCATCGGCAGCCCGGCGATGAACTTCCTGAAGGGCCGGCTGGCGGAGAGCGGGCGGGCCGTGGCGCTGGAGGCCGGCCCGGTCATCCGCTTCGCCGATGGCCCGCGCCCCGGGCCGGACGGCCTGCCGCTGACGATCGGCATCCGGCCGGAGCATCTCCGTGCCGAGGCGGGCGGCCTTGCCCTCACGCTCGATCTCGTGGAACCGCTCGGCTCGGAGACCGTGCTGCATGGAAGGCTGCCGAACGGAGAGGCGCTGGTGGTGAAGCTCGCCGGCCCTGGCCCGCGCGACGGCACCCTGCCCGTCGCCCTGCCAGCCGAGGCGCTGCACGTCTTTGTGGCGGAGGGTGGCAGGCGGTTCGACCCCGCCGCCGGTTGATCCCCGCCCGGGCTCTCCCATCTGCCCCGGTAACGAAACCGGGGAGAGCTCCATGCATCGTCGTTCGCTGCTGTCGCTGGCCGCTGCCGGAGGGGCTGCGGCGCTGCTGCCCGTCGCCGCGCAGGCCCAGCCCGCTTGGCCGACCCAGCCCGTTCGGCTGGTTGTCCCCTTCGCGGCCGGCGGGCCCACCGACGTCCCGGCGCGCCTCTTCGCGGATGAGCTCTCGAAAGTCCTGCCGCAGCGCGTGGTGGTGGAGAACCGCACCGGCGCCGGCGTGGTGGTCGGGACCGAGGCGGTGGCGAAGGCGCCGAAGGACGGCCACACCCTGCTCTACAACACCATCGCCCACTCGGTGCTGCGCGCCCTCTTCCCCCGGCTGCCCTTCGATCCCATCGCGGATTTCCAGCCCGTGGCGCTGCTCGGCGTGATCCCGATGGTGGTGCTGGTCAACAAGGACCTGCCGGCGCAGACCCTGTAGGAGCTGGTCGCGCTCTACCGCGCCAATCCCGGCCGCTACGACTATGGCAGCAGCGGCATCGGCGGTGCGGTGCACCTGGCGACCGAACTTCTCCTCGCCCGCGCCGGCGGGCTGCAGGTGAACCACGTGCCCTATCGCGGATCGGCCGCCGGGATGCCGGACCTGCTCTCCGGGCGCCTTTCCATGTTCATCGATGTCGCGGCCGGCGGCCTGCCCTACCACCAGCGCGGGGAGGCCCGCGCGCTCGGCGTCTCCGCCGACCGCCGCCTGCCGCAGGCCCCGGACATCCCGACCTTCGCCGAGGCCGGCATCACCGGCGCCGAGAGCTACACCTGGCACATGGTGCTGGCCCCCGCCGGCACGCCGGCGCCGGTGGTGCAGGCGATCAATGCCGCCTTCAACCAGGCGGCGGCGCAGGAGCATGTGCGCCGCCGCCTGACCGACCTGACCATGACCGTCCGCAGCGACACCACGCCGGAGACGGCGACGCGGTGGCTGATGGACGAGATCGAGAAATGGGAGGGAACGATCCGCCAGGCCGGCATCCGCGTCGAATAGAGCAGATCGCGGACGGGCGTGAACGCCCATCCGCTGTAGCCGGGGCGGAAGGGTGGTCGGGTGGGAGCCCGGCCATCCTCCCAGGGGGCGCTGTCAACTGGCCGCCATCAGCAGCGCCTGCCGCCGCACCGCCTCGACGCGGCGGGTCCAGCCGGTGCCGAAGGTGCGGAAGTGCTCCAGCGCCTCGTAATGCGCCTGCCGCGCCCGGGCGAGCGCCTCGATCAGCGGCCGCGCCTCCGCCCGCCGCACCGCCTGCAGCGTGACGGGGCCCACCGCGCCATCCGCCGCGGCCCCGACCGCGCGCTGCAGCATCCGCACCGCGGTCGCCGGCCCGGCATTCACGCCGCAATCGAAGACCATCAGGTCGATGCCGCGCGGCAGGTCCTCGCAGCGCATGACGTTCCAGTAGAGCGCGCGGTAGATCTCCTTCGCTTCCTCCCGCGTCAGCGCCCGCACCTCGGCCTCCGTCACCGGCCGGCCGCGCCAGGCGGCGAGGTTGCGCTGGGTGATGCCCAGCATGGTCGCGCCGCCCGGATCCGCCGGGTGGTTGGCGAAGCCGCCTTCCTTCTCCAGCACCACCTCCAGGCAGAGATCGAAGCGCGTCGGCTGGCCCGGCAGGGCAGGGGCAGGGACGGCGGGCGCAGCGGCCGCGGGCGGGACCGGCGCCGGCCGGGGCAGGGCCTCCGGCTCCGCCACCGGTCGCGGCGGCGCGCCTTGCAGCGCGGCGACCAGCCGGTCCTTCTCGCGCGAGCCCTGGCTGGAGCCGAGCCAGAAATTCACCACCGCGGTGAAGCCCGCCACCAGCGCGCCGATCACCACGTTCAGCAGCGTCAGCGCCGTCGGGTCTGCGGTGCCGGGCGGGCTCTGCACCAGCCAGGCGGTGAAGAGGAAGAAGCCGAGCAGCACGATGGCCGAGAGCAGCACCGGGGTCAGCGCCACCACTCCGGCCGGCCAGCCCGGAGCATCGAGCGCCGCCACCATGGTGCCGGAGGCCCGCGCGCGGTCCTCGATCTCGGACCGCAGCCGCGCCAGCAGCGCCTGCCGCTCGGCCTCGGCATCCTGGAGCTGGAGGGCGAGGTAGCGTTCCCGGATCTCCTCCAGCCGCAGCTGCAGCGCGCCGGCCTTGCCGGCATCCGCCTGCAGGGCGCGGGCGGCGGCCTCCATGTCGTCGGTGCCGGTGATCTCCCGCACCACCTCGGCGACGCGCCCCGCCACCTCGCCGGCGCGCCGGCCGCCGAGCAGGGTGGCGAGCTCAGGCACCAGGCTGCCGGCGAGGGAGATCAGCGGGATCAGGGGAAGCATGCGGCTCTCCGTCCGAGGCTGGCCCCGCCCAGGCGCGGAGGCCTTTCTGGGAAGGATTACCCAACCCCGGCGCGCAATTTCAAGGAAATTATTCCTTGCTGGTTGCCAGCGTGGAGTGCGTCCAGAACGGAATGCCCATCCGCTGTAGGCTCTTGCCTTCCGAGCGGCCCCCGCGATCCGCTCTAGCCGACCGCTCCCATCTGCGCCCGGAGCGGCGACATCGCCGCCTCGTTCGGCGCGACCGCCACCAGCTTCCCGCCCTGCCATTGCAGCAGCAGCGGCCGGGCACGCTGGTTCTGCCCCTTCTCGTCGAAGCGGATGCCCCAGCCATTGGCGGTGCCGCCCTCCGGCAGGTCGGTCGCGGCCAGGGCGGCGCGGATGCGGTCCCGGTCGGGCGCCGCGGCGCGCTGGATGGCATCGAAGGCGGCGCGCGCGCCGACATAGTTGGCCAGGCTGTGGCCGGAGCGCGGCTCGCTGCCATAGCGCTTGCGATAGAGCTCCAGGAAAGGCTTCACCCCCGGCGCGAAGCGCTCATTCACCTCGAACTGCGGGACATCGACATCCAACGTGCCCTCGAAATCCGGGCCGATCGCATGCGCCGTGTCGGTCAGGCTGTAGCCGGCGCCGGCACCGATCACCATGCGCGGGCGCCAGGCGGCCTCCCGCATCCCGCGATACAGCAGCAGGATGTCGTTCTGGTAGCCGGCATGCAGCAGCACATCGGCGCCGATCCCGCGCAGCCGCTGGATGATCGGCGCCCATTCGGTGCTGCGCAGCGTGTAGCCGAGCTTCTCCACGAGCGGCAGGCCGCGGGCCTTGAGATGCGCCTCCTCGGCCGCCGCCACCGACTGGCCATAGAGGCTGTCCTCATGCAGCAGGACGATCTTCAGCGTCTCCGCCGGCAGGGCCCAGGCGGGGGCCAGCAGGTCGGCGATGGCATCCACCGCCACCCGCCCGACCTCCGAGGCGCGCGGGCCGGTGCGGAAGAGCAGGCGGAAGCCCCGTTCCGTGATCGGGTCGGCGATCGCGCCCAACTCGATATAGGGGATGCCCTGCAGCTCCGCCGCCTGGGTGGCGGCGAAGGCGAGGGGGGAGGCGCAGGTGCCGAAGACGGCGATGCTCCGCTCCGGCCCCATCAGCCGCTTCACCTCCGCCTGGGCCTGGGCGGGATCCGCGGCATCGCCCTTCATCAGCCGGATCGGCCGGCCGAGCAGGCCGCCGACGGCGTTCCGCTCCTCCGCCGCCAGTTCTAGGCCACGGAAATGCTCGTCCCCGAGCAGGGCGAGCGGGCCGGTGAAGGGAAACAGCGCGCCGAGGCGGGTGCTGTTGCCCTCCGCCTGCTGGGCGAGGGCCGGCCGGGTCGCGGCCGCTACAGCGGCGAGGCCGCCCAGCAGCCTGCGGCGGTCGATGCGGACCATGCCAGAATGCCTTCGCGCGGAGGAATGGCGCGGATACTCCCTGCGCTGGCGCTGGCGCGCAAGCCCGCTTGGTGGCCGTCAGCGCCCGCTTTGCCATGCTTGACGTCAGGGAGCGGCGCGCGGAACCTCCGGTCCATCTCTGCCGGTGGCCTGCCCGGCCCCCTGGCCTTCGCCGCGGGAGTCCCGGCGGGCCACGCGCAACCAAGAGGAACGCCATGCCGCCCCTGCCCGAGACCATGACTTACATCGACCACGGCGCGGGCGGCGCGCCCGAGGTGCTGGTGCCGAAGACCGGCCCGCTGCCGCAGCCCAAGGCCGATGAGGTGCTGATCCGCGTGCTGGCGACCGGCGTGAACCGCCCGGATGTGGCGCAGCGCAAGGGCGAGTACCCGCCGCCCCCGGGCGCGAGCCCGGTGATCGGGCTGGAGACGGCCGGCGAGGTGGTGGCGGCCGGGCCCGAGGCCGGTCCCTGGAAGGTCGGCGACAAGGTCTGCGCGCTCACGAATGGCGGCGCCTATGCCGAGTACTGCACGGCGCCCGCGCCGCAGTGCCTGCCCTGGCCGGCCGGCTATGACGCCATCCGGGCGGCGGCCCTGCCGGAGACCTTCTTCACCGTCTGGGCCAACCTCTTCGGCCACGGCCGGCTGCAGGCCGGTGAGACGGCGCTGATCCATGGCGGCACCTCGGGAATCGGCGTCACCGCCATCCAGCTCGCCAAGGCCTTCGGCGCGACGGTAATCGCGACCGCCGGCAGCGCGGAGAAGTGCGAGGCGATGCGCAAGCTCGGCGCCGACCATGCGGTGAACTACCGCGAGCAGGATTTCGCCGAGGCGGTGAAGCAGGCGACCGGCGGCAAGCTGGCCGATGTCGTGCTGGACATGGTCGGCGCCGAGTATTTCGCGCGGAACCTGCGCTGCCTGGCGATGGACGGGCGCCTCGTGATCATCGCCTTCCTCGGCGGCTTCCAGGCGGAGAAGGTGGACCTCCGCCCGATCATGACGCGCCGCCTGACCGTGACGGGCAGCACCATGCGGCCGCGCACCACCGCGCAGAAGGGCGCGATCGCGGCCGCGCTGCGCGAGAAGGTCTGGCCGCTGCTGGAAGCCGGGACGGTCGCGCCGCCGATCTACAAGGTCTTCCCGCTGCGGGAGGCCGCGGCGGCGCATGCGCTGATGGAGAGCAGCCAGCATATCGGCAAGATCATGCTGAAGGTGGCGGACTGAGCCTTGGGGACCACGACCACCGCCGCGCCGCGCGCCGGTGTGGCGGCGGGGCTGCCCTATCTCGGCATCTCGGTCTGCCTGTTCGGCGGCGTCTGGCCGGTCACCAAGGCGGCGCTCGCCCATGCGACGCCGCTCTGGTTCGCGCTGAACCGCGCGGGCATGGCGGCGGTCGCCGCGGCGCTGCTGCTGGCGGCGCTCGGGCGGCTGCGCTGGCCGGTGCGGGCGGACCTGCCCTGCATCGTGGCCATCGGCCTGCTGCAACTCGGCGTCTTCTTCGCCCTCGCGCATCTCGCGCTCGGCTTCGTGCCGGCGGGGCGCACCGCCATCCTCGCCAATGTCACGGTGTTCTGGCTGATCCCGCTCTCGGTCTGGCTGCTGGGGGATCGGGTGTCGCGCGGCCAGTGGCTGGCGGTGGCGGTCGGGCTGCTCGGCGTCGGTGCGCTGATGAAGCCCTGGGCCTGGGCGGCGCAGGGACCGGGGGTGCTGCCGGGCTATCTCATGCTGCTCGCCGCCAGCCTGGCCTGGAGCCTTGCCATCCTCGTCACCCGCCGTTTTCCGCCGCGCCGGCCGGTGATCGAGCTGCTGCCCTGGTGCTTCGCCCTCGGCACGCTGCTGCTGCTGCCGCTCGCGCTGTGGCGGGAGCCGGCGGGCGGCATCGGCACGGCCGCCTGGCCGCATGCCGCCTTCATCGGCGCCATCGCCGCGCCGATCGGCACCTGGGCGACCATCGAGGCGGGGCGGCGGCTCTCCGGTATCATGGCCTCGGTCGGGTTTCTTGCCGTGCCGGCGCTCGGCGTCGCCATTTCGAACCTCTGGCTGGGCGAGGCGCTGGGCTGGGACGTGCTGCTGGGCGGGGCGCTGATCGCGGCGAGTGTCGTGCTGGCGGCGCGCGGGTAGCGGTGTGCTGGCGGCGCGCGGGTAGCGGTGTGCTGGCGGCGCGTGGATAGAGGTGTGCCGGCGGCATGCGGACAGGGGCGTGCTGGCGGCACGTGGAAGAGGGGAGCGTGGTGATGCGGCTGAACCTGGTGGAGGCGGGGGAAGGCGCGCCGCTCGTGCTGCTGCACGGGCTGTTCGGCTCGGCGGGCAATTGGGGCGCGATCCAGAAGCGGCTCTCGGCCACCCGCCGCGTCCTCGCGCTCGACCTGCGCAATCACGGATCCTCCGGCCGCGATCCCACCATGGACTATGCCGCCCTGGCGGAGGATGTCGCGGAGACGCTGCAGGCGCTCGGCGTCGCGCCTGCGGCGGTGCTCGGCCATTCCATGGGCGGCAAGGTGGCGATGGCGCTCGCCCTCACACGACCGCAGATCGTGGAGCGATTGGTGGTGGCCGACATCGCCCCGGTCACCTACCCACCGGCGCTGCGCGGCTATGTCGCGGCCATGCAGGCGGTGGCGCTGCGGCCGGAGCTCACTCGGCGGGACGCCGATATGGCGCTTGCCGAGGCGGTGCCGGAACCCGGCATCCGCGCCTTCCTCCTGCAGAATCTCCGCTTCGGGGAGGGCGGGCCGGCCTGGCGGCTCGGCCTGGCCGAGATCGCCGCGGCCATGCCGGTGATCGAGGGCTTCCCGGAATTTCCCGGCCGCTACGAAGGGCGCGTACTGGTGCTGGCGGGCGAGCGGTCCAGCTACATCCGCCCGGCGCATCACGAGCGCATCCGGGCGCTCTTCCCGTCGGCGGAATTCGCCACCGTGCCAGGGGCCGGCCATTGGGTGCATGCGGAGAACCCGCAGGGCTTCCTCGCCCTGGTCGAACCCTTCCTGACGGAGGGATAAGGGCGCGAGCGCCTCTCCGCCCTCCGCTGCATCGGCCGCCGGGCCGCGGGCCGGCCGGCGCGGCCTTCAGGCCTGCGGGCCGCCCAGCTCCACCATTGTCACCTCGGAGGGCATGCCGAAGCGCACGGGCAGCATGGAATTCCCGATGCCGCCGGAGACGACGAGATGCCGGCCTTCCTCCTCGATGGCGCCATAGGCATAGCGGTTGCCGTAGCGGCTCGGGACGATCGGCGAGTAGCCTCGGATGCGCACTTGGCCCCCATGGGTATGGCCGGAGAGGGTCACCGCCACGCGGCCGGGCACCTGCGGGAAGATGTCGGGCTCATGCGCCAGCAGGATCGCCGGCGCGTCATCGGTGAAGGCGGCGAGCGTCGCCGCCAGGTCATCGGCCCCGCGCAAGGCGCCGCGGTTGCGATAGGCCCATTGGCTGCCGAGGCCACCCAGCCAGATCGGCCGCCCGTTATGGACCAGCCGCCGCGCCGCGTTGTGCAGGATGGGCAGGCCGGCGGCGGCGAAGTCCGCGGCGGCTGCGGGCAGCGGGGCCTCGCCGGCCTGGGCCGCCGGGTCCTCCCACCAGTCATGGTTGCCGAGTACGGCATGCACGCCGAGTGGCGCCCGCAGCCCGGCCAGCACATCGGCTACCTCGCGGAAGCTTGGCCGCCGGGTGACGAAGCGATGATCGGCGAGGTAGTCGCCCAGCAGCACCACCAGATCCGGCTGCATGGCATTGGCCATGGCGACGGCGCGGGCCAGGCGCGGCAAGGGCGTGTGCGGCCCGCCGCAATGTGGATCGGCGATCAGGGCGATGCTGAGCCTGAGGTCGGCCGGCCAGTTGGCCGGCGCCAGCCGGTGCTGCACCACCCGCAGCGCGACGCCTGGCTCATAGCCGAAGGCATAGCCGCCGAGCCCGGCCCCGATCGCGCCGGCGCCGCCGGCCGCCCGCAGCAGGGTCCGCCGCTTCAGCCTGGCCCGCCACCCGATCCGGCTGCTTTCCCCGCGGACGAAGGCCGCCACATCACCGTCCATGCCTGACCCCGTCTTGCCCATCCGCGCCGCCGGCCTGGAACACCTGGCAAGCGTCGCGCCACGCAGGGGCGCGGTGATGCGGAGGGGCGGAATTGCGACCTCGGGCCAGGGTGGCGCACCGCCATCCCCGGCCTGTCCCCCGCTCTACGCGATCCTTTGCTGCTGGAATCCGAACGGCCCGGACCGGCGCTGGCGGGAGGCGGACCGCTTCATACAGGCGCGGGTCCCGCGGAGCCACCGGAAGGGCTGGCCGGAGCTGCGCATGCTGGCCCGGGCGGAATGCCGTCGGCGCCTGGCCGCGGCAGGGCGTCCCGGCGGCCTCGGGCACGTCGCGCGGCAACCGACTGGGGACGCCGCGCTTGGGGGAACGGCATCGCCGGGTCCGACCGCCGCCCTTCCGGGCGGGGCTGCGCCTCATACCTGAGGCATGACATGCTGACGCATGTCATGCCTCAGACGCCGGCGGCTCTCCGGGCCTCGGCTTCGCGGCAGGTACCGCGGCGCGCTTTCGCACGCCCGGCCCGCTCCGCAGGCCGGGACTTCATGGGCCAAACATCATACCAGCGTGCAGCCGCCCTCGGACAGCGGCCGGAAGGCCTGATCCGGCGGGGTGGTGGCGACCAGCTTGTAGTAGTCGAAGGGCGCCTGCGACTCCTGCGGCCGCTTCACCTCGAACAGATAGGCGGGGTGAAGCTTGCGGCCATCGGCCCGGATGCTGCCGGGGCCGAAGCAGTCGTCATCCGTCGGCATGGCCTTCATCCGCGCCACCGCTTCCCGCCCGCTCTCCTTCGCGCGTACCGCGCCCATATCGGCGCAGGCCTTCAGGTAGTGCAGCGTCGCGGCATAGCCGCCGGCATTCATCTGGTTCGGGCAGAAGGCGCCGGTCTTGCCCTTCACCCGGTTCCAGAAGGCGCGGGTGCGGTCGTTCAGGTCCCAGTAGAAGCTCTCGGTCAGCCGCAGCCCCTGCGCGGTCTGCAGCCCCATGGTGTGGATGTCGGTGAGGTAGGCGAGCATCAGCGCGATCCGCATGCCGCGCCGGCCGAGGCCGAATTCCTGCGCCTGCTTCATCGAGTTCACCGTATCCGCCCCGGCATTGGCGAGGCCGAGCACCTTCGCGCCGCTCGCCTGCGCCTGCAGCAGCAGGGCGGAAAAATCCGTGGTCTGCGGGAAGGGATAGCGGACGGCGCCCAGCACCTTGCCGCCGGCCTGCTCGATGAACTGGCCCGCCTCGCGCTCGATCTGGTGGCCGAAGGCGTAGTCGGCGGTGATGAAGAACCAGCTTTCGCCGCCATCCCGCACCATCGCCTGGCTGGTCGCCTTGGCCAGCATGTAGGTATCATAGGTCCAGTGCACGGTATTGGGCGTGCACTGCGCGCCAGTGAGCGCCGCAGTGGAGGCGCCAGAGGCGAGGAAGACCTTGTTCTTCTCCCGCGCGATGCCGGCCACCGCGAGCCCGACCGCCGAGTTGTTGCAGTCCACCACGGCATCCACGTCGCGCTGGTCGAACCACTGCCGGACGGTGTTGACGCCGACATCGGTCTTGTTCTGGTGGTCGGCCTGCAGGAGCTCGACGCGCAGCCCGGGCTGGAGCTGGCGCATCTCCTCCACCGCCTGCTGCACGCAGGCGAGCGTCGTGGGCCCGGACCAGTCGCGATAGGGGCCGGAGAAGTCGGACAGCACGCCGAGCCGGATGACGGGCGAGGCCTGCGCGCGGCCGCGTGCGGCGGGCAGGGCGGCGAGGCCGGCGCCGGCCGCGACCAGGCCACGGCGGGTGAGGGGGTGCTGCATGGACGTGCTCCTCGGGCTTGTTCCGGGCGCGGGCAGGTCTGCGGCCGGCTCTTCTTGGCTCCGAGCATGCGGAACCCCGCCGGGTTTGGGAACCCCGCGCGCCGGTCCCGTCCCGGCCCTATTGCGGCTTGAAGCTGCTGCGCTTCGCCGCATCCGCCGCGCGCCAGAGATACCAGGCGGCGACGCTCCGCCAGGGCGCCCAGGCCTCGCCGATGGCGGCCAGCGCCTTCGGCTTCGGCTGCTCCTCCAGCCCCGCTGCCACCTTCCAGCCCTCCCGCACGCCGAAATCATCCACCGGCAGCACATCCGGCCGGCCCAGGGTAAAGATCAGCAGCATCTCCACCGTCCAGCGCCCGACGCCGCGGATCGCCACCAGCCGCTCGATCAGCGCCGCGTCGGAGAGGCGGGCGCAGCCCTCCCGCGTCGGCACCAGGCCGCCCACGGCCTTCTCCGCGATGTCGCGGATGGCGGCGATCTTCGCCTGGGAGAAGCCGCAGGCGCGCATCGCCTCGGCCTGCGTCCCCAGCACCGTCTCCGGCGGCGGGAAGGCCTGGCCGGGATGCAGCGCGAGGAAGCGGCCGAGGATCGCCTCCGCCGCGCGGCCATGCACCTGCTGGTGGGCGATGGCGCGCACCAGCGCCTCATAGGGTTCGCGCTGCACCGGCGCCAGCGTGCAGGGGCCGATCCGGCGGATCACCGGCTTCAGCACCGGGTCGCGCCGCAGGTGGCGTTCCGCCTTCACCCAGATGCTGCTGGCCGGCGCCGGCGGCGCGCCATTGCCGACGATCTCCACCATCAGCGGCGCTCCGCCCGGCCCAGGAATGCGGGTTGTCCTTGCGGCACGGCGCCGGTGGTCGTCATGCGGTGCTCCCCTTCCATCACGCGGCGATCACAGCCTGTCCGGGCGCCGGGCGCCAGCGGCGTCGCGCGCCGTGGTGGCGACGCGTCACATCCGCTGGAACGACGAATGCATGCTTGAGAACGCAACTTCGACGGTGCGACACTGTGGAACAGCAGCCTCGGGGTCCCGTTGTGCTTCGGACATGCCACGGACGCTGCATGATTCATGGCAGACAAGGCCAAGTGCCAAGCCTGCGGTCTGCAGCATGCGTCAGAACACAGCATAGAAGAATGCGCACTTATTAGAGTGGGATGGCTTCGCAAGTCGGCCTGGGCGGGGTGTTCCGCTGCTTTCCGGATTGCGTTCGCGCGGCCGCAGGTCAGGCGGCCATGTCCCGGCACGATCGGAGGATTCATGAGCGCCGCCTGCACATGCCACCACCGACATTCGATTTTCTGCATCCTGCCGCCGCATATGCTCGATGCGATGGCCCGCAACGGCTCCTCCGCCCAGCGTGCCGCCGCGCTCAACACCCTGGCGAGCGACCAGACCTTCCGCGCGCTGCGCGCCAACCTGGCCGGCCGGCCCCTCCCGCTCTCCCGCCGCCGCGGCGCGACCTCGCCGCAGCAGCGGCCACTCCGCACCATCTACTCCGCGGGGAACAAGGAGGTGCTTCCGGGCCGGATCGTGCGGACGGAGCAGGACGGCCCGACCGGCGACAAGGCCGTGGACGAGGCCTTCGACGGGCTCGGCCAGACCCTCGATTTCTACGCCTCGGCCCTCGACCGCAATTCGATCGACGACGAGGGCATGGCGCTCGACGCCACGGTGCATTACGGGGACAGCTACGACAACGCCTTCTGGGACGGCCGGCGCATGGTCTTCGGCGATGGCGACGGGGAGCTGTTCAACCGCTTCACCATTGCCCTCGACATCATCGGCCATGAGCTGGCGCATGGCGTGACGGAGGATGAGGGCGGGCTGATCTATGCCCACCAGTCCGGCGCGCTGAACGAATCGCTCTCCGACGTCTTCGGCGCGCTCATCCGCCAGTCGCAGCCCGGCCGGCTGCAGAAGGCCGAGGAGGCGGACTGGCTGATCGGCGCCGGCCTGTTCACCGACCGCGTGCAGGGCAAGGCGCTGCGCTCCATGAAGGAGCCGGGCACGGCCTATGACGATCCGGTCCTCGGCAAGGATCCGCAGCCCGGGCACATGGACCGCTTCGTCAACACCAACCGCGACAATGGCGGCGTGCACATCAATTCCGGCATCCCGAACCGAGCCTTCTATCTCGCGGCGACCGCGCTCGGCGGCTATGCCTGGGAGAAGGCCGGCCGCATCTGGTACGAGGCGCTGCGCGACAGCCAGCTGCGGCCGAATACCGGTTTCACCCGCTTCGCCCGGCTGACCGTTGACGTCGCCGGCCGGCTCCATGGCAGCGCCAGCACGGAGAAGGCTGCGGTGGTCCAGGCCTGGTCGGAGGTCGGGGTGCTGCGGACGAGTTGAATGGGGCGCCGCGCCACGGCCGCCCTTGCTGCCCTCGCTTGTATCATCATGCCGCTGCCCGGCCCCGGCGATGCGCATGGCCAGGCCGCCGGGACCGCGGCGAGGGACGGAGCGGGTGCCATGGAGATCGAGTTCGAGATGGAAGGCGGGCTGGCCCATATGCCGGGACTGGCCTGCCCCGTGATCATCGCGCCGGACCGGCTGCCCGAGGCGGAGGCGCGGGCGATCCGCGACCAGGTCGCGGCCGCGCAGTTCTTCGACCGGCCGGTGCAGGGCGGCGCCCCGCCGGGCCGCGGCGCCGACCGGCGCAGCTACATTCTCACCATCACCGAGGGCACGCGCCGCCGCACGCTGGTCGTGGCCGAGCCGATCGAGGATGAGACGCTCCGCTGCCTGGTCCGGCTGATCGAGGCGCAGGCGCGCGCGGCGCGCCGGCGGGGCGCGGGCGGCCAGCCGCCTTGAGCCAGCCGCCCTGAGGATGTTGCCGGCAGGCGGGCCGCGCCGGCCGGCCGGCGCCGGCCTATCCGCCCAGCAGCGGGACGGCCACCCAGCCCAGGGCCAGCACCAGCCCGGCCCAGGGCAGCAGCAGCCGCCAGAGCTGCGCCGGCCGCGTGCCATCGGCCAGCAGGCCGCAGATCATCGCCGTCACGCCGAGGCTGAGCCCGACGCCGGCCGCGCCGGCGAAATTCTGGACGGCCGGCGCGAGGCCCGGCGGCAGGTCGGCGGCGGTGCCCAGCGCGACCTGCACCGGCATCAGCGCGGCGTTGGAGCCGACATTGCTGCCGGTGACGAGGCCGGAGAGCAGCGCGAGGGGCGCCACCGCATAGGGCGCCAGTGGCCCCAGCGCCCCGGCGGCGGCGGCGGCCAGCGAGGCGGCGATGCCGCTGCCGGCCAGCAGCCGCCCGAGCAGGACATAGAGCAGCAGCACGACCGCCGGCCGGCGCGCCCGGTCCAGCGCCGCGCCGGTCCGCGCCGCCCCGTCCGGCCGCGCCAGCAGCAGCCCGCCCGCGACCAGCCACAGCACCACCGCCACATGGGTCAGCGGCAGGGGCGGATAGTCCGGAAAGGGCTGGAGGGCCGGCGTGCCCCGCCAGAGCCGGGCCGCCAGCAGGCAGGCGGTCAGCAGCAGATAGGGCGCCGCGCGGCCGAGCGCGGCGCGCGGGTCGCGCGGCGGGTCCGCCCGCCACAGCGCCCAGAGCATGACCGGCCCGGCCGAGAGGATGCCCGCCAGTTCGAACGGCAGGGTGGCCGCGCTGAGGACCAGCAGCCCCGCTAGAGTGGCCAGCATGGCGGCCTGCACCGCCCGCTCCCGGCCCGGCACGGGCAGGCCGGCCCGGGCCGAGAGCGACCAGAACAGTGGCGCCAGCAGCACCAGCCAGGCCGCCGTCAGCCAGGCGCTGCCGAGCGACAGCGCCTGCGCCGGCACCCCGGACAGCGCGGCGCCGAGCGCGGTGCCGGGCCCGAGCCCGCCCCAGGGCACCATGATCAGCGCCAGAAGCGCCAGCGCGCCCGCCGGCGCCCCGCCCAGCCCCATGCGCCGCAGCGCCGAGAGGGCGAAGACGGCACCCACCGCGAAGCCGGTCACGCTCTCGAGGAACACCCCCATCGGCAGGGTCACGGCGAAGACCCGCGCCGGGCTGGGCGCCGGTGCCTCAGCTGCCCTCTCCTCCCGCGTCACCGCGGCATGGAAGAGCAGCCCACCCGAGATCACCGCGACCGGCTGCAGGCCGAGGAAGAGGCCGCGCAACGCCTGTTCGGCCAGGAAGCCGGGCAGGGCGGCGGCTTCGGGCAGGGTGGCCAGCACCGCCGGGAGCGCGGCGGCGAGCGCGGCGAGACAGGCGCCGACCGGGCTGGCCCGCCCGCTGCCCAACAAGGCCAGGAGCACGACCAGCGGCAGGGCCTGCAGCGCCAGCGTCACCGGCACCGCCTTGCGCCGGCGGCCGGGAGCGGCTTGTCTCCGCCCCTATGTCCGATCTCTACGCCGCCTATGGCAGCAATCTCTGGCACGCGCAGATGGCGGCGCGCTGCCCCAGCGCCACGGTCGCGGGCGCGCTGGTGCTGCCCGGCTGGCGCCTGGCGGTGCGAAAATTCGCGCTGGTCGAGGAAGACCCGGCGGCGGGCTGCCCGATCGGCCTCTGGTGGGTGACGCGGGCGCATCTCGAGTCGCTCGACCGGTATGAGGGGCCGCATACCTATGCGCGCCGCCTCATCCCCCTGCCGGATGGGCAGCGGGCCTGGATCTACCTGGAACTGGTCCACCGCCCTGGCCCGCCGGCGGCCGAATATGTCGAGCGGCTGCGGCGCGGCTATGCGGATTTCGGCTTCGACCCCGCCCCGCTGGAGGCGGCGCTCGCCCGTGGGGGCTAGAGCGGATCGCGAGAGGGCGTGGACGACCAGAGGCGTGAGTCTGCCGGGAAAACAAGGGGCTGCAACGGATTGGCGTTCAGTCTTGAATGCAATCCGCCGTAGCCCGCCATCGTTCCGTATGGACCCACCCGCGGCGCGAAGCGCTGGTGCGGCAGGTAGGAAAGGGCCCGTCCCGCGCCGCCCTTGCATGCCTCGCCCCTCCTGCCGTGCCGTGGCGGGAGCCTGCCCGGCAGGCCGGCCCGGCGGCAATCGGTCCGGCAGCGTGCTAGCAGCGCGGCACACGCATGGCCAAGCGGTGAATTGCCTTCCCGCCCCGTGCCGTGGGATTGCCGCCCCAGCCTGCGGGCGCCTTGCCGGAAGAACCTCCGGCGGCGATCGCGGGCCACTGCAAGCCCGGCCCGCCGCCGGGCGGGCCAAGCCGGAGGCCGACCTGATGCCGCATCGCCGGAGCGCGGATGCCGGAGCCTAGCCCACCACTTATTCTCACCCTCGGCCTGGATGCCGAGACCCAGTCCTGGCTGGAGGCGCTGCGGCGGACGCATTTCCCGCCGGCGCGCAACCTGGTACCGGCGCATGTCACGCTGTTCCACGCCCTGCCGGGGGAGGAGGAGGCGGCGATCCGCGCGGCGCTCGCCGCGGAATGCGCGGCGCTGCCGCCCTCCCGCGTGCGGGTAGGGCCGCCGCGCTCGCTTGGCCGCGGCGTGGCGCTGGAGGTCGGCGCGCCGGCCATCGCCACGCTGCGCGACCGGCTGGCGGAGCGCTGGCGCTGCTGGCTGACGGCGCAGGACCGGCAGCGCTGGCGGCCACATGCGACGGTGCAGAACAAGGTCTCGCCGGAGCAGGCGCGGGCGCTCTTCGTCACCCTCTCGGCCGTGCTGCCGGTGCGGGAGGCGCGGGCGGAATCGCTGCTGCTCTGGCGCTACCGCGGCGGGCCGTGGAAGGCGCTGGAGCGCATCCCCTTCACGGCCGAGGTCTATCCGCGGGAGGTGATCCTGTAATCAGGCCGGTCCGCCCGCCTGCGGACCGGCTTGGCTTTCGCCCGGCGCGCCGGCGCGACACCAAGCCTCCGCCTTGTGAGATCAACGGCCCCAATCAGGGGCCCCTGCAGCACGGGCGCCAGCCCGCGCTGAGGCCGCTTCTGCGGCCCGCCGCCAATGCGGCGCTCTCGCCCGGATGCGGTCACGGATCCGGACGGTTGGTATGATCAGGCCACCTGCAGCAGGCCGGCGATCAGCTTCGCCCGCGGCACCAGGCTGTCGATCAGCAGGTGCTCCTCCAGCGTATGCCCGCCCGCGCCCTGCACGCCGAGCCCGTCCAGCGTCGCAATGCCCATGGCGCCGGTGAAATTGCCGTCCGAGCCGCCGCCGGCGCTCTGGTGGCTGATGTCGAAGCCGATCTGCTGCGCGATCCGTCGCGCCGTGCCGTAGAGCGCCATCACGCGCTCATCCGGCTCCCAGACCGGCCGGGTCACGCCGCGCGTTACCACCAGCTGCACATCGTTGCCGGTCGGGCGCAGGGCCAGCATCTTCTCCACCGCCTCGTCCAGGTCCTCCTGCCGCTTGGCCATGGAGAGGCTCTCCGCATCGCATGTGGTGGCGACACAGTTCACCCATTGCCCGCCATGGATGACGCCGACGGAATAGGTCACGGCGTCGCTCGTCATCGCCTCGATCGCCACCACCTGGCGGCACATCTCGCGGATGGCGGACCGGCCATCGGCCAGCCGCGCGCCGGCATGGCTCGGCCGGCCGATGGTGCGCAGGTTGAAGCGGGCGATGGCGTAGCGGCCCGTCACCACGCCGCCATCCGGCCGCGCCGGCTCCGGCACCAGCACTACGGCATGGCGCGCCGCCTCGGCCTCGATTAGGTCGCGCGTCGAGGGGCTGCCGATCTCCTCGTCGCTGGTCAGCAGCACCGTCACGGGCCGGCTTGTCGTGATGCCCGCCCTGATGAGCTGGCGGATGGCCTCGATGGCGATGAAATTGCCGCCCTTCATGTCGTAGACGCCGGGGCCGTAGAGCCGGTTGCCCTCGCGTTTCCAGGGCAGGTGCTCCAGCGTGCCGATCGGGTGGACCGTGTCCAGGTGGCCCATCACCAGGATGCCCGGCTCATGCGCCTTCGGATGCGGGAAGCTGGCGCGAACGCAGTCGCCGTAGCCCATGCGGCCGGGGATGGTCTCGACCCGCGCGCCCATCAGCGCCAGGTCGCGCGCGGCGACCGCCATCATGCGGTTCACCGCGGCGGCGTCGAAGGTCGGGCTCTCGCAGTCCACCCAAGCGCGCAGGCCAGGCAGCATCGCCTCGGCATCGAAGGGCAGGTCGAGGGCGGGCGTTGTCATCGGGCTCTCCGGGTCAGGCGGCGTTGACGAAGCCTCTCCCGCCCGCGCCGGCGTATCAAGGGGTTGCCGACGCTTTCCCCGAACCTGCCGCGGCCTGCTACACTGCGCCCATGACCCCAGCCCCCCGCCTCATCCCACAGGCCGGCCCGTCCGTCTGGGCCGGTGCCGCGCTGAGCCCGGCCGACTGGATGGTGCCGATCGGCACCGAGGCGGCGGCGGAGCTGGAGGCCGCGCTGGTCGCGCTCGCCGGCCGCGTGCCGGCCGGCCCGGACGATGTCGCGCTGCCTTGCCTCGCGCCGGTGCTGCGGATGGTGGCCGAGCGGCTGGAGCATGGCCGCGGCTTCGTGCTGCTGCGGGGCCTCGATCTCGGCCGCCTTCCCGGTCCGGCGGCGGAGGCGGCGCTGCTCGTCCTTGGCGCCCATCTCGGCACTGCCCTGGCGCAGGATGAGGCCGGCTCGCTGGTCGGGCGCCTGGCCGGCCCCGGCGGCGGCACCGACGCGCCGGTGCGCTTCCATGCCGATCCGGCGGATGCCGTCGCGCTGCTCTGCCTGCGCCAGCCGCGGGAAGGCGGGCGCGTGACGCTGGTCTCCGCGCCGGCGCTGCACAACGCGCTGCTGAAATCCGACCGCGTGGCGCTCGCCGCCCTGCATGGCGGGCTGCCGCATCGCCATGGCGAAGGCGAGACGCGGCGCATCCCGGTCTTCAGCACCACCAGCGGCAGCTTCGTCGGCCGCTACGACCGCGACGCCATGCTGGAGGAGGCGCTGGAGGAGGCGCAGCGCGCCGCGCTGGCCGCGCTGGATGCCGTGGCGGCGGCGCCGGGCCAGGCGCTCTCCCTCGCGCTGCATGCCGGCGACCTGCTTATCCTCAACCCGCACCTGGTCTGGAAACAGATGGCCATGGGCGAGGTGCCGGCGGCGAAGGAGGCGGCGCGCGAGCTGCTCCGCCTCTGGCTGGCGACGCCGGGGTCGCGCGCCCTGCCAGAGAGTTTCGGGGCCGTCTTCGGCACCACCGCGGCCGGCGCCCCGCGCGGCGGCGTACCGCAGTCCGGCGGGATGGTAGGAGGGTAGGGCCGCTGGCGCCTCGCCGCGGATCGGATGCCGGGCCGGGAGGCCCGGGCATGGCCCTTTCCGCTGCCCGTGGCAGATGGGGGGCTGTCGGGCGGATCACGGCAAGCCTCGGCGGCCGGGCGCTCAGACGAGGATGAAGTCGCCCATCTTGAGGGTATGGGCCCCGACCAGGTCGATATAGGCATTCGGGCCGCTGGGCACGCCGGGATTGTTGAAGAAGGGTGCCCAGACCTCGACCCGCGTGTGATCGCCCTGCACCTCCCAGCGCACCTGCAGGCGGCTGGAATCGGTGAACTCGCCCTGGCCGAGATACTCGACCGGCTTGTTGAAGATGCGCGCGAAGCCCGTCAGGTCGAGGCGATCCACACCGTCCTGGAAGTCGGTGATCACATCGCCCTTGTCGAGGACCGGGAGCTTGGCCTGCGCATGCAGCCGGCCGAAGGCGAAGACATCCGCGCCGGCGCCGCCGGTCATGGTGTCGGTCCCCGTCCCGCCATCGAGGTAGTCGTTGCCAAGGCCGCCACGCAGCAGGTCCCTGTCGCCACCGCCGAACAGGTGGTCCTTGCCATGGCCGCCATCCAGCGTGTCGGCGCCGTCGGACTCGTCCAGATAGGCATCGAGCTTGCCCTTGAGGACGCCTGACCCGTACAGCCAGTCATTCCCATCTCCGCCGTTCAGCCTGTCAGACCCATATCCGCCGAAGATGGTGTCATTCCCATTGCCGCCCCGGATCAGATTGCTGGTCTTGATCTCGAAACTATGCGTGCTCTCACCGGGGAAGGGTGGGCGTGGCCCGTTCGGGCCATCACCGTAGATGAGGTCGGCGCCATCGCCGCCCCATATGATGTCGGATTTGGGCGTTCCCTTGATCCTGTCGTTGCCCCGGGTTCCGGAAATGGCGGCCATAATGGCGGGTTCCTGAAAATGCTCGGCGATCTCTCGCCGGCTTTCTGTATGAGAGGGAATGCGATTCCGCGAATGGCGGTTGCGTGAGCAAACCTATTGCAGGGGTTTGTCTGTGCGCTGACACACACCAGGTGATGCGCTGGCGGTGGTGGTAGCCGCCGGATGGACGGTGCTCACGGGCATGTCGGTCGGGGAGCAGGGCCCAGGCTCGGCGGGTGCAGGCGTTCGTCGCGCATCACGAGAGGGCGGGTGCTCATCGCCAAGCGCATCCGGCAAGGCGATGCGCCGCCCCGCGCGGGCGTCACCGCGGGCTGCTGCACCCGCCTGGCCATGGCCGGGTGCTCCGACCTGCTGCACTATCGACGCGGTGGCGCCCTGCCCCTGCCTCGCGCCGCCTGGAACAGATCGACGGGACTGGCGCGATGCGGCTGCTGGTGGCGAATGCCAATACGACCGAGGCGATCACCGAGCTCTGCGCCGCGGCGGCGCGCGGCGCGGCCAGCCCGGGGACCGAGATCATCCCCGCCACCCCGCGCTTCGGCCCGGCGGTGATCTCGACCCGGGCGGAAGGCGTCATCGCCGCGCATGGCCTGCTGTCGCTGCTGGCGCAACATGCCGGCAGGGTCGATGGCGTGCTGCTCGCCGTCTCGCATGACACGGCGCTGGAGGCGGCGCGGCAGTTGCTGCCCTGCCCGGTGGTCGGCATGACGGAGGCCGCCTGCTTCGCCGCCTGCCTGCTCGGCGGGCGGTTCGGCCTCGTTACCATGGGCAGCGTCGATCCCTATCGCGAGCGCATCACCCAGCACGGCCTCGCCACGCGCATGGCCGCGCTGCGCGGCATCGCACTGACGCCGCAGGACGCGGTGCGGGACCCGGAAGCGGTGGCGACGCAGCTGGATGCCGCCATCGCCGAGCTGGTGGCGGAAGGTTCGGATGCCGTGGTGTTAGGCGGGGCCGCGCTGGCCGGCATGGGGCCGCGGCTGCAGCGGGAGGCCCGGGTGCCCCTGCTGGACGGCATCGCCTGTGGCGTGAAGCTGCTGGAGATGCTGGTGGCGCTGAAGCCCCCGAAGCCCTCCATCGGCAGCTATGCCCCGCCGCGCGGGCGGGAGAGCCTCGGGCTTGATCCGGCTCTGGCGGCGCTGTTGCGGGGAGAGTGAGGCGGGCGCGGTCAGGCCATCCGTAGGGCAAGGCGCGGCCTCCGGGTGCCTGTGCCGGCCAAGGGCCGGTTCGTATGGTGCCGCAAGCACCAGAATATGAGTGGCGCCCTGGCGGCAGTGGGGGCGCATTGGCATGGGGTGCGCCCCATCCCCCGGCATGGCCCCGGAAACGATCCAGTGATGCCCGGAGCGGCTGCCGCCGCGGCATATCGGCTGCATGGGCCGACATCCGGCGCGGTGCACCGAGCCACCGAACCAGCGCGGCTCGACAAGCACGCTGCGCTGCCTGCCCAGCCAAGGATTCTTCATGAATGTGAACCTGTCACCACCCCGCTCCAGAGCCGCCGCTCAGCCCCTGCGTCAGATCGGCCCCTGGCTGGATCGGAATACCCGCCTCACGCTCACGCTTCTCCTCCTCCTCGCGCTGCTGCCTGGCGCGATGATGCTGTGGCGGCTGGGGCCCGGCCCGTGGGAGGCGCCGGGCCTCTGGTCGGAGATCGCGCGGAACCTGGCCGAGGGACGAGGCTATGTGAGCTGCGAGCCGGACTATTTTCCCTTCTGCGCTGCGGCCGATCAGGTGACTGCGGCACGCGAGCCCTTGCCGGTGCTGGTCTTCGCGGCCCTTGCCGGCCTGTTCGGCAGTTTGCAGCCGGCCGGGCTGATCCTGGCCTGGATCCTGAACCTGCTGATCCTGATAGGTACCTTCTCAATTGCCCGCGAGTTGGGCGGCCCGCGTCCGGCGCTGCTCGCGGGGTTGATATGGGCGCTTTACCTGCCGGCCATTCGCATCTTCTACCCGGGCATCACAGGCGATGCCTTGGCGACCGTGAGCATCACGGGGGCGCTGCTCTTCTTCCTGCGCGCCGCCGCGACCGGCTGCTCGCGCGATTGGATCATCTGCGGCCTGTGCCTTGGCCTCAGCGTGCTCTCGCGCTCCTCCGCCATCGTCCTGATTCCCGTCCTGGCCATCTGCGCGCTTATCCTGCGGCGACCTGGACGCGGTCCTCTCGCCCGTTCCGCCGGGGCGAGGCTCCGGCCGGCGGTGCTGCTGATCTGCGCCTCCGTCACGCTGCTGCTTCCCTGGATGGCGCGCAACTACCTGGCCTTCGACCGGGTGGTCATCGGCACCACCCTGGCCGGCTACAATCTCTACCGACACAATGCGATGCTCCCGTCCGGGGATTACCTGAACTATGTCGGTCCGGAGGAAGGGCATCGTCTGTTGCAGGATCTGCTGGCGCGCCGACCGGATCTGAAAGGAACCGAGAACGAGGCGCAAATGGATGCGGTGTACCGGCAGGAAGCCCTGCGCATCATTGCGGATCACCCGGCAAGGTATCTCGGCCTGTCCGCCTACCGGTTCGTGCTGTTGTGGTTCAACTGGGGGGTCGAGGCGACCTACGGCCACAAGCATGCGGACTTTCTGGATATCGCAACCCTGATCCAGCAGGGCGTGCTGTTGTTCCTCGGCATGATCGGGGCGGTGGTCGGCGGCTGGCGCGCGCGGCCCCTGACCTTCAGCATCGGCGCCTTCGTCCTGCTGCATCTGGCCGTGATGGGGCGCCTCTATCACCTGATGCCGGTGATGCCGCTGGTCGTTGCCCTTGGCGCGATCGGTGCCGTTTGGCTCCTGCAACGGGCATGGCCGGCCCGGCATCCGGCCGGCCTGCCGGTTGCGGGAGGGCTGAAGCAGACCGCGGACGAGCGTGAACGCCCAGGGGCGTGACTCTGCTTGAAACGCAACAGGCACCAGCGGATTGCCTTGAAGGCTGAACGCCAATCCGCTGGTGCCGGGCAGGCCTGGCAAGTACCGGGGCGCTGACCGCTGCGGCCCGGCCTGGCGCACACCGCCGGTGGGTATCGGCGCGCAGGGTTGGTGTGACGGCTGCGCGCCATGATCCGCGCCACAACCATAATCGGCGCCACAACAAGAGTCATGCCAGCGGAGTTATACTGCCTCCGGGTGATTGGCTCGCCGAGGGGCATGCCCCTGGTACGGGCGCGGGTGTTAACCTGCCTGACCCTGTCAGGGAGCGGCGCGATGGCTCGGATCGTTGATCATCTTCCCGTTGAGGGGTTGGAGGCGCGCTATCGGGCGGCCCGCGATGTGACCGAGGCGCGGCACTATCAGGCGATCTGGCTGCTGGCACCAGGGCTATCGCATATGGGTTTTGCCGAACTGGGCGAGGAGGCGGGTTAGGAAGGTGTCGTCCCATGCGGCACGCATGCGCTTTCCCTTCATGGACCCCTTGGAGCC
>JAESGY010000226.1_pt1 | contig 39007 bp, 36 predicted proteins | sample 9269841 | NCBI WGS metagenome assembly JAESGY01 (sample SAMN17022865, study PRJNA683097) | algae metagenome | isolation source: Spirirestis rafaelensis WJT71-NPBG6 and co-occurring heterotrophs from... | place: USA: Pinto Wells, Joshua Tree National Park, Colorado Desert, CA | collected 2006-08-15
GGAACTTCATAGGCAAGCCTCCTCGGTCTTGGATTAGAGGCACTCGTCTGCGCCGAGCAGCCGTTTAGCACTCGACGCATGGGAGTGCTAATGCAAGGCAATACTCCAAGCTTTCTGATGAGGCAAGCTCATCCCTTAGTGGATAAGCTGAGCTTGACGCGAACAGCACCCCGATGAGTTGCGTTGACCCAGGATGGCGGCCGACTAGCCGCCCGGGCAGCGAGGTTCAGCCGTGTTGAGTTTCGAAAGCGTCGAAGAGGTCTGCGAGAGCAAGAGCATCACTCTTGTGGTTCATCCTGCCATCCGTCGAGCCGTGAAGGGATACGAGGAAAGCTTCTACATTGGCTTGCGCTGTTTCCTGAAAGGGGAGACAGACGGGATCTTTTTCCTGCCTCTGCAGGATGGCGGCTATGTCCGTCTTTCCTTCTCTCAGCGTTACTCTCCCGGAGGGCACCCGATCCTGAGAGTTGACCCACTGAGCTCAGAGGGACCGGACCGGATCAAGGTAGCGATCAGGACCGGCAACTAAGCTCAGCTGTGGAGCCAGCCACTGCCTGATGTGGTAGCCGGCTCCCATGCCTCGCTCGGCCTCAACACCCCCGCGCCGGCACCGGGCACGGTCAAGGCGAACATCCTTGTCCTGAACGGCGCGCACGATCCCCTCGAGATGCGCGAGCAGTATGAGGTGCTCAAAAAGGCCTTACGGGGGCGACAGCAGAGTACCGGGTCATTGCGTATCCGGGCGCGGTGCGGGCTTTGCCAACCGTGAGGACACCATGGTGGGATGACGGCGACAGCGGCCTTGTTGAACCAGTCAGGGAGGCTCAGTTGGAGCGCACGGCTGAGAGGAGGGCTGCGCCGGGCATGGTCTGGAGCCAGATCGGCCTCAGGGGGATTAAGCCCGCAGCCCTCTGCCAATTCTGGACGGCCTCCACCGACCATGTTCCTGATGTGCTGGTCAGAGCGAAATACACGTCCAGCACCGCTCCGAGCCGGCGGTTGGGCTGGTCCGCGTCCGCCGGGGAGTCAATCCGAACCGCATCCATGACCATGAGGACCCCGCCCAGCCTGAGGGCGCGCGCCACCTTCTGTGCCAGCCGAAGGTTCTGGTCGGCATCAAAGTGATGGACGAGATTCTCTATCAGCACCGCATCATAGGTCCTAACCCCGAGATCGTCCTCCAGCGCGTTGCCGGCACGGTGGATTACTCGGTCTCCCATGCCCTCCCTGGCCAGGATCTCGGCGGCGGTCGGAATGGCCTCGGGCAGCTCCAGAACGGTTGCCGTCAATCCGGGATGCTGCCGGCAGAGCTCAACCGGCACTGTTGCAGCAACTTGAAACGGGCATAGCGAACGCCGTCGAGCGGGTCATTCATGCTGCAAGACCGAAGAGCTGACTAATGAGACACACTTCGCCTGTCGCTTGACGTTTCCGCTGGGTGCAGTGACCGCGGCGGATCATGCGCACGGTTTCAAAACCCGTCAGGGTCGCGGCCGCGGTTTTCATCGTCTGGAAGCCGCGCGTTGGACGGATCACACGCTTGAGCGCACCATGATCCGCCTCAATGATGTTATTCAGATGTTTCGACGTGCGGTGTTCAACATCCGTCGATAGCAGCCCTTCGCTCTGCAAGCGCCGAATGGCCTTTGGATACGAAGCCAATTTGTCGGTCGTGATGGATGAGGGAGGATAGCCGCTCATGACCTTTAGAGCTTTGCGCAGGAAGCGATAAGCCGCTCCAGCATCCCGTCGATTGGACAGCATGGAGGCAATCAGCCGACCATGTTTGTCGACCGCTCGAAACAAGTACCGCCAGCGTCCGCCAACTCGTACATAGGTCTCATCCACCCGCCATGAGCCTGAACGATGCCCCTGGTATGGTCGCACCCGCTTCTCGATCTCTGGTGCATAGCGCTCGACCCAACGAAAGATCGTGCTTGGATCGACGCTGACCCCGCGCTCGGACATCATTTCTGCCAGATCGCGATAGCTGATCCCGTACTTGCAGTAGCAGCGCACGCACAGCAGGATAATCGCGACCGGAAAACGGCGGCGCTTGAACAAAGACAACAGGATGGCTCCTCAAATGACCGCCCCTCGTTACACCGCCGACGTTAATGCAACGGTGCCTCTCGATCGCGCTGGCGCTATCCCTGCCCGACGTTGCCGAAAAGCCTGCTTTGCTGGCCGCAACCTATGCTCTCGTCGTATTCACAATCGTTGTGCAGGGCCTTAGCCTGCGCTCCATGGTGGAACGGGTGGCTTGAATCCGCCTAGGAGAACTTCATGACACGACCGGTCCTTGAGCCTCTGGGCGCGTATCGCGCTTACCCTCTGGAGGAGATGATCGAACGGGCGCGGATCTTCTACGAGGACATCAAGCGCAGGAGGACGGTGCGGGACTTCTCCGACAAGCCCGTGCCGCGGGAGGTGATCGAGTATGCTCTGCTGGCTGCGGGCACGGCGCCGTCTGGCGCCAACCTGCAGCCCTGGCACTTTACCGTGATCACCGATCCGAGCATCAAAAGGCGCATCCGTGAGGAAGCGGAGGTCGAGGAGCGCGAGTTCTACAACGGCCGTGCGCCTCAGGAGTGGCTCGACGCTCTGGCGCCGCTGGGCACGGATGCAAACAAGCCCTTCGTCGAGGCGGCTCCCGTGCTGATTGCCATCTTCGGGCAGCGCTCAAGTGAGGGGCCTGACGGACGCAAGGTCAAAAACTACTACGTGCCGGAATCGGTAGGCATCGCCACAGGATTCCTGATCGCGTCATTGCATGCGGCAGGCCTGGTTACGCTCACCCATACCCCCAGTCCGATGGGCTTTCTCAACGAGATCTGCCACCGCCCGGAGACCGAGAAGCCTTACATTCTTCTGGTCGTCGGCTACCCGGCGGAGGACTGCACGGTGCCCGTTCACGGCGGAATCAAGAAGCCGCTGGAGAAGATTGCCTCTTGGTTGTAACGCCAGTCCGGAGAATGGTGTCCCCAACGTCGGTAAAGGTCAGCTAAAGGCCCTGGAGTGCAACACCTCATTGCTGGGCTGGTCAGGAAGTTGGCCTCACCACGGTGCCTCTGGATTGCTGGGCTCCAGCAGAAACACTCAAACTGTGCAGCCTGCATCTTCGCTCTGGCTGATTCTATGAAGATCTGGATCTGGCACATCTGAGAAGTTAGGCGGAAGTCAGCTAACTCAGCCAAAGCTGACGCTCGCGAAGGGCAGGGGATCGGCAGAGGAGGACCGGATGCGGACCTTCCCTTGCGAACACGGTTTAGATCATAAGTTTAGATGATCGGCTCCATCGCCTGAGATCGGCGCGAGTTCATCGAGCAGGGCGTTTGAGTTACGCAGAGCGGGTATCTCAATGCAATCCCTGAAAAGGCTGCAGATCGGCTTTAGAAGATCATGAGCCGCTTGCGTCCGATCTTGTTTGCCCCACAACCGAGCAAGGCTGGTCGCCGCCTGCAATTCCCATAGTTTTGCGTTTTGATCCCTTGCCAAAGCGAGTGCCTGCTGGAAACAGAGCTCTGCTTCCCGCTGATCAGGCTCGCTCCCCGCCAACAGCAACTCACCCCGAACTCGATGAAGTTCTGCTTCGATCCATCGACCTCCTGTATGCCGGATCTGGTTCAAAGCCTCGTCTACGAAGCCAAGGCCTTCCTGCGCACGATCTGCTTGCCTGCTGGCATCAGCCAACAGGCCGAGGAAGTAGGGCGACCACATTTCCGCGCCTGTTGCTCGGTAGTCAGCCAATCCCTGCTTCATCTCTGCAAGACCTTTAGTGAATTGCCCGACCTCCGCCTGTGCCCAGCCATGAATGACTGAGCCCGCTGCTCGGTAAAGAGGGAAACCCTGTTCCGTCCCGAGTGCAATTGCCGCCTGCGCTTGTTTTGCGGCATTGTGTGGGTCTCGCAGAAGCTGGTCAAAGATGCATCCCCAAGCCAGAGCGACCGCTGCCGTCCCAGGATGCTCAAGCTCATCCACATGAGCCGGCACCTGGCGGCTGTAGGCCAAAGCCTGCTCGAGATCTCCAAGAATGAGGTACAGATGCGACAGCCAGGACAAGCACATTACCCGCGAGTCAATGGCGTAAACGAGACCCGAGCCACGGTCCCGCACCGGATCATAAAGGGCGAGCGCCGCCTCGAATGCATCGCGGCTCTCTGCAAAGCGGCCGTATTGGCACAATGCCGAACCGATCATGCGGTGACCAATCATCTGCGCAGCCGTATTGCGTCGCTCCCGGCCCAAGCGTAGTAGTTCGCACGCGATCTCGTGCGCCTGCCTCAGCTCGCCGCGCTGGAAATAGAACACCGATTGCCCATACAGAATGGGGAAGAGCTCCGGAACATCGCCGAGTTCAAGGCAGAGTTCGTGAGCTCGGGTATAGGCACGGCCCGTCTCAGGCGCGGCAAATCCCTTCCCAGCGATGGAAGCCTGACCAAGCGCAAGTTGCAGTCGGAGTTCGTGTCGTTGACGTTCTTGGCCCGGAGCAAGATTCTGCAACACAGCCAGTCCCTCGGTTAGGTGCGTGACTGCTTCGGCCATCGCAGAGCGGGCGAGCGCCTGTTCTCCGGACCGGCGCCAGTACTCGACCGCCTGCTCTACAAGCCCAGCCTCAGTATAGTGTCGGGCAAGCAACTCCGGCTCCATGTCCCGGGTCTCGGGGAATTGCTCCTCCAGCGCTCGCGCGATGCTCGCGTGCAACTGCTGCCGCCGGGATTTGAGCAGGCTCTCGTGAGCTGCATCCCGCACCAGAGCGTGCTTGAACGCGTAGTGGGTCTCGGGTGGCGTGCCGCGCCGGAAAATGAGTTCGGCGGCAGTGAGGCGGTCGAGCGCGGATTGCACGTCCGTTTCCGGAACCGGAGAGACTGCAGCAAGAAGGGGATACGAAAACTCCCGCCCGATACAGGCTGCGACCTGAGCCACTTCTCTCACGCCCGGCACTCGGTCGAGCCGGGCCAGGAGGGAAGCATAAAGCGAAACCGGCACGGCTCCCGAGGCGGTCATCCCAGTCTCCAGCACCGCTTTGGTCAGCTCTTCGATGAACAGCGGCACGCCGTCGGTTCGGGCTGAAATCTCCCTGAGCACCGCAGGCGGCAAGTTTTGGCCGCTGCTCAAGCGCGAGACGATCGCCTCGGCAGGGCCGCGACCGAGGCGGTTGAGGGTGAGGCGCGTCACATGCGGGTGGCCACCCAAGTTCGGCTGGTTGTCGGGCCGGCTTGTCAGCAGCATCAGGACCCGAGCATTTGCAATTCGATCCAGGATTTCGGTGAAGAGTTCAAGGGTCGTGGGATCGATCCAATGGACGTCCTCAATCACGATCAGAACAGGATGCTGCCGCTCGAGCCCGATCAGTTGCTGGATCAACACAGCCTGTGTATGGGCACGCCGTTGCTGGGAACTCAGCTCCTGGACGGGACAGGGGGCTTCTACCTGGATCCCGAGCAGGGCGGCAATCAATGGGGCGGCTTCGGAAACATCATCCGTTCCTCGGCGCAACAATGCCTCAGTTTTCTGCTGTTTCTGCTCGTCATTGTCCTCGGGCGCGAACCCGGCTGCGAAGCCGAGTTGTTGCACCACTGGCCAGAGCGGTGTGCTCTTGTATTGGGGTGAGCACTGGTAACGCAGGATAATGTGAGGATCCTCGGCAGTCTCATCCAGCAGGGCCTGCACCAAACGGGACTTACCGATGCCGGCCTCACCAACCACGAGCACCGCTTGGCCCTCACCGGCCACGGACTGACGCCACCGCTCTAGGACCAATGCCAGTTCCTGATCGCGTCCCATCATAGGCAATGAGCGATCCGGGTGACGCGCCTCGAACCGGCTCTCCGCCAGACGGGGGCGAAGAACCTCAAAGCTGTTGACCGGTCGTTCGAACCCCTTGAGGTGGACCGGACCGAGGTCACGCAGGTCAAAAGCATCGGCTAGGAACTGGCGTGTGCCGGCGGCAATCACCACAGCCCCGGCGGAGGCGACTTCCTGCAGTCGCGCCGCCAGATTTGGGGTTTCGCCGACTATGGCTTCCTCGCGGGCTGCGCCCTCACCGATGAGATCTCCGACGATGACGAGTCCTGTGGCAATACCCACCCGCGCCGCAAGCGGCTCCCCTAGCGGTGTGGAAAGCCGTCTGACAGCCTGAACGACGGTGAGGCCGGCGTGCACGGCTCGCTCGGGATCGTCCTCGTCCGCCCTCGGCCAGCCGAAATAAGCCAGCACCCCGTCGCCCATCAGCTTGGCAAGGTGTCCACCGACGCGGGCGATCTCACCGATCACGGCATTCTGGTAAGCGTGGAGAACGCTGCGCATCTCCTCTGGGTCGAGGCGAGAGGAGAGGGCTGTTGAACCGACCAAGTCAACGAACATGACTGTCAGTTGACGCCGTTCGGCTTGAGGCGATCGGGCTTGTGGAACACTTGATGGCCCTTTCGTCGACTCAGACAACTCTGAAATCGCCGCCAGAAGCCGCTTGCGATGGCCGAGCGACAGAATGCCGAGTTCGCGCAGGTCACCGTCGGTCAAAGTTGAAAGCAGGCTCGCGTCGATGTCGTTGTCCTGGAACGCCTGCTCATACTGACCAAGTCCTAAGTCTTGCAGCCACGCTTCAATGCTTATCGCATCCCCATGTCCGGACCTCGCGCCTCGCTCAAAACGCAGTCTACACAAGAATGAATGATCCCGCATAGGTTGCCGTAGCCAGTCCCCAGCCAGCTCGCATGTCACGTCTCACAATGGGCGGTTGGTCTGGCTGCATCAGAGGAATAGCATCCTGCCAATGGAAGGGAGCGTTAAGCCGTCTCCCTGGTCTGATGAGATTGTCAGCCCACTTTCTTGCCCCACAACTACAGTTCGGCTGCAGCGGCCGGCTAAGACGGTTGGCAACTTGGAGCCCACAGGGAGGAGCGCCCATGAAACGCCGTCAGTTCTTGGCCACTGCAGCAGGTGGGATTGCCGCCAGTGCTCTGGCAGCCCCCGCAACTGCCCAGTCGATGCCCGAAATCCGCTGGCGCTTGCAGTCCGCCTTTCCGAAGTCGCTCGATACCTTATGGGGAGGAGCTGAGCTGTTCTGCCGGCTTGTGTCGGACCTGACGGAGGGACGCTTCCAAATTCAGCCCTTTGCTGCTGGCGAGATCGTTGGCACCTTCCAGGTTGCCGATGCGGTGGGAGATGGCACAGTCGAGGCCGGGTATGCCACTACCTACTACTATGTGGGCAAGGATCCGACCTTCGCCCTGCCTTGTGACTTTCCGTTTGCACCCAATGCGCGTCAGAAGACTGCATGGATGTACCATGGTGGTGGTCTGGAGTTGTGCAATGAGTTCTTCGCCAAGCACAAGATGTACGCGGTTCCGGCAGGCAACACCGGTGCCCAGATGGGCGGATGGTACCGCAAGGAGATCAAAACCGTTCAAGATCTTCAGGGCCTGAAGATGCGCATTGGCGGCCTTGGCGGGCAGGTGCTCCAGCGCCTTGGTGCTGTTCCACAGCAGATCTCAGCTGGTGATATCTATCCGGCCCTGGAGCGCGGCACGATTGATGCGGCGGAGTTTGTCGGGCCCTACGATGATGAGAAGCTTGGCTTCAGCAAGGTTGCCCCATTCTACTACTATCCGGGCTGGTGGGATGGCGGTCCCATCATCCACGTGATGATCAACATCGATCGCTGGAACCAGCTCCCCAAGATCTACAAGGCGGCGGTCAATGCTGCTGCCGCCCAGACGTACGTTGACGTGTTAGGCAAGTATGACGCCCGTAATCCAGCGGCGGTTCGCCGGCTGGTCGGGAGTGGGGCGCAGCTTCGGCCGTTCAGCCAGGAGCTTATGGACGCTGCCTACAAAGCGTCCAACGAACTCTACGATGAGATCTCCGCCAAGAACCCTGACTTCAAGAAGCTTTACGAGAGCAGCCGCGCGTTCAGAAATGAGGAGTACCTCTGGTTCCAGGTCGCCGAGTACGCCTACGATACCTTTATGATACGCTCGCGGACGAAGTGATCCACTGCGAAGGAGTGAGCGGGTCTCACTCCTTCGCTCTTTGGTCTCAAATGCCGTGCCGGCGCTCCTTGATACAGCAAAGAGGTTACGGTTGCAGTAGCCGGGATCCACCGTCGGTTTGCACCCCAAGTTCGCATTTCAGCATCATGGGCATCGGCGAGATGGATTGCTACTTATTATGGTGCCAGTCCCGTTGCATAACTAAGATTGTCGAAACACACGCGCTGCGGTTCTCATGCACGCTCGAGCCTTACTCGATGACCTCATCGGCGCGGGCGACAAGCGTGTACGGCACGGAAACTGAGACGTCCTTGGCCGTCGCTAGATTGATCGCAAGCTCGAATACGCCCGCCTGTTCGACCGGCAAGTCGGCGGGCGACGCACCGCGCAGAGTATGAGCGACATAACGGGCTGTGCGGCGCCGGAGATCAGCAAGGCTGGCTCCATAGCCGATGAGGCACCCGGCGTGGGCCATTTCGGCCCATTGGCACACAGTTGGAAGGCGGTGCTCCGTTGCCAGCGATGCAATCTTCGCTACGTCACGCAGGAACTGGGTGGAGGTCGGCACGGCGAGGGGCACTGTTGCATTAGCTGCGATAAGGCATAATGAGCTTACCGGTACGGCTTCCTCATGCGGCAACACCGAACAACTGGTTCACCAGACAGATTTTGCCAGTCACATCCGCATGTTTCGGCAGGCAGTGACCTCGGCGGACCATTCGCATTACCTCAAAACCCGCCAGAGTCGTAGAGGCAGTCTTCATTCGCTGAAATCCGCGGGTCGGCCGGATCATCCGCTTGAGCGCGCTGTGATCCGCCTCAATGATGTTGTTCAAGTACTTTGACGTCCGATGCTCAACGTCTTTCGACAGCAATCCCTCATTCTGCAGGCGCCGGATTGCTTTCGAATACGAAGCCAGTTTGTCGGTCGTGATCGAGGACGGTGGATAGTCACTTACCGCCCTCAGAGCTTTGCGCAGGAAGCGATAAGTGGCTCCGGTATCACGCCGGCCGGACAGCATGGAGGCAATCAGACGGCCATGTTTGTCGACCGCTCGAAACAAGTACCGCCAGCGCCCGCCCACTCGCACATAGGTCTCATCCACTCGCCACGAGCTTGAACGATGTCCCTGGTGTGGTCGCACCCGCTTCTCAATCTCTGGAGCATAGCGTTGGACCCAACGGAAGATTGTGCTTGGACTGACGCTGACACCACTCTCGGACATCACTTCAACCAGATCGCGGTAGCTGATCCCGTACTTGCAGTACCAGCGCACGCAGAGCAAGATGATAGCGACTGGAAAACGGCGGCGCTTGAAGATCGACAACAGGACGGCTCCTCGATGAGCCAGCCCTTGCTACACTGCCAAGGTTAATGCAACAGTGCCCCTGATCCCAGACGTTGTGCCGTCTTGTCGGTGGCAGCCGGGCTGAACATATGATCCCATAAGGCCTATCCATGACCCAGTTTGCATATTCTTGCAGAGCTTTGGCTTAGCCGCGACGCCGATATCCGCGGGCCTGATAGTCCTCTAACCTTTCTGCCAAGACCCAATCTCGCCGAGATTGTGAGGCTCTCTTGTGAGTGAGCATGGAGCGTCTATGAAACTCGGCATCACTCGCTTGGATTTCCTGCGCGGGGCTGTGGCCAGCCTGGCCACAACAGCCGCCGCTCCAAGCTGGGGGGCTGATGCCGTCGCTCAGCTTGCTCCCCGCCCTGCCGGGCGTCTGGAGCCATCCCTCTTTGACCTCGAGTTCTCAATTGTCGAGCAGTTTCGACCCTTCGATCTTCTCCCTAAGGGGTTCGTTCAGGTCCATGAGCAGTTTCGCGAGGCAAGCTTAAGACGCCTCATGCGAACGGGCCTGCAATCCGAAGGTGCTCTGGCCCAGATGACCCTTTCGCCCGGCCGCCTGCGCCTGACTTCGTCCCGGGCCGAGCCCACGCTGCTCCGCACCGAGGCTGGCCCCGTCGCGCCTTACTGCACAGTAGTCGTGACGATGGGTTCTTCTGAGACAGGAACTGACGAGGCCGGAACAGTCACTGCCGGTCTTGTGCAGGATGCCAGCAACTATGTGGTCGCATCCTTCGAGCGCAATGGTGGCCCGGCTAAGGGCACTACCGCCATCGATGTCCGGGTCGGAGGCATGAAGACACGGGTTGCCTCAGTCAATGCCGATCTCGCCGGGGCGACGCGATGTGCCTTCACGGTCAACGAGAACTATGTGACGGCCCTTGTGGCGAGGGGACCAGACTGGGTTCCCGTCGTGCAGCATCGCATCACCGACCTGCTGGATCTGCGGAACCCAGCCGTGTTGCGTCAGTACCGTTATGGTTTCGGTGCCGGCGGGGCAGGCACGACAGTAACGATTGCGGACGTACGGGCAGGCTACTTCGGACAGGCTGGGATCAGAGACCTTCACGTCGTTAGCCATTCCGACGGCAGACCCTATGTCAGGAATGGAAAGCTCTATTTTACTGCGACGCAAGCAGGCCTGTCATTTTTCCAGGCTGCGCACTGGGGTGTGTGGACGCTCGATCTTGATGAGCCCCGCCAGATCGAACCGGTTGCAACCCTGTTTTTCGAGCGCGACTCGCTCGTTCTGGGCGATCATGCAGGTCAGATCGTCGCCGATGAACACGAAGGCGGCTTTCATGTTGCGGTGAGCAGTTGGGGTGACTTCGCCTTCAAGGGCGTGCATGTTCGCTACTGCCGCACTTTCAAGAGCATTCTCAGCGGCGTGCATGTGCTGAAAAGCGCGAGAATGTCACTTCCGACCGATGTCAGCGCCTGGGATCCGTCGGTGGTGCGCATCGAAGGCCGCTGGTATGTCGGCTTTGTCGAAAGCCCTTACCAAGATCCCGCCCGCGGCTTCAATTTCCACCCGGCGCTCGCCCGCAGCAACAGGGGAGGGTCTCTGAACCGGTTGAGCAAGGTTGGGGCCGATCTTTCGCGAGACCAGACCGAGGGTACCATTCTACAGAAGATTGGTGGACGGTGGTACTTGCTTGCCAGCGACGGGGTTGATCGCCAATATCGTGTTTACGACCTTTCGATGAAGCTGCTCGGCTTTCTAAAGGCGCCGTACGGAAGCAATCTTCCACATCCTCAGGTGATCCCGATATCCGATCGGGGGCAGACTACCTACCTGCTCGTCACGTTCGAGGGCACGCAGTACCACGAAGAGCTGCTCGGATATGGTACACACGGCGATTTGATCATCATGCGTGCTAACCAGACGAGGCGAGGCTCCGAGTTTGAACGTCCCTGATAGGCCCCCGCTGATCACGCCGCTCTGATAAAAGTCCTTTGTCAGCGCAATGATGAACGTCTTTCCTGTCAAATGCCCGGGAGTAGGGCGTCACTCGGTACTGTCACCAGAATGGCGGACCAATCGAGCGAATGCGCGGTAGAGTAGGGGGAATGCAGCCCACCTCCTATCATCGATACCAGTTCCCCCTGAGATCATCCGGCAGACTGTCCAGCTCTACCTGCGTTTCACCCTGATCTACGGCGACGTAGAGGAACTGCTGGCTGAGCGGCGCCTCGACGTTTCCTACGGAACGATCCGGTGCTGGGTACTGAAATTTCGAACTGCATACTCCCGCGACTTGCGCCGGCTAAGGTCAAAGCCTACGGCCACTTGGCACTTGGGCGAGGTGGTTGCCTCAATTCAAGGAAGACGGATGTATCTCTGGCGAGCTGTGGACAGCACGGGCGAGATCCTCGGTATTCCTTGTCAGCCTAAGCAGGGTAAAGCCGCAGCCCTAAAGCTCATGCGAAAGCTCCTGAAGAAACAGGGTTATACTCTGTGCGTTCACGTGACCGACAAGCGCCCTTCTACGGAGCAGCCAAATGCGGGTTGGGGCTTTCGGCTCGTCACGAGCAGGGTTTGGGGGGAACAATCGGGCGTAAACCTCACATCAGGTGGTGCGAAGTCGCGAGCGGAAGATGTCGGGCTTCAAGGCAGCCGGATCAGCCCAGCGGTTCCTCTCCCTTTATTACGCCGTTTACAACACCTTAAACCTCCAGCGCCATCTCGTTCTCCGCCATTCGCTGCGCCTCCTCAGGGCCGAGGCCGCGGAGTAATGGCAAGCTGCAACTGTCGCCGCCTGAATGAGGTTGCCTATCAGCCCTATTGCTGCTCCGTTTCCTTCCTGTGACCCGCCGTGCGCGGGCCCTGAGGTGGACCAAGTGCGGGAGATCAAACAGGGGGTCGAGGAGGATGCCCGCCTCAAGCGACGAGGGGCTGAACTCAGCTTCAACAAAGTCGTGCTGCGGGATGTGCTGTCAATTCTATTCCCATTCTACAACAGAAATTATCGACTTTTACCGGATTGCCCTTGGCCGAAGTAGGGGCTAATTATAATATAACTTGCTAGACTGGCAGCATAGCCGGTCATGCGGCTTCGGGTGAGCCCCCCGAGGTTTGCTGAAGGGAGGGGCAATGGCGTCCGTAGAAGTTAGAGGAATCCGGAAGAGTTTTGGTGCTTTTCCGGTGCTGCATGGAGTCGATCTGACGATCGCCCCAGGCCAGTTCACTGTTATCGTCGGCCCGTCCGGCTGCGGAAAATCGACCCTTCTGCGCCTCATTGCCGGTCTCGAAGATGCCAGTGAAGGAGACATCGTTATTGACGGCAAAGTCGTTAACGATGTCGCTCCGGGCGGACGCGACATCGCGATGGTCTTTCAGAATTATGCCCTCTATCCTCATATGACTGCGGCCCAAAACATGGCCTTTGGCCTTGAGAACACCGGGGTGCCGCGAGACGAGATCCGCCGCCGTGTCGCGGCTGCTGCGGAAACCTTGCGGATCCAGCCGCTCCTGGAGCGCAAGCCGCGGGAGATGTCGGGCGGGCAGCGCCAGCGCGTCGCCATCGGGCGGGCGATCGTGCGCGATCCCAAGGTGTTTCTCTTCGACGAGCCCCTCTCGAATCTCGACGCCGCCCTGCGCGTGCAGATGCGAATCGAGCTCGCCAAGCTGCATCACCAGCTCAAATCGACCATGATCTACGTCACCCATGATCAGGTCGAGGCGATGACCTTGGCGGATCGGATCGTCGTCTTCAACGAGGGACGGATGGAGCAGGCCGGACAGCCGCTGGAGCTTTACCATTCTCCCCGCAACACCTTCGTTGCCGGCTTCATTGGCTCGCCCAAGATCAACCTCCTGCCTGGAGTCGTAAAGACCATCGGCCCCGAAGGCGTCACTGTGGATCTCCAGGTGGGCGGTGTGCTGACGGCACAGGTCGTGCCGGAGAGCATCCAATCCGGCAGCGAGGTGACCGTGGGGGTGCGGCCAGAGAACCTGCATCCCGCCATGGGCGGGGCAGGTTTCAGTGTCCACGTCGACGTTATCGAGCGCCTAGGCAACGAGACCATCGCGTATGCGAGCCTGCCCACGGGCGAGACCATCATCTTCGAGGATCGGGGAGCAGGCGCCATGGGGATCGGCAGCGCCGTTCAGCTCAGCGCCGACCCGAAGGACTGCCACCTGTTCCGCAACGACGGGTCCGCCCTGCCTCGAACGGAGCAGGCTCTTGCGGCCGCCCTGGGGTCCTGAAGTCATGACAGCATCCCAATCGGCAGCTCTCGCGCACGATGCCGGCGCCTCGACGCGTGCGTCGGCTAAGACGAAATCGCCCTTGAGGCGCCGCGACGGACTTGCGGCGCTGGCGTTCCTTGCGCCCTATCTCGTGTTCTTCGTGTTGTTCCTGGCCTATCCGTTCTTCTGGGGGATCTGGATCAGCCTTCACGATTGGGAACTCGTCGGCACCCTGCGCAAATTCATCGGCCTTGCCAACTACCTGGATATGTTCGAAGATCCGCTCTTCCTCGTATCGATCCGCAACACGCTTCTCTTCACGCTCATGACTGTGCCGGCCATGGTGGCGGTCTCGCTGGCATTGGCTCTCGCGCTCAACCGGGAAACGCGGTTCCATGCGGTCCTTCGCGTGATCTTCTTCACCTCGAGCGTCTTCTCGGTCACTGTCGCAACGCTCATCTGGATCATGGTACTGAGCCCTGACCGGGGGCTCATCGCCCATCTCTTCAAGGGGCTGGGCCTGCAGCCGATAGCCTTCCTGGGATCGCCGGACTGGGCGATGCCTGCGCTCACCGTCACAACCATATGGTGGTCCATCGGCTTCCCGATGATTCTTTTTCTCGCGGGGCTGCAGCAAATTCCACAGGAACTCTACGATGCGGCCCGCATCGACAATGCCTCCGCATGGAGGCGGCTTACACGGATTACGCTGCCCTCCCTCAAGCGCACTATCGTCCTGGTGGTCGTGCTTCAAATCATTGGACAGTTGCAGATCTTCGGTCAGCCGCTCATCATGACCGGGGGCGGTCCCGCCGATCGCACGAGGTCCATGGTGCAGACGATCTACGAGACTGGGTTTACCGAATGGCAGCTCGGATATGCATCGGCCATGTCGCTGTTCCTGTTCGGGGTGATGTTCCTGGCCTCCATGCTGCAACTCTACATCGCGCGCCAGGAGGATTGAGCATGGCCGCCAAACAGCTCCGATCCGAGCGTGCAGCCGAGTGGTTGATCAGGTCCATCCTCGTAGGCCTTGCCGCCCTCTGGATGATCCCGCTGGTCTGGATCGTCACCATGTCGTTCAAGCCGAACGATGTGCTGATGATGTCGACCGCCGGGCTCCTGCCGATCCCCTTCACCTTGAAGAACTTCAACGACATCTTCTTCGTCTCGATGACGCCGCGCTGGCTCTTCAACAGCACGGTGGTGGCGCTGGGAACCACGGCCCTGACCCTCATCGTCGCATCGCTGGCCGGCTATGCTTTCGCGCGGCTGGAGTTTCCCTTCAAGCGCACACTCTTCATCATTGTGCTCGCTGGCCTAATGGTGCCTGAGCAGGCCTTGGTCATTCCGCTGCACTCGGTGGTTACGAGCTGGGACATGCACAACACGCACTTTGCCTTGATGGCGCCCCGCGTGGCCCTGCCGGTCGGCGTCTTTCTGATGACCCAGTTCTTCAAGGCTGTGCCGAAGGAGCTGGAGGAGGCTGCGGCCCTCGACAATGCCAGCCGGTTCACCATCTTTCGACGCATCATGCTGCCGCTCTCGATGCCAGCGCTGGTGACGCTGGGGATCTACACGTTCCTGCACAGCTGGAACGACTTCTTCTGGCCCCTCGTCTCGGCCACCAACACCAACATGTATACGATCACCGTCGGGCTGGCCTCGCTTCAGGGCAACTTCGCTCAAACCGAAGGACTGGGTTTCATCATGGCGACCGCCGTTTTCGCCAGCCTGCCCATCGTGATCGTCTACCTGATCTTTCAAAAATACCTCGTCCGCGGCGTCGCGCTGAGCACGGGGAAATAGGCTCGCATCAAGGCGAGCCTTTTAGGTAGCCTCAGGTTCGAGGCGAAGTGGAGGAAGAAGTGCTCAAGAAATCTATTCTGTCCTTGCTGCTTTCAGGCGCCCTGGTCGCGCCTGGGGCTGCCATTGCGCAAACGAAAACCGAGATCAGCATCCTGCGGTTCTTCGGCGGCTGCGCCGACGAGTACGCCAACGTCATCGACCTCGACAAGGCAGTCGGCGAGTGCGGCGTCATCCAGGTGCTGACGAACAAGTTCAATGCCGAGAACAAGGACGGCATCAAGGTCAACACCCAGAACGTCGACTGGAATGCCTACTACGACCTCCTCTCGACGAAGCTTGCCAGCAACGAGGCGCCGGATGTCGCCGTGATGCACCGCAGCACGCTGCCGAACTTCGTGGCCCGCGATCTGATCGAGCCGATCGGCGAGGATCTGTCCAAGGCCGGCGTCGATCTCAACGACTTCGCCAAGACGGCTCGTGAGGCGGTCACCTACGAGAACAAGACCTGGGGCCTGCCGTTCGACATTCACGCTCTTCTCTGGCATGTGAACGTCGACATCATGAAAGAGGCGGGGCTCGTCGACGCCAGCGGCGCCCCGATCATTCCCAAGAATGCTCAAGAGGTCTTCGAACAAGCCAAGATCGTTAAGGAGAAGACCGGCAAGCGTTACATGAGCATGGATGCTCGCAATGATGCCATGCCGGTGCGCGTGTTCAACATGCTCATGTGGCAGCAGGGCGCGGACGTGTTCTCGGCCGAGACCGGCAAGCCGACGATCAACACGCCGGAAGGCAAGAAGGCCCTCGACTTCATTCAGAAGGTCTACAAGGACGGCCTCGCCGTACCGACCCATGGCAACGGCGAATCCAGCCAGTCCTTCCTGCGCGGCGAGGCAGCCGTTGCGGTGAACGGCACCTGGGCGGTCAACAACTTCTCGAACCAGGCAGCAAGCGGAAAGGCTGGCTTCAAGAACTATGCGGTTGCCGATTTCCCGCCGATCTTCGGAAAGGCCACCTGGTCCGACAGCCATATGTGGGTGATGCCGAAGAAGAGCCGCACGCCTGAGCAGAAGGCTGCCGCGATCAGCTTCCTGAAGTACCTCAACGACAACGGCATCAGCTGGGCCAAGACCGGCCATCTGCCGGTGCGCACGTCGGTGCTCCAGAGCGATGTCTTCGCCAAGCTGCCATTCCGCAGCAGCTACGCGCAGACCGCCCAGATGGCTCGCGCCGTGCCGATGGTGCAAAACCAGCGCCCGGCTCAGGACGCCATGCGTGACAGCTTCGGAGCTGCCCTGCTCACGGACAAGTCCACGGGCGACGCTCTCGCTGAGGCTCAGAGCAAGGTGGAGCGCCTCTTCCGCCGCGTTCGCTAACCGACCTGCCCCCGCCGCGATCGATAGCGACGGGGGATCCTATCTCCCCCCATCTCCCCCATCTCACTGCTGATCTGGACGCCGGACATGGTCGACCCTCACGCTTTCCGCCCGCCGGCCGTACCTCTCGTCACCATCGATCCCCATACCAGCGTCTGGGCGCTGGGCGATCGTCTCTATGACGACTGGCCCCGGCACTGGACCGGAACCAAGATGCCGCTTTTCGGCGTCCTGCGTGTCGACGGAGTGCCCTATCGCTTCATGGGCGGCTCCGAGTGGCTCCGCCAGCATGCGGTGCAGAAGTTGTGCGAGGTTCATGCGACGTCCACCGACTATCGCTTCCATTGCGGTCCGGTCGAACTGACGGTTTCGTTCGTCACGCCGCTCCTGCTCGAAGATCCCGATCTCCTGTCCCGGCCGCTGACCTATCTGCGGTGCAGAGTTCGCGCGCTCGACGCGAAGCCGCATCGGGTTTCCCTTTATGTCGATCTTACCGGCGAATGGGCCGTCAACCAGCCGCATGAGTGGGTGGTGTGGAACCAGGAGTCCCGAGACGGGCTCGAGATCCTGTCCTTCCGGTCGAAGGCTCAGCGCGTCTTGGCCGAGGCCGGCGACCACCGGCGGATCGAGTGGGGCATGGCCTTTCTCGGCATCCGTTCTGATCGCGCCCAAGCCGTCGTCGGCGACATCGACATCTGCCGGGACGCCTTCATCGAGGAGGGGCGTCTGACGGGCGAAGGGCTGCAGAAGCCGCCGCGCAAGGCAGGATACAATCGCGATCCGGTGCTGGCTGTGATGAGCGATCTCTCCGTTGAGGCGAACGGCACGGCTCAGGACACGGTCTTCATTGCCTATGACGACGAGGTCTCGGTCGAGTATTTTCACCAGAACCTCAAGCCCTGGTGGCGTCGGCACAGGGACGCCGATCCTCTCACGATGATGGCAGGCGCGGCGGCCGAGGAGGAGGGGATCGTCGCCCGAGCTCGGGCGTTCGACGAGAAGCTTGTTGCTGACGCGACCGCGCTGGCAGGCACCGGCTATGCAAGCCTGCTTTCGCTCGTATACCGCCAGACGATTGCGGCTCACAAGCTTGTCGCGGGACCGGACGGACGACCGCTCTTCTTCTCGAAGGAGAACTTCTCCAACGGCTGCATTGCCACCGTCGACGTTACCTATCCGTCGGCCCCGCTCTTCCTGGCCTTCAACCCGCTCTTCGTTCGCGGCATGCTCGACCCGATCTTCGCCTATTGCGCGAGCGAGGATTGGCCCTACCCGTTTCCAGCCCACGACCTTGGCACCTACCCGAAGGCGAACGGTCAGGTTTACCGCGGTTATGTGAAGGGCGGCACCAACAGCATCCTTGAGACCCAGATGCCTGTTGAGGAAGCCGGCAACATGCTCATCCTCACCGCCGCCGTGGTGCGGGCGGAGGGGCGAGCCGATTATGCAGCGCAATATTGGGATCTGCTCACCCAATGGGCCGATTACCTGGTCGAGGTCGGCTTCAATCCTGGCGAGCAGCTTTGCACCGACGACTTCTCGGGTGTTCTGGCCTGCAATGTGAACCTGTCCGCTAAGGCCATCATCGGCCTCGGCTCCTATGCGGCCATGGCCGAGGCGCTGGGCTGGCCGGAGGTCGGCGCACGGTACCGGAAGGCCGCCGAGACCTTTGCGACACAATGGCTGGCGGGCGCACCCGAAGGGGCGGGAACGCGCCTCGCCTTCGATCAGGCAGGGACCTGGAGCCTCAAGTATAATCTTGTCTGGGACCGCCTGCTGTCGCTCGACCTCTTTCCCGAAGAAGCGCTGCGGCGGGAGCATGCCTTTTACCGCTCCAAGGCTCTGAAATACGGTGTTCCCCTGGATCAGAGACGGACACTCACCAAACCCGAATGGATGCTGTGGGCAGCATCGCTTGTCGACGATCCTGACCTTTTCCGCGATTTCGTTGATCGCATTCTTCTGTACGCGGATGAGACGCCCAACCGGGTGCCCTTCGCCGATCTTTATCTGACGTCGAACGCACGGCAGATCGCTTTCCAAGCGCGCTCGGTCCTTGGGGGCTTCTGGATCCGCTTCCTTGAAGGTTGGACGCGAGACGGCTTCTCCTGGTCCTCCCTATCACGAGACTAGAGTATCGGACGAGCAGTCGGATCCAGTGAGTTCTGCATCTCAGCGGTCTGGAGCCATCTCCAATCAGCCGATGGTGCGTCCGCTTGACGGCCCCGATGCTTTAGACGTTCCTGCCGCAGAGACAGCCATCGCCTCCGCACCAAAAGCAAAAGGGTCCCGGTCCTAGGACCGGGACCCTTTGAGGTGCTCATGGAGAGAAGAGCGCTCGGACCTGAAAGTGCGATCCGGGTTCAGGTCTGATGCCTAGGGTCTCGCTCCCTTTACCGGGCCAGCGTCGTCTTGAGCAGCGCGTCGACAAGATAGCTGGCGACCGGATCAAAACCTGGCGCATCCCCCGTCAGGCGGAAGGTGCTCATCACCATCTTGCCCTTGCCGAACGGACGCTCGCCGATCAGAGCCGCGGGCTTGTGCGCCCAGCCCACGAACACGCCGGCATGGATGCGGGATTCGATTTCCCAGGGGCGGAAGCCGGTGAGGACGTGGTGCGGGAGAACCCGCTCGAAGGCGAGATCCAGCAGCGGACCGCCCGGGAACTGCGCGAAGGCCGCGTGGCGGCGAAGCCAGTTGAAGCTGGTGATCCAGTCGCCGCGCCACATGGTGCCGTTGCGCTGATGGATGCCGATGGTTGGAAAACGCCGGTCCATGTCGGACAGACCCGTACCGGAGGCGCGGCGGCGCGCCCGCGTCGTGCTGCCTCCATCCGCCGGATCGGCCTCGTCGCGCATGTACGGAGGCTGCATCGGCGGCTCGTCGCGGCGGATGAACTTCTGCTCCGGATCGTCGCCAGCAAACATCAGATAGCGCCCGCCCTGGCGGATCGCCTCGACATCCTCGGCGTCGACGGAGCGAATGACGACCACATCGGCTTTCTCGGCGCTCGGGGCAGCGGAGTAGCCCAACGCCGTGAAGCGGTCGAGGATCTCCTCATGAACGGACCAGACGCGCACGGAGGCATCGACCTTCAGCTTCGGATAGGCCGAGACCTCAAGGCTGTTGCGCGCGATCTCGGCACCGGAGGGATCCCGCAGGACGAAGGCGATCACCAATTGCGCGGGCGCGGCAAGCTCCGGAATGGCGATGTCGATCCGGTCGAGCGCCTGCACGGCCATCGCTTCCACGGCCTTCACCGGAAGAAGGCCGCTGGCCGAATGACCGTTGAGCGACCATTCCAGCGTGCAGCCCGCCGGAAGATCGGCCATGCCGGCAGCAATGGACGGGACAAGATCGATGGTCTCGCCGCACCAGTACGCCCAGCGCTCCGTCTTCGGAATGATCACCACGTCCGTGTTGATCTCGGCGAACCGCTCCCGGAAGATGCGCGGGTTGCGGCGCATGTCCATGAGGCCGTTGGCCTCCCAGTGCACGTCCGTCAACTCGGTCAGCACATAGCCGCTGATCGACGCGTACGAGCGCATGGACTCGATCTCGTACTTCAGATTGTAGAACTGGTGCCATTGCGTGGCGTCGACGAACTTCTCGAAGGTGCCGAACACGCGGTTGAGCCGGAGCACGTCGAAGCGCTGCTTCATCCCGTGCGGATAGGCTGCGCCGTCGCCCCAGCTCTGGCCTGTTTCCATCCACCACGGCTCGGAGCCGTCCTCGTTGGCCAGCTTGTCCGGGTGAGGCAGGCCCCACACGCCGAACTCGGAGACAAGCAGGGGTTCCTTGCCCGTCTGCTGGCTGTCGCCGTGAGGGCTGTAGGTCCAGGAATCGGCGTTGGCGAATTCCTTCGTCAGCGCGTCCCACTCGGCGCGGCGCTCCGGCAGGCAGCGGTAATAGTGGTAGTCGTTGATGTCGCTCTTCACATGGAAGTTCGGCTGGCAGGGTGAGTTGTCCACGACGATGCGGGTCGGATCGAGGGCCTTCATCCAGTCATACATCTCAGCGAGCCAGCGCCGGTGATCCCCGTCCTCCGGCAGCTGGGTGCCCCAATCCTCGTTGATGATCGTCCAGGCGATGATCGAGGGATGGTTGGAGTCCCGGTCGAAAATGCCCTTTAGGGTCGCCTTCGCGCGCTCTCCGGCCGCGTCGGTGAAATGGTCGAAATTCGGCAGCTCGGTCCAGACCAGCATGCCGAGGCGATCCGCGACTTCATAGTAGCGCGGGTCCGGCACCTTGATGTGGATGCGCAGGCAGTTGAGGCCGAAGCTTTTCGCCTTGAGAAGCTGGTCTTCGAGGAATTCGAGTGACGGCGGGGTGCAGATGCCGTCCGGATAGTAATCCTGGTCGAGGGCGCCTCGCAGGTAGAGAGGCTTGCCGTTCAGGAGAATGCGGCCGTCACGGGTCTCGATGGTCCGGAAGCCGAAGCTGTCGCTCCACGCATCGAGGGTCTCGTCGCCTTCGCCGAGCCGCAGCTCCAGGCGATAAAGGTTCGGTTCGTCCGGCGACCAAGCGGCCGGGTTGTCGACGCGCAGGCCGATCTCGGCCTCGGCCTGTCCGGCAACAGCGATCTTGGTTTGAGCTGCAACGGTGCCGTTGGGCGCGTAAACCGTTGCTTCGATGGTGCCCTGAGGCGTGCCTGCGAGCGAAATCCGCACACGCACATCGCCGGTTGCGAGATCCGGCGATATGGCGCCGCAGGTCACATGCTGCGGGCTGCGGGCTTCCAGGCAAACCGACTGCCAGATGCCGCCGAGGGGGCCGTACCAGCTCTGCTTGCCATGGGGAACCTCCGGGAAGGGGGCGTCCGGATAGAGATCCGCCTCGCTCGACGGAAGAGTCACGCGAACCTCGAGCTCGTGCTCGCCTTGGAGATCTGTTCCGAGAACGAACTCGAAGGGCAGATAGCCGCCCTCGTGGGTTCCGATGAACTTGCCGTTCAGGCTGACTTCAGCCAGATGGTTGACCGCGCCGAAGCATAGGCTGATCTGGCGACCGGCCCATTCCGGGGGAATGGTCACGCGCTTGCGGTAGAGAGCCGAGCCGCTTGCATGCCGCAGGTCGTCGAACAGCGCCTGCCAGGGGGCAGGCACGCGGGCGATGCGCCAGGCGTCCTCGCCCTCGACCTGGAAGTCCCAGGCGCCATCGAGCGAGAGGATTGCTCTTTCGCCGGGGCTCAGTTGCGCGGCGCTCTCCAGAGCGGATGCTTTGAATGCAAGGGTCATCGGATAGCCTCGAGATCGGCAAGAGCACTTAAATTCGGGAAGGGCTCTCGGAGGTGGTGGGCTCCGGCCAAACGAAGCAGGCGCAACCGATGGCGGATGCTTGGCACTTTTAGTTATTTTATTAGCAAAGTAAAGACACATCTCAAGCGAAGCCGACTAAAGTCGGTTCAATCCGATTTAGGTCGACCGATGGGCCGCCAAGGCAAGAGCACAGTCAAAACCTTCCTGAGGCGCGCCACCATGAGCGATGTCGCCAAGAAGGCGGGCGTCTCGCAGGCGACCGTTTCGCTCGTGATGAACGGCGTCGGGGGCGTGCGGATCTCGGCCGCGACGCGCACCCGGGTGCTCAAGGCGGCCGAGGAATTAGGATATCAGGCCGGCCGGCGCGTTATCGGCTCTAACACCCTGCGCTCCATCGGCATGCTGGTGGACGAGGTTTCCACCAGCCCCTTTGCCATGCCCCTGTTCGAGGGGGCTCGCGAGGTTGCCGCGCAGCACGGATGCGTGCTCAACATCGTGATGACCCGCAGCGAGGCATGGCTCGAGGACGCCGCGCTCGACCTCCTGCTCGGGCAACCGACGGTCGGGATCATCTATGCGACACTCTCTACGCGCTCCGTCAAGCCGCCCGAACGCCTGCGGCCGATACCCACCGTGCTCCTGAACTGTCATGCGGACGATGGACACTTCCCGTCCGTGGTGCCTGCCGACGTGCTGGGTGCGCGCAGTGCGACCGAGGCGCTGCTGAAGGCGGGGCACCGCCGGATTGCCTTCATCAACGGCGAGCACTGGATGGAGGCTGCGCGCTCTCGCGCCCAGGGTTACCGCCAGGCCCTGTCCCGCTGGAGAGTGTCCTTCGATCCGAATCTCGTTCGCACCGGAAAGTGGCTTCTCAGGGAGGCCTATGACCAGACGCAGGCTCTCATGGCGCTCCGGGACCCGCCGACCGCCATCTTCTGCGCTAGCGACCGTATGGCAATCGGCTGCTACGAGGCGCTGCGCGACATGGGCAAGCTGATCCCAACGGACGTGTCCGTGGTCGGCTATGATGACGACTGGATGGCCTCGCACCTGAAGCCCGAGTTGACGACGGTGCTTCTTCCGCACGAGGAGATGGGTCGTTGGGCCGCCGAGTACCTGCTTTCGCCCCCAGTAGCCGGAACTTCTCTGGAAAAGATCCGCCCGATTCAACTGGAATGTCCATTGATCAAGCGTAGTTCGGTTGCGCCCATCCGATAGCCGATACCCAAGAAACTGGCCTTAGAAGCCCACACGCTGAAGCGGATTTCGAGCTGATGCGAATCCACAGCAGTGGGTTGAGCGTTGATTGCTCGCGCGGAAAGCTCATGTAGACCAACACCTCGTCCCGCGAGCGGTCCATCAGCTCGGTGAGCTTGGGGCAGCGCTCGCGCAGGGTGTCCGCCATCGAAGCCCATTGCTCCCGCGCCGCCTCGGCCGTGTCCTGGGCAAAGATGGTCTTGAGGGAAGCGGTTCATGCGCAAGGCACTGAAGCGACATGGTCGGCCCGGGAGGATCGTCATCGACGGCAGCCAGACCAATCGCGAGGCGATCCTGTCCTGCGACACGACAGATCGGCTGCAGGACCGGTCAAAGCGCAAGCTGAAGCCGATCCGGATCCGGCAAAGTGCCTACTTGAACAATCGCATCGAACAGGATCATCGGGCGATCAAACGGCGAGTGCGGCCGATGCTCGGGTTCAAGGCGATGAATAGCGCTCGAGTGACCCTGGGCGGGATTGAGATGGTGCATATGATGCGCAAGCAGCAGGCGATCTACGCCCGGAATTCGCAGCCCTCACTTGCCGAGCAGTTTGAGAGGCTCGCTGCCTGAAGCCAAGGCGACGCCTCAGCGATCCTCTCGCCTCCGTTCCAGATTGCGACACAGCCCCTCCGAACGCTCCGACGTCGAGGTGGAGCTTGTTGACTTACGGGATCACCCGCTGCCCTTTTCAATGAGAAAGCCCTGGATGCATGGGTGCCGACGGAGAACGAAGTCGGGCAGCGTTGGCAGCGAATGGTGGCCCAGTTCGATGGCTATATCTTCGTCACGCCAGAATATGACCGCTCCGTTCCGGCAGCGCTGAAGAACGCTCTCGACTTCTCGTATCCGAAATGGAACCGCAAACCCGCCGCTGCGGTTGGCTATGGAAGCGTCGGCGCAACCCGGGCAGTCGAGCACCTGCGGACCATTTCAATTGAGCTGCAGATGGCCCCGACCTGCACGGGCGTGCACAAACAAGGCGCTGATTTCATCACCACGCTGCAGCAGGAAGGCCTTGATTGGGTTCACGCGCCGTGGGCCGAATGTCAAGGCTATGCTTGACGAACTCCTCTGGTGGACCAATGCCCTGAAGGCCGCACGGGAGGCATAGGCCTTTGAGCGAGTACAGTCGTGAGAGGCAGCTATGCGCTCTGAGGAACAGCGCCCGCTGGTGGGCTAGTAGTGGGCTCTCGATCTCAACGCATCGCCACCTGCTCCGTACATCATCATAATTCCCGAACAGCCACGAGTGTCATCCACAGCCTCGGGCAATCTTCAGAATATATTCTTCTTGTTGGGCAACGGAGAAGCTCCGTTGACATGAGACACTTAGGAGGGTGCCTTGACATCTGTTGGCAGCTCAAACCCTTTGGCAGGGATGTTAAACAACGCGTTCTCGAAATTCGACCGAAATGGTGACGGTAAGCTAAATGCCGAGGAGTTTAAGAACTTCAACGAGACCCTGAAGCCTGGTATTGCTCTTGACAAGGATGGGCATTCAACCGTCGACTACAGTACAGCGATGGATCAGAACTCCGACAAAATGATCACGCGGGACGAGATGAACGCTACAGGAGTTCTCATGCCCACGAAGCTGACAGATGATAGCCTGAAAGCGATGTTCGACTATCTGCTATCTAAAGGCGATTCTTCGGCACTTGCAGCTGCCGCCACCCTCAGGCCTGAGGCGGAGCGTCAGAGCAAATACTCGCTGATGGATCGTATGGCGAGCCCGCTCGCACGGTCGGTGCGTCGTCCGGTTGGATGATCGACATCCAGCCGGCTACTCGGGTTATCTCGAGAGTCAGGACTGCGCAGTCGCGCCAGTGGGCCTTCACCAAGCCGCCGGCTCCGTTAGGCATGGTCGTCCAGACTAGCCCGGGAAGAGTACCGATCAGTCGGCTGAGGTCGGTGTCCGTTGCTGAATTGTGCGGGCCCGACCGCCGATCATCTGGCACGGACCTAGCTGTGTGGCACCCGCGGCCGAAGCGGTATCATACGGTTTGTGAGCCGCTCCTTTCCATCCGCACCGCCAGCGGACAACTCCGTGGGCGATCCCGGCTGACTGGGCCGTGCTCAAGAGGCCTCTACTACGTGACACCGTCAGCCCGCTTGCGGCCGGTCAAGGGGGAGCCCCCGACTGACCCTCCATGCCGAACGATTGTCGCGGCCGGCATGGAGCCGCCCGTGCGGACATCGATCAGACGAGCAAGGGCAGGTAGAGCACGCCGACCGTCATAACCAGGACGACCACGGCGGCAATGCTGGGGCCAGCGCAAGATCTGCCCCTGATTGAGCGCTAAGGTAGAACAGATCCGCAACCCTTTCCACGAGGAGATGGCTTTGACGCGCTGTACTAAGGCAGAGGAAGGCTCACGATCATCAGCTAACGCATTGCTACTTCAGCACGAAGCCGATGCGCCAGACTCAGATCGTCAAGGCCACTCTGACGACGCATTCAGCGGTGCTACCCGTCTCATCCATGGGGTCCGCCCGGTACCACGTCCCAGACAGACAAACCAAGCTCAACAAGGCGTTGGAGGAGTTCTATTCGGCTGCTTGAAGGCACATGTTCTTGCTACGTACCCCGTTACCGCACAATCAGGCACAGATCTTTCGCTAATCCCTGCTTGGAGACTGACAATTTGCTCCCGTAGCTGACGTTCGGTTTCGGCGGAGGAGTGCCCTGAGGCCACAAACATGCTCCATCCTGCAGCAGCGCCAAGACCCAAGACGATTGGCAGGGCCTGTCGCCAGTTAAATAGTTTGGATGCAAATGTGTGGATCATTGGAGCTCCTGCCGCACAGCCCTTTGGCTACGGACTCAATCTTCTGCTCAGATTGGCTGAGCCGACGGAGCTCACCAGGCTGGCATGAACAGGTTGTAGGATACTATTGTCGTGGTAACTTAACGGTTAAGTCAGCATCGAAGATGGGAGCATAGGCGCGCATTAGGTCAGGTCTTTCCCTCGTCTGGATGCAACCTTCTGCACTCACGTAGACCCGTTTAGAAACGAGGTAAGGTTCCAAAGTAAGCGGTTTGGAAGTGTGTTGCTCAACAATGATCCGCCTGAAGCTAAGGGGCTGTAGGAAGTTCCGACATGATCAAACTTCGCGAGCTGACGGCGTATGCTGCACGCCGACGAATGTCGGTCTTGTTGCTTTATCCATTGGCCAGCAACAGCGCCAATGATTGGCCCGATATAGCTTTCAGCGTGCTGTAGAAGAGCATCAAACAGCGACAGAAGCAACACGGGTTAAAGTGCTCGGGCTCCGTCGCAAATACGGAGCAGGGCGAGAAACGAGCAGGTCGTCATGACACGCTCATGCGGCGAGCATGTCAAACTGTTCTGAGAGTAATAGCTGCCGATTGCAGGCATAGTTCGCCTGCTGCTTGCGCATCATCTGCACCATCTCGATGCCGCCGAGGATCACACGGGCAGTGGCGGCGGACTGGAACCCGAGCATGGGTCGGACCCGGCGCTTGATCGCGCGATGATCCTGCTCAATCCGGTTATTCAAGTAGCGGCTCTGCCGGATTAGGATCGGCTTTAGCCGGTGTCTTGAGCGATCCTGCAGACGGCTCTCTGCATCGCACACTAGGATCGCTTCTCTGTTGGGTTGGCTGCCATCGATCACGATCCGCTCAGGTCGGCCGTGTCGCTTCAGTACCCTGCGCAGGAAGCGCTTTGCGGCCGTAAGATTGCGCCGTTCGCTGAACCAAAACTCGACCGTATCGCCGTTGCTGTCGATGGCTCGGTACAAATACCGCCACTGACCACGAACTTTGACGTAGGTCTCATCAATGTGCCACTTGCCCGTGACGGCTCGCTTGCGCCGATTGAAGCGCTCCAGCCGGAGTGGAGCAAAGTGGACGGTCCAGCGATAAATCGTGGCGTGGTCAACGGAGATGCCGCGCTCGGCCATCATCTCCTCAAGATCCCGCAGGCTCAGGCCGTAAGCCAAGTACCACCGGACACAGAGCAGGATGAGTGAGCGATCAAAATGCCTGCCCTTGAACACGCTACCCTCCATTCCTGAGCCAGGGAGGATTAGCTGAAACTCTGAAACAAATTCTTGCGACGGATCCAGCGCTTGTCCTGGTGTCACGGCCATGGGCAGGTCATGCCAATGTGGCTATACGAACGTGTTGCCATCGAACAGCCATCTCAATGATGATAGGCTGGCGACATACCCGCGATCGAGCGACCGAACTGGGCCGAAGTCCACGCCATCATGCCGGACAGACCTGACCACCAGCAGGATCACCATTTCGACCTGATCGTCGTCGGGGCCGGGCTGTCCGGCATCGGTGCCGCGTACTACCTGCAGACCCGTTGCCCAGCCAAGAGCTTCACCCTCTTGGAGGCTCGAGAGGAGATCGGCGGAACCTGGGACCTGTTCCGCTACCCCGGCGTTCGCTCGGACTCTGACATGTACACCTTGGGCTACAGCTTCCGGCCCTGGCGACACGAGAAGGCCCTCACCGACGGCCCCTCCATCCTCCAGTACGTCCGGGACACGGCGGTCGAACACGGCATTGCCCCTAAGATCCGGTTTGGCCACCGCGTCACGCGTGCCGTCTGGTCCTCGCCGGACGCTCTGTGGTCCGTCGAGGCAGAGGTCGGCCCAGCGAAGGAGCGGATCCGCTACACCTGCGACTTCCTTTACATCTGCAGCGGCTACTACGACTATGCCGAGGGCTACAGGCCGGGTTGGCCTGGGATGGAGCGGTTCAAGGGCGTCATCATTCATCCACAGCAATGGCCGGACGACTTCAATTATGAAGACCGCCAAGTGGTCATTATCGGGAGCGGCGCAACGGCGGTGACGCTGGCTCCTGCTATGGCTGAGAAGGCTGCTCACGTCACCATGTTGCAGCGCTCGCCAACTTACGTCGTTTCTCTTCCAGCCCAGGATGCGATCGCCAACCGGCTTCACCGACACCTGCCGGCGAACCTGGCGCACCGCCTCGCGCGCTGGAAGAACGTGCTCCTAACCATGTTCTTCTACAATCTCGCACGGCTTAGCCCCGAGCGCACGAAGCGGCAGATCCTGCAGGCGGCACAGCAGGAACTCGGCCCGGATTACGATGTGGGCAAGCACTTCACGCCCACCTACAACCCTTGGGACCAGCGCCTGTGCCTGATCCCGGACGCGGATCTGTTCCAGGCGATCCGCTCGGGCCGGGTGTCGGTTGTCACGGATGGAATCGAGACTTTCACGGAGGCCGGCTTGCGGCTTCGCTCAGGGGACGAACTCAACGCCGACATCATTGTCACCGCCACGGGTCTGAAGGTGAAGCTGCTCGGCGGCATGCAACTCGTGGTGGATGATGCCCCGGTCGATACTGCAAAAACCGTTCTGTACAAGGGCATGATGCTCAGCGACGTGCCGAACCTGGCCTGCGCCATCGGCTATACCAATGCCTCGTGGACGCTGAAGTGCGAGCTCACCTCGGCCTATGTCTGTCGCCTGCTCAACCACATGGATGCCAACGGCTACGCCTGGTGCGTGCCGCGCCGCCGGGATGGTCTTGTCGAGGAGCCTGCGATCTCTCTCACCTCCGGGTATATCCAGAGGGCGTCCGCCATCTTGCCCAAGCAGGGATCACGCAGACCGTGGCGGCTGTATCAGAACTACGTGCTCGATATGGCCGCCTTGAGGTTCGGGCGGGTGACCGACGGAACCCTGGAGTTTGGACCTCCGGGGCCTGACAAGCGTGCGGCCTAGGACCGGGAGGTGCGGCATGGCCCATCGCATGGATCTGAAAGGCAGAACAGCCGTGGTGACGGGAGCAGCCAGCGGCATCGGCCGCGCCATCGCGGTCTCGCTGGCGCAGCGCGGCTGTCATCTTGCCCTAGCAGATGTCAACGATGCCGGACTGGCAGAAACAGGCGCGCTGGTCGCCCAGCCTGGGGTGCGCGTGAGCCAGCACCACCTCGACGTGGCGGATCGTGCCGCTGTGGCTGCTTTTCCTGAGATTGTGCAAGCCACACACCCGGGCGTCGATCTCCTGATCAACAATGCTGGCGTGGCCCTGGGTGGCACCTTTGAGCAGGTGAGCGATGAAGACTTTGAGTGGCTGTTCGAGATCAACTTCTGGGGCGTGGTGCGTCTGACGCGGGCCTTCCTTCCCCTGTTGAAGGCCAGTGACGAGGCCCGCATCGTCAACCTGTCGAGCCTCTACGGCATCATCGCCCCACCGGGCCAGACGGCTTATTCCGCAAGCAAGTTCGCCGTGCGCGGCTTCTCGACGGCGCTGCGGTATGAGCTTGCCGGCACCCCGGTTGGCGTCACCGTCGTGCACCCTGGTGGGGTCGCGACCGCCATTGCCAGAAATGCCCGCGTGGCCAAAGCGGTGTCGGCCGAGGAGGAAGCGCTCGCTCGTGAGGAGTACGACCGGCTGTTGCGGCTGCCGCCGGAGACAGCCGGCGAGACCATCGTTAGGGGGATTGAACGTCGAGCGCGCGTGCTGGTGGGCTCTGATGCCAGGATCATTTCGTTGATCGAGCGCGCGGTTCCAGTTTCCTATGGGCCCCTTCTGGAACGGATGAAGCGGTGGCTATGAGCACATTCCTGATCGGTGTCATGGCAGCAGCTGTGCTTCTCATCGGGGGCTTGATGCTGTTTACGGCTTGGACAGCCTTTCGGGTCGAGAGGGCTCTGCCGCCGCAAGGTCGGTTCATCGAGATCGGGGGAGCGCGCATCCATTATCTTGACCGGGGAGAAGGTCCAGCGATCGTGCTCGTTCATGGCCTGGGCGGGCAGATGAGGAATTTCACCCACTCGCTGGTCGACCGGTTGACCGACGAGTTCCGCGTCATTCTGATCGACCGCGCGGGCTCGGGCCACTCGACACGCTCCCGCGGTACGTCTGCAGGGCTCAAGGCGCAGGGTGACTTGCTGGCGAAAGTCATCCGCGCTCTTGAACTCCACCGCCCGCTTGTGGTCGGTCACTCGCTTGGAGGCGCGGTGGCTCTCGCGACAGCCCTCGACCACCCTGACTGCGTGGGTAGCCTGGCTTTGATCGCGCCTCTCACCCACATAGAGGGTACCGCTCCCGCCCCGTTCCGGGCGCTTGCCATCCGGTCACGGCTCCTCCGGTGGTTGGCGGCCTGGACAGTGGCGACGCCTTTGGCGATCCTGAGAGGGGAAGACGTCCTGGCGGTTGTGTTCGGCCCAGAGACGCCGCCTCCGGATTTTGCTTTGAGGGGCGGCGGCCTCCTCGGGCTGCGGCCAAGCAGCTTCTACAGCGCCTCCACCGATATGGTTGCCGTCAATGATGACCTTCCGGACATGGTGTTGCGCTATTCGTCCCTGAGAATGCCGGTGAGCATTCTCTTCGGCACGGATGATGGGATTCTCGACTTCAGAAGCCACGGCACCGCCCTTCAGGACAAATTGGCCGGAGTGGAGCTGAAGCTCCTCCCGGGGCGGGGGCACATGCTGCCTGTGACAGCCCCGGACGAGACGGCGGACTGGATCAAGGCCATGGCTCGGGGGCTGATCGAGACCGCTTCGTCGCCGCGGTCACAGGCGTGAGCCACCTCATCGCTGCAAGGTCTGAACAGGCGCAACCCTTCTTGGTGTTCCGGTTCATGCCCGGAGCTCAAAAACGTCCCGATCTCATAATGCAGTGAGCGCACAGACCACCCAAATGGATTCAAGTCCAGATCAAATGCGCCTTAACTTCCTGTTGAAGCGTAAGTCTGAGTTACACAATTGGCTTCCTGGCTACGCGACCAAATTGATTGGTTCTGCCCGTGCCTGCTGTGCCACTGAAGACAAAACAATGATAAGCTCCAGTGACCTACTTATTGCTAGGCAGACGAGTTGTTCGAGACAAACTCGTGCCAGCACGGCTACACAAGCGGAGCGCTCCTATGTACCGTCTCCGGTTTCTTATTGTGATGCTTAGATGCTTCTTCGCCAAGCGCCGTGGCATGTTGGAGAGCCATGAGATTGGGTTCCACGTGCTTCCGGTCTTTGACACAGATGTTAGACGCCTCTTCAGCCACACGTACGCCGCCTACACCGCCTTAGCGCGCTGGCATTTCGTATTCTCATCCGAAATCGGCCCAATAGCCGTCAAGAACAGATGGATTCCAGTCACGACGGCCGAGACCTTCACGTTCCGACGCTCAATCAGAAACTTTGAAAAAGTGCAGGTGCTGACTGAGATGGTTTGTTGGAACGAACATGGCTTCTTCCTGCGGCAAACCTTCCTCGTCAAACGCGAGGTCCGTGCAATAGCCTATTCAGAGGGTGTGGTCCGCGGACCCTCTGGGCATCTTAAGCCCGCGGAGGCTTTTCGCCTCGCCGGAATGGACAGGCCATCACCAGAAATGCAGGAGGAGGTACGACTCTGGGACAGAATGCAGAAGCTTATGAGAGATCACCGGCAGTTTTGAGAAACCAAACTCTGTTTACTGCAGGTAATTGTGCGAGGCCGTGTGTACAAGCTGTCCTTCACTACTGCCTCGCAGGCTCCGAGCGATACAAAGTTAGAAGGTTCTGTCGCAAACCGTAAAGTAACTCAGTTCTGTCTATATCTCTGGCAAGCTCCGGAGGTTTAGATGTTCAAAGGCCGTCATTTTGATCGCTCAGTGATCCTGCTCTGCGTCCGGTGGTATCTGGCCTACAATCTCAGCCTTCGAAACTTGGAAGAGATGATGGCCGAGCGCGGCATCACTGTCGATCACGCGACCATCCATCGCTGGACTGTGCATTACGCGCCACTGCTCCTGGAGCGCTTCAACCAGCGCAAGAGAGCCGTCACGGGGAGGTGGCACGTCGATGAAACCTATATCAAGGTTCGAGGTCGTTGGATGTACTTGTACCGCGCAATTGATAGCAACGGGGACACGGTGGAGTTCTGGTTCAGCGAGCGGCGTAATCTGAGCGCTGCCAAACGTTTCCTGCGCAAGGCGCTGATGCGGCATGGCCGACCCGAAAGGATCGTGATCGACGGCAGCCAACCCAACAGAGAAGCGATCCTGGTGTGCGATGCAGAGAGCCGTCTGCAGGATCGCTCAAGACACCGGCTAAAGCCGATCCGAATCCGGCAGATCCGCTACTTGAATAACCGGATTGAGCAGGATCATCGCGCGATCGAGCGCCGGGTCCGACCCATGCTCGGGTTCCAGTCCGCCGCCACTGCCCGTGTGATCCTCGGCGGCATCGAGATGGTGCAGATGATGCGCAAGCAGCAGGCGAACTATGCCTGCAATCGGCAGCCATCACTCGCGGAGCAGTTTGGCATGCTCGCCGCATAAGCATGTCATGAAGGCCCACCCCTTTCTCGCTCCTGCTCCGGATTTGCGACGAAGCCCTGACATCAGGTCTAACGGGAAACAACCCATCTCCTAGGAACCCTCGGCGCGTGATGAGCTGACCGGATTGAAGCCTGGCGCACGAGCCGGATCGAACGGTGTCTGCGTTGCATGGTTATTTCTGCGCGGGTCGCTGCTTTGCGAACCCTGCTGGCAACTCTGATCGAAGGCTTCCACTTACTACGGCTGAGATGAAACCGGTGTCCACGGGCAGCACGTGTAGTACGCGTGATACCACGGTCGCGTTGAACACCGTCTGTGCGCACTTGCTTTGAAACATGGGTGGGTGCCGCAACTAGAGCCGAATAATTGATCCCGACGGATGCAAGGTGGATACGAGCTCGTCGACAGTACTCAACACTAAGAGCGCTCATCGTCTCAGATCCATGCCCGGCGCGATACTTCATGAGCGCGCGGCAAAGGTCTCCACTGGCCAGGCGCCACGCCTTGGCAAGATAGCCTACACCATAACGAAGGTTGGTCTGCGGCTGGGCCAGATCGGCTAATGTGCCCTGGAACCCGAGCAACTCGGCTGTCTTTGGTCTCACCTGCATCAGCCCGATCTCGCCGACGCTGCCAACAGCTGCCGGATCGTACCGGCTTTCAATCCGCACCACAGCGTCGACAAGAGCCGGAGGGACGCCATTGGCTTCTGCCTCGTGGACAATGGCGGGAAGATACGCAGATCGACCTTTCAGGCCGCCTGTCCGAGCATCAACGTCCAAGATGTCAGACGTTTCAATGGATTCAAGCTCAGGAGGCAGTGGAAGGGATGCAAGCTGCTGATCAACATCGACTTCATCAACGTTGAAGTCAGGATGAGCTGAGCCTGAACCTGCATGCATCAGCAGGAAAACAGCCGCATACGCAAGGTGACGCAAACTGAACATTGCCAAAGTCCCTCTGGGCTGGCCGGATACTCAGCTTTTCGAAAAAGTGTTGAGGGTTCGTTTATGCCGTATGCGGTGTCGGCGATGCCGCAGGCACAGCCACAAGTCTCCCCAACAACGATAGCCGAACTGGCCCAAGGCCAGCATGGGTCAATGGCGACCCTTAAGCGAAGCCATGTAGAGATCCACTTACTGGACCAATGCAGACTTTCGCTATACGTGCTGAGCGTGCAGGATCCGGACATCTGCTCTGCTGCCACTCTTGCTTAGCCGGAGCCTCAAACAGCACGGCTTGTCAGGTGCTTTCACCGACACTGGAGTTAAAACCGTTTGCCTCGGTCGAGGAACATCCAGCAGAGTACGCTCTTGAGAGTGGTCGCTGCCTAAGTACCTATGATGATGAACCCGCTCAGACACTCTGGTTTAGATGAGGTATGCCGTGACCCGCATCACAGATCTCCAGACCTTTGACCTGCGCTTTCCCACCTCCCAGCATCTCGATGGGTCAGATGCTATGAACCCAGACCCGGACTATTCTGCCGCCTATGTGGTGCTAAAAACCGACAATCCGGATCTGGCAGGCCACGGCCTCACCTTCACGATCGGGCGCGGCAACGACATCTGCTGCACCGCCATAGAGGCGATGCGACACCTCGTAGTCGGACTTGACCTCGACTGGGTCAGGGAAAACCCCAGCCGGTTCTGGCGCCACCTCACGGGAGACAGCCAATTGCGCTGGATTGGACCCGACAAAGGCGTCATCCACCTTGCCACGGGTGCAGTCGTCAATGCCGTCTGGGACCTCTGGGCCAAGGAAGCGAGCAAGCCGGTCTGGGAGCTTGTCTCGGACATGAGCCCCGAGGAACTCGTCCGGGTCATCGACTTCCGCTATCTCACGGACGCGGTCACGCCCAACGAGGCGCTGGAGATCTTCCGCCGAGCCGAGGCGGAAAAAGCTGAGCGCAAGGCTATCCTGCAGCGGGACGGTTATGCCTGCTACACCACCTCGGCCGGCTGGCTCGGCTATAGCGATGAGAAGCTCGCCCGTCTCGCCTCCGACGCAGTCGATGCCGGTTTCCAGCACATCAAGATGAAGGTCGGCCGCGATCTGCAGGACGATATCCGCCGCCTGCGTATATGCCGCGAGGTGATCGGTCCGGACGTGAAGATGATGATTGACGCCAACCAGGTGTGGGAAGTCGATCAGGCAATCGAATGGCTCAGGCAGTTGCAGTTCGCCCAACCCTACTTCATCGAGGAACCGACCAGCCCCGACGATGTGGAAGGCCATCGCAAGATCCGGGAGGCTATTGCACCCGTAAAGGTGGCGACTGGTGAGATGTGCCAGAACCGCATCCTGTTCAAGCAGTTCATCACCCGTGGCGCAATCGACATCGTGCAGATTGACGCTTGCCGGCTCGGTGGCTTGAACGAAGTCTTGGCTGTGCTCCTCATGGCGGCCAAGTTTGGCCTGCCGGTCTGGCCCCATGCGGGTGGCGTTGGCCTGTGCGAGTACGTGCAGCACCTGTCGATGATTGATTACCTCTGCGTGTCGGGCACTAAGGACGAGCGGGTGATCGAGTACGTGGACCACCTGCACGAGCACTTTGTTGATCCCTGCGTAATCCGGAACGCCGCCTACATGGCACCTCAACGGCCGGGCTTCTCAATCGAAATGAAGGAAGCTTCGATCCGGCAGCATATCTTCCATGGACCTGTCGCAGCCTAGAAAACATTTGGTCAGTGGCGCTCGCTTCCCATCCGCTTTCCAAACCGGCTTTTGGGAAGCAGGACCAAACCAGAACAGTAGCTAAGTACTCGAGAAACTGAGGCCCGAGCTTGGATCCCGCATTTTGTGTAGTTTAAGCTACCAGGACTTCGAATCCCGTACCTCTGGGTTCTTTCCAGGAGAGTTGCAAGATGAAGTTTACGAGACTTGGGAAAACCGGGCTGGAGGTCAGTCGCCTCTGCTTCGGATGCATGTCCTTCGGTGTGCCGGACGAGAAGCGGCCCTGGATCCTGCAGGATGATGAGGCGCGTCCTCTGTTCCGCGAAGCGTTGGAGGCCGGGATCAACTTCATCGACACCGCCAACATCTATGCCGATGGAACGAGCGAGGAACTGACAGGCCGGATGCTCAAGGAGATGGCCCGCCGTGACGAGATCGTGCTCGCCACAAAAATCTACAACCGCATGCGCCCCGGTCCGAATGGCATGGGCCTCGGACGTAAGGCAATCATGTCGGAGATCGACCACAGTCTGCGAAGGCTCGGCACGGATTATGTTGACCTGTACCAGATCCACCGCTGGGACTACGAGACACCGATCGAGGAAACCTTGGAGGCGCTCGACGATGTGGTGAAAGCCGGCAAGGCACGCTTCATCGGCGCTTCGTCGATGTTTGCTTGGCAGTTTGCAAAAGCGCTTTTCACCTCCGACATGCGCGGCTGGTCGCGGTTTGTCTCGATGCAAAGTGAGATCAGTCTTGTGATGCGTGAGGAAGAGAGGGAGATGACGGGACTTTGCCGTGACCAGGGTGTCGGACTGATCCCCTGGTCACCTCTTGGGGCGGGGAAGCTGACACGGCCCTGGGGTGGGGCGACCAAGCGCTCGCAGACCGACCGCTTCAACAAGACAATGTATGAGGTTACCGAGGATGGCTCCCGCGAGGTGGTCGCCGCGGTCGAGGCGGTCGCGAAGGCACGCGTAGTTCCCATGGCACAAATCGCGATGGCGTGGCTGCTGCAAAAGGATGGGATCACGAGCCCGATCATCGGTGCTACGCGGGCCGGGCATATTGAGGATGCTGTCGCTGCCATCGGGCTGAGCCTGACAACAGAGGAGATTGCGCACCTTGAGGCCCCCTACCAGCCCCGCCCTGCGCCGGCCTACTTACTGCCGAACACGCCTGACCGGATTAGCCGAAACCCCTGAACCCACCGCGGCTGAGAGGAGGGCCGTGCCGGGCATGGTCTGCAGCCAGATCGGCCTCAAGGGGCTTAAGCCCGCAGCCCTCTGCCAACCGACGAAGGCAGCGGAGGCGCCGGCGCCGTAGGCAACATCCTAGCCACTGTGGCGTTGGTGCCGAGCTGAGCTGCTTGCTTTCAGAGGAGCGCGAGCCATGAACAAGGCCCATTTGACAGGGCTGCTGTGCATGCTCCCCACGATCTGCGGTGCGGCTGATGTTGTGATCCGCCTGCCGCAAGCCCCGTCGGTTGTGAGGAATGTCGTTACTTATGCGTGCGAGGGCTTGCCGCAAATCCGGGTCGAGTACATCACAGCCGGCTCAAACGCACTGGCCGTTGTCCCTGTTTCCGGCGAAGCCCTGGTGTTTGCCGGCGTTCTTTCTGGGTCCGGAGCCCGGTATGCGGCAGGTCCCTACATCTGGTGGACGAAAGGGACCGGCGCAGATCTCTACGATCAACGGCAAGGAGACGGCGCGAAACCGATTGGCTGCCAAGAGGTCGGGCGCGGCTGACCAATCAAGTCAGATCGTCGGTGTAACTGCCATCGCACCAGCTACAGACTTCTTGTCAAAATGTTTATTCAACGAAACTTGCGTTGTAGCTCAAGGCTTAAACGCGTCGTCGACCTCGACCCAGAGAGCCGTCACTGCCTGAGCCCTTCGGGTGGAGTAGCCTACATTCTGTCCTCACCGAAAATTCGCGACAGAACCGTGTGGGGCTCTGCTTCCACAGCTTCAGGCTGCGGTAAAAGCACCAGATTGCTTGGCGAACTAGCTCAACGGCTTTCGCCTGCTTGGGCAAGGCGGACATCAGGAGGAGTTCTAAGACATACAGACGCAAGGAGCGTTCTAATAAAACTGACACGCGCGGCCTTGCTTTTATCGGGATCTTATCTAATTTTATCGAATTATCATAAACGTAGGTAAACTTGCTATAAATGGACCCGAGACTGAACCCCTATGCGCCAGGAGCCGGCACCCCGCCGCCTGAGCTTGCCGGCCGTGACAGCATTCTTGAGCGTGCCCAGATCGCGCTCGACCGGATCAAGGCAGGCCGGGCCAGCCGCAGCTTCATCTTCTACGGCCTCCGTGGAGTTGGTAAGACCGTCCTGCTCAATCGCATCCGCCTCGACGCAGAAGCCAAGCAGTATGTGAGCGTGTGGATCGAGGCGCCCGAGGAGCGGTCGCTGCCTGCCCTCCTGGCCCCAGCCCTAAGGGCGACGTTGCTTAAGCTGAGCCGCGGCGAGGCACTGAGGGATGGTGCCAAGAGGGCAATGCAGGCCCTTGCTGGCTTCGCCAAAGCCCTGAAGGTCACGTACTCGGACATTGAGGTAGGGATTGATCTCGACCCCGAACCTGGCACCGCTGATAGCGGTGATCTCGAGAGCGACCTGTCCGACCTTCTGAACGTGATTGGCGAGGCGGCAGCCGAGCGCGACAACATCGTCGTGATCTACATTGACGAGCTCCAGTATGTCCCCGAGGCCCAGCTGGCCGCTCTCGTCACGGCGCTGCATCGGGCATCGCAGAGGCAGCTTCCAGTCACCATGGTGGCCGCGGGGCTGCCGCAACTTGTCGGGCAGATGGGGCGCGCTAAGTCCTACGCGGAACGGCTTTTCGAGTATATCCCGATCGACAAGCTGGACCCCGACGCGGCCCGCAGGGCGCTTTGCGTGCCCGCGGAGAAGGAAGGTGTGACCTTCGCCGACGCGGCCATCGCCGAGATCACCGAACAGACGCAAGGGTATCCCTACTTCCTCCAGGAATGGGGCAAGCACAGCTGGGATCTTGCGGAGGCATCGCCCATCGACGGCGACGATGCCCGGCGGGCGACCATCGCGGCCCTAGGCGAGCTCGACGCGAGCTTCTTCCGGGTCCGGTTCGACCGACTGACCCCATCCGAGAAGCGCTACCTGCGTGCCATGGCGGAACTCGGCGAGGGGCCGCATCGGTCCGGTGACATCGCCGACAAACTCGGCATGAAGGTCACCTCCGTCGCTCCGATCCGCAATTCACTCATTTCAAAGGGCATGATCTACAGTCCCTCCCACGGCGACACGGCATTCACAGTGCCTCTTTTCGATGGCTTCGTGAAACGGACGATGCAGGACGTGGGGGCATGACTTCGGTTCCCGATACCCTGCTCACGCGCGGGGAGGCTGAGCGCATCGTCGCCGAGGGTGCCCGCCGTTATTTCGAGAGCCGCCGGGCGAGGGTGGACGAGTTCGTGGAACGGCACTTCTCGTTCTCAGGATCGCTCACCCTGCACCGCAAAGCGGTTGGATGGGACATGCTCAAGGCCCTTGTCAACATCGCCTCGGTACCGCCCGAGTGCATGTGGGTGGCAAAGGCATGGCGTAACACGTGCGGTGAGACCCGCTCAGGGCTGGGCAGCCCTGCGGCCACCGCAGTTTCCTTGATCTCCAGCAGGGCAGCCTGTCGCGTCAGGGCCTTGGCTCCGTTGCGGACCGAGTGGAACAGCCAGGGGGAGGGGACTCCGCCGGAATAGGCCGCGGCCAGTTGCTGCCACTGCGCAATGGCTCCAATCGCCCGTTCGTGCAGGGGCACGAGGCGCT
>JAESGY010000227.1_pt1 | contig 38581 bp, 33 predicted proteins | sample 9269841 | NCBI WGS metagenome assembly JAESGY01 (sample SAMN17022865, study PRJNA683097) | algae metagenome | isolation source: Spirirestis rafaelensis WJT71-NPBG6 and co-occurring heterotrophs from... | place: USA: Pinto Wells, Joshua Tree National Park, Colorado Desert, CA | collected 2006-08-15
CCTCGCGGCTGGACGATCTGATTGCCGAGGACCAGGCGGTGCTGCGGGCCGGCCTGGCGACGGCGCGCTGGGTGACGGTGGACGACACCGCGGCCCGGCATGCCCGGCAGGACGCCTTCACGACGCAAATCGGCGATGGGCGCTTCACCGCCTTCCGCAGCGGCGCCTCGAAGTCGCGCCAGGCCTTCCTCTCGGTGCTCCGCGCCGGCCACGGTGCGTACGTGATCAACGAGGCGGCGCTGGAGTACATGCGCAGCCGCGCCCTGGCCGGGCCGGTGATCGAGCAACTGGCGGCGCATCCGGCGAAGGTCTTTGCCGACGAGGCCGCCTGGACGGCGCACCTGGCGGCGCTCGGCATCGACCAGTTGGCCGTGCCCCCCGAGCCGGTGCGGATCGCCACCGAGGGCGCGCTCTGGGGCACCATTCAGGCGCACGGCCTGCTGCCAGGGACGGTGATCGTCTCCGACGATGCCGGCCAGTTCCGCCTCGGCGAGCACGCGCTCTGCTGGGTCCATGCCGAGCGGCTGGTGCACAAGCTGGTGCCGGCGAATGACCTGCAGCGCCGGGCTGTTGAACTCACACGAACCCTGATCTGGTGGCTGTATGCCGACCTGAAGGCCTGGCAGCGCGATCCTTGTCCCCGGCGGGCCGCCGCGCTCAGGGCCCGGTTCGACCGCATCTTCACCCGCCGCACCGGCACTGTCGTGCTCGATCGCCTGCTGGCCCGCCTGCACCGCCGCAAGGCCGAACTGCTGCGGGTGCTGCAGCGGCCGGAGATCCCACTCCACACCAATTGGCTCCGAGAACGACATCCGCGCCTGCGTCACCAAGCGCAAGGTCTCCGGCGGCACCATGAGCGAGGCTGGCCGCACCGCCCGCGACGTGCTGCTCGGCCTGATGAAGACCTGCCGCAAGCTCGGTGTCTCGTTCTACCGCTATCTCGGCGACCGCCTGCGCGTCCCGGGCCGCAAAACCTCTGCTCTCCCCGGCGCCACGCCGCCCTGCCATGGCGGCCGGCGCCGCGGCCTATTCCCGGCCCGCCCGGACAGCGCCGCGCAGTGGCTATTTCAAGGGGCTATGCCCAGCGCCCCGTGGATATGCTGCCTGACCTCCGGCGGCAGTTCCAGCGCCGTGGCGAGCCGCGCGAGGTAGTCGCGCTCCGCCACGCTGTCGATCTCGATCGCCGTGAGCGAGGCGGCGTAGAGCTCCGCCGCCTCCTGCTGATCCCGCGCCTCACGCGCCAGGGCCTCGATATCGACCGGCCGGTTCATCTCCTGCAACACGATCTGCCGGGCCTCGTCATTCTCCCCGGCTTCCGCCAGCTTGCCCATGATCCGCTGCATCTCGCGCCCGTCGATCTGGCCATCCGCCTTGGCCGCCTGGATCATGGCGCGCAGCAGCAGCATGGCCTTGCGTTGCACCACGGCGGCATCCGCATAGGCCGGCGGCGTCGCCTGCGCGCCCTGCTGTTGCAGCGCCGCATAGGCCAGGCTGCCGAGCACCGCTAGCATCCCGCCGCCCACCGCACCGCGCCCGCCCCCGAGCAGCGCGCCGGCCAGGGCGCCGAGCCCGCCGATGGCGGCCGGATTGTTGCGCCGCATCTCCTCCGCTGGCGACTGCGCCGCGCGCTTCGCCATCCCGGTAGCCGAGTCCAGCATCTCGCCGAAGCCGCGCCCGCCGCTGCCCTGCCCGAACAGCCCGGCCAGCATCCGGGGCAGGTCGCTGCCGGCCTGGCCCAACGGCCCCCCGGTGCCGCGCTGCACCGCGCTCCGCAGCCGGTCCTGGGCCGAGGGCGTGGCGCCCTGCTGCAGCAGCGACCCGAGGAGCTTCACCGTGTCGATCATGGCATTCCTCCCAATCCCGCCCTCCCTGGGGAGAGCGGGAGCGGGGAGCAAGGGAAAGGACGCCGCCCCTCCGCTGTTGTGATGCCCGCTACGCCATGCCTCTACTCTGCGGCCATACGCGGCTGCCAATCCCCGCGCGTCGCGCGCGGCAGGCCGAGATGGTCGCGCAGCGTCGGGCCCGTATAGTCCTTGCGGAACAGCCCGCGCCGCTGCAGTTCCGGCAGCACGTGGCGCACGAAATCGGCATAGCTCCCAGGGACCACGCAGGCGCCGATGACGAAGCCGTCGCAGGCGCCGCTCGTGAACCACTCCTCCATCCGGTCGGCGACCTCCTTTGGCCCGCCGACCATGTCCATGGGGGGCTTGCCGCGGCCGCTGCCCACCATGAAGTCCCGCACCGTCGGGTTCTTCTTGCCGGTGTTCCTGACGACGCGGTCGCGGATCGCCTGCAGGCCCTGGATGCCGGCCATCTCCTCATCGGTGAAGGGCTCATCCATGCCCTTGCTGGCAAAATCGAAATTCAGCGCTTCGCTCAGCAGGGAAAGGGCATCGATCTCGAGCGGCAGCCTGGCGATCAGCGCCGCCTTGTCCTCGGCCTCGGCCTTGGTGGCCGCGCAGATCGGGTAGCAGAGTGTCGCCACCTTCACCGCCTCCGGGTCGCGCCCGGCGGCCGCGATCATGGCCTTGAACTCGGCATAGTCCTGCCGGCCGGAGGCGATGTCGTGATAGGCGACGAAGACCAACTCCGCCCAGCGCGCGGAGAAGCGTTTGCCGCGCCCGCTGCTGCCGGCCTGGATCAGCACCGGCCGCCCCTGCGGGCTGCGCGGCACGGTGAAGGGGCCGCGCGAGTGGAGGAACTTCCCCTTGAAGTCGAGGCGATGCACCTTGTTGCCGTCGCCGAAGCGCCCGCTCGCCTTGTCGATGAGGAGGGCGTCGTCCTCCCAGGAATCCCAGTGGCCCAGCACGACCTCGACGAATTCGTCGGCGCGGTCGTAGCGCCGATCATGCTCCATCATCTCGGCATGGCCCATATTCGCCGCCTCCCCGTCGTTCAGGGAGGTGACGATGTTCCAGGCCGCGCGCCCGCCGCTCATCAGGTCGAGCGTCTGGAAGCAGCGCGCGACATGGAAGGGCTCGAAATAGGTGGTGGAGGCGGTGGAGCCGAGGCCGAGCCGCGAGGTGACCGCGCCCATCATGGTCAGCGTCACGATCGGGTCGAGCTTCACGCAGCGGATGCCGTGCTCGATGGTGTGGTGATGGTCGGAGCCGAAGCGGTCCGGCATGGAGAGCCGGTCGTCGAAGAAGCCGAGGTCGAACTTCCCCGCCTCCAGGATGCGGGCGATCTCCTGGAAGTAGTCGGCCGTGAGGAAGTCCGTCCGGCTGTCCGGGTGCCGCCAGGAACTGGCGAGGGTCGTGCAGTTCTGCGCCTGCAGGAAGCCGATCAGGTGCATCTGTCGCATGGATGTTTCCTTCCCCTTTGGCGCGAAGCTTCCGCCCCGCCCCGGCGCCCGTCAACGCTGGCCCTGGCGGCCGCTGATGCTCTTTGTTTTTCGAGCAGATTCACGCCTCCGGTCGTTCACGGCCTCCCTCGTTCTGCTCTAGCATCCGGCGGTCCGGCGCGCAGAGGCCGGCCCGGGAAGGAGACGCCATGACCATCGGACGACGCATGCTGCTCGGCGCCGGACTGCTTGCCGCCCCCGCCCTCGCGCGGGCCCAGGGGCAAACGCAGGGGCAGGCGCAGGGGACGGCAACGGGCTCCTGGCCGGACCGGCCCATCCGCTACGTCCTCGGCGGCGCGGCGGGCGGCGTCTCCGACATCTTCCTCCGGATCATGGAGAACCGGCTGCGGGAGAAGCTGGGCCAGCCCCTGGTGATCGACCCGCGGCCGGGGGCCGGCGGCATGGTGGGGGCGGAGGTCACCGCCCGCGCCACGCCGGACGGCTACAGCTTCTATGTCAACCACATCGCCTCGCACGGCATCGGGCCGAGCCTCTACAAGCGGCTCTCCTTCGACCCGCTGAAGGACCTGCCGGGTGTCGCGCGGCTGGCCTTCCTGCCGAACGTGCTGATCGTGAAGGGCGACAGCCCGCACCGGACGGTGGCCGAACTGATCGCCTTCATGCGGGCGAACCCCGAGCGCGCCACCTTCGCCTCGGCCGGCACCGGCACCTCCTCCCACCTCTCCGGCGTGCTGCTCGGCCTGCGCACCGGCGTCGAGGTGACGCATGTGCCCTATCGCGGCACCGCGCCATCCATGGCGGCGGTGATGAACGGGGAGGTGCTGTTCGCGATCGACAACGCGCCGGCCAGCCGGCAGCAGGTGCTGGCGGGGATGCTGCGGGCGCTCGCGGTCAGCTCGGCGGCCCGCGCGGCCACCATGCCGGAACTGCCGACGCTGCAGGAGGCGGGCGTGCCGGATTTCGACGTCTCCTCCTGGTACGGCATCGCCGCCCCGGCCGCGATGCCGCGGCCGATCCTGGAACGGCTGGGGGCGGAGATCGTCGCGGCGCTCCAGGACCCGGCCATCGCGCAGCGCATCCGCGACTACGGCGCGGAGCCCGCGCCGCTCGGCCCCGCCGAGTATGATGCCTTCATGCGGGCCGAGGTGGCGAAATGGGCGCCGGTGGTGCGCGCCTCCGGCGCCTCGATCGATTAGGCGGCCGGCATGACGACGCATGACGAAAGGCAGGCGAGGAGAGGGGAGCCGCGATGACCTCCCCCTCGCTGCGGGCCTGACCGCGTGCTGCACGGCAAGCCCGCCAATCTCGCCCTCATCGTCGTCGCGCAGGTCCTCGCCCTGGCGCTCTGGTTCTCCGGCACCGCCGCGGGCCCGGCCATGGCGCGGGAGGCGCCGCTGCAGCCGGGCTTCCTCGCCTGGCTGACCGGTGGCGTGCAACTGGGCCTCGTGCTGGGCACGCTGGCGAGCGCGGCGCTGGCCCTGCCGGATCGGCTGGACCCGCGGCGGCTGATCGCCGCCCCGGCGCTGCTGGGGGCGGCGGCGAACGCGCTGATCCTGGCGCTGCCGGTCGGCGACCCGCTCGCCATCCTGGCGAGCGGGGCGACAGGCTTGGCGCTCGCCTGCATCTACCCCGTCGGCATGAAGCTCGCCGCCGGCTGGGCAACGCGCGCGGATGCCGGGCTGGTGGTGGGGCTGCTGGTGGGCGGCCTCACGCTCGGCTCTGCCTCCCCGCATCTGGTCAATGGCTTCGGCGGGCTCGACTGGCGGGTCACGGTCGCTGCCGCCTCGGCGCTCGCGGTGGCGGCGGCCGGGCTGATCCTTGGCACGCGGCTCGGTCCCGGCCATGCGCCGGCCCCGCCCTTCCGCCCGGGCTTCGCCCTGCTGCTGTTCCGCACGCGCGGCACCAGGCTCGCGACCCTCGGCTATCTCGGGCATATGTGGGAGCTACGCCATGTGGGCCTGGATCGGGGCCTATCTGGCGGCAAGCTTCGCCGCGGCGGGGCGTGCCGGCGCGCCGGGGCAGGCGGCCCTCGCCACCTTCGCGGTGGTGGGTGCCGGCGCCATCGGCTGCGTCGCCGGCGGGCTGATCGCCGACCGGATCGGCAAGGCCAGGCTCACCATCTGGGCCATGGCCATCAGCGGCGCCTGCTGCCTGCTGGCCGGGCCCGCCTTCGGGCTGCATCCGGCGGTGACGGTCGCGCTCTGCCTGGTCTGGGGCGCGACCGTGGTCGCGGATTCCGCGCAGTTCTCGGCGAGCGTCGCGGAGCATGCGCCGCCTGGCCTCGCCGGGACGATGCTGACGGTGCAGACCTGCCTCGGCTTCGCCCTTACCCTGCCGGCGATCCATCTAATGCCGGTGCTGGCGGAGCGATTCGGCTGGGGAGGCGCCTTCGCGGCGCTGGCGATCGGCCCGGCGCTCGGCTGCCTGGCCATGGCGCGGCTGCTGGTGCCCGCCACCGAGACGCGGCCCGCTGCCCGCTGAGGCGCAACCCGCCGCATGTCATGTCCTGGCGGCTAGAGCGAACCCCATCCGGCGCGGACGCCGCGGTCACCACATGCGCCGTTCCTGATCGACCACGGTGTCGAGCCGCGCCGCCAGATGCGGGTGCCCCGCGCTGCGGGCATAGGCGGCCGCGCTGCGGCCGGCGGCGTCGCGCCGCGCGGGATCGGCGCCGCATTGCAGCAGCAGTTCCACCGCCGCCTCATTCCCGCAGGCGGCCGCGGCCATCATCGGCGTCATGCGGTTGGATGGGTCGAGCGGACCGTCCGCCGCCGAGCCGCCGGCGGGGGTCAGCATGCCCCGAAGCTGCGCGACATCGCCTGCGACCAGCAGTGCCAGCAGGTCGCCCCTGTCGGTGCGGGTCATCGCCGGGTTCCTCCTTCCCAGGCCGTTCTGCCGCCCGAGCGCCGCCTTGCCGTCCCTATGGCCTGGCAGCGCCCCCTTGTCTCGTGGTCGGAGCAGGAAGCAGGCCACGCCGGCGGTCCGGCCCCTTGGGCCGGGGCGCCATCCCGCAGGCCTGCATCACCCTCTCCGATCAGGAGAAGGCCCGACGGCCCGGCCTGCTCCGCCAGGGAATGAAACGAGCGGAGCGGCCCGGGCCGCGAGCGGGGGCGGGTGGCCGCCCCAGCCCGTCTCATGCTTGGCGCATGAGGTCCCGCCCTGCGGAACGGGCCGAGCGCGCGAATGCGCGCCGCGTCAGGGGCCGCGAAGCCGAGGGCCGGAGCGCCGCCGGCCTTTGAGGCATGACATGCTGCCGCATGTCCTGCGCGGGGCATCAGGCGGCGGCGCGCGTGCCGCTGCGGGCGCTGGCCTTGATCATCTCCGCCGCCCGCTCCGCCGTCATCAGCACCGCCGGGTGGATGTTGGAGGAGGGCACCAGCGGGAAGACCGAGGCATCGACGACCCGCAGCCCCTCCACGCCGCGCACCCGCAGCTCGGTATCCACCACCGCGCGGTCGTCGGTGCCCATCCGGTTGGTGCCGCAGGGGTGATAGACCGTGGTGCCGGCGGCGCGCAGGTAGTCCAGGAAGTCGTCATCCGTCTGCGTCGCCGGGCCGGGCGAGAGCTCCTCCTCCACCAGGTCGGCGAAGGGCCGCGTCACCGCGATCTTCCGCGCCAGCTTCGCCGCTTCCAGCATCACCCGCACATCCGTCGGCGCGGTCAGGTAGTTCGCCAGGATGCGCGGCTTGTCCTCGACCTTGGGGGAGCGCAGGGTCAGCTCGCCCCGGCTGTCCGGCCGGCACTGACAGAAATTGAAGGTGAAGCCGGGATGCTTCGCCAGCTTGCTCGCCGACATCGCCTGGTTGCTGGTGTCCAGGCTGAAATTGACGAACTGGAACTGCACCTCGGCTTCCTCGGAGCCCGGCAGGACGCGGGCGAAGAGGCTGGCTTCGGAGGCGCCGATGGTCATGTGGCCGCGCTGGCGTAGCGCCCAGTCGAGGCCCATCTTCGCGGTCCTGATCGGGTTCGCCAGCGCCTCGTTCAAGGTGTCCGCCGGCTTGGTGCGGAAGGCGAAGCGGACCATGAAGTGGTCCTGCAGGTTCTTCCCCACCTCCGGCGCATGCACCCGCGTCTCCAGTCCCAGGCCCTGCAGCGCCGCGCCGTCGCCGATGCCGGAGAGCATGAGCAGCTTCGGGCTCTCGATGGCGCCGGCGGAGAGGATCACCTCCCGCCGCGCCGTCCAGCTCTCCTCCCGCCCCTCCGCGGTCCGCACCACCACGCCGGTGCAGCGGGCGCCGTCGAAGGTGAGGCGCAGGCCGAGCCGCTCCGTCTCTACACGCAGATTCGGCCGCTTGAGGGCAGGGCGGAGATAGCCGACCGCCGGACTCCAGCGCCGCCCCTTATGGACATTGAGCTGGTTGGGTGCGACGCCCTCGAACCACTCGCCGTTGTTGTCCCGGTTGCGCGGGAAGCCGAGCGCCTCGCAGGCCTCGAGGAAGGCGCGGCAGCCGGTCGTCGGCTCCGGCACCTCGGCGATCTGCATCGGGCCGGACTTGCCGCGATACTGGCTGTCCGGGCCGTGGAAGGTCTCCAGCTTGCGGAAGGCGGGCAGGCAGTCCTCGTAGCTCCAGCCGCGCGCGCCGAGCTGCGCCCAGCGGTCATAGTCGCGCGGGCTGCCGCGCAGGAAGACCAGGCCGTTGACGCTGCCCGAGCCGCCGATGACGCGCCCGCGCGGCCAGTAGACGCTGCGGCCGTTCAGCTCCGGCTCGCTTTCGGTCTGGTAGTTCCAGTCGAATTTCCGGGTGACGTAGAGCCGGGCGAAGCCCATCGGGATGTGGATCCAGGGGTTCCTGTCCCAGGGTCCGGCCTCCAGCAGGACCACCCTGGTGTTCGGATCCTCCGAGAGCCGCGCCGCCAGCACGCAGCCGGCCGAGCCGCCGCCGAGGATGACGTAATCCGCCTCTTGCATCCTTGTGTTCCCCCGCTTTTCTCCGGCGCATCAGGGCATGTGGCGTCGGGCCCGGCAAGCAGCCGTATCACCCCCGCCAGGGCCGCAGCTTCCACAGCGCGTGCAGCTGCGCATCCACCCGCGCCGCCATTTGCCGGTACTCATCGCCCACCAGCGGCCGCAGCGGCATGTGCTGCCGCGCCGCCTCCCGCAGGAAGCCGGGATCGGCCAGGGCGCCGCGGAAGGCCTCCTGCAGCCGCGACGTGATGGCGGGCGGGATGCCGGGCGGGCCGATGATGCCGCGCGCCGCGGCGGCGACGATGTCGAAGCCCAGCTCCCGGAAGGTCGGCATCTCCGGCAACTCCGGCAGGCGCTGCAGGCTTGCCACCGCCAGGCCACGCATCTTCCCCTCGCGCGCGAGGGTCACGAGCTCCGTCGTGTTCCCCACCGCCGTCGCCAGATGCCCGCCCAGCAGTTGCGGAAGCAGCGGCGCGACGCCGGCGAAGGGCACATGTGTCATCGGCGGGATGCCGGACAGCGCCTCGAAGGCCAGCATCGTGATGTGGTCGTCGCTGCCGATGCCGGTGGTGCCGTAATCCAGGCTGCCGGGCCGGGCCCTGGCCTGCGCCACCAACTCGGCGAGGGAGCGGATCGGGCTCTCGGCCCGGACATAGATGCAGTTGGGATCCTCGACGATATTGGCGAGGAAGGTGAAGTCGAGCGCGCGGTAGCGCGCGGGCCGCTCGATCGGGATGGCGCTGTGCGCGGGCGTGGAGGTGGCGCCCAGCATGTAGCCGTCCGGCGCGGCGTTGAAGGTTGCCTCCAGCCCGATCTGGGAGGCGGCGCCGGGCCGGTTGGTGACCACCGCCGTCATGCCCGGAATGCGCGCCGCGACCAGCGGCATGATCAGGCGGGTCATGATGTCCACGCCGCCCCCGGGCGGGAAGGGGACAATGACCTCCACCGGCTTTTCTTGCGGCCAGGCGGGCTGGGCCTGGGCCCGCCCCCGGGCGATGGCCGGCGCGGCGACCACGGCGGCCAGCAGCATGCGGCGCTGCAGCATGGGTTCCTCCCTGTCTCGTTGCACCCATCTGGGCATGCGCGGGCGGCCGCCGGCAAGCGCCGGGCGCCCGGACCGCCTGCGCAATTTCGCCATCCTGCCCCGCCAGACTGCCCGCGTGCCCGACCTGCCCCTCGCGCTTCGCCGCCTGCTCTTCACCCTGCTCGGCCTCGGCCTCACCGCGCTGCTGCTCTGGCTGGCGGCGCGGGTGCTGGCGCCCGGCGGTTGGACGGTGTGGGAGGTGCTGCTCTTCCTCTGCTTCGCCGGCACCGCGCCCTGGACCGCGCTCTGCGCCACCAATGCGCTGGTCGGCTTCGCCATCTTGCTGCGGGCGCCGAGCCCGCCGGCCGCCGTGCTGCCGGCGCTGCGCCACGCCCGGCCCGGCGCCCCCGCCGCGTGCACCGCCATCGCGGTCTGCATCCGCAACGAGGACATGGCGCAGGTGCTGCCGCCGCTGGAGCGGCTGCTGGACGGGCTGGCGGCGGCCGGGGCGGCGGACCGCTTCACCCTCTGGTTCCTCTCCGACACCCAGGACCCTGCCCTGGCCGCCATCGAGACGCTGGCGATCGAGGAGTTCCGTGCCCGTCGCGCCGTGGGCATCCCGGTGGGCTATCGCCGGCGTGCCGAGAACACCGGCTTCAAGGCCGGCAATATCATGGACTTCCTCGACCGCCATGTGGGCCAGGCGCAGCTGATGCTCTGCCTGGACGCGGATAGCGAGATGACGGCGCCGGCCGTGCTGCGCCTGGTGGCCTGCATGGAGGCCGACCCGCAGATCGCCATCCTGCAGCAGCTCATCGTCGGCCGGCCGGCGACCGCGGCCTTCCCGCGCCTGTTCCAGTTCGGCATGCGCGCCGGCATGCGGAGCTGGGCCACCGGCCAGGCCTGGTGGCAGGGGCCGGAGGGGCCGTACTGGGGCCACAACGCCGTCCTCCGCATCGAGCCCTTCCGCCGCCATTGCCGGCTGGAGACCCTGCCGGATGGCCGCCCGATCCTCAGCCATGATCAGGTGGAGGCCGTCCGGCTGCATGCCGCGGGCTGGAAGGTCTGCTGCCTGCCGGCCGAGGAGGGCTCGATGGAGGGCAATCCGCCGGCGCTACCCGAATTCATGGCGCGCGACCTGCGCTGGGCGGCGGGCAACATGCAGTACTGGGACCTTCTCCGGCTGCCCGGCCAGACCTGGATGGGGCGCTGGCAACTGGTGCAGGCGATCCTGCTCTTCCTCGGCGCGCCGCTCTGGGGCGGCGTGTTGCTGTTCGGCGCGCTGAATGCCGCGACAGGCGGCGCAATGGAGACGCCTTCGGGCTGGCTGCTGGCGCTGATGCTCGCCACCTGGGCGATGCTGCATGCGCCGAAGCTTTCGGGCTATGCCGAGGTGCTGCTCAGGCCGCGCCTCGCCGCGCGCTATGGCGGCCGCGCCGCCTTCCTGCGCGGGGCGCTGGCCGAGATCGGCTTCACCACGCTGCTCGACCCGATCTGCATCCTCAACAAGGCGATGTTCCTGCTGGCGCTGCCCTTCGGCGGGAGGCGCGCCAACTGGGCGCCGCAGAACCGGGCGGATCGTGGCGTCGCCTGGGGCGATGCGGCGCGACTGCTCTGGCCGCATACGCTCTTCGGCCTGCTGGTCTTCGGCCTGCTCTGGGCGGCGGCACCGGGGGCCGTCGCCTGGGCGCTGCCCTGGGCTGGCGGGCTGCTGGTGGCGGTGCCCTTCTGCGTGCTGACCGCGTCGCCCTGGCTCTCGGCCCTGCTGCGCGACACGCGGCTGGCCGCGACGCCGGAGGAACTGGCCACGGCCTGAGGGTCCGCGTGCGCGCCCGGCATGCCGGGGCGTGCCGCCGGAATGCGCGGTGACGTCAGGCCGGCCCCGGATGGAGTGGCATTGCGGCGGCACGGTTTGGCGTATGGGGCAGGCACAAGCGTCATGGCTGTGGTCGCCTGGGCCACTGGATCGCGTGCTGCACCATTTCGGGCGACATGTGTCCGGCCAAGGAATACAAAAAAATATTTGTAGGAAAAAACGATTTACGTTCTTATTCTTTGTTCGTGACAAAGCAAACGATTTCGTGAATATCTCAGTCACGTGCTGTTAACGTTGCAACACTGAGACTGGGCAGCGGCGCGCAGCAAGAAGCTGGATGAGGCATAAAAAATGACCTTCCTGACCATGACCTCCGGTAACGATTTCGTTGACCTTCGCGCCGGTGCGCCGGCCGCGGCCCCGACGATGATGGCCGCTGCCGCCGCCCCCGCTGGTCCGGTCATGGTGCAAACGCTGAATGGCGATGACCATGTTCTCGGCAGCTCGGCTGCGGAAGCGATCAATGGCAGCGCAGGCACCGACCGCGTGAAGGGCGGCACCGGTAACGACACCTTCGTCTTCGCAAAGGGCGACCTGGTCGACCCCACCCAGACCAGCGGGCAGATGGATCACATCATCGATTTCAACGGCAGCGGCGGCTACAAGGCCTATCTGGGTGTCGAGGACGACTTCATCCTCTTCTGCGGCTTTGACAATGGCTGGCTGACCTTCAGCCACTACGCAGGCGGCGATGCTGCCATGCAGGTCTATGGCATTTATGGCACGTCCGGCTTCCAGGGAAACCTGCTGGTCCAGATGGCGGGCGGCGCCTCCTTGCTGGCAGCCGGCGATTACAAGTTCATCAGAGGCGAAGCTGCGGGGCTGTGCACTGACCGGTGCACAGCCCCGCTACTGCGGCGGCCGGAGCGGGTGCAGGACGGGCGCTGGTTCAGGCAGTGATCTGCCCGGGCCAGTGCCTGGCCGGCTTCTCATCTCCGGTAAAGTTGCAGTTTCCATATTGTTGCGAGAGCAATGGTCAGCCGGGCTGCCAAGCCGCGTCCGGCATTCTTGCCAGGACAGCCAGATCCGGCTCCTCTGACGCCCCCAACCCCGGCCGGTCGAGCGAGCCAAGCTCCAGCACCCCGTCCCGGATCCGCAGCCTTGGCCCGCGCGGGGTGTCGGCATAGAGGTCCGGATGCGCCTCCAGGAAGCGCACCGCCTCCGCCTTCGAGCGCCCGGCGAAGCCCGCGACGAAGTGGTGGCCGTTGCGCTCGACATGGGCGAGGCCGAGCAGCGCGACCAGCGCCAGGTCCTGCTGCACGCAAACCCCCGGCAGCGTCGTCAGGTCCTCGCCCGAGAGGAAGAAGCGACCGCCTGCCGCATTCCAGCTGCGGCAGCGCGCCAGGTTGATCAGGCTGCGCCAGATGCCCTTGCAGGACTTGCTGGAGACGCCGGTATAGCCAAGCGCGCGGGCCTGCACGAAGGCGTCCAGCGGGCCGTCGCTCTCATCGATGATGACGGGGCGCGCGGCGGCGAGCGCCGCGATGCCCGTCTCCAGCGCGCGGGCCCGGCGCACCGGCTGCTCGATGTAGAGGATGGAGGCGGCGAGGCGACCGAGCCGCGGCTCGGTCGCAATCGCGCGCCAGAGTGCGGCCGCGCCCTCCGCATCGGCATATTGCTCATTGCCGTCGAGCGTCGCGTGGTAGCCGTGCAGCCTGTCGAGCACCGCGGCGATGCGGCAGAGCCGGTCGATATCCGCCGCGACCTCGCCCCCGACCTTCAGCTTCCAGTACCGATGGCCATAGGTGGCGGCCACCTCCTCCAGCGTCTCCGGCAGGCCGTCCCCGACGCGGTCCGCCTGGTCCGCGGCGGTGATGGGATCGACCAGCCCGACCGTGTGGCGCGCATGGATGCGGCGCGCGGGCCGCAGCCCCGCGAGCATCGCGGCGAAATCGAAGCCTGCCAGGTCCGGCGCCACGGCATGCGGCGCGAGGCCGCCGAGATTGGCGCGCATGCCGGCGAAGAAGGAAAGGCCGTGCAGCTTCAGCAGCGCATCCAGCGCGGCGCGATCCACCAGCGCGCGGCCGTAGCTGGCGACGAGCGGGTTCAGCCCCTCACGCACGCAGGCAGCGAGGTGGTCGGCATAGCTGTCGGCGAAATGCCCGAAAGCGGTGTTGGGACCGGCGGCGAGCGAGGCCGCGCAGGCCAGTTCCAGCGCGCGGCGAAGCTGGTCCTCGTTCTGCGCATCGGTCAGGCCGGGGTCCTTATCGAACCACTTGGCCGCCAGCGTCTCGGCGGCCACGCCCCAGCCCTCCCGCCCCGTCTCGTCGCGGATGCGGAGCCGCAGCACCGCCTGCCGGCCCTGGGTGACGGTGACCGCGCCGAAGCGGAAGGGCAGGCGCAGGCTGAAGGGCCATTCGCGGCGTTCGGCGGCGACGATCGTGAAGCGCATGGGCGATCCCCCGTTTGCCGGGGGTGTACCACGACCATGCGTGCCCAGACCCATACCGGTCCAGGCCGGGTTCCGGCCTGGCGGGTGGAACTCGGGGAGGGCAGGGCCTCCCCGATCTTCAGGCCGCCGCCTCGGCCCCCTCGGCGAAGAGCGCCGCGAAGGTCGCCTGCTGCCGCCGCAACTCCTGCGCCAGCGGCGCGTGCACCACGCGGCGGCCTTGCCGCACCTCCATCTCCAGCAGCCCGTTCGGGCAATAGCGGTCGTCGTCCCAGCCGGGATGGCTGAGCACGGGGTAGAGGCAGATGCCCTCCACCGGCGTGCCGGCCTGGATGGCGCCGATCACCTCATCCGCCACGTAGCGCAGCCAGAGGGCGCGGCGATGGTCCTCGATGCTGGTTTCCGCGACGAAGACCGGGCGGCGGTAGCGGCCGTGCACCCGCGCCAGCAGGTCGCGCAGCGGCACCCAGCGCTCGTCGAAGACGGAGAGGGGGGCGGCGTCGTGCCCCTCATGCAGCCACCACTGGTTGTTCCAGTAGAAATTCACCCCGATGGCGTCGAGGATGTCCTCGGTGCCGCCGAGCTCCGGGTCCTGCCGGCCGAGCAGCATGTCCCAGGCTTCCCACATGCCGGCATTGCGGCGCTCGGCCGGCTCGATATCGGCATCCACGCCCGGGCGGCCGACCGTGTTGATCAGCGGCTCCACCGCGAAGGCCCGCGTGCCGGGGACAGCCTGCCGCATGGCGCGGATGCCGGCCAGCGTCGCGGCGACGGCCTGGCGCTTCACCTCCGGCCCGCGGCCATTGGTGCAGGGGTTGAAATGGCCGGTCTCGCCGCCCGCCCAGGCGAGGAAGGAGATCTCGTTCAGCGGGCAGAGGGTCGGCGCCTCGCCGGTCTCGGCCTTGCACAGCCTGGCGAAGGCGACGGCGTAATCGGCGAAATGCTTCGAGAAATCGGCCGAGAAGAAATCCAGCCAGTCCGGCCAGCCATAGTGGCAGAGGTCCCACACCACCTGGGTGCCGGTGCGCGCAGCCGCCCGCAGCAGGGGCAGGACCGGGGCCCAGTCGTACTGCCCGGGGCCAGCGGCCTGCACCAGGTGCCAGCGCACGCCGTCGCGGACGGCGCGGATCCCGTGCTCGGCGACCTGGCGGTAATCCTCCTCCGCCCGCAGGTCATGGTGGGTCGAGGCGATCAGGTCGAGCCGGCGGCCATCCTTGCGGACATGCGTGGAGCATTCGAAGCCGCCGAGGAAGAAGCTGCGGAACAGGCTGGGTCGGAAGGTCACGCGGCAATCCATTCCATGGTGAAGGGGGCGGTCCGGAGGAGGGCGCGTGCGGCGCCCGGGGTGGTTTTTCACCCCTCGGTTGCCCATTCCTTGCCCGACGAGGCGAGGAGGTTCGGCATGGCCGGTGCCCTGGCGGAGGGCGATGCGGGGGCGTCTTCGACTGGACCTGCAGGCACGGGTCTCACCCCTGCTGTCATGTAAACCGGAACGGGAAAAGCCCGGGGGCGGCCGGCGTTCCCGCGGAGCGAAGCCACGCCGGCGAGGTTGAGGCGCGGTGGGGCAGGCCCCCGGGCGAAGACCTGCTTTGCCGCAGGGCTCCGGGCATGGTGAGAGCTGCGGTCGGGCTTGCTGGAACCTGCCTGCGGCGGTGCCGGCGATGCACCGCGCCGATACAGGAGCCGCCGGCTGCGCACGCGCGATTGCCCCATCCGTGGATGGGCGCCCGGGGGCGCCCTACCCGAGCAGCCGGCCGATCACCCGCGCTGTGTAGTCCACCACCGGGATCACCCGGCCGTAGTTGATCCGCGTCGGCCCGATCACGCCGATGGCGCCCACGATCCGCTCCTGCCCATTGCGGAAGGGGGCGACGACCATGGACAGGCCGGCGGTATCGAACAGCCCGCTCTCGGCGCCGATGAAGATCTGCACGCCCTCGCCGCGCTGGGCGAGTTCGAGCAGGCGCAGCACCGTCTCCTGCGCCTCCAGCCGCTCGAACAGCGCCTGGATCTCCTGCACGCGGGCGAGCTGGTCCAGGTTCTCCAGCAGCCGGGCCTGGCCGCGGACGATCAGGCTGCCGGCGCCGCCGCCGGCCCAGGTGGCGATACCCGCCTCCACCACCTGGTTGGTCAGGGCGTCGAGGGCGGTGCGGTTGGCGGTGATCTCGTCGCTGACCTTGGCGCGCGCGTCTTCCAGGCTGCGGCCGGCAAGGCGGGCATTCAGGTAGTTGCTGGCCTGGACGAGGGCCGAGGGCGGCAGGCCGGCCGGCACCTCGATCACGCGGTTCTCCACCTGGCCGTCATCGGTCACCAGCACCACCAGGGCGCGACCGGGGCCGAGGGCCACGAATTCCATGTGGCGGATGCGCCCCTCGCTTTTCGGTGCAACGACCAAGCCGGCGGCGCCGGCGAGGCCGGAGAGCATCTGCCCGGCCTCCGCCAGTGTCTCCTGCAAGGAGCGGCCGGAGGCGGCGCAGCGGGCGGCGATCGCCTCGCGCTCCTTCTCGCCGAGGTCGCCGAATTCCAGCAGCCCATCGACGAAGAGGCGGAGGCCGCGGTCGGTCGGCAGGCGGCCGGCGGAGGTATGCGGGGCGTAGAGGAAACCGGCTTCCTCCAGATCCGCCATCACATTGCGGATGGAGGCGGGGGAGAGGCCCAGGGGAAGGCGGCGCGAGAGGGTGCGGGAGCCCACCGGCTCCCCGGTCAGGACGTAGAGTTCGACCAATTCGCGGAGGATGGTCGAACTCCGGCTGTCGAGGCCGGCGAAGGAGGCCCCGGCAGCGCCGGCAAGCGCTTTCGGCGAGGTCATCATCGGGCGGCTCGGGTCAAAAAGTGACACAAGGGAAGGCTAGGGAGGGGGGGCGCGAGCGTCAACCACCACCTTGCCGGGAGGGGGCGGGAGCGCCTATAAGCAGGTCACGGCTGCGGGCGTAGTTCAGAGGTAGAACGTCAGCTTCCCAAGCTGAATGTCGTGGGTTCGATTCCCATCGCCCGCTCCATCCTTCCGATTCGTGTGGCCCATGGCCAGGGGAGCGTTCCAAGAGCGCGCGCCTGTCAGGCGCGGTTCGTGCTCCGAGCCCGGTATCGTCGGCGGCGCCTCGCCGGGCACACCGGAAAATGGGCCAGCCGTTCCTGTACCCCTGAAGCCCCGGTCGGGGCGGGCAATCCTCGTCGGCCGCACCTCCTGCCCCGGCACCACGAGGGCGTTGACCGGACCTGCCACCCGCTGTTTTGCGGCGGCTGGGGTTTCCGATCGCCCCCCTGCCAGCGCCCACGGCACCCGGCGGCTGGCCATTGGGGGCTCGGTGCGACCCGATCAGCGCAAGAGCGGGCCGGAATGGCCTGGAACTACAAAGGTTCCGGCGCAGCGCAACCCCTCAGGGGCTCCATAGGTTCTGCTGGTGCAACACATGGATCGGGAGGGGTCATGCCTGCCGGAAACCTGCTGTATTGGGCTCTCATTGCCCTGGTCGTGGCCGTCATCGCCGGTGTCCTCGGGTTCGGCGGCGTGGCGGGCACGGCTGCGGGCATCGCCAAGATCCTCTTCTGGATTTTCCTGGTGGTGTTCCTGGTCGTGCTGGTGATGAACTTCCTCGGCAGGAGCCGGGGGCCGACGGTTTGACACGACGCTCGATGGTCAACACACCCTGACCGGGGCGGCCAGGCAGGCGCGAGGCCGAGAGGCCATCGTGACGAGGATGCCGGTACCGATCCGGCTCGGGCGCGCCCCAGCCGGGATGCGACATGGATGATGCCGTGGCCGCCCAGCCTCTCGAAGGAGGTGAGCGGCACGGTGTCCTGCCGGGTTGCCGCGCACCCATCATTGTCCTGACGCCGGCGGTGTGGAAGGTGTGGCCGCCGGGGCTGCACAGCGCAGCCCTTCCCCGGTCGAGACGGACATCCCGGTCCGGCCGGATGGTGGCCAGGTCCGGTGGATGCTGCCGCCTGGTGTGCCGGCCTGCTGCAAGCCGGGTGGGCCGGGCGCCCCCACCCCGGACCTCGCGCATCGGCGCATGTCCGGCCGCTCGACCCTGGGCTGTTCCGGGGCACCGCTGAAGCAGAATGAACGCCGTCGCCGCGGGAAATTCCTGCGCCGGGGGTGGCCAGGCATGGAGGCGGCCTGCATCATGGCACACCAAGAATCGAACCTGCCCGGGAGAGAACGGTCCACCCATGCTACGTCGTCACGCGCTTACGCTCGGTGCCGCAATCGCGGCCGTTCCCTTCGCCGCGCGAGCGCAGAACCAGGCTGGGACCGGAACCTGGCCAGGCCGCCCTATCACCATCCTCGTGCCTTTCGTGGCGGGTGGCCCCTCGGACACCGTGGCCCGGGTGATGGCCCAGTATGCCGGCCCGTCGCTCAGCCAGCCCGTGGTCGTCGAGAACCGCGCCGGTGCCAATGGCGAGGTGGCGGGCCGACTGCTGGCCCGCGCCCAGCCGGACGGGCACACGTTGCTGGTCGGCTCCATCGGCGTCTTCGCCATCAACGCCGCGCTGCGCTCGAATCTCGGCTATGATCCGCTGGCCTTCACGCCCATCACCCTGGCGGTCACCACGCCCAATGTGCTGGTGGTGAACCCGGACAGGGTGCCCGCGACCGACCTGCAGAGCCTGATCGCCTGGCTGAAGCAGAACCGGGGCCGCACCAGCTACTCGACCAGCGGCGTCGGCTCCTCCGACCAGATGACGATGGAACTGTTCAAGCAGCTCACCGGCACCGACCCGACGCATGTGCCCTATGCCGGCGGCGCTGCCGCGGCCACGGACCTGATCGCCGGCAATGTGCAGCTGAGCTTCCAGAATCTCGGGACGGTGGCGGGCCACATCCAGGGCGGGCGGCTGCGCCCGATCGTGGTCACCAGCCAGGAACGCCACCCGGTCCTGCCGAACGTGCCGACCGCCGTCGAGGCGGGGCTGAAGGATTTCGTGGTCACCTCCTGGCAGGCGCTGATGGCGCCCCCGGGGATGCCGGCCCCGCTGGTCCGGCGCGTGCACGCGGTGACCGCCGAGGCGGTGCGGCACCCGGAGGCGCGGCAGCGGCTGGAGCAGATCGGCTTCACCGTGGTGGCGAACACGCCGGAGGAATACGCCGCCTTCCAGCGCGCGGAAGTGGAACGCTGGCGCGGCGTGATCCGGACCGCCGGCATAACGCCCGACTGATCCTTCCGCCGGACCTCGCCACGCGGCGCCTGAGGGCTGCAGCCTGCTCCGCGGCCTCGCCGGCCGGTCCGACGCGCCAGGCAAGCCGTCGCGTCCCGGGCGTCCGCCGCCTCGGGCCAACCGGTGACGTCCTGCCATGCGCCGGCACGCCGCGGCATCGCACCCCATCCAAGACACCGAGACCCGCATGATCGACCTGTCCGCCAAGCGCCTGAACGGGCCCGTCATCCGACTGCATCCTGCCGACAACGTCGTGGTCGCGCGCCTCGACATGGCGCCGGGTACGCCCGTGCCGGGGGAGAACATCATCGCCCGCGACCAGGTGCCGGCGGGCTACAAGATCGCCACGGCACATCTGCGCCGCGGCGACCCGATCCTGAAATACCAGGTGGTGATCGGCTTCGCGGCCGATGACATTCCGGCCGGCACCATGCTGCACAACCACAATATCGAGTTCCGGGAGTTCGACCGGGACTATGCGATCGGCCGGGACTACCGGCCGGTGGAGCCGGTGCCGGAGGCCGCGCGCAAGACCTTCCAGGGCATCCTCCGCGCCGATGGGCGCGTCGGCACGCGCAATTTCATCGCCATCGTCTCCACGGTGAACTGCTCCGCCACCGTGGCACATACCGTGGCCGACTGGTTCACGCAGAAACGCCTGGCGGCCTTCCCCAATGTCGACGGTGTCGCCGCCTTCACCCACAGCACGGGCTGCGGCATGGAGTTCTCGGGCGAGCCGATGCAACTGCTGCGGCGGACGCTCGGCGGCTATATGCGCCATGCCAATGTGGCCGGCGTGCTGGTCATCGGCCTCGGCTGCGAGCGCAACCAGATCGCCGGGCTACTGGCGGAGCAGGGGCTGTCGCCCGGCCCGCTGCTGCGCAGCATGGTGATGCAGGAGGTCGGCGGCACGCGGAAGAGCATCGAGGCCGGCATCGCCGCGGTGCAGGAGATGCTGCCCGAGGCGAACCGCGCCACCCGCAGCACCGTGCCGGCGAGCCACCTGATGGTCGGCCTGCAATGCGGCGGCTCGGACGGTTTCTCCTCCATCACCGCGAATCCGGCGCTCGGCGCGGTGGTGGACCTGCTGGCCCGCCATGGCGGCACCGCCATCCTGTCGGAGACGCCGGAGATCTACGGTGTCGAGCACACGCTGACGCGCCGCGCCGCCAGCCGGGAGGTGGGCGAGAAGCTGATCGAGCGCATCCGCTGGTGGAAGGACGAATACGCTGCCGGGCGCGACACCCAGATCAACGGCACGGTCAGCCCGGGCAATCAGAACGGGGGCCTCGCCAATATCTTCGAGAAGTCGCTCGGTTCCTCGATGAAGGGCGGCACCGGCCCGCTGATGGCGGTGTACCGCTATGCCGAGCCGGTGACGGAGCGCGGCCTGGTTTTCATGGACACACCGGGTTTCGATCCGGTGGCGGCCACCGGGCAGGTGGCGGGCGGGGCCAACCTGATCGCCTTCACCACCGGCCGCGGCTCCATGTACGGCGCCAAGCCGGTGCCTTCGGTGAAACTCGCCACCAACACGCCGATGTACCGCCGGCTCGAGGAGGACATGGACATCAATTGCGGCGAGATCCTCGATGGCGCCGCGGCCATGCAGGAGATGGGCGAGCGCATCCTGGACCACATGCTGCGCATCGCCTCCGGCGAGCCGACCAAGAGCGAGGCGCTGGGCCTGGGCAAGCACGAATTCGCGCCCTGGCAGATCGGCATCACCGGCTGATACCGGGCGGCAGGCCTCCCGGCATCGGCTGCCCGGCATCCGCGCTCAGGGTTGGCGCACGGCTGCGGGCCAGGCCACAGGGGCGTGCCGATCCGTCTTCATGCGGGCGGGCGGCGGCGATCTCCAGGGGTGGGGGCGTGGAGCGGCCCGGGATCATGCCCGGATCCGGCACCGGATCGCCGCGGGCGTCTCCGGCCGGTACCGCCCGCCGGAATGGCGGCGGCCGTGCCCCCCGCGGTTCAGGCAGGTCCGCCGGTGAGGCCCCGCGGTCCGGTGCTACCCGCCGGGACGCGGCGTGCCGCGCCTGAGGAACGCCACCTTCGGCTGAGCGCATGCCATCATTCCAGGCCCTGAACCGGCTGCTTCGGCCGCATGGTCCTTCCGCGAGACCTTCGGTTCCGGCACGTTATCCTTCGAACCTAGTCGTCCCGCTGGCGTTTGAAGCACTGATCGGCTCCCGATCATGCGGGCTGTTCGGGTAACGTTTTGTCATTGCCTCCTATTATTTTCTTTCCCGAGCGCCAATCAGGCACGACGTGACTGGGGCCAGGATATCAGCGCAAACGGAAACGCATGTCCGACGCAGAGAACGTCTTTCCGGGCCATGACGAGGGCCGGGCACGATCGCAGGCAGCCGAAAAACGATTCATCGTCGCCCCGCAGCGGCGAGGCGGCTTTGGCAGGAACCGCGTCGTCGAGGTGGTGCATGTCCGACGGGACGGACCATCGCCGCGGCAGGAACCATCGCGCCCCGCCGCCTGGAGCGTGCGGGCCGAAACCTGGCCGGAGGGTTTCGCCGCGAAATCCGCCCCGGCCTTTCCGCCGCAGCCTCTTCCATCCGCCGCGCCGGAACCGGCGGAGCCGGTGGCCCATATCGTCCCGATGTGGGCACCGGCCCGGCCTCAGCCCGCCACGGCAGTCCGGCCCTCCGACGACCTGCCTGTTGCGCCCGAGGCCAAGGCGCCGCGACGCCGGAGCGCTCCGAAACCGGGAGGGGAGGTGGAGCGCGGTTTCGCCGATCCCTTCGCGGAGGATGACAGCGGGGCCAACTGCCTCAGATGCGGTTATCTCGTCGAGCCGGCCCGCGAGAAACGCGGTCTGATGACTTGCTCGGCTTGCGGCTGACCACCCTGCCGGACCGGCTTCGCTTCGCCTCGGCAGGTTTGGCCCGAAGCCCGGCACAGGCCGCCATCGCTGCCGCAAGAGGACGGAGGAGGGCAGGGCTATCGCATATGGAATTTCCGGGTCCTCAACCGCGGTCGAAGGCTCGGTTTTCGGCCCTTGTGGTCGAGTTTGGGCCGCCGAGACGGCTTCGTTCGACGCAAACTCGGCCTTAGAGGATCAAATGCGATAGCCCTGCGGAGGAGGGCAGGGCACCTTGCGCCCGAAGGGGCTGGCACCTCCAGGCCCGGCGGGCATGGGCTTTCCCGGTGGAGGCGCAACCGCCTGGCAGGAAACAGAGAAAGGGGAGGCGCAACCGCACCTCCCCCCCGACGTTGACAGGCGGCGTCCAGTTGGTTTGTATTGCAGTGCAGCAAGTGGTTTTCCCGCGAGCTGCCTTTCTTGGACGTTTCCTCTCTAAACTCGGCGGCGCCATTCGGCGCCGCTCTTTTTTGCGCAGACAAGGTTTCATGGCCTTGCCTTTCCTGCAATCCTTATGTCCGAGAAGGCGGCGGGCCTTACCCGCCCTGCGCCGGGAAAGGCGAGCGGTCGCCCGCCTGTCCGTGTCGGTTCAGGCCTTGCCGCCCTCTCCTGGCATGAACTCCACCACGAGCTGCACGCGTGGGCGTTGGAAGCCCGGCACCATGCCGCTCACGCGCGCCATGGCCGATGTGCCCGTGCCGAGCAGATCGGCGACGAATTCGGCATCGCCTGAAGGGAGATAGCCGAGCGCGCGGCCATCCTCAGCGCGCACTTCGACGACGCTCCGGCCACCCTGGCCGAGCCGCGGCCGCCGCCCGACCCGGAGGGACAGCCGGGCGCCAACCTGCAGGGAAGTCAGCGCCCCCGGATCGGCCAATTCGCCCGTGCCGGCGAGGAAGGTGCCGATCACTGCCGCGGCTTCGCGCCGGGTTTTGCCACGGCCGGTGCAGCGGCCGGCGTCCCGAGCGCCGCGGCGCCGAGGGCCTGCGCCGTGCCGAGAGCCTCGCCGCAAAGGGCCAGGGCGCGCCGCGGGGCGGCCCATGCGGTGGCACCATCGAGGGCGGAGAGCGTGGCCCGGGCGGTGGCATACGCCAGATCCTGCTGGCGCAGCGCGGCGCTGCGGATGGCCTCCTGCTGCCGCAGCCCCGCCGCATGGAGCGCGGCGGCTGCCGCCTGATGGGCTTCGAGCATGGCACAGTGGATCAGCAGCAGGCCTTCCGCCGCGTCCCGGGCGGCCCCAGGCAGCGTCCCCGCCCGGTCGGCCCATCGACCGGACCAGAGTTCGAGCGGGCGGGGCCAGGCAGCCGCGAGCCCGGCCAGCGGAGACCATGGGGATGTGTCTGCCGTCGGCAGGCCGGGCTCGATCGCGGCGGACATTTCGGAAAGGGCGGTCATGATCTGCTCTCGTCGGTATGCGGTCTTGCGGCCTGGCGGGCGAGGCGGGCTCGCTCCGCGGGAGCGCAATAGCCGGTGTCTTTCAAAATGAAGCATCACGAATTTGCGATCAACGGAAACCATGATGAGTGCATAATGGCATGCCGACGCTGCAGGCCCGGTTGCATTCTCTCCCAACAACCGGGATCCGCCCTCATGACCGAGACCACCCCGCGCCCCCCGCCTACAGGCGGCGAGCCGCCGGACCGCATCCTTGCCGAGGCCGTGGCCGCCCTGCACCTGGTCGCGCTGCGGCGGCAGTTCGATGCCATCCGGCAGGTCTATGGCGCGGATCCGCCGCACCGCGCCCGCGAGGCGCTCTGGGTCGCGCTCGAGGTGGTTCTCGCCCGCCACCGGGGAGAGCGCATTGCCCTGCGGGACCTGGTGGCGCGTGCCGAGGGGCTGGTCAGCGGACCGACCCTCTCGCGGGTGGTGGCCGAAATGGAGCGGGACGGGCTACTGGTGTCCGAGCCGGTGCAAGGCGAGGGCCGCTTGAGGCTGCTGCATCCGACGGAGCGCACCCGGCGCATCCTGGCTGGCCGCGCCGAGGCTGGCTTCGCCGAGTTCGCCGGCATCCTGCATGAGGCCGAGCAGCGACTGGCCACCGCCCGCCCGACGGACGCTGAGTGCTGAGCCTGGGAAGTTGTAAACGCCCGACGTCCTGAATCTGCACCAATCAAGGCCCTGCAGCGGATTGGTATTGGGGTATGGATGCAATTCGTTGTTGCCGGTCCAGCAAGACTAGGCCTTGCCGCAGCGTCGGGCGCCGCTGGTGCTTCCGGCCCCGGTTCGGAGGGGGCAACCTCGTCTCACCTCGGCAGCCCATGCCGCTGGCAGTGCGCTGCTGACGATCAGCCCATGGGCGGTCCCGCCGATCCATGTTTGCGTCGGGAACCGGGCCCTGCGCCGTTTCGCGCTGTCGCGAAGATTTCGCGAAGATCCTGGCATGGCTTCATTGCAACGACCACCCTGCAGCGGGACGGCCGATGTGGCGTTGTGCCCGTCAGTTTGGATGGGGGATGACGCTTTCGGCTGATGCGCGGTCGCGGCGCGCCGGCTGCTGGATCGCCAACAGGCCATACCCTGAGCGGGATTTCTCATTGCAGCCGCCAGATCGCTCGCGTTAGCGTCGCAGTCGCGCCGATGCCGGGAATACCCGCCGCATGAGCAAGCACGTCGTCGCTACCGTCGCTGACCTGCCGCCAGGAAGCCGCAAGCTGGTGACCGTGAAGGGCCGGCCCATCGCGGTCTTCAACCTTGGTGGTGAATACTTCGCCCTCATCAACCGCTGCCCGCACCAGGGCGCCGGCCTGTGCGAAGGCGAGGTCACCGGCCTCGTGACCGCCGACGGGCCCGGTACCTACCGCCTCAGCCGGCCCGGCGAGATCGTGCGCTGCCCCTGGCATGGCTGGGAATTCGACATCCGCACCGGCCAGTCCTGGTGCGATCCATCGCGCATCAAGGCGAAGCAGTATCCGGTCGAGGTCGCGCCCGGCACCGCGCTGGTGAAGGGTCCCTATGTTGCGGAGACGGTCGGGGTGACCGTCGAGCAGGACTACGTCGTGGTCGAGGTCTGAGCCACCGGCCAGGCATGGGAGGAGACGCCCCGGCACGCATCGGGGCGCGCCGAGGGAGGATGCATGAGCGACGGCACGAGGCTCGCTCGCCGACCATTCGCCTTCGCGCCGAGCCCGGCGGAACGCGGCGAGGCGATGCGCAGGCGGGGCCTGTCCCTGGATCGCTGGTTCACGCCGCTCGCCGTGCTGCCGACCTTTGTCGTAATGATCGGCATCTTCGGCCTGCCGCTGCTCTTCTCGCTCTATCTCAGCTTCACCGGCTGGGCGCCGGGGCGGGAGCTGCTGAGTGGCGAGTTCGTGGGCCTCGCGAATTACGAGGACCTGCTGGCCGATCCGGTCTTCCTCGGCAGCCTCGGCATCACCTTCGGCTATACCGCCGCCGCCGTCGCTGCCCAGCTTGCGCTTGGCCTCGCCATCGCGCTGCTGCTGAATGTGGACCTGCCGCATATGCGGGCCTTCCGCACCGCGCTGGTCCTGCCGATGATGGTCACGCCGATCGTCGGCGCGCTCTGCTGGAAGCTGCTCCTCGATCCCAGCCACGGGGTGATCAACCACTGGATCGGGGAGCGCATCGTCTGGCTGGGCCAGCCGGGGACCGCGCTGGCCGCGGTCTGGCTGGTGAATGTCTGGCACAGCACGCCCTATGTCGCGCTGATCCTGCTGGCCGGGCTGCGCTCCCTGCCCAGCGAGCCGGGCGAGGCCGCGGCGATCGACGGCGCGAGCCGCTGGCAGATGTTCCGGCACGTCACGCTGCCGCTGCTGCGGCCCTATCTGCTGGTGGCGCTGCTGCTGCGGACCATCTTCGAATTCCGCGCCTTCGACAACATCTACGCCATGACGGGCGGCGGGCCGGCGAATTCGACCATGGTCCTGTCCATGTTCACCTACCTGACCACCTTCGTGCGCTTCGACTTCAGCCTCGGCGCGGCGGCTTCCTGGCTGATGCTGCTGATGGCGATGCTGATCTGCCTGTTCTTCATCGCCGTCATCCGCCGCAGGGACGTGCACTGATGGCCATCGTCACCGGATCCCGCCGCATGCGGCGCGTCGAGGCCGCGCTGGTCTATCTGGCGCTGGCCGCGCTCACCGCCGCCTTCCTCTTCCCGCTCCTCTGGATCCTCGGGCTGTCGCTCAAGTCGCGGCCGCAGATCTTCGCCAGCCCGCCGCTCTATCTGTGGTGGCCGACGCTCGAGCACTATCTGGACGTGCTGGGGCGATCCGACTTCCTGAAGGCTTTCCTCAACACGCTGATCGTTTCGACCAGCGCCGTGCTGCTCTCGCTCGCGGTTGGCCTGCCGGCGGCCTATGTCTTCGCCCGCTTTCCCTTCCGCGGCCGGTCCTTCCTGTTCTTCTCGCTGCTGGTGATGCGCATGCTGCCGCCCATCGCCGTGCTGGTGCCGATGTACGTTCTGCTGAACCAGGTCGGGCTGACCACCACGCATCTGAGCGTCGTGCTGGCCTACACCACCTTCAGCCTGCCGCTGGTGGTCTGGATCATGCGCGGCTTCTTCGAGGACCTGCCGCGGGAGCTGGAGGAATGCGCCTGGATCGATGGCGCCACCCGGCTGGTCACCTTCTGGCGCGTGGTGCTGCCGCTGGCGCGGCCGGGCATGGTGGCGGCCGGCATCCTGTGCCTCCAGCTTGCCTGGAACGATTTCCTCTTCGCCGCGGTGCTGACGAACAACGCGACGCAGACCCTGCCGGTGCTGATGGCAGGGTTCTCCGGCGGGGATTCCGGCGTGGACTGGGGGGCGATGACCGCCTCCGGCATGCTGGTGATCTTGCCGGTCATCCTCTTCTCCTTCGCGGCGCAGAAGCATCTCGTTGCCGGGCTCTCCTCCGGCGCGGTCAAGGGATGACGGGCCACGGGGAAGGCAACAACTGGGAGGGATGGCCATGATCGGACTGAACCGGCGCCAGGCACTGCAGGCCACGGTGGCAGCAGGGGGCCTGCTGGCGGCGCCCCGCATCGGCCTGCGCGCGCAGGGCAAGCCCGACAAGCTGGTCTATATCGGCGAGAACCAGGGCGGCTGGAAGCGCGTCCTGATGGAGGAGGTGGCGCCGGCCTTCGAGAAGGAGACCGGCATCCGGGTGGAGTTCACCATGCTGCCGGTGGATGCCTGGCGCGCCCGGCTGAAGACCGAGCTCGGCGCGCGGTCGAGCGGCATCGACATAGCCCAGTGGTCGGTCGGCATGGCGGGCTATATGTCGCCGCACCTGCTGGACCATGAGGAGGTGGTGGCGAAGATCGGCGCCCGCGACCCGGATTTCGACTGGGGAGACTTCCTCGGTGGCGCCAAGCGGGCGGCCACCTATGACGGCAAGCTTTCCGGCATTCCCTACCGCATCACCACAGGCATCCTGCACTACCAGAAGCCCTTGGTGGAGCGCGCCGGATTCAGGGGCGCGCTAGGCACCTTCGAGGAATTCCTCAAGGTTGCGCAGGCCGTGAACAGCCCGCCGGACCGCTACGCCGTCGGCATCATGGGCAAGCAGGGTTCCGGCAGCTACACCAGCTTCGCCTCCTGGCTCTTCTCCGCCGGCGGGCAGCTGGTGGACTTCAGGACCGGCGAGATCCTCATCAACCAGCCCAAGGCGGTCGAGGCACTGCAATTCTACGGCGACCTGATGGCGAAGCACAAGCTCGTGCCGCCGGAGGCGACGACCTGGGAGTTCGACGAGATCATCGCCGGCGGCCAGCGCGACCGCTACGTCATGGCGCAGACCTTCGCCCCTTATGGCACGCTGATCAACGACCCCGCCAATTCCAGGACGGCAGGCAATTGGGCCTGGGACGTCGTGCCGGGCCATACCGACAAGGAGCAGAGCCGCACCTGGATCGACGGCCACTTCATGGCCGTGCCGCGCTATACCCGCAATGCGGACTGGTCCATGGAGTTCATCCGCATGGCCTGCAGCAAGGCCTGGATGCGCCGCTCCATGGAGCGCGGCAATGCCCCGCCACGCGGCTCCGTGCTGCGCGATCCCGACCTGGTGGCGAAGCTGGGCTGGCCGCCCGTCGCGGCCTCGGCGATCGAGACCGGCATCCCGACCCCGGCGCATCCGGCCTGGGACACGCTGGAACATGCGCTGCGCACCGGCGTCTCCGCCACGCTGCTGGGGCAGAAGAGCGCGAAGGAGGCGCTGGACGAGGTGGCCGCCGACTGGCGCCGCAGCCTGCGCCGGGCAGGAGTCGGCCGATGAATGCCTTCACGCGCGGCGCCATCGACTGTGACATCCATCCGGGCGTGCCGGGCATCCGCACCCTGCTGCCCTATATGGACGACTACTGGAAGGACGCCTTCATCCGCCGCGGCGCCGATGATTTCGACCTGGCGAGCTATCCACCCGGCGCGCCCATCGCCTGCCGGGCCGACTGGCGGCCGGAAAAGGGCAAGCCCGGCACGGACATGGCGCTGCTCTGCGCCCAGGCGCTGGATGCCTTCGGCACGCGCCATGCCATCTGCAACACGCTCTATGGCGGGCAGGTGGCGGTCAGCGAGACCATGGGGGCGGCGATCTGCTCCGCCATCAACGACTGGATCGCGGCGGAATGGCTCTCGCGCGATGCGCGGCTGCGCGCCTCCATCGTGGTGCCGGCCCAGGCGCCGCATCTGGCGGTGGAGGAGATCGAGCGGCTGGCCGGCGACCGGCGCTTCGTGCAGATCCTGCTGCCGGCAGCCGCCGAGTTGCTCTATGGCAAGAGCTATTACTGGCCGATCTGGGCAGTGGCGGAGAAGCACGGGTTGCCGGTCGGCATCCATGCCGGCTCCATGTTCCGCTACGCCCCGACCTCGAATGGCTGGCCCTCCCACTACCTGCACGATTATGTCAGCCAGTCGCAGGTCTTCGAGGACCAGCTCCTCAGCCTGGTCTCGGAGGGCGTCTTCGCCCGCTTTCCCAACCTGCGCGTCGTGCTGCTGGAATCGGGCGTGAGCTGGCTGCCCGGTTTCCTCTGGCGCAGCGTCAAGACCTGGCGCGGCGTGCGCTCCGAGGTGCCCTGGGTCACCCGGCCACCGGCGGAGATCATCCGCGACCATGTGCGCCTGACCATGCAGCCCTTCGACACCCCGCCCGATCCCGCGATCGTCGGGCAGGTCCTCGATCAGCTCGGCTCGGAGGAACTACTGCTCTTCGCCACCGATTACCCGCACTGGCAGTTCGAGGCGGAGGAGGGCGCGGTGCCGCCCGGCTTCCCCCCGGCGCTGCTGCGCAAGGTGATGGTGGAGAACCCGCTGGCCACCTACCCACGCCTGCAGGAGAGCCTTCCATGAGCGAGATCCTCGAGCGGCCGCCATCCGCCGAACAGGCGACCAAGCTCCGCATCATCGACAGCGACATCCACCCGACGCTGCGCCTGGACTCCGACCTCGACCCCTTCCTCCCGGCGCGCTGGCGGCAGCACATCGCGGAATACGGTAAGCTCGGCCACGGGCCCTATGCGAAGCGCAACACCTATCCGCGCTTCCAGCCCGCCCTGTCGCGGCGCGATGCCTGGCCGCCCAATGGTGGCCCGCCGGGCTCCGACCTCGACTTCATGCGCGCCCAGCTGCTCGATCTCTACGACATCGAATACGGGATCCTCGAGCCGCTGATGCCGAGCAACCTGGTACGCAACCTGGAGCTGGCGGCGGCGCTGTGCAGCGCCATCAACGATTGGCAGGTGGCCACCTTCACCTCGCGGGAGAAGCGCCTGCGCGCCTCCATCCTCATCCCCTTCGAGGACCCCAAGGCCGCCGTGGCCGAGATCGAGAAGCGGGCCGGGGACCGCAATTTTGCGCAGATCCAGCTCACCTCCCGCAGCACGGAGCCGCTGGGCCGCCCGCGCTACTGGCCAATCTTCGAGGCGGCGGCGCACTACAACCTGCCGATTGGCATGCATATCGGCGGCGAGGCCGGGCATGCGCCCACCGCCTCCGGCTGGCCCTCCTTCTACATCGAGGACCATCACGGGCTGATCCATTCCATGCAGTGCCAAGCCACGAGCATGGTGCTGGAGGGCGTCTTCGAGCGTTTCCCGACGCTCAGGATTATCATGATCGAGGGCGGCCTCGCCTGGATCCCGAGCCTCGGCTGGCGGCTCGACCGCAACTGGCGGAAGATGCGGAGCGAGGTGCCGCATCTGAAGCGCCCGCCCTCGGACTACATGCGCCAGAATTTCTGGGTTTCCACCCAGCCGATGGAGGAGCCCGAGAACCCCGAGGATCTGCGCCGCATCCTCTCCTGGATCGGCTGGGATCGCGTGCTCTTCGCCACGGACTATCCGCACTGGGATTTCGACGACCCGCGCTATGCCTTCCCCTGCCAACTGACGGAGGCGGAGCGGCGCGCAGTCTTCCGTGGCAATGCGGAGAAGGTGTACCGGCTGGACTGACCGCGGCGCCGCATCGGGTGCCCTGGCCGTGCCATGTGTGAGCTCGCCCGGCCGGAGCCCCGGACCTCCCGTAGGGGACAGCGAGTCCCCGGTTTTCAGGCCGCCCGAAGTCATGTCACCCTGGCAGCGATGACCGGCGGCACGCCGGCACCGACAGGGAGGACAGGCATGGCCGGACAGCTTCACCTCACGCGCCGGGTGGCGCTCGCCGCCGGCATCACGGTGTTGGCGGCACCCGCCATCGCGCAGGTCCAGTGGCCCGCGGGCCCCATCCGCTTCATCGGCATCTTCCCGCCGGGCGGCGGCACCGACATCCTTTCGCGCATCTGGTGCCAGCGGATGTCGGAGATCACCGGCGAGCAATTCGTCGTCGAGAACCGCAGCGGCTCGGCCGGCAATATCGGGACGGAGGCGATCGCGCGCGCGACGCCCGATGGCCGCACCATCGGCCTCGCCTCGGTCGCGCCGCTGGCCATCGGGCCGACCCTCTACCGCCGGCTGCCCTTCGACGTGAACAAGGACTTCACCTATATCGGCGGGCTCTGGCAGTTGCCGAACCTGCTGGTCGTGAACAACGACGTGCCGGCCAGGACGGTGCCGGAGCTGATCGCGCTGGTGAAGGCCAATCCCGGCAGGTTCAGCTACGCCTCCTCCGGCTCCGGCACCACCGTGCATCTCTCGGGCGCGATGTTCGCAACCATGGCGGGGCTCGACATGGTGCATGTGCCCTATCGCGGTGGCGCGCCGGCGCATATCGACCTGCTGGGCGGCCGCGTGCACATGATCTTCGACAACATCCCGCAGGGGCTGCAATCGGCGCGGGAGGGCAAGGTGCGCGCCCTCGCCGTCACCAGCACGGAGCGCAGCCCGCAGGCGCCGGAGATCCCGACCATGGCGGAGTTCCTGCCGGGCTTCGAGATCAACTCCTGGGGCGGCGTCATGGGGCCGGCCGGCTTGCCGCCGCCGATGGTGCAGCGCATCGCCGCGCTGACCCGCCAGGCGCTGGAGAGCCCCGAGGTGGTCGCCAGGTTCCGCGACAATGGCGCCACCATCTGGCCGGCCTCGCCGGAGGAACTGGCCAGCTTCCGCGCGGCGAATGAGCGGGCCTTCGCGCCGATCATCCGCGCTTCCGGCGCGCAGGTGGAATAGCGCAGATCGCGGAAGGTCGTGAACGACCGGAGCGTGGGTCTGCTCGGAGAACGAAGAGCTACAGCGTGCGGCGGCAGGCCTGCGGCGCGGCCGGGCTTCTTCGGCCGCGGCCGCCTTGAGGTCCGGGCCGGCCCGGATGGGGCGGGTAGCACCGCGGCCGGGTTGCGCGCTGCGCCGGTATGGCCTTGCCATGGGCGAAATGGCAGGCTGCGATCGCCGTCCGGGGACATGGACGGTCGGGAGGACAACACATGACCGAGACAGCCCGGACCGGCAAGCCCGGGTGCCTGCCGCGCCGCGCCCTGATTGCCGCGGTACTGGCGACGCCTGCCCTCGCCCGCGCGCAATCCGGCCCCGGCGACGACTGGCCAAAGGAGACCATCCGCTACATCAACGGCTTCCCGCCCGGCGGCTCGACCGACATCCTGTCGCGCATCTTCTGCGCCAAGATGACCGAGGTCACCGGCCAGCAATTCGTGGTCGAGAACCGCAGCGGCGCAGGCGGCGATGTGGGCGCGGATGCCATCGCCAAGTCGCGTCCGGACGGCAGCACAATCGGCCTGGGCGGCATCGCCTCGCACGCCATCTCGCCGACCCTAAAAACTGGCTTGCCCTTCGACCCAGCGAAGGACTTCACCTTCGTCTCCGGCCTCTGGCAGCTGCCCAACCTGCTGATCGTGAACAACGACCTGCCGGCGCGGACGGTGCCGGAGCTGATCGCGCTGCTGAAAGCGAACCCCGGCAAATACTCCTACGGCTCGGCCGGGCCCGGGACGACCCTGCATCTTTCGGGCGCAATGCTCGCACAGCTCGCCGGGCTCGACATCCAGCATGTCCCCTATCGCGGCGCCGCGCCGGCCATGGTGGACCTGATCGCCGGGCGGGTGCAGTTCATGCTGGACAACATCCCGGGCGCCATCGCCCAGGCGCGCGAGGGCAAGGTCCGCGCGCTTGCCGTCACCAGCGCGAAGCGCAGCCCGGTGGCACCGGACCTGCCGAGCCTCTCGGAATTCCTGCCGGGCTTCGACATCGTCTCCTGGACCTGTCTGATCGGCCCGGCAGGACTGCCGCCCGCCATGATCGCCCGGATGAATGCCCTGACGAAGCGCGCGCTGGAGAGCGAGGACCTGAAGCGCGCCTATTTCGAGCAGGGCGCGCAGGCCTGGTGGACCACGCCGGAGGACATCGCCAGCCACCGTGTGCAGCAATACGAAAAATTGCGGCCGCTGATCCTCGCCTCCGGCGCGCAGCAGGGCTGAAGGGCCAAGGGCGCCGAAGGCCCTCCCCATCGGCGCCGCTTCCTGCGATGCTCCCCGCCGGCACGGAGATGCCGGGAGGGAACGCATGCCAGTCGCAGACCAGGCCGAGAACGGCGTGGACAGCCGCTATGCCTGGATGCGGCTGGCCGCCGCGGTCTCGCTCAGCACGCTCGGCGGGGTCGGGCTCTGGTCCATCGTGGTGGCGCTGCCGGCGGTGCAGGCGGAATTCGGCACGGCGCGGGCCGATGCCGCGCTGCCCTATACCCTGACGACGCTCGGCTTCGCCGCCGGCGGCATCCTGATGGGGAAGCTTGCCGACCGCTTCGGCGTGCTGGCGCCGGTGCTGCTCGGCACGGTCTGCCTGGCGCTCGGTTACATCCTCGCGGCCCAGGCCGGCAGCATGACGCAATTTGCCGTCATCCACGGCGCGCTGATCGGGCTGCTCGGCAGTTGCGCCACCTTCGGGCCAGTGGTGGCGGATACCTCGCTCTGGTTCCGCAGGTGCCGGGGCTTCGCCGTCTCGCTCGCCGCCAGCGGCAATTACTTCGCGGGCGCCTTCTGGCCGCCTTTGGTCCAGGCCGGCATCGCCGAGTATGGCTGGCGCCAGACCCATGTGATAGTCGGCATTGCCTGCCTCGTGCTGATGCTGCCGCTGGCGCTGGTGCTGCGCCGGCCGCCGCCGCGGCAGGACGCGCCCATGGCGGTCGTGGGCGGCGCGCCCTCCAGCCCGCTTGGCCTCGCGCCCAATACGCTGCAGGTCCTGCTGGCCATCGCTGGGGTTGCCTGCTGCATCGCCATGGCCATGCCGCAGGTCCATATCGTCGCCTATTGCGTGGACCTGGGCTACGGGCCGGCGCGCGGGGCGGAGATGCTCTCCGTCATGCTCGCCTTCGGCGTGATCAGCCGGCTGCTCTTCGGTGTCATCCTGGACCGCATCGGCAGCGTGGCGACGCTGCTGCTCTCCTCCAGCCTCCAGGCCGTGGCGCTGGTGCTGTTCCTGCCCTTCGACGGGCTGGTCTCGCTTTATGTGGTCTCGGCGATCTTCGGGCTGTTCCAGGGCGGCATCGTCTCCACCTACGCCGTCATCGTGCGGGAGAACGTGCCGGCGAAGGAGATCGGGGTGCGGGTCGGCATCGCCCTCTCGGCCACGCTGGTGGGCATGGCGATCGGCGGCTGGATGTCGGGCCTCGCCTTTGATCTCACCGGCTCCTACCGGGCGGCGGTGGTGAACGGCATCGCCTGGAACGGGGTGACGATCGCGATCGCCGGCTGGCTGGTGCTGCGGCGGCGGGCGCGGCCGGCCTATGCCTGACCCAGGCCGGGGCGGACGCAGGCCGGAGCAGATCGCGGGAGGCCGTGAACGAGTGGACGCGTGAACCTGCCCGGAAGAACAAAGAGCTGCGGCGGATTGGCGTTCAATGTTGAACGCCAATCCGCTGTGGACCGCCCGCCGCGGAGGCGCGGTCCACCCGCCCCCGGCCATGGGGGTTGCCGTCGCATCGCTCCTGCCAGCCCTGCCACAGGCGCAAATGTAACCGCCGCACGCGGTCCTTGTCCCGCCCATGCCCGCACCGCACAATAAGGCAATGGCCGCCACGCTTCCTGTCGCCCCAGCCTCCGTCCTGGACGCCGACCCCGATCCCAGCTTCGCCGAGCTTCTCGCCGCCCGGCCGCATCTCTCCATGCATGCCCATGACGGCCTGATGGTCGAGGAGGTGCCGCTCGCCCGCATCGCGGCCGTCGTCGGCACGCCCACCTGGGTCTATTCCGCCGGCACCCTCCGCCGCCGTGCCCGCGCCCTCCGATTCGCCCTCGAGGGCGCCGGGCTCCGCGCCTTCGTCCATTACGCGGTCAAGGCCAATACCAGCCTCGCCGTCCTCAAGGTGCTGGCCGATGAGGGGCTGGGTGCCGATGTGGTCTCGGAAGGCGAGCTGCGCGCCGCCCGCGCCGCCGGCATCCCGGGCTCCGGGATCGTCTTCTCCGGCGTCGGCAAGACGGAGCGGGAGCTGCGCCTCGCCATCGCCGAGGACATCGCCCAGATCAACCTGGAGAGCGCCGAGGAGGCGGAGGCGCTCTCGGCGCTGGCCACCTCCCTCGGCCGCACCGCCCGTGTCGCGCTGCGGGTGAACCCGGATGTGGACGCCCGGACCCACGCCAAGATCACCACCGGCCGGTCCGAGAACAAATTCGGCGTGGCGATCGAGGACGCGCCCGAACTCTATGCCCGCCTGGCCGCCCTGCCGGGGCTCGAGCCCGTCGGCGTCGCCACCCATATCGGCAGCCAGATCACCAGCGGCATGGCCGCCTATCGCGCCGCCTATGCCCGGCTCGCCGAGCTGGTCCAGGCGCTGCGGACCGAAGGCCTGCCGGTGCGGCACATCGATTGCGGCGGCGGCCTCGGCATCCCCTACCGGGACGAGCCGGCACCGATGCCCGAAGCCCTGGCCGGCGCCATCAAGGCGACGCTCGGCCCGCTCGGCCTGCCGGTGATGCTGGAGCCGGGCCGCTGGATCGCCGGCCCGCCCGGCCTGCTGCTCGCCTCGGTCGTGCTGCAGAAGCAGGGCACCAACCGCCGCTTCCTGGTGCTGGATACCGCCATGAACGACCTGGTGCGGCCCGCCATGTACGATGCCTGGCACGGCATCTTACCGGTCGGCCCGGTGGATTTCGTGACGCCTGCCTCGCCGGCCGATGTGGTCGGGCCGGTCTGCGAGACCGGCGACACCTTTGCGCGCGGCCGCGCGTTGCCATCTCTGAAGCCCGGGGCGCTGGTCGCCTTCCTCGATGCAGGAGCCTATGGCGCCGTGATGAGCAGCACCTACAACATGCGGCCGCTCGCCGCCGAGGTGATGGTGGACGGCACCCGCTTCGCCGTGGTGCGCGACCGGCAGACCTATGACGAGTTGCTCGGCGGCAACCGCCTGCCGGCCTGGCTCGGGGGGGCGCCCTGAGCCCCCCCGGGCCGGCCGGCCCGAGGGGCAACACCCCCCAGGGCCTGGCCACGGCGCTCCGGCGCCGGCGCCGCCTCGCGCGGCTCGCCCTGTTCTGGGAAGCTGTCTGGCCCCGCGCCTGGCCGGTCCTCGGCGCCCTCGGCTTGTTCCTGATCCTCGCCCTGCTCGACCTGCCGCAGCGCCTGCCGGGCCTACTGCACATCCTCCTCCTGCTCGCCGCTGCCGGCGGGATCGGCTGGCTCGGCTGGCGGGCCTTCCGCGGCTTCCGCCTGCCGGATGACGGCGCGGCGGAGCGGCGGCTGGAGCATAAATCCGGCCTGCGGCACCGGCCGCTCGCCGCCCTGTCCGACCGGCCGGCGGGCGACGACCCGGCCGCCCTCGCCCTCTGGCAGGTGCACCAGCAGCGCGCCGCGGCGCAGATCCGGCGGCTGCAGGTCGGCACGCCGCGGCCCGGCCTGCCGGCGCGCGACCCGCGGGCGCTGCGCGCCGCGGTGGCGCTCGCCGTCCTCGCCGCCTTCGTGGTGGCGGGTGGCGAGGCGCCGGAGCGGCTGCGCCGGGCCTTCACCCCCGCCTTCGCCGGCCCGGCCCCGGTGCCCGCCCTGAAGCTGGAAGCCTGGGTGACGCCGCCCGCCTATACCGGCGCGGCGCCAATCTTCCTCGATGCCGGCGGCGGTGCCGCCACCGTGCCGGCCGGCAGCAAGCTGCAGGTCTCGGTCTCCGGCGGCCAAGGCGGCGCGCCCGACCTCCTGCTGGATGCCCAGGCGACGCCCTTCCGCGCGCTGGACGGCACCAGCTTTACGGCCGAGGCGATGCTGGAGCAGGGCGGGCGCCTCGCGGTCCGGCGCCAGGGCGCGGACCTCGCGCACTGGGCGCTGACCGTGCAGGCCGACACGCCACCGCGCGTCGCCTTCGCCGAGCCGCCCGGCCGTGCCCCGCGAGGCCTCGGCACCCGCCTGCCCTGGCGGGCGGAGGATGACTGGGGCCTCGCCTCGCTGCGGGCCGAATTACGGCTGAAGGCCCGGCCGGAGGCGCCGCCGCTGGTGGTGGACCTGCCGCTACCCGGCGGCCAGGCGAAGCAGGCGCGCGGCACGGCAACGCCCGACCTCTCGGCGCATCCCTGGGCCGGGCTGGACGTGCAGGCGCGGCTGGTGGCGAAGGACGGGGCGGGGCAGGAGGGCGTCTCCGAGACCGCGAGCCTCGGCCTGCCGGAGCGCAGCTTCAACCACCCCGTGGCGAAGCGGCTGATCGCGGTGCGCAAGGAGCTGTCGATCGAGCCCGGGCGCCGTGCCCCGGCGCGGCGGGAGATCGAGGATATCGCCCGCGCGCCCGAGGCCTTCGAGCACGACGTCACCACCTATCTCGCGCTGCGCGCCGCGCGCTCCCGCCTCATCGTGGACCGGCGGCCGGAGGCGGTGCCGGAGGTACAGGAGATCCTCTGGCAGGTCGCGCTGGCGTTGGAGGAGGGCCGGGACGGTCGGACGCTGCGTGCCCTGCAACAGGCGCGGGAGGCGCTGCGCGAGGCTCTCGAGCAGGCCGAGCAGAACCGGGCACAGGATCCGAACGACCCCGCCACGCAGCAGCAGCGCGCCGAGCTAGAACGTCGCATCCAGGAGCTGCGCGACGCCATCCGCCAGCACCTGGAGGCGCTGGCCGAGAAGCTGCAGCGCGAGAATGCCGAGGCGATCCCCTTCGACCCGCAATCCCGCCTGATGGACCAGCGGGAGATGGAGCGCCGCACCCGCCGGATGGAGGAGGCCGCGCGCGAGGGCCGGATGGAGGATGTGAAGCGCGAGCTGGCCGAGCTGGAGGAGATGCTGAAGGCGCTGGAGGAGGGGCGTGCCCAGCGGGCCGAGAGCCCGGAGCGCCAGCAGCGCCGCGAGCGTGGCCAGCAGCAGATGGGCGTGGTGCAGGACATGGTGAAGCGCCAGTCCGACATGCTGGACCGCAGCCACCAGCGCGCCGAAGGCGAGGAGCGCGACCGCGCCGCGCGCCAGCGCCAGCAGCGCCTGAACCCGCAGGGCTTCCGCTGGCCGCCGGAGCCGCAGCAACCGCCGCCGGGCCAGCAGGCGCAGCCAAGCCCGCAGGAGCAGGCGGAGCGCGACCAGGATGGCCGCCGCCAGCGTGCGCTGCGCCGCGCGCTGGGCGAGTTGATGCAGCAATTCGGCGACCTGACCGGAGAGGTGCCGGAAGGCCTCGGCCGCGCCGACCAGGCAATGCGGGATGCGCAGGAGCAGCTCCGCCAGGGCGGCGATGCGCGGGATGCCCAGCAGCGGGCCTTGCAGGCCTTGCAGGAAGGCGGCCGGCAGATGGCGCAGTCCATGCAGCGCCAGTTCGGCCTGAGCCAGGAGGGCGAGGGGGAGGGCGACCCGCAGGACAGGGCCGGCGAGAACCAGCCGGGCGGGGAGGGCCAGGACCAGGCCCAGGGCCAGGGCGAGGGGCGTGACCCGCTCGGCCGCCGCAGCCGCGATGTGAACGGCAATGCCGATAACGGTGCCGATACCCGGGTGCCGGAGGAAGCGGAGCTGCTGCGCACGCGCCGGCTGCAGGAGGAGTTGCGCCGGCGCGGGGCGGAGCGGGAGCGCCCGGCGGAGGAACTGGACTATATCGGCCGGCTGTTGCGGCGCTTCTGACCGGGCGGCAGCCATCCTCCTCCCGGCGGATGGGCGGTAGCGCCACCAGCGAGGACGGCAGGCCCGGCAATCCGGGATGCGTCCGGCCGGCTTCGGCAGGAGCAGCTTCGATGGCGGCGGGGCGGCCGATATCCGGCGGCGCCACGCCGGAGGACGCGGTGGGGTGGGCCGCATGGCCTGTCTCCCTGGCGGCGGCCTCGCCCCGGCCGGATGCGGCCGGCCCCCGGAGGCTGCCCGTTCGCGCGGCCTCGACGGGCCCTGGCCGGACTTGCCGCGGCGGGCAGACTCTGCGACCCGCCGCCAGGGAGCCGGTGATCTGACCGCCTTCACCCTTCCGCAAGCCGCGCTCCGCTAACCGTCAGTAAAAACCATATCCAGCGTATCAGGCCGGTAGGTTTGGCGGGCCAACAGCAGCCCCGCCTTGCGTTGGGGTGGCCGGGGTCCTCTCCGGGCGGGGTGATCGGCACACCCGCCCGGGCCCGGCCCTTACGGGCCGCCCCCTGCCACCAGGTCCCAACACCGACCACGCGGTGCGTACGGCGGCTTTCGCCGCCTCCCACGTAGGCCATGGCTTCACGCCCCGCCATCGGGACGGCACATGCCTCGGCAGGCTCCTTCCAGGGCCGCCAAGGGTGCCGCCGTCCATGCAGACGAGACGCTCACCAAATCC
>JAESGY010000228.1_pt1 | contig 38419 bp, 43 predicted proteins | sample 9269841 | NCBI WGS metagenome assembly JAESGY01 (sample SAMN17022865, study PRJNA683097) | algae metagenome | isolation source: Spirirestis rafaelensis WJT71-NPBG6 and co-occurring heterotrophs from... | place: USA: Pinto Wells, Joshua Tree National Park, Colorado Desert, CA | collected 2006-08-15
GGAGAGGCGGATCCAGTATTCCCAGTCCTCCCCGTAGCGGAGCCGCGGCAGGAAGGGCCCGGCCTGCTGCACCGCCGCGCGCCGCAGCAGCAGCTGGCCGCCATTGGCGAAGAGGTTCTCGACCAGCAGCCACTCCAGCAGGTCCCCGGCCGGCACCGCGCCGCCCTTGCGGCGCAGCGGCGGGTCGCCCGGCCCGGCCGCTTCCGCCATGAAGGCGCAGGCGCCATGCGCGCCCACCGCCTCGGGCGCTGCCGCCAGCGCCTCGGCCAGGCGGGAGAGGGCGTCGGGCGCCAGCCAGTCATCGGCATCGAGGAAGAGGATCGCCTCGCCACGCGCCTCCGCCATCGCCCGGCTGCGGGCGGCGGAGACGCCGGCATTCTCCTGCCGCAGCAGGCGGATGCGCGGGTCCTTGCGGGCCGCGACGACGGCGGCGGTCCCGTCGGAGGAGCCGTCATCGACGACGATCATCTCCCAGTCCGGGAAATCCTGCGCCAGCACGCTGTCCACCGCCGCGCCGATGAAGCGGGCGACGTCATAGGCCGGGGTCAGGATGGAGACGGCGGGGGCGGGGGTGGCAAGCTCGCGCGGCATGGAACAGGCGTGGCACGGGGCGCCCCGGCAAAGGGGTCACAGGGCAGCGAAGACCGGTCAAAAGGTGAAGGAGTCCAGCGCTGTCGGGTACCCGCCGTCGCGCGACGGTCCCGGAGCCACGCGGACAGACGGGTGGCCGCCCCCTCCGTCCCAGAGCCGGACCGCCGTCAGGCCCCTGCCGGAGGGCGCGGCTGGTCCTTGGATAGCTTCGGGCGTGTCACCCGTCTCATGGCCGGCCTTTGGGCCGGCCATGGTCCTCCGGCGCCCTCGTTTCGGGCCGGGGCGCGAGAGAGCCCGGCCTCCGGGGTAGGACGGCCTGGGCTTGGCGTGCCTGCCTCAGCTCTCGGCCGAGACCGGCACGCCCTTCTCCTTCAGCATGCCCTGCAACTCGCCGGCCTGGAACATCTCCATGATGATGTCGCAGCCGCCGACGAACTCGCCCTTCACATAGAGCTGCGGGATGGTCGGCCAGTTGGTGTAGGCCTTGATCCCCTCGCGGATCTCCATGTCCTCCAGGACATTCACGCCCTTGAAGGGCACGCCCAGATGCGAAAGGATCTGCACCACGCGGGCGGAGAAGCCGCACTGCGGGAACACCGGCGTGCCCTTCATGTAGAGCACCACGGGGTTCGCCTTGATGTCGGCCTCGATGCGCTCGAACACCGGGTTGGTCATTCTGTTCGTTCCTTCTGCGATCCGCGGCGCCACGCGGGCGCCGTCAACCCCAACTCTGTCGCGGCCCGGGCCTCAGCCCGGCGCCGAGGTCTGCAGCGCAAGGGCGTGCAACTGCCCGCCCATACGCCCCTGCAGCGCGGCATAGACGATCTGGTGCTGCTGCACGCGGCTCTTGCCGCGGAAAGCCTCCGAGACGACGGTCGCGGCATAGTGGTCGCCGTCGCCGGCCAGGTCCTCGATGGTGACCTGGGCGTCAGGCAGGGCTGCCTTGATCAGCGCCTCGATCTCCGCCGGCTGCATCGCCATACCTTCACGCTCCCCCAGCTCGGTTACGCATTCTGCGCCATCAGGGCCGGCAGGGTGCGCTCATGCGCCTCCGCCAGCTTTGCCACGGATATGGCCAAGCCCCCGGGCAGAACCAAGGCCTCCCCGCCGCTGCGGCCGATCCGCGCCGCCGGCACCCCGGCCGCCTGCGCGGCGGCCAGCAGCCCGGCGCCATCCGCCACGGCGAGCACATACCGCCCCTGGTCCTCGCCGAACCACCAGGCATGCGGGGCGACCGCGTCCGGCCCGGCCTGCAGCGTGGCCCCCACCCCGCCGGCCATGGCCATCTCGGCGATCGCCACCAGCAACCCGCCATCCGAGCAGTCATGGCAGGCCGCGACCAGCCCCTGCCGGATCCAGCCGCGCACCGCATCGCCGTTGCGGCGCTCGGCGGCGAGGTCCACGGGCGGCGGCGCCCCTTCCTCCCGGCCCGCGATCTCCCGCAGCCAGAGCGACTGGCCGAGCCAGCCCTGGGTCTCGCCGATCAGGATCAGGTCGAGGCCGGGCCGCAGCGTGAGGCCGACCGCCTGCGCCACATCCTCCAGCACGCCGACGCCGCCGATGGCGGGGGTGGGCAGGATGCCCCGCCCCTCGGTCTCGTTGTAGAGCGAGACGTTGCCGCTCACGACCGGGAAGTCGAGCGCGGTGCAGGCCGCCGCCATGCCGCGCACGGCGGCGGCGAACTGCCCCATGATCTCCGGCTTCTCGGGATTGCCGAAATTCATGTTGTCCGTGATCGCCAGCGGCAGGCCGCCGGTCGCGGTGATGTTCCGCCAGGCCTCGGCCACGGCCTGCTTGCCGCCTTCCTCGGGGTCGGCCAGGCAGTAGCGCGGGGTGACGTCGGTGGTCATGGCCAGCGCCCGGGCGCCGCCCTGTTCCACGCTCTCCTCCACGCGGACGATGGCGGCATCCGCGGCGCCGGGGCGCTTCGCGGTCTGGCCGCCGACCATGCTGTCATACTGGTCCCAGATCCAGCGGCGGGAGCAGAGGTCGAGGCTGCCGACCAGCGTCAGCAGCGCCGCATCGAGCCCCACGGGATCGGCGACCGAGCCGGGCTCGATCACCCGCTGCTTCGGCGTCTCGGCGGTGGGCCGGCGGTAGAGCGGCGCCTCGGATTCGAGCGGGGCGAGGGGGATGTCCGCCTCGACCTTGCCCTTGTGCCTGAGGACGATCCGGCCGGTGTCGGTCAGGTGGCCGATGACGGCGAAATCCAGCTCCCATTTGCGGAAGATCGCCTCGGCCTGGGCCTCCCGGCCCGGCTTCAGGATCATCAGCATGCGCTCCTGGCTCTCGGAGAGCATCATCTCATAGGCGGTCATGCCCTCCTCGCGCTGGGGGACGTTGTCCAGCACCAGCTCGATGCCCATGCCGCCCTTGCCGGCCATCTCGACCGAGGAGGAGGTGAGGCCCGCCGCGCCCATGTCCTCCAGGCAGGCCTCGATCAGCAGCTTCTCGGCAAACGGGTCGCCGATCTGGACCGTCGGGCGCTTCTCCTCGGAATCCGCACTGAACTCCGTGCTCGCCATGGTCGCGCCATGGATGCCGTCGCGCCCGGTCTTGGAGCCGACATAGACCACCGGGTTGCCGATGCCGGTCGCCGCGGCGGTGAAGATGCGGTCGGCGCGGGCGATGCCGACCGTCATGGCATTCACCAGCGGGTTGCCGTTGTAGCGCGGGTGGAAATTCACCTCCCCGCCCACCGTCGGGACGCCGACGCAATTGCCGTAGCCGCCGATGCCGCGCACCACGCCATCGATGACGCGCTTCATCCGCGGCGCGTCCGGGCTGCCGAAGCGCAGCGCGTTGAGGTTGGCGATGGGCCGCGCGCCCATGGTGAAGACGTCGCGGAGGATGCCGCCCACGCCCGTCGCCGCGCCGTTGTAGGGCTCGATGTAGGAGGGGTGGTTGTGGCTCTCCATTTTGAAGACGGCGGCCAGCCCATCGCCGATATCGATCACGCCGGCATTCTCGCCGGGGCCCTGGATCACCCAAGGGGCCTTGGTCGGCAGTTCCTTCAGCCAGACGCGGCTGGATTTGTAGGAGCAGTGCTCCGACCACATGACGGAGAAGATGCCGAGCTCGGTCAGCGAGGGCAGGCGGCCGAGGATGGCCAGGACGCGCTCATACTCGTCCGGCTTCAGGCCGAATTCGCCGGCAAGCTGGCGGGCGCGGTCAGGGGCGAGGAGGTCAATGCTCACGCGGACGGGATTCCCATGGGGCCGAACTGTCGGGGCCTTATAGCACCCGCGGCGGAAATGGCGCGCGCCACGGCGCCGCTTCGGGGGAACGCCTGCCATGCGCCGAGCCGTCCTGTCCCTGCTGCTCCTGCTCGCGCCCGCCCTGCTGGCCCTGGCCCAGGGGAGCAGGGTTGCCGAGGGGCCGCCCAAGGCGCCGGCCCCCGCCACCCAGTGTCCGGACGACATGCGGGCCTATGCCGATACCGATGCCGTGCTCACCTGCGCCTGCCCGGCGGAGCTGACCCGACGGGGGGCGGTCCAGGGGACCGACACCTACACGGCGGACAGCACGACCTGCGTGGCGGCGGTGCATGCGGGGATGATCTCCCGCGGCGGGGGCGAGGTGACGGTGGAGATGCTGCCGGGCCAGCCTCGGCATCCCGGCACCACGCGGAACGGCGTCGCCTCGGGCAATGCCGGCCCGAGCCGGGCCAGCTTCCGATTCCAGGGGGTGCCGCAGCAGGCGGCGGCGCCCGCCCCGGCCACCCCGGCCTGGCCGACGGTGCTCGGCCAATGCCCCGACAACATGGCGGCCTTCACCGATGCCGGGGAGGTGGTGACCTGCACCTGCCCCGCCTCGATGCTTGGCCAGGGCTCCGTCTGGGGCACGGACATCTACACGGCCGATAGCGGCACCTGCCGGGCCGCCCTGCATGCCGGCATGGTCGGCCGGCAGGGCGGGGCGGTGACGATGGAGATGCTCGACGGCCAGCCGCGCTATGTCGGCACCACCCGGAACGGCATCGCCTCCTCCAACTACGGGTCCTACAAGGCGAGCTTCCGCTTCCAGGGCGAGCCGGTGGCGCGCCCGACGCAGCCGCAGCCCGCAGCGGCCCCCGCCCAGTGCCCGGACAACATGCTGGCCTATGCCGGCAGCGACGAGGTGCTGAGCTGCACCTGCCCCGCCTCGATGCTTGGCCAGGGTTCCGTCTGGGGCACGGACATCTACACGGCCGATAGCGGCACCTGCCGGGCCGCCCTGCATGCCGGCATGGTCGGCCGGCAGGGCGGGCCGGTGACGGTGGAGATGCTGGAGGGCCAGCCGCGCTATGTCGGCACCACCCGCAATGGTTTCGCCTCCTCCAACTACGGCAGCTACAAGGCCAGCTTCCGCTTCCGGGGCGAACCGCGGCAGCGGCAGGCGGTGGCGCCCGCAAGCCCCGCGCTCTGCCCGGACAACATGCTGGCCTATGCCGGCAGCGACGAGGCATTGTCTGCCTCTGCCCCGGGGAGGCGACGCTGCGCGGCAGCGTCTGGGGCACCGATACCTACACCGCCGATTCCGGCACCTGCCGGGCCGCGGTGCATGCCGGCGTCATCGGGCTGACGGGCGGCACGGTGTCGCTGCGCATGCTGGAAGGCCAGCCGCGCTATGTCGGCACCACCCGCAACGGCCTTGCCTCCTCCAATTACGGCGCCTACCGCGGCAGCTTCCGCTTCGAGGGCGGGCAGCGCGCCAGCGCCCCGGTGCAGGCGCCGGTGGAGGAGAGCCTGCGCCGCACCGGCCAGGTGCAGCTCTACATCACCTTCCGCGTCAACTCGGCCGATCTCGACATCGCTGCGGCGCCGGTGCTGGCGGAGCTGCGGGATGCGCTGATGGCCGATCCCTCCCTGCGGCTGCGGCTGGTCGGGCACACCGACAGCACGGGCACGCGCGCGGTCAACGCGCCGCTGTCGCAGCGGCGGGCGGAATCGGTGCGGCAATGGCTGGTGGCCAGCGGCATCGCGGCCGCCAGGCTCTCGGCGGAGGGGAAGGGGCCGGACGAGCCGATCGCGGACAATGCGAGCGAGGCCGGGCGGTCGCTGAACCGCCGGGTGCAGGCGGCGCGGGTGCCGTAGAGCAGATCGCGGGCGGCCGTGCACGACCGGACGCGTGACACTGCTCGAAGAACAAAGGGCTGCAGCGGATTGGCGTTGCGTCTTGAACGCCATCCGCTGCAGGCGGCGATGGCCTCCGCAAGGCCGCGGTCCGCGCCTTCGCTGCCGAGGTCAGGAAGATCCGCCGCCCCAGGCGCCTGACGCCGGCGGCGGGAGAGGGGGCCGTGGCGCCCGCTACGCCGCTTCGGCGAAGCTCGCCGCCAGGCTCTCGAACAGCGGCAGCCCATCCGTCCCGTCGATCTGCGGATCGACCTGGTTCTCGGGGTGCGGCATCAGCCCCAGGATGCGCAGGTTGGGCGAGAGGATGCCGGCGATGCTGCGCGCGCTGCCGTTGCGGTTCGCGGCTTCCGTCACCTCGCCCGCCGGCGTGCTATAGCGCAGCGCCACCAGCCCCTCGCCCTCCAGCCGGTCGAGGACCGCCGCCTCGGCGAAGTAGTTGCCGTCGCCATGCGCCATGGTGGAGCGGAAGACCTGGCCGCGCTGGAAGCGGTGGGTGAAGGGCGTATCCGCCCGCTCCACCCGCATGTGGCAGTCCATGGAGAGGAACCGCAGGGTTCCGTTCCGCAGCAGCGCGCCCGGCAGCAGCCCGGCCTCGGTCAGCATCTGGAAGCCGTTGCAGACGCCGAGCACATGCCCGCCCTTCGCGGCGAATTCCTTGATTGCCCGCATGATCGGGCTCTGCGCCGCCATGGCGCCGCAGCGGAGATAGTCGCCATAGGAGAAGCCGCCCGGCAGCACCACCAGGTCGGTGCCCGCGGGCAGTTCCGTGTCGCGGTGCCAGAGCATGGCGGGCTTGCGGCCCGTCACCCGCTGCAGCGCCAAAGCCATGTCGCGCTCGCGGTTCGTGCCCGGGAAGAGGACGAGTCCTGCACGCATCACACCATCACCCCTGCCATACCCGCAGCCAGTGCAGGCCGCCGAGCACCAGAATTGTCGTCAGCGCGGCGAGCGTCGCCGCGGTCAGCCAGCGGTTCAGTTTCTTCTTCTGCGCCGCGACCCAGCCGCCGCGCGGCGCCGGTGCGGCACGCAGCGCCGCCACCCGGTCCTCCCGCCAGCGGAGCCCGATGCTGATCAGCACCGTCAGCACCGCCATGATGACGAGGGAGGTCTTAACCATGGGCGCGCGCTCCGCATGCTAGCGATGCGTGCTGTCCGCACGGCACCAAGTCAGGCGACCTCGACCCGGAAGCTCTCGATCACCGTATTGGCCAGCAGCTTGCGCGCCATCTCCTCGGTGGCCTGCTTCGCGCGGGCGGCATCCGTCTCGGCGAGGTCCAGCTCGATCACCTTGCCCGCGCGCACCTCGCCGACGCCCTCGAAGCCGAGGCCCGCCAGGGCATGGCCGATCGCCTTGCCCTGCGGGTCCAGCACGCCCGCCTTCGGCATCACCGTCACCAGAACCTTCATGTCACGTCACCACCGAGCAGCCGGCGCCCGTACCGGCCATAGAGGTAGCAGCCGAAGCTGCCGAGAACTGCGAAGAGCAGTGCCAGCGAGGTACCGGGAAACAGCCCGAGCACCGCCAGGATGGCGTAGAAGCCGATGACGGCGCAGAGCACCACCGCCGCCTCGATGATCCGTCCCAGCATGCCGTCGCCCCTGTCCCGCCCCTGGCCGCGCTACTGCATGATCTCGGGACCCTTGAGGTCCCGCACCCCCGCCTCCGGCAGGATGCCGAGGCGGCGGGCCACTTCCTGATAGCCTTCCTCCACCTTGCCGAGGTCGCGGCGGAAGCGGTCCTTGTCCATCTTCTCGCCGGTCTTGCTGTCCCACAGCCGGCAATTGTCCGGGCTGACCTCATCGGCGAGGACGATGCGCATCTCCTCGTTCTCGTAGAGCCGCCCGAACTCCACCTTGAAGTCCACCAGCGTGATGCCAACGCCGAGCAGCAGGCCCGAGAGGAAGTCGTTGATGCGCAGCGTCAGCGCGACGATGTCGTCGAGATCCTGCGTCGAGGCCCAGCCGAAGGCGGTGATGTGCTCTTCGCACACCATCGGGTTGTTCAGCGAGGAATTCTTGTAATAGTACTCGATGATCGAGCGCGGCAGGCGCGTGCCTTCCTGGATGCCGAGCCGCGTGCTCAGGCTGCCGGCGGCGACGTTGCGCACCACCACTTCCAGCGGGATGATCTCCACCTCGCGGATCAGCTGCTCGCGCATGTTCAGCCGGCGGATGAAATGCGTCGGCACGCCGATATCCATCAGCCGCATCATCAGGTATTCGCTGATGCGGTTGTTCAGCACGCCCTTGCCGGTGATCGTGCCCTTCTTCTGGGAATTGAACGCCGTGGCGTCGTCCTTGAAGTACTGCACCAGGGTCCCGGGCTCCGGTCCCTCGAACAGGATCTTGGCCTTGCCCTCATAGAGCTGACGGCGTCGCGCCATGGTCTGACTGGTCCTTCCTCTGGCCGTGTGCCCCGTGCCCGGCGCATGGCGCCCCGGCGGGCCGGGCGCGCCGGCGCGGTGGGTATAGCAAGGGGGGCGCCCCACCGCCACGGGCGGGGGAGGGGTAGGCAGCCCTGCGCCGGACGCGGGCTTGCGCGGAGAGCCCTGTCCTCTGCCAGGGGGCGCCGGGCCGGCGGCGCCCTACCGCGCCAGGGCCCCGATCAGCAGGCTCGCCACGATTCCGGTCGCGGCCGCCACCAGCACCAGGTCGGGGCCGACGGCGACATAGTGGTAGCCCGGGAAATAGGGGAGGGTCGCGGCCAGGCCGGGTGGCAGGGCCTGCCGGGCGATGCCGGGCGGCAGGGGCTTGCCCTGCGCCAGCCGCCTCTGCTCGCCCGGCGGCAGGCCGGGCGCGCGCCAGTCCGGGTTGGCCACCAGCCAGCCCCGCACCTGCTCCCGATCGATCGGGCAGAGGCTGGGCCCGTCGCCGCGGCCGCGCCGGTCACCCGGTGGCCCCCGGTCCGGCGCGCCGGCAGGGCCGCGCAGCGCCGCCTCGCGGCCGCGCTGGTTCCCGGGCCCGCGGCCGGCGCCCTGGCCGGCACCCGGTCCGCCCTGCCTGGCCGCCTTGCCGCCGCCTGGGCCGCCACTGGGGCCACGCTCCTTGCCGCCCTGCACCTGTCGCTGTGCCAGGGCGACACCCGGCGCAAGCAGCCATGCCAGGGCTGCCAGGACCTGCCGGCGATCCGTCATGCGTGCATCTTACCCAGGGCCACGGGCCGGAACGGCGCGGTGCCGGCCGGTCCCTGTGCGAAATTCCACCGCAGGTCGCCATCCGCCGCAAGGCCCAGCAGGCTGGCGCAGACCGTCCCGAAGCCGTTCTGCGGCGGCACGCGCAATGCATCGGCCCGGCTGGCCGCCTGGCTGTCATCCGCCAGCAGAGCCTCCCACCCTGTCCAGTCGTCACGGCCTGGATCGGGCGCGGCCGCGGCCTCGAAGCGCGGCAGGTGGCGGGCGGTGCGGGGGCTGTCCAGGTCGTTCGGGTCATGCGCCGTGACCATGGCAAGGCCCGGCGGCAGCGGCACCGGCTCCGGCCGCCCAGCACCCAGGCCGCGCAGGAAGATGCCGCCATTGCGGTCGGCGATAACCATGTTGAAGGGGCGCCAATCGGCCGCCGGCAGGGCGGCAATGATCGCCGCGGCTTCCGCTGCCGTCGCGGCCGCGAGGGCCAGCAGCGGCAGGTCGCCGCGGCTGCGTTTGCCCGGCGCGGGGCCGAGGCTGCCCGGGCGGTTCAGCACCGCCGCCACCACGCCGGCGCGGTTCGCCGCCATCCAGGTGCCGCCGCTCAGCCGGTCCCGCCCGCCGGTAATGCCCGGCCGGTCCGGCCACCAGGCGCCGGGCGGGTCCCAGGGGCGGTCGAGCACCTCGTCTCGGTTGGCGGCCACCAGCACCGGCCAGGCATGCCCCGGCCGGTGCAGCAGGATCACGGTGCACATGGAGGGAGCCCCGGGGCATCAGGGAAGGGTGCCGCCCGCAAGGCTACCCCGGGACGGCGCCTGCCGCCGGCCGGGGGCGGGGCGCGCCGGGGACGGCCGGCACGGCACCGGTCCCATCCCGGCCGCGGCCGCCCGGGACGGTCGCCGGCTAGCGGATATAGATCCCGAAGCCTGGCGGCGGCGGCGGGGGGGGCGCCCAGTAGCGCGGCGGCGGCGGGAAATAGGCCGGCGGCGGGCCGTAATAGGCCGGCGGTGGCCGGTAGAAATGCGGCGGTGGCGGTGGCCGGTAATAGTGTGGCGGGGGGCGGTAGTAATGCGGCGGCGGGGGCGGGGCGTAGTAGCCCCGGCCCTTGCCGTACCAGCCGCCATGCGCCTCGGCGCCGGCCGGCGCCAGGAGCAGGCCGGCCAGGCCGGCCGCGGCGAGAAGCAGCAGTCTCAGGCGGCGCATCGCACCCAACCTCCTCATCGCGGCCCGATATAGGCAAGCTGTGAGGCGGAAAGGCGGCGGCAGGGCGGCCCGGCCGGGGCAGCGACATCACGCCGCGGCGAAGACCCGGGCGAAGATCGTGTCCACATGCCGGAAGTCCCGCTGCGGGTCCATCGCCGCGGCCAGCGCCGCCGCATCCAGCCGCCCGGCGACCGCGGGGTTCTCCAGCAGGTTCTCGGCGAAGTTCTTCCCGTCCGGCTTGCCGAGCCGCGTCCAGGTCGCCATCGCCGCCGCCTGCACCGCGGCATAGGAGTCCTCCCGCGACAGCCCGGCCTGGGTCAGCGCCAGCAGCACCTTCTGGGAATGCACGACGCCGCCCAGGCTCTCCAGGTTCTCCTGCATCCGCTCGGGATAGACGGTCAGCTTCTCCATCATGCCGGTGGTGCGGGCCAGGGCGAAGTCGAGGCCGATGCAGGCATCCGGCGCGATCACCCGCTCCACCGAGGAATGGCTGATGTCCCGCTCATGCCAGAGGGCGACGTTCTCGAGGGCCGGGACGACATGGCTGCGGACCAGGCGGGCGAGGCCGGTCAGGTTCTCGGAGAGCACCGGGTTGCGCTTGTGCGGCATGGCGGAGGAGCCCTTCTGGCCGGCGTGGAAGAACTCCTCCGCCTCCCGCACCTCGCTCCGCTGCAGGTGCCGCACCTCGGTCGCCAGCCGCTCGATGGAGGAGGCGACGACCGCGAGGGCGGCGAAGAAGGCGGCATGCCGGTCGCGCGGGATGACCTGGGTCGAGACCGGCTCGACGGCGAGGCCGAGTTTCTCCGCCACATGGGCCTCGACCCGCGGATCGACGCTGGCGAAGGTGCCGACCGGGCCGCTGATGGCACAGGTGGCGATCTCGGCCCGGGCTGCGACCAGCCGGGCGCGGCCTCGCATGAACTCGGCGTAATGCCCGGCGAGCTTCAGGCCGAAGGTGGTCGGCTCGGCATGGATGCCGTGGCTGCGGCCGATGGTGGGGGTGTATTTGTGCTCCTCCGCCCGCGCCTTCAGTGCCGCGAGCAGCGCGTCCACATCAGCGATCAGCAGGTCGGCCGCGCGGGTCATCTGCACCGCGAGCGCGATGTCGAGCACATCGGAACTGGTCATGCCCTGGTGCATGAAGCGCGCCTCGGGGCCGATGCCCTCGCCCATCCAGGTGAGGAAGGCGATAACATCGTGCCGCGTCACGCGCTCGATCGCGTCGATCGCCTCCACCTCGGCCGGCCCGATGGAGGCGGCGCGCGGCGCGCCCTTCTCCCGGATCACCCGCGCCGCCTCGGCCGGGATGGTGCCGATCTGCGCCATGGCCTCGGCCGCCAGCGCCTCGATCTCGAACCAGATCCGGAAGCGCTCCTCGGGGGACCAGATCGCGGCCATCTGCGGGCGGGTGTAGCGGGGGACCATCCGGGGGCCTCGGTTCAGCGGGGGTGGGGCGGAAATGCCGCGCGGATGTGCCCCGGCGTGAGGCGCCATGGCAAGGGTCCCGGAATTTTATGGCAAATGGGTTGCTTCTACATTGCCGTCTCTTTATGTGGCGCCCGGCCATCACAGTCTCGTGTCACGTCCAGGAGCCCCTCCTTCATGTTCATGCCCGATTGGCTGGTGCCGCTTGCCCAGGTGCTGTTCATCGACCTTGTCCTGGCGGGCGACAACGCCATCGTTGTGGGCATGGCCGCCGCCGGGCTGCCCGCGGACCAGAAGCGCAAGGCCATCTTCTGGGGCATCGTCGCCGCGACGGTGATGCGCATCGCCTTCTCCGCCGTCACGGTCCAGCTCCTGGCGATCCCCGGCCTGCTGGTCTTCGGCGGCCTGCTGCTGCTCTGGGTCTGCTGGAAGATGTTCCAGGACCTGCGCTCGGGCCATGAGGGCAAGGCCCACGCCGTGGCGGTGACGGATGCTCCGGCCGAGCGGAAGACGATGAAGTCGGCCATCATCCAGATCCTGGTCGCCGACATCACCATGAGCCTCGACAACGTGCTGGCCGTGGCCGGCGCCTCGAAGGGCGTGATGTGGGTGCTGGTGGTCGGCCTGATCGTCTCGGTCGCGCTGATGGGCGTCGCCGCCACCTGGATCGCCCGGCTGCTCGAGCGCTATCGCTGGATCGGCTGGATCGGTCTGGCGCTGATCCTCTACGTCGCCTTCGACATGATGCGGCAGGGCTGGCCGGATATCCAGAAGCTCATCGGTTGAGCGCGACGGGCGCCGGCCTCCGTGTGCGCGAGGCCGGCGCCTGAGGATGGTTTGCGGACGGCGGCGCGGGGATGCCGCCGCGGCCGCAGTATTGCGGTGCAGTGTTGCCAAGGGGGGGCGGGCAATTTATTGGCGCCGACCTGAGCAACCGCCGGGGCAGCCGGCGTAGGAAACCCCCCAATGCCCGAATGGCTCGTACCGCTTGCCCAAGTTCTGTTCATCGACCTGGTGCTGGCCGGTGACAACGCCATCGTCGTCGGGATGGCCGCGGCCGGCCTCCCGGCCGCGCAGCGCCGCACCGCCATCATCTGGGGCATCGCGGCCGCGACCGTGATGCGCATCGGCTTCGCCGCCATCACCGCCCAGCTCCTCGCCATCGTCGGCATCACCCTCGCGGGCGGCGTCCTGCTGCTCTGGGTCTGCTGGAAGATGTACCGCGAGCTGACCGCGGGCGGCCATGGCGCGGCTGCCGAGCATGGTGGCGACACCGAGGCCACGCTGGCCGAGGCCGAGGCGAAGGCGCCCCGCAAGACCCTGCCCCAGGCCATCATCCAGATCCTGGTCGCCGACGTGTCGATGAGCCTCGACAACGTCCTCGCCGTCGCCGGTGCCGCCAAGGACCAGACCTGGGTTCTCGTGGTCGGCCTGGCCATCTCCGTCGTGCTGATGGGCGTGGCGGCGACGCTGATTGCCACCCTGCTCAACAAGCACCGCTGGATCGCCTGGGTCGGCCTGTTCGTGATCCTCTACGTGGCGCTCGAGATGATCTGGTCGGGCACCAACCAGGTCGCGGCGCAGGTGCCCGGCGCCTATGCCTATTTGATGCTGCCGCTCGGCTATCTCGCGGTGGAGAGGCCGATCTTCCCGGCCTGGATCTGGGCGGCGGCGACAGCGGGTCAGGTCATCGTGATCGCAGCCCTTGCCAAGCTGACCACGACCGCCATGAACCGCATGCGCTCGAGCAGCGACCACTGATCGGTCCGGCCATGGGCGGACCGACCGTCCGCGTCGTCTGGCCTGGCACCTGGCGGCGCGGCGCCTGCCTCGCTGCCGCGCTGGCCCTGGCGGCCTGCGCGACCGGGCCGCAGCCGGAGGAGGCGGCGGCGCCGGCTCCTCCGGCCGATCTCGTCGCCCGCTTGCCGGCCGAGGCGGCCGGCTTCCGGCGCGGCACCCTGCTGCCGCTGCCGCAGCGGCTGGAGGGACAGGAGGTCGCCTATGCGACCCGAGGCCGCCTCGCGGCCGGAGCCCTGATCGAGCTCTACCGCCTGCCCGAGGGCCCGGTGCCGGCCGGCGCCGCCTCGCCCGCCGCCGCGGCGGCGCTCACCGAGCTGCTGCAGGAGGCGCTGCGCGCCCCCGGCCACCGGCAGCAGCGCGAGACCGCGCGGCTGACCCTGCCGGCGGGCGGCGCGCCCGGCCTCGCCTGCGCCGAGACCACCGGCCTCTATGGGCGGGAGCGGGTGCAGGGATTGCTCTGCGCCGGCGGCGTCGGCGGCGGCATCCTCCGGCTGCGGGTGACCATGCCGCAGCGCGAGCCTGCACCGGCGGATCCGCGCGCCTTCGCCACCGCGATCCTCGTTGCGCTGCGCGGCACCTGACAGCGGCCCGGCGGCGCCCTACCTCCCGGCTGCATGACCCTTTCCCCCAGTGACCCGATGCGGGTCTTCGATCGCCGCCTGGTGCGCCTCCGCCGCGACCGGGCGGCCGCGACCGTGGCGCAGGTGGCACCGGTGCTGGAGGCGGTGGCCGACCGCCTGCTCGACCGGCTGGACGACACCACGCGGCGCTTCAGCCGCGCGCTGGAGATCGGCGGCCGCGGCGTGGTGGCGCCGCTGCTCCGGGCGCGCGGCATCCCCTTCGTGGTCTCCATGGACCTCTCCGCCCGCATGGCGTCGAGGGCCGGGGGGCTGGTGGTCGCGGGCGACGAGGAATGGCTGCCCTTCGCACCGGAGAGCTTCGATCTGGTGGTGGCCAGCCTGTCGCTGCACTGGGTGAACGACCTGCCCGGCGCGCTGCTGCAGATCCGTCGCGCCCTGAAGCCGGACGGCCTGTTCCTCGCCTCGCTCCCCGGCCTCGGCACGTTGCAGGAGTTGCGGGAGACGCTGGCGGGGGCGGAGAGCGAGCTGCGCGGCGGCCTCTCGCCGCGGGTCTCGCCCTTTCCCGACTTGCGCGACCTGGCGGGGCTGCTGCAACGGGTGGGGTTCGCCCTGCCGGTCGCGGATGCCGAGGCGCTGCCGATCCGCTACCGCAGCCCGATGGCGCTGTTCCGCGACCTGCGGGCGGCGGGCGAGACGAATGCCGTGCTGGCGCGCGACAACCGCACGCCGCCGCGCGCCCTGCTGCCGCTGGCGGCGAGCCGCCTGCCCGAGGATGCGGAGGGAATCCCGGCGAGCTTCCGGCTGCTGGTCATGACCGGCTGGTCGCCGCATGAGAGCCAGAGCAGGCCCGCCCGGCCCGGCAGCGCGACGGTGCGGCTGGCGGATGCGCTCGGCACCGAGGAGCGGGGCGCGGGCGAGGCGGCGGGGCGCGGCCGGCCGCACTGAGCCGGGCTGCGGGCCGGGCGCCCGCGACAGGTCGGGACGCGCCCTGGCCCGCAGGCGCCGCTGCCCCTGTCGCGCCGACCGGCGTTCTCGGCCCCGGGCAGCGAGACCTGTGATGCGTCGCGGCCACGCCGGATCGCGCGGCCGGAATCCATGGCCTGAGCCTTCAGCCCTGGGCCGGGCGGCAGCACTCGCCGAGATCTGCGTGTGGCGCAGGGCATCATCGCAACCCTGCGACCGGGCGCGCGCTTGCTTCCCGCCTTCCCGGCGCGCATGTTGGGGGCACACGCTTTCCGCCAGAGACAGCCGAGACCCATGGATCAGCAGGGCGGCGATTCCCGCCGCATCACCCTCCACGCCCCCGAGGATTTCGCGGGCATGCGCCGGGCTGGCCAGTTGGCGGCAGCGACGCTCGACATGATCACCCCGCATGTCCGCCCCGGCGTCACCACCGGCGAGCTGGACCGTATCTGCCACGAGCACATCCTGGCGCATGGCGCGACGCCGGCGCCGCTCGGCTACCGCGGCTATCCGAAATCGATCTGCACCTCGATCAACCATGTGGTCTGCCACGGCATTCCGGGCGAGCGGGTGCTGGCCGAGGGCGACATCGTCAATATCGACGTCACCGTCATCCTCGATGGCTGGCATGGCGATTCCAGCCGGATGTATGTGGCGGGCCCACCCTCGACCAAGGCGCGGCTGCTGCTGGACGTGACCTATGAGGCGATGATGCTGGGCGTCGCGGCCGTGAAGCCGGGCGCGACGCTGGGCGATATCGGCCATGCCATCCAGCGCTTCGTGGAGCGCCACCGCTTTTCCGTGGTGCGCGACTTCTGCGGCCATGGCATCGGCCGCCGCTTCCACGAGCCGCCGAACGTGCTGCATTTCGGCCGCCCGGGAGAGGGGCCGGTGCTGAAGCCGGGCATGTTCTTCACCATTGAGCCGATGGTGAATGCCGGCCGGCCGGAGGTGAAGATCCTGGATGATGGCTGGACCGCGGTGACGCGGGACCGCAGCCTCTCCGCGCAGTTCGAGCATATGGTGGGCGTGACCGAGACGGGGTGCGAGGTCTTCACCCTCTCGCCCGCCGGGCTGCACCAGCCGCCCTACACGGCCTGACCTGCCGCCGGGCCACGTGGGACGCCACCCGGCTGGCCCGCCGCGGCCGGCGCGTGAGTCCATCGAAGCCTGTGGGAAGCTCCGCCGGACCTGCTCTGGAGGCCGCTGCCTGGAGCAAGCTCCAACCAGTCAGACCCAGCTGAGTGGAGTCATTGGCTCACCTGAAGAAGGAGCCAGGGCGGCTGGAGTGAGCCATCGCGAGTGGGAGCCGCTCTGAAGCCGATCGCGGGAGGCCGTGAAGGGCCGGATGCGTGCCACTGCCCGCAGCAAAGAGCGGCATCGAGTTGGCGGTCGTCCTTGAATGCAATCCGCTGGGGGCGCTTGGCCGTGATGCTGCCGCGCGATGGTGGATTGGCCTTCGTCCCGAACGCCAATCCGCTGGGATCATCGATCCCGGAAAGGATACGAGTTCCGGGAGGCTCAGCGCCTCGCCATGATCCGCTCCGGCCCCAAAAAATGCACGCCGCCAGCCGCGGGGCTGGCGGCCATGTCGATCAGGGGCAGCTCTGCTGCATGCCGTACTGGCCGAGGCGACGGGACGGATCGCCCGCGCCGGGGCCAGTCGGACGGCCCTGGTACTGGACCTGCGGGACACCCTGGTCCGCACCGGTGATCCGCGGCATGCCCGGGCTGGCATCCACGCAACCCTCACCGGCCCGCGCCCGCGCCGCGGCCTCGAGCGGCGTCTCGCCGCTGCCGGCGGCGGTGCCGCTCATGGCGGCCGGGGCTTGGCGGGGCGCCTGGGCCTGGGAGCGGGGCTGCTGGGTACAGGCGGCCAGGGCAAGGCCGCTGCAAAGCAGAATGAAGCCGTGACGAATAGACGTGCGGTCCCTCCGATTGGTAGGCAAGCCTACAATCAACAGTATACGTCGTTGGGACCTTGACCCAACGCAATGAGGCGCTTCCGCGCCGTTCGCTCACTGTAAGGTGTGGCCATGGCGACGGGCCACCAGGGGCCGGTTGCAGGATCGTTCTGATGCGGAACTGCCGAAGGACCGCATGCCGGCATCGATACGCCCTGCGTCGCACGTCGTTTCGCGCCACAGCGCCCCATTTGCCGCAGGGATTCATCTGCGGGGCCGCTGGCATCGTCCGCTTTGCCGGGCCATCCGCCGGGCTGGGCTGTCTTTTCGTCGACGGTATTATTGACCCGGCGCGATCACCCACGATATGCCCCTGTGGGTTGGGGGCATGTCATGCGCAAGGCTGATGCCGATCAGGGCCTGTCGGATGCGGGGCTGTCGCGGCCGCTGCCGCCGCTGGACCCGATCCTGTCACCCCGCACGCCAACGGATCGCCGCCGCCGCGCCCCGGCAACGGCCCGGCTGCCTGGCCTGCTGCCCGATCCGGCGGAGGAGGCCGAGGCGCCTGGCCATCACGGCCACCGCGCCCGGATGCGCCAGCGCCTCCTGAAGGCGGGGCCGGACTCGGTCCTCGATCATGAGTTGCTGGAGATGGTGCTGTTCCTGGCGCTGCCCCGGCGCGACACCAAGCCGATCGCCCATGCCCTGCTCACCCGCTTCGGCAGCTTCGGCAATGCCATCGCCGCCCCGCTGATCGAGCTGCGCGGGGTGAGGGGCCTGGGCGAGGCCGGCGCCGCCGCGCTCAAGATCGTGCAGGCCGCCGCCCTCCGGCTGGCGCAGGAGGAGGCGAGGCAGGTCGTCGAGCTGACGAGCTGGGACCGGCTGATCGACTACCTGACCATCCATCTGGCGCGGGAGCGCGTCGAGCATGTGCGCGTCCTCTACCTCGACACCCGCAACCGCCTGATCGCCGATGAGGCGCAGGGCAAGGGCACGGTCAACCACACCCCGGTCTATCCGCGGGAAGTGGTGAAGCGCGCCCTGGAATTGCAGGCGACCGCGATGATCCTGGTGCACAACCACCCGAGCGGCGATCCCACCCCCTCCCGCGCCGATATCGAGATGACGGGGGAGATCAAGGCGGCGGCCCAGGTCTTCGGCATCGTGCTGCATGACCACCTGATCATCGGCAATGGCCGGCATGTCTCCCTGCGGCGGGAGGGTCTGTTGTGACCCGGCGCAATTGACCCGGCGCGGGCAGCCCCGGCAGGCTCTGGCCATGCGTGTCCTCCCGTCCGTGCTCCTCGCCGCCGCTTGTGCCGGCTTCGCCATGGCGGCCCAGGCCCAGCCCAAGCCGCCGCCGCTCGATTCCGCCCCGGCGCCGGGGAGCCTCGGCGGCAAGCCGCTGCCCGGCGCCGGGCCGCAGGCGACCGCGCTGCCCACCGCCAAGCCGCCGCCCCTGCCGCCGGGCGCGAACCCTTTCGGCGGCCCGGGTGGTGGCGGGCGGCGCCCCGTCTCCTCCGGCACCGGCTTCGTCGTCGCGCCGGGGCGGCTGCTGACCAACTGGCATGTGGCGGAGGGCTGCACCGAGCTGCGCGCCCGCACCGCCCGTGGCGTGGAGGTGCCGGCCACCCTCACGGCGCGGGACACCGAGCGCGACCTGGCGCTGCTGACCACGCGGGGGGAGGTCGGGCCGCCGCTCACCTTCCGCCAGGGGCCGGAGGTGCGGCGCGGGGAGGGGGTGGTGACCTATGGCTTTCCCTTCGCCGGCATGTTGAGCGCGGGGGCGACGCTGACCACCGGCGATGTCTCGGCGCTGTCCGGCCTGCGCGACAACCAGCGGCACTTCCAGATCAGCGCGCCGGTGCAGGTGGGCAATTCCGGCGGGCCGCTGCTCGACATGAGCGGGCGGGTGATCGGCGTCGTCGTCTCCAAGCTGAATGCCCAGCGCATCGCGCAGGTGACGGGCGACCTGCCGCAGAACGTCAATTTCGCGGTGAAGGGGCGGGAGGCGCTGGACTTCCTCCACCGCCATGGCGTGGAGCCCGCGACCGGCGCGGCGGCCCGGCCCGGCCTGACGCCGGCGGATGTGGGGGAGGTGGCGGAGCCCTCCACGGTGCTGCTCCGCTGCCTGCGGTAGCCGGGCGGGCCGAGCCGTGCCAGCCTGGGCCGCCCGCCCCTGCGGTGCGCCGCGGGGGCGGGGCAGGAGGAGGAAAACGGCCATGCACGCCACCGACGTGAAGGCGACGCGCGCCGCCGCCATCGGCGCCACCGTCGACCGCATCCGGGTGCTCGAGGCGAAATACGGCGCCACGCGCGAGACCTTGGCGATGATCCGGGAAGAACTGCTGGCGCTGGCTCGGCACGAGCACCTCTTCCCCTCCGCTGAATTCCCGGCCCCGCCGAATGGCGAGAAGGGCAGCAACCGGTACCTGCTGCACAGCGATCCGGGCGGCCGCTTCGCGCTCTACCTGAACGCGCTGAACCCGGGGAACGAGACGAAGCCGCATGACCACACCACCTGGGCGGTGGTGGTGGCGGTGGACGGGCAGGAGCTGAACAGGGTCTATGAGCGGCTGGATGACGGCAGCGACCCGGCGCGCTGCGAGATCCGGCTCAGGGAGGAGGTGATGGTGGAGCCGGGGCGCGGCATCTGCCTGATGCCCGACGACATCCATTCCATCCACACCACCGGTGAGAGGCCGACGCGCCACCTGCACATGTACGGCCTGGCGCTGGAGCGGCTGGACGACCGCAAGGCCTACGACATGGAGAGCGGGCAGGTGATCCCCTACAACCGCAACTTCATGAAGCCGACCGCGACCGCGGCGGGCTGAGGGGGGACCATGCGCAGCATCGACTCGGCGACGCTGAAGGCCTGGATCGGGGATGGGCGGGAGCTCGCCATCCTCGATGCTCGGGAGGACGGAGAATTCGGCCGGTCCCACCTGTTCTGGGCGAATCCCTGCGCGCTCTCGCGCATCGAACTGCGGGCGCGCGCCCTCCTGCCGCGCCGCGGCGTGCGCATCTGCTGCGTGGATGGCGGGGAAGGGGGGCTGGCGGAGAGGCTGGCGGCCTATCTCGAAGGGATCGGCTGCACGGATGTCTCCGTGCTGGCGGGCGGGATCCGGGGCTGGGACGCTGCGGGCTACGTGCTCTTCTCCGGCGTGAACGTGCCGTCCAAGGCCTTCGGCGAATGGGTGGAGCACCACTACCACACGCCCTCGGTCGATCCGGCCGAGCTGCGCGCGATGATGGAGGCCGGCCAGGACATGGTGGTGCTGGACAGCCGCCCCCTGGACGAGTTCCACCGCATGTCCATCCCCGGCGCGATCGACGTGCCGGGCGGGGAGCTGGTCTACCGCATCGGCGAGATCGCGCCGCGGCCGGAGACCACCATCGTGGTGAACTGCGCCGGGCGCACGCGCAGCATCATGGGGGCGGAGAGCCTGCGCAGCGCCGGCGTGCCGAACAAGGTGGTCGCGCTGCGCAACGGCACCATGGGCTGGGAGCTGGCCGGCCTCGAATGCGACCGTGGCAGGACGGCGAGCTTCCCACGCGGCACGCCGTCGGGGCTCGAGACGGCGCTGACGCGCGCGACGGCCTTTGCCGAACGCTGGGGCGTGAAGGTCATCGACCGCGCCGGTCTCGCCGCGCTGCAGGCGGATGCGTCGCGGACGACCTATGTCCTCGATGTGCGGGACCCGGAGGAGTACCTGGCCGGCCACCTGCCGGGCAGCCGCATGGCGCCGGGGGGGCAGCTCGTGCAGGGGACCGACAATTGGGTCGCGGTGCGCGGGGCGCGGATCGTGCTGGTGGACGGAAACGCCTTCGGCGGGCCTTCGCGCGACGGCGTCCGCGCCCGCATGACCGGCGGCTGGCTGCGGCAACTCGGCGGCTGGGAGGTCCATGTGCTGGAGGGCGGCCTCTCCGGCCCGCTGGAGACAGGGCCCTGGGTGCCGGAGTGTCCGGAGGCGGCGGCGCTCTCCCCTGCCATGGTGACGCCGGCCGGGCTGGCCGCGGCGCTGGAGGCCGGGACGGCGCAGGTGGTGCAGCTCTCCCGCTCGCTCGACTTCCGGGAGGGGCATCTGCCCGGCGCGCTCTGGGGCGTGCGGACGCGGCTGGCGGCGCTGCGGCCGCGGCTGCAGGCCGGGCGGCGGATCGTGGTGGTGGCACCGGAGGATGCGGTGGCGCGGCTGGCAGTGCCGGAGCTGGAGGGTTTCGGCCTCGGTCCCGTTTCGGTGCTGGCGGGCGGCATCGCTGCCTGGAAGGCGGCCGGGCTGCCGCTGCGGGCGGATCGCCGCAAACCGGAGGATGCCGACTGCATCGATGTCTATCTCCGCCCCTATGATCGCAATGACGGAGTCGAGGCGGCGATGCGGGAGTATCTCTCCTGGGAGATCGACCTGGTGCATGAGGTCGCCCGCGACGGCGACGCCCGCTTCGGAGAGGCAAAGACCTGATGGCGGGGTCCGGGGCCAGGCTCTGGCCCCGGCGAGGGCGGGCTCCCGTCGAAGGTGTCCCGCCTTCGACGGGGACCCGGAGCGGGGGCAGAGCCCCCGCTCTTGTTCGGTGGTTGGGCTTCGCACTCGACGCTGTCCTCCCCCCGCACTGCCTGACCTGCGACGCCCCCGTGGACGTGCAGGGGAGCTTGTGCGGCGCCTGCTTCGCCACCCTCTCCTTCGTCACCGCCCCGCACTGCGCCCGTTGCGGCGTGCCGTTCCCGCATGCCGGCACCGGCCCGCTCTGCCCGGCCTGCGAGGGGCGGCCGCCCGCCTTCGAGGCCGCCCGGGCCGCGCTGCGCTATGATGCCGGGGCGCGGCGGCTGATCCTGCCCTTCAAGCATGCCGACCGGACGGAGATCGCCGGCCCGCTCGCCCGGCACATGGCCCACGCCGGTGCGGCGCTGCTGGCCCGGGCGGAGGTGGTGGTGCCGGTGCCGCTGCACTGCCGGCGGCTGCTGTCGCGCCGCTACAACCAGGCGGCGCTGCTGAGCGGATGGCTGGCGCGCCAGGCCGGGCTGCCGCACCTGCCGGACCTGCTGCGCTGGAGCCGGCCGACGCCGCCGCTCGGCGAGCGGGGGGCGGCGGAGCGGGCGGCGCTGCTGGACGGGGCCTTCGCGGTCAGCCGCCGCGGCGCCGCGCGGGTCGCAGGGCGGCGCGTGCTGCTGGTGGATGACGTCATGACCTCCGGCGCCACGGCCGAGTCCTGCGCCCGGGCGCTGCTGGCGGCGGGAGCCGGGGCGGTGGATGTGCTGGCGGCGGCGCGGGTGCCGGATCCGCGGCTGGAGGCGCCGCGCTGAGCGGCATGGCGCCACTCTCATGACCAAGCCGCATGATGACGCCCTGCAGCTGCCGCAGGCGGCTGAGCGCCCGGAGGGGCGCCGCGCCCTACAGCGGATCGCGTTCATATCTGAACGCCCATCCGCTGGTGCTTTTTGTTTTTCGAGCAGATTCACGCTCCCGGGCGTTCACGCCCGTCCGCGATCTGCTCCAGGCGCCTAGCCAAGTCGGCGGAGGCAGCGCCGGCGACCGAGGCCGCAGAAATGCGTCAGCATTTATGCGGGTCGGCATCAGTCATGGAGTGTTCATCTCTCAACTCCAGCGTGCGTCCTGCGTTCAGGCTAGGATGGTGTTCACCGCCGCTTCACCACGCCGCGCCACCTTGTCCGCGTCCGACAGGCAGCAGGAGGCCGCATGTCCCACAGCGCCCATGGCATCGGGTCCACCAGGACGGCGGGGGCCGGTCCTGTCCTGCGCCGGCCCGGCCCGGAACGGCTTCCCGCCGGCCGGTGGCTGGCGATGACACTGATCGCCTTCCTGCTGGCCAGCCCCATGGTCACCCTAATGGTCGCCTGGCCGTGACGGCCGCTTGACCCGGTCGCGTGCCGAACCAAACTGCAGGTCATGGCCAAGGTCGAGATCTACACCACACTCTTCTGCCCCTATTGCGAGCGCGCCAAGGCGCTGCTCAGCAGGAAGGGCGTCGCCTTCGAGGAGATGGAGGCGCCGCATGGGTCGCAGGCCCGCAGGGACGCCATCGAGCGCTCCGGCGGCCGCACCACGGTGCCGCAGATCTTCATCAATGGGCAGGCGATCGGCGGGTCGGACGACCTGGTCGCGCTGGAGCGTGCCGGCAAGCTGGACGCCCTGCTGGCCGCCTGAGCCGCTCCCCTCTTTTCGTCCCGGCAAGGGCTTGGCACTCGCATTGGCGGAGTGCCACCTTATAATCGGTGATCGGGCCTCGGCCTTGCCGCGGGCCAGGGAAAGCATGGGATGATCCATTACGATCTGCGCTGCAGTGCCGGGCACGAATTCGACGGCTGGTTCAAGGACAGCGCCGCCTTCGACAAGCAGGCGAAGGCCGGCTTCGTGGAATGCCCGGTCTGTGGCGGCACGGAGGTCTCGAAGCGCCTGATGGCGCCCGCCATCCCGAAGAAGGGCCGAACCCGGGTGAAGGAGGCGCCGCCGGCGCCGCCGGCGCTGCCCGCCGCCCCGCCGGGGCCCGCTGCGCCGGGGCCCGCGCCGGGGGCTACGCAGGCCGCCGCCGGGCCGGTGCCGGCCCAGGTCCTGGCGCTGCTGCAGCGCATGCGGGCCGAGGTCGAGAAGAACTGCGACTATGTCGGCAAGGAGTTTGCCGAGGAGGCGCGCAAGATGCACCGCGGCGAGAGCGACCGGCGCGGCATCTATGGCGAGGCCTCGGAGTCCGATGCGGCGGCGCTGCAGGAGGAAGGGATCGAGGTCGCCCGCCTTCCCTGGGTGCCGCGCGCCGACGGATGATCCGCCGGGCCCTGCTGCTGGTCCTCGGCCTGCTGGCGCCGGCCCTGCCGGCGGCGGCGCAGGGCTGGGAGGGCGGCCGGCTGCGGGAGTACGACGCCGCGGGGCGGAGCCTCGGCCGGCAGGAGCAGCGGGACGGCACGACGCGGTTCTACGACAATGGCGGCCGGGCGACCGGGCGGGCCGAGACACGGGGCGATTCGACCCGCTTCTATGACAATGCCGGGCGGGCCATCGGCCGGGCTGAGACACGGGACGGCACCACGCGCTTCTACGACAATTCAGGGCGCGCGACCGGCCGGGCGGAACGCCGGGGCGACAGCATCCGGCTCTATGACAATGCGGGCCGCCTGACCGGCCGGGCGGAGGTCGATGGCGACACCATCCGCCGCTATGACCGGGCCGGCCGCCGCACCGGGGAGGCGCGACGGCGGTAGAGCAGATCACGGGAGGCCGAGCCTTGCGGACGTGCTCCGCCGCGCGGCGGCTCAGCCCGCGACCGCCATGACGATGTAGTTCACCCCGACATCCCCCCCGACCCGCCAGCGTCCGGTCAGCGGGTCCATGATCAGCCCGGCGATATCGGCCACGCGCAGCCCGGCCCGGCGCAGATCGGCGCCAAGCTCCGCCGGGCGGACGAACATCCGCCAGTCATGCGTACCGACCGGCAGCAGGCGCAGCAGGTATTCCGCCCCGAGCTTCGCCATCAGGAAGGAACGCGGCGTGCGGTTGAGGGTGGAGAGGAAGACCGGACCGCCCGCCTTCACCAGCCCGGCCAGGTGGCGGCAGAAGGCTTCCCGGTCCGCCACATGCTCGATCACCTCCAGCGCCAGCACGGCGTCGAATCCGCCCTCGCCGGCGGCCAGCAGGTCCTCCGGCCGGCCCTCCCGGTAGTCGATGGCGAGCCCCCCGGCGGCGGCATGCGCCCGGGCGGCCGAGAGGGCGCCGCCGGCGGCATCCAGCCCCGTCACCCGCGCCCCGGCCCGCGCCAGCGCCTCGGAGGCCAGGCCGGCGCCGCAGCCGACATCCAGCACCCGCAGCCCCTCCAGCGGCCGCTCGCCCGCCGGATCCCGCCCGTGCCGGCGGGCGATCCGGGCGATGACCCAGCCCATCCGGGCCGGGTTCATGGCATGCAGCGGTCGCATCGGGCCCCTGGGGTCCCACCATTGCGCCGCCAGCCGGTCGAATTTGGCGATCTCCGCCCCGATCGCCGTGCCGGCCCCTGCGCCGCCCGGGAATTCCGCCATGCGCCCTGGTCCTTCCTGCACTTGATGCGGACCGGATTCGCGCGGGCTGCCGGGGTGCTTGTGCCTCCGGCCAGCCCACGATCCGGTCCGATGGTTACCCTTCGCTCGCGAATGTTGCAGCGCGGGGGCCGGATGGGTATCTGTGCCGGCCTTCGCGCGGGCACAACCGCGCGGACCCGCTGTGAAACGACCCCACACTCCCCGGGAAGCGCCCCCTGATGGCCCGCATCGTGATGAAGTTCGGCGGCACCTCCGTCGCCGATCTCGACCGCATCCGCAATGTCGCCCAACGCGTGAAGCGGGAGGTCGAGGCGGGGAACGAGGTTGCCGTCGTCGTCTCCGCCATGTCCGGCGTGACGAACCAGCTGGTGAAATGGTGCCAGGAGCTCTCGCCCCTGCACGATGCCCGGGAATACGACACCGTGGTCGCGACCGGCGAGCAGGTGACGATCGGCCTGCTGGCCATCGCGCTGCAGACCATCGGGGTCGATGCCCGCTCCTGGCAGGGCTGGCAGGTGCCGATCATCACCGACGGCGCGCATGGCAAGGCCCGGGTCGAGCGGATCGAGGGCGGCCTGCTGATCGAGCGCATGCGGGAAGGCCAGGTGCCGGTCATCGCCGGCTTCCAGGGCATCGAGCCGGCGCGCAACCGCGTCACCACCCTCGGCCGCGGCGGCTCGGACCTCTCGGCCGTCGCCATCGCCGCGGCGGTGAAGGCCGATCGCTGCGACATCTATACGGATGTGGACGGGATCTACACCACCGACCCCCGGATCGTGCCGCGCGCCCGCAAGCTGGAGCGCATTTCCTACGAGGAGATGCTGGAACTGGCCTCGGTGGGTGCCAAGGTCCTGCAGACCCGCTCGGTCGAACTCGCCATGAAGCAGCGGGTGCGGGTGCAGGTGCTCTCCAGCTTCGAGGACAAGCCAGGCTCCCTGGTGGTTGATGAGGACGAGATCGTGGAACAGCCCATCGTGAGCGGCATCGCCTATTCGAGGGATGATGCGAAGGTGACGCTGCGGCGGGTGCCGGACCGGCCGGGCATCGCCGCCGGCGTCTTCGGTGCGCTGGCCGCGGCCAATTGCAACGTGGACATGATCGTCCAGAATATCGGCGCCGATGGCACCACGGACATGACCTTCACGGTCGGCAAGGCGGACCTGGCGCGGGCGAAGGACGTGCTGGAGAAGGCGCGCGGCGAGCTCGGCTTCGACTCGATCCTGGCCGACCCGGATGTCGCCAAGATCAGCGTGGTCGGGGTCGGCATGCGCAGCCATGCCGGCGTCGCCAACACCATGTTCCGGGCCCTGTCCGAGAAGGGCATCAACATCCAGGTCATCTCGACCAGCGAGATCAAGGTGAGCGTGCTGATCGGTGCCGAGTACACGGAGCTCGCGGTGCGGGCCCTGCACAGCGCCTATGACCTCGACGGGCCGGCGGCCTGAGGCGATGGACACGCTCGCCCCCAACCCGTCCGCCGCCCTGCCGCCCGCCACCGGAGCATCGGCCGTGCTCGACCGCCTGATGGCCCGCGGCGCGGCCTTCTTCGGCTCCCGCTACGCCATCATGGGCGGGGCGATGAGCTGGGTGAGCGAGCGCCACCTGGTCGCCGCCCTCTCCAATGCCGGCGCCTTCGGCGTCATCGCCTGCGGCGCCATGGAGCCGCCGCGGCTAGCCGAGGAGATCGCCGGCACCCAGGCGCTGACCGACAGGCCCTTCGGCGTGAACCTCATCACCATGCATCCGCGGCTGGAACAGCTGGTGGAGGTCTGCCTGGCGGCGAAGGTCGGCCATATCGTTTTCGCCGGCGGCATCCCGCCGGGCTCCGCCATCAAGGCGGCCAAGGCGGGCGGGGCCAAGGTGGTCTGCTTCGCCCCGGCGCTGGCGCTGGCGAAGAAGCTGGTCCGCAGCGGCGCCGATGCGCTGGTGATCGAGGGCTCCGAGGCGGGCGGGCATATCGGGCCGGTCAGCCTCAATGTGCTCGCGCAGGAGATCCTGCCGACCATGGCCAGGGAGGTCCCGGTCTTCGTCGCCGGCGGCATCGGCCGGGGCGAGGCGATCCTCTCCTATCTCGAGATGGGGGCGGCCGGCGCCCAGCTCGGCACCCGCTTCGTCTGCGCCAGCGAGAGCATCGCCCATCCGAGGTTCAAGCAGGCCTTCATCCGCGGCGCCGCGCGCGACGCCCTGCCGACGGTGCAGATCGACGAGCGCTTCCCGGTGATCCCGGTGCGCGCCCTGCAGAACGAGGGCACCAAACGGTTCATGGAGCACCAGGCCGTGGTGCTGAAGCGCTTCCAGGCCGGCGAGGTGGCCAAGGAGGAGGCCCAGCTCGAGATCGAGCATTTCTGGGCCGGGGCGCTCCGCCGCGCGGTGATCGACGGCGATGTCGAGCAGGGCAGCCTGATGGCCGGCCAGAGCGTTGGGATGGTGACCAGGGAGCAGCCGGCAGCCGAGATCATCGCCGAGCTGATCGCCCAGGCGGAAGCGACCATCGCGGCGCGGCAGCAGGGCGGCGCTGCCTGATCCTGAGGGCATGGAGGTTCCATCCATGCCGGGCGCTCGGACGGGCGCCGCCGCCGGTGCGGCCTGCAGCCGATTGCGTTCAGGTCTGAACGCCAATCCGCTGTAGGCCGTTGATTGTGGAGCAGGTTCACGCTCCCGGGCATTCACGCCCGTCCGCGATCTGCTCTCGCCAGGATCTGCGGAGCAGATCGCCCGGCGATGGAGGGGCCGTTGCTGGGTGACCATCAACGGCCGTTGGTATGAGGTGGATGGTGGCGGCCGGGATTCGAGGGGCCGTGGCATGAGAAGTCGTCACGAGAATGTGAAATCGATTTGCCGCCGTCCGGCCCGCGCGGTACATCGCGAGGCGTGCCCGACGACATGAAGCGCCTGACCCCCTTTGAGGCTGCGAGCAGCGAGCCGACCCGGCTCGGTGCCGAGTTGCGTGATGCCCGGCTCACCCTCGGCCTGTCCATCGAGGACCTCGCCCAGTCGCTCCGCATCCGCCGGGTCTATCTGGCGGCGCTGGAGGAAGGGCGGGTGCGCGACCTGCCGGCACCGGCCTATGCGGTCGGCTTCGTCCGTGCCTATGCCCGTGCCCTCGGCCTCGAGGAGGATGAGGTGGTGCGCCGCTTCCGGGAGGCGAGCGGGCCGAATGTCGCCCGCAAGACCGACCTGGTCTTCCCCGAGTCGGTGCCCGACCGTGGCGTCCCTGCCGGGGCGGTGATGCTGGCCGGCGTGGTGGTGGCGCTCGGCGCCTATATCGGCTGGTACCAGTGGTCCGGCAGCGGGACGCGGACGGTGGATGCGGTGCCGCCGCCCCCGCCGGCGATCGAGCAGGCGTTACGCGAGGGCAGCCCGCCCGAGACCCCGCCCGTTGCCGCCCCCACGCTGCCCCCGCCCGCGGCCATGCCTGCCGCGCCGCCACCCGGCCCGACCGCCGCGGCGGCGGCGCCCCCGCCCGGCCCGGCCCGGCCCGCGACGCCGCCGGCCGCCTCTCCTGCCGCCCCGCCCGCCGTTGCGCCGGCCGCGCCGCCGGTGGCCGCGGCGCCGGTCCCGGCCGCCGGGGAGGGCCGCGTGCTGCTGCGCGCCCGGGCCGAGGTCTGGATCCAGGTGCGCGAGCCGCGCGGCCCGGTGCTGGTCAACCGCGTGCTGCGCCCGGGCGAGAGCTGGCAGGTGCCGCCGAAGGAGGGGCTGCTGCTCTCCACCGGCAATGCCGGCGGGCTGGAGATCCTGGTCGATGGCCAGGTGACGCCCGGCCTCGGCGCCGGGTCATCGGTGCGGCGCGACCTGCCGATCGATGCCGAAAGGCTGAAATCCGGCCAGCCGATCCAGCCGGCGGCGGCGCCTGCGGCCCCGCGCCCGGCCCAGGCGCCCCAGCCGCAATAGGCCCTGTCCGGCGCGGCCCTGGCACCGGCCGCTGCCGGCGTGACGCTCCGGTGACATCTGCCGGGCCTGCCTTTGCGCATGGCCGACAGCGCCAAAGCGCCCTAGGTGAATGCCGCCGGCGCTGCCATATTCCGCCCGACCGGGCGCGGATCGCCGGCGGGCGTCAGGCTGCCCGGCATGGTTCCGCGCCCGCGACACACCTCGGCTGATCCGGGAATCCGCGCCTCATGAGCTATCGCCCCTACCAGCAGATCCTGCGCCGCAAGTCTCGCCAGATCCGGGTGGGGAAGGTGCTCGTCGGCGGCGACGCGCCGATCAGCGTGCAGAGCATGACCAACACGCCGACCGAGGACGCCCAGGCGACGATCGAGCAGATCCGCCGCTGCGAACTGGCCGGCGCCGATATCGTCCGCGTCTCCGTCCCGACGCCGGAGAGCACCGCCGCGCTGCATGAGATCGTGCGCGAGGTGAACGTCCCGATCGTGGCGGACATCCACTTCCACTACCGCCGCGCCATCGAGGCGGCGAAGGCCGGCGCCGCCTGCCTGCGCATCAACCCGGGCAATATCGGCAGCAAGGAGCGGGTGAAGGAGGTGGTGAAAGCCGCCCGCGACCATGGCTGCTCGATCAGGATCGGCGTGAATGCCGGATCGCTCGAGAAGCACCTGCTGGAGAAATATGGCGAGCCGAACCCGGAGGCGCTGGTCGAGAGCGCGCTCTGGCACGCCGCTCATCTGCAGGACGAGGACTTCCACGAGTTCAAGATCAGCGTGAAGGCGTCCGACGTCTTCCTTGCCGTCGCCGCCTATCAGCAACTCGCCGAGGCCTGCGACCACCCCCTGCATATCGGCATCACCGAGGCGGGCGGGCGCCGCACCGGCACGGTGAAGAGCGCGGTCGGCCTCGGCAACCTGCTCTGGTCCGGGATCGGCGACACGCTGCGCGTCTCCCTCTCGGCCGAGCCGGAGGAGGAGGTGCATGTCGGCTGGGAGATGCTGAAATCCCTCGGCCTGCGGCACCGCGGCGTGAAGATCATCTCCTGCCCCTCCTGCGCCCGGCAGGGCTTCGACGTCATCAGGACGGTCGCGACGCTGGAGGAGCGGCTGGCGCATATCGAGACGCCGATCACCCTCTCCATCATCGGCTGCGTGGTGAACGGCCCGGGCGAGGCGCTGATGACCGATATCGGCCTGACCGGCGGCGGCGCCGGCCGGCACATGGTCTATGCGGCCGGCAAGACCGACCACACCATCGACGAGGCGGCGATGGTCGAGCACCTGGTTGGGCTGGTCGAGAAGAAGGCCGCCGCGATCGAGGCCGAGGAGGCGGCGAGGAAGGCCGCCGAGGCGACCGCCCAGGCGGCGGAATAGGCAAGGGGAGGGCGGCGCCGTGCATGGCTTCGGCTTCTCGGCGCTGCTGGTCGGGATGCTCGGGCGGCACCGCGTGCCGGGGCTGGATGAGGACCTGTCCCGGCGGGACGCGGCGCTGCGGCGGCTCGGGCTGCTGGCCGGGGTGAACCTGGTGCTGTTCGTGGCGCTGACGCTGGCGGTGCGCTGAGCGTCCTTGCCTCGGGCGCCCTGGCCCTCACGCCGGCGCCCTGCCCGATGTCCTCATCGGCGCCCATGCCGCGGGGCCGGCCTGCCGCTGATCACCCGCGACCCGCGCCGCTACCGGGCCTATTTCCCCGCCCTCGACCTCATCGCCCCCTGAACCCTTGCCCCCCGCCCCGTCACGGGGCAAACCGCGACCCATGGCCCAAGCCCCGCTCCAGCCCGCCCGTGGCACCCATGACCTGATCGGCGCCGATTTCCGCCGCCACCACCTCGTCATCGAGACCGCCCGGCGGGTCGCGACCCTCTACGGCTTCGAGGAATGGGCGACGCCGATCTTCGAGGACACGCGGGTCTTCTCCCGCGGGTTGGGCGACACCTCCGATGTCGTCTCCAAGGAGATGTACAGCTTCGAGGACCGCGGCGGGGAGAGCGTGACCCTGCGGCCGGAGAACACGGCCGGCGTCTGCCGCGCCCTGGTGACCAACGGCCTCACCCAGTCGAACCTGCCCCGCAAGGTCTTCTATGCCGGGCCGATGTTCCGCTACGAGCGGCCGCAGAAGGGCCGCTACCGGCAGTTCCACCAGATCGGCATCGAGGTGCTGGGCGCCGCCGAGCCGCTGGCCGATGCCGAGGTGATCGCCTGCGGCTGGCACATCCAGCAGGAACTTGGCATCGACGAGGGCACGGTGCTGGAGATCAACACGCTCGGCGACGCCCCCAGCCGGGACGCCTACCGGGCCGCGCTGATCGCCTATTTCACCGCGCACAAGGACGACCTGTCGGAGGACAGCCAGGCGCGGCTGGAGAAGAACCCGCTGCGGATCGTCGACAGCAAGGATCCGCGGGACAAGGCGCTGGTCACCGCGGCGCCCACCATCCATGACCACCTGACGCCCGAGGCGGCGGAGTTCTACGCCACGGTGAAGCGCCACCTCACGGCCTTCGGCGTGCCCTTCCGGGAGAATCCGCGGATCGTCCGGGGCCTCGACTACTACAGCCACACCGCCTTCGAATTCGTCACGGAGCGGCTGGGCGCCCAGGGCACAGTGATGGGCGGCGGCCGCTACAACGGCCTGGTCGAGGAGATGGGCGGGCCGCCCACCCCCTCGGTCGGCTGGGCGGCGGGGGTGGAGCGGCTCGCCCTGCTGGTGGAGGCGGCCGAGTTGACCCCGCCGGCGCCCCGCCCGGTCGCGGTCATCCCGGTGGGCGAGGCGGCGGAGGCCGTGGCGATCAATGTGCTGCAATCGCTGCGCGAGCACGGCGTGGTCGCCGAGATCGCCTACAAGGGCAACATGAAGCGCCGCATGGAGCGGGCGAACAGGATCAATGCCGGCGCCGCTGTGATCCTGGGCGAGGAGGAACTCGCCGAGGGCAAGGTCGTGGTGAGGAACCTCGACAAGGGCTCGCAGAAGCGGGTGGCGATGGAGGATCTGCTGCGGACGCTGGCCGAGACCGGCGCGGTCGAGAGCGCCATGCATGCCATGCTGCAGGGCATCCTGGAGGAGGAGCTCGGCGGCGAGGCGGATGATCTCGACGAGGATTTCGGCGGCGAAACGGAGAGCCGGTGAGCATCTCGGAGAAACTCGATCGGGTCCTGACCCGGGCGGAGGAGCTGAAGCACCTCCTCTCAACCGCCGAGGGCAGCCAGTTCGGCGCCCTCTCCAAGGAACTGTCCGAGCTGGAGCCGCTGGTCGAGAAGGTGGAGGCGCTGCGCGCCGCCGAGCGGGCGCGGGATGAGGCCGAGGCCATGCTGGCCGACCCCGAGCTGCGCGAGCTGGCCGAGGACGAGTACCTTGCGCAGAAGGAAGCCGTGCCGCGGCTGGAGCGCGAGGTGCGCCTCATGCTGCTGCCGAAGGATTCGGCGGATGAGCGCAGCGCCATCCTGGAGATCCGCCCCGCCGCCGGCGGCGATGAGGCGGCGCTCTTCGCCGCCGAGCTCTTCCGCGCCTATCAGCGCTATGCCGAGACGCGGCGCTGGCGCTTCGAGGTGATGGAGTATGACGAGAGCGACCTCGGCGGCGTGAAGGGCGCGGTCGCCGAGATCGCCGGCAAGGGCGTCTTCGCCCGGCTGAAATACGAAAGCGGCGTGCACCGCGTCCAGCGCGTGCCCGCGACCGAGACCCAGGGCCGCATCCACACCTCCACCGTCACCGTGGCGATCATGCCGGAGGCGGAGGAGGTGGACGTGCAGATCAATGAGGGCGACCTGCGGATCGACACCTACCGCGCCAGCGGCGCCGGCGGGCAGCACGTGAACAAGACCGACAGCGCCGTCCGCATCACCCACATCCCGACCGGGACGGTGGTGGCGATGCAGGAGGAGAAGTCCCAGCACAAGAACCGCGCCAAGGCGATGAAGGTGCTGCGCGCCCGCATCTTCGAAGCCGAGCGGGCCCGCGCCGCCGCGACCCGTGCCGCCGACCGCAAGGGCCAGGTCGGCACCGGCGACCGCAGCGAGCGCATCCGCACCTACAACTTCCCCCAGGGCCGCGTCACCGACCACCGCATCGGCCTGACCCTGCACAAGATCGACCGCGTCATGCTGGGCGAGTTCGACGAGATTATCGACGCCCTGACGGCCGAGGACGAGGCGGCGCGGCTCGCCGCCGAGGGCGAGTGACGGCAGGCCGGGCGCCCCTGGTCTCCCCACCTGCCGGAGAAGGGCCGGCCGCGTGACCGCCTGCGCCGATCCCGCCGGCACGGTCGGCTTCTTCCTCTGCCGCGCCGGCCAGCACTTGCGCGCCGCCGCCATCGAGACTCCCCGCCTGGAGGCGCGGCTGCTGCTGGCCCATGCCATGGCCTGCCGGCAGGAGGATCTGCTGCGCGACCCGCGCGCCCCGGTGCCGCCCGAGGCCGCCGCCCGCTTTGCCGACCTGCTGCGCCGGCGCCTAGACCGCGCGCCGATCGCCCATCTGCTGGGGGAGCAGGAGTTCTGGTCGCTCCCCTTCGCCGTCTCCCCCGCCACGCTGATCCCGCGCGCGGATTCCGAGGCGCTGATCGAGGCGGCGATCGAGGCCTTCCCCGACCGCGGCGCGGTGCGCCGCGTGCTCGACCTCGGCACCGGCACGGGCTGCCTGCTGCTCGCGGCGCTGACCGAGTTCCCCGGGGCCACCGGCCTCGGCCTGGACCGCGTGCCGGCGGCGGCGGCGCTGGCGCGCGACAATGCCGCCCGCCTCGGTCTCGGCGACCGTGCCCGCTTCGCCGTGGCCGACTGGGCCGCGCCCATCGGCGGCCGGTTCGACCTGGTGCTGAGCAACCCGCCCTATATCGAACGCGGCACCATTCCCGGCCTGATGCCGGAAGTGGCGCGGCATGAGCCTGCCTCGGCCCTGGATGGCGGCGTGGATGGGCTGGATGCCTATCGGGCCATCGCCGCGGCGCTGCCCGGGCTGCTCGCGCCTGGCGGGCGGGCGGTGCTGGAACTCGGCCAGGGGCAGCAGGCGGCAGTGGAGGCCATCGCCGCTGCGCATGGCATCCATGCCCTGGGCTGCCGGATGGATCTTGGCGGGGTGCCGCGCGCGCTGGTGCTTGCCTTGGCATGATTTCTGGCGTGATTCGGGGGCATGATTCGAGTCAGGGCGTGGCGGCTACACGCGCCATCACAGCCTTGTGTGGCAGACCGTCCGACCCGATCTGCCGCCGGGTATCCGACCGCCTTGGGCACCGTCACCAACCGCTTCCTGGCGCCCGGACCGGCGGGGAAGGGGCCCGCGACCCGGCCTTTCGGCCGGTCACGGCCTGAGCCCTGCCATGGACCGGCAGCCCTGAAGCGGCTTCGGCGCCACGCCTGCCTGCGCAGCGGCCCTTCCGGCGGCCCGGGCAGGTCCCTTGCGAAAAAACCGATTGGCGGCCCGCCCGGCTGGGGCTAGCTTGCGGCAGGCCCTCGCGGGCGGACGGGCAGGGCCCGCCGCCGAGGCGCGTGGGTTCGTGCAGCGGACGGGCTGTGGGACTCACGCCGGCCGCGACGCCTTTGGACGAGATCGACCGCCTTGGCTGCGCGCACCCGGAAGACCTGGGGGCGGGCGGGGCGGCCCACCTGCGAGACGGCAGACGCAATACCGATGAACATGAAACGCATGCGCGGCCGCAACCATCGGCATGGTGGTGGCGGTGGGGGTGGTGGTGGTGGCGGCGGTGGCGGGCAGTTCCGTCAGTCCGGCCACCAGCCGATGAACCGAAACCATGTCTTCGACTCGAACGGTCCGGACATGCGGCTGCGCGGCACGGCCCAGCAGCTCTTCGAGAAGTATCTCCAGCTCGGTCGCGATGCGACCAGCTCCGGCGACCGGGTGATGGCCGAGGGCTATTTCCAGCACGCCGAGCACTACTTCCGCATCCTCAATGCCATGAACCAGGCGCAGCAGCAGCGTGAGGGCGGCCAGCACGGCCACCAGCGCCGCTATCAGCCGAATTCCGAGCAACAGGACGGCGGCGACGGCAACACCGCCGAGCCGGCCGAGATGAACGGCCAGGTCAATGGCCACGCCCTGGAAGGCGAGCCGGACTATGACGGCCCGCAGCCGGAGACGCGCGAGCCGGTCTGATCGGTCGGCGATGCTGCGTTGACAGGACCAAGGGCCGGCAGCAGGCTCGGTGATGTTCCAAGGGGTGCCCCGCATGGGGCTGAGATACGGCTAGGGCGCCGTGACCCTTTGAACCTGATCCGGGTCATGCCGGCGTAGGGACAGGAACCTTCGGGCGTCGCCTCCAATTGGGGGCGCGTCCGCCCCACGCATTCAGTGTCCCCGGATCTCCCGCGATGTGAGGAGGTCCAAGTGCCCGATACCCTTCCCCCCGACCTGCTGCAGGTGACGACCGGCCCGCTGCCGGCGTCCCGCAAGCTGCATGTGCCAGGTGTGCTGCACCCGGATCTGCGCGTGGCCATGCGTGAGATCGCGGTCGGCGGCGGTGAGCCGCCGCTCAGGGTCTATGACCCCTCCGGCCCCTATACCGACCCCGCGCAGCCCACCGATATCCACCGCGGCCTGCCCGAACTGCGCCGCGCCTGGATCGAGGGCCGCGGTGATGTCGAGGCCTATCATGGCCGCGCCCCGAAGCCGGAGGATGACGGGCTGAAGGCCGGCGAGCAGCGCCGCGTGCCGGTCTTCGACCGCGCCGGCCGTCGGCCGCTGCGGGCGAAGCCGGGCGCGGCCCCGACCCAGCTCGCCTATGCCCGCGCCGGGATCGTCACGCCCGAGATGGAATATGTGGCGATCCGGGAGAATCTCGGCCGTGAGCGGGCGCGCGAGGCTGCCGCCCGGGACGGCGAGAGCTTCGGCGCCGCCATCCCCGATCACGTCACGCCCGAATTCGTCCGCGAGGAGATCGCCCGCGGCCGCGCCATCATCCCGGCCAACATCAACCACCCGGAAGCCGAGCCGATGGCGATCGGGCGGAATTTCCTGGTCAAGATCAACGCCAACATCGGCAACAGTGCGGTCTGGTCCTCGGTGGGTGAGGAGGTGGACAAGCTGGTCTGGGCGATCCGCTGGGGCGCCGACACGGTGATGGACCTGAGCACCGGGCGGAACATCCACACGACGCGCGAGTGGATCATCCGCAACAGCCCGGTGCCGATCGGCACGGTCCCGATCTACCAGGCGCTGGAGAAGGTGGGCGGCAAGGCCGAGGAGCTGAGCTGGGAGATCTTCCGCGACACGCTGATCGAGCAGGCCGAGCAGGGCGTCGATTACTTCACCATCCATGCCGGGGTGCGGCTGCCCTATATCCCACTGACGGCAAGGCGCGTCACCGGCATCGTCTCCCGCGGCGGCTCGATCATGGCGAAGTGGTGCCTGGCGCATCACAGGGAGAATTTCCTCTACGAGCGCTTCGATGAGATCTGCGAGATCATGCGGGCCTATGACGTCAGCTTCTCGCTGGGCGACGGCCTCAGGCCGGGCTCCATCGCGGATGCCAATGACGCCGCGCAGTTCGCCGAGCTGGAGACGCTGGGCGAGCTGACGCGGATTGCCTGGACGCGCGACGTGCAGGTGATGATCGAGGGCCCCGGCCATGTGCCGATGCACAAGATCAAGGAGAACATGGACAAGCAGCTCCGCGAATGCGGGGAGGCGCCCTTCTACACGCTGGGCCCGCTCACCACCGATATCGCGCCGGGCTACGACCACATCACCTCCGGCATCGGCGCGGCGATGATCGGCTGGTTCGGCACGGCGATGCTCTGCTACGTCACGCCGAAGGAGCATCTCGGCCTGCCGGACCGGGACGACGTGAAGGTGGGTGTCATCACCTACAAGATCGCCGCCCATGCCGCCGACCTGGCGAAGGGCCATCCGGCGGCGAAGCTGCGCGACGATGCGCTGTCCCGTGCCCGCTTCGAGTTCCGCTGGCGGGACCAGTTCAACCTCTCCCTCGACCCGGAGACGGCGGAGCGCTTCCACGACCAGACCCTGCCGGCCGAGGGCGCCAAGCTGGCGCATTTCTGCTCCATGTGCGGGCCGAAATTCTGCTCCATGAAGATCAGCCAGGACATCCGCGCGGCGGCGGAGAAGGGCATGGAGGAGATGGCCGAGCGCTTCCGCAACGATGGCGGGCAGATCTACGCCCCGCCTCAGCCGGCGGCAGAGTGATACCGGCCGGCATAAGTCCTGACTTGCAGCCGCCATCGGCGGCTGAGGCCGCGAATGCGGCCCGCGGCCTATGCCGCGTAGCCAAGCCGCCACAGGCGGCGCCGGCGCCTGAGGCCGTATAAATGTGTCAGCATTTATGCGGGACGGTATGAAACCATCGCAGGGCGCCGCAGCGCGCCCTGCGGCCCACCCTTCGCTGTCAGTCGGCCCCAGCCGTGGCACGCTGCCGGTCGGCCATCGTGCCCTGCTCCAGCGCGGTGAGGACCTGCTGGCCTGCGCGCCAGGCATCCTCCGCGCAGGCATAGGGGGCGTCAGAGCGGAAGGCCACCATGTCGCTGGTGTCCCGGCGCACGGTCCAGGTCCAGCGGCGTGGCGACTGCGACTGAAGCTCGACTTTCACGTAACCCAAGAATTTACAGTCCCGCTGCCGCTTCATGGCCATTCGCTCCTGTGCTGAAGGAGTCATGGCCAAAAGCAATCCAGGGTAGAAATTGCGAAACCGTCAATAACTGAAACGTTAACGCGCCATAGCTCGCCGGCCGCCGGACGGGCGAGGCGCCCGGTCGAGAGCGGCGGCGCCGATGGCGCCCGCCACCGGGGATGCGCCGCGGCCCGTCAGTGCAGCAACTCGCTCTCCGTCGGCTCCAGCGAATCCCCGACCGCGATCCGCCCGCCCTCCAGCACCTCGGCATAGACGCCGAGATCGGCATGGCCGAAATGCTCCCGCAGCCATTTCGGCGGCTCGGCGTCGCGCTCCGCCGTCTCCGGGTTCACCTCGGTGGCCGGGCAGCGGATGATTCGCTTGAAGACCCGCAGCCGCGCCCCGCCCAGCAGCACCTCCTGCCCCAGCAGGTCGAACTCCGCCCAGGGCAGCGAGCCGGACACGTAGATGTTTGCCCGGAAGCGCAGCGGGTCCAGGTGCTTGCCCACCTTCTGCTCCAGGGCATGCAGGCTGGAGAGGCCGATGATGGAGACGCATTTCGCCGCGACATCGGTGAAATTATGCCCGGGCGCCTCGACGAAGCGGGGCGTGCCGCGCGCCTCCTCCCCTAGGAAGGCCGCGAGGAAGGCGGCGATCTCCACCCGGCCGGCCTCGGTGCGGGTGCTGGCCAGCAGCGGCGGGCCCTCGGGCGGGCGGATCGCCAGCGTCCCGGTCCTGGGGTCGAAGGCGGAGTGCAGCAAGGCCAGCTTCGCATTCGCCATCAGGCAGCCGAAATGCCGCTTCTGCAGCCAGGTGGGCGCCGCAGGATCGAAGGGGGCATCACCCTGGGCCAGGGCGAAGCGGCGGTCATGCGGCAGGCACTGGCCGGGCGTGAGCACCACCTCCTCCAGCGCCTCGGCGGTCAGGCCCTTCACCGGATAGCGGTAGATATGCTCGACGCGCATCGGAACATTTTCCTCTCAGGTCCCGTGCCGGGGACCTTGAACCACCGCAAGGCGGAATACCACATCCCGGGCGAACTTGGTCCCCGCCATCGCCTCTTCAGGGATGGCCGGGGCCGGTCGCCTCCGGATGAGGGACGCAACGCATGGATATCGAGAAATTCACCGATCGCGCCAAGGGCTTCCTGCAGGCGGCGCAGACCATCGCCATCCGCGAATACCACCAGCGCGTGACGCCGGAACACCTGCTAAAGGCGCTGCTGGATGATGAGC
>JAESGY010000229.1_pt1 | contig 38310 bp, 35 predicted proteins | sample 9269841 | NCBI WGS metagenome assembly JAESGY01 (sample SAMN17022865, study PRJNA683097) | algae metagenome | isolation source: Spirirestis rafaelensis WJT71-NPBG6 and co-occurring heterotrophs from... | place: USA: Pinto Wells, Joshua Tree National Park, Colorado Desert, CA | collected 2006-08-15
CTCAATCAAGGGCTCCAGAAGGGCCCATTGTGCATCGCTGAGCATTGCTCCACCTCATCCCGGAGGAACAAAACGCAAGACGATCCAATCAGTTCAAGCGACAACACACCCTAATTGCCCGCGGGCAATGTACCTCGCCAACAGGCCGAGAAGGGTAGGGCAATGCCTCATTAACCATACCAGCCTACCAGTCTCCTCTGAGCAATCGTTGTCCACAAGCGGCCACTTTCAAATCGCTCCAACGATACGGCACGGCAGACCCGACCCGTTGCCCACGGGCAATGCCCTCAAGGCACACGGCGGCAGGGAAGGGGAGTACTTCAGATGCAGCGCAAAAATGACGAATTCTGAAAAGTTCGCGCGTCTTTCTCGGTTTCGGGTGATCTCTTTAACTCACCATTAACGGAGTGCAGGCGAACTAGCGATCAGCGCAAAATTTGCTGATCTCGGTCATTTCCGAGCTGCAATGCTAGGAGCCCTCAATGTCAGCACTCGAGCAATCTACTCTCGATCCAGTGGTTGCGCCCATCGAAGAAAACAACCGGGCGCAGATCTCCCTAGATGCCGAACTGCTAGCTGCCGAGCTCCAGAAGCACACGCAGCGCATTTTCCCGCCCGTGGCCCAGAAGGCGATCCGTCGGTTTTCCTCCGCCGAAGCAGCTAGCCTCTTGGGAATCCACGAAGGCTATCTTCGTCAATTGGCCATCGACGGGAAGGCGCCTCTTCCTGAAGTCCAACCGAACGGGAAGCGCACATTCTCGATTGAAGAGATCAATGCGGTTCGTGAATTCCTCGACAGCAACCAGTCAAACCGGCGCTATATTCCACATCGCACGACCGGCGAGAAACTGCAGGTTATCTCAGTCATCAACTTCAAAGGCGGCAGCGCGAAGACCACGACTGCTGCGCATCTATCTCAGTATCTAGCCTTAAGAGGCTACCGTGTTCTAGCAATCGACCTGGACCCGCAGGCAAGCCTCTCAACCTTGTTCGGCCATCAGCCGGAACTGGACGTCCTACCAAACGAGACCCTCTATGGGGCGCTGCGCTATGATAGCCAGCGTATTTCCATCGAGGAGATTATTCGCGCGACCTATCTTCCGGGTCTACACTTCATCCCTGGCAACCTGGAACTCATGGAGTTCGAGACAACGACCCCGGTCGCTAAGGAAGTTCGAACATTCTTCCTTCGCATCACAGAGGCATTACAGCCTGTGGAGTCTGAATACGACGTTGTCGTGATGGATTGCCCGCCCAACCTTGGGTATCTCACAATGGCAGCACTATCCGCTGCAACGTCGCTCCTTGTAACTGTGCATCCCCAAATGCTCGATGTACTGTCGATGGCTCAGTTCCTGAAGATGGTCGGCGACACTGTAAACCTGTTTGGGAATAGACGTCCGGACTATGATTGGCTTCGTTACCTTATTACGCGACACGAGCCCAATGACGGCCCTCAAAACCAAATGGTCACGTGGATGCGTTCGCTCTTCGAGCATCGTGTTCTGCAAAACCCAGTTCTGAAAAGCACTGCGATCGCGGATTCGGGCCTCACGAAGCAGACCCTCTACGAAGTGGATCGAACCAAGTTCACCAAGAGCACTTACGACCGGGCGCTCGAGTCGCTTGATCTCGTGAATGGTGAAATCGAAGCCAATATTCGTCGCGCCTGGGGGAGGCAATAATGGCCCGGAACGTACTGAATCCTGCACCTAAAGACCTTGGAACAACGTCCGCCCCTGCACCCAATCCAGTAGCGGACCAACAAGCAGCCCTTGCAGGGGCACTAAACGGGACTAACGATACGCCGATTGCTGTGCGGCCGAACCGTCCGTTCGCCAATCGGCCCCACGCTAAGAGTTCCGTCGCTGGCGGCGAGCAGAGCGCCTCACCAAGCAATGAAGTTTCGACGATTTCTCGACAGGTTGCTCCGGTTATGACCTCCCAACAGAGGGTCATGGCAGATACGCTCAACGCGGTTAACCGTGTCGACGAACTTGAGGAGCAACTGCGGTCAGGTCATGCCGTGGTCGAGCTTGATCCGTTTATAATCGATGCGTCGTTCGTTCCAGATCGCATGGCTCCCTCGGAAGAGGCTCACAGGGAGCTTGTCCAGGCGATTAGGGCAGACGGACAGATCGTACCCATTCTGGTTCGTCCCCATCCGGCAGAGCAGGGGCGCTACCAGGTTGCTTATGGGCATAGGCGTCTTCGAGCGGTAACCGAACTCGGCATCAAGGTCCGAGCTGTTGTCCGCGAACTCACCGACGAGCAGTTGGTCGTCGCACAGGGCCAAGAGAACAACGCCCGGACAAACCTGAGCTTCATCGAGAAAGCTCGCTTTGCGCTGCAACTGGAAGAGCGTGGCTTCCGTCGCGATGTCATCATGCAGGCTCTTTGCGTTGACCGTCCTAGAATCTCTCAGATGGTCAAATTTACATCGAGCATTCCGATGGAAATCATCAATGCCATTGGGCCAGCACCAGGCATCGGAAGACGGAAGTGGGAAGACTTCGCTGCATTGATCACGAAGAGTAGTATCGACAAAGCCCGGCAAGCAATCGAGCGGGCCGAAAATTCGGGCCGAGATAGCGACGCAAAGTTTGAGGCAGCCTACAAGGCGCTTACAACCAAAGCCGAAATCGCTCGGCCTGAACTCTGGATTGCTCCTGACGGCGCCCGCTTGGCCAAGTACACCGAAACCGACGAAAAATTCTCGCTCGTCATTGATAGGAAGGTCTCGCCACGTTTTGGGAATTTCCTCCTCAGCCGTCTGGAGCAACTCTACAACGAGTTTCAGGCCGCAGACAAAAAGTGAGGCTTCGTCACTACTTCGATCCAGCATCGCTTTGGTCATCCCTCACAGCGAGATTGAAGCGATGCTCCATCAGCAAACCAGCACCTGTCCGGCAGTTGCTGCAATGGATTGAGCAGCATTCCATCGTCGACAGGATCAGCCATTGTCCCATGCACGGCAATCCAAACGCGTCAAATGCCAACAGGGGCGGGGAGGGGGCACAAGCTTGTAAGAACGGCTATCCACGGACGATAGTCTATACATAGTTAGATGTTGTGTTTAATCGATCGTTTGGAGACGTCTCTCAAGTCGTTCTGTTGACCAGTAAGTGAGGGGAGGGCCGCCCGACAGCCGGCCAAAATGGCTTACAACAAGGGCTTCTGGAGCCATTCAGCGGCCTCACTGGTCCCCAAGGACTTTCAAGCGTCGCTCGCCGGCAGCAACAGATCCGATCCCTGCGGATACTGTTTTTGCAGGGCGTCCGTTTGCCTCCCTCCATATCGTAGCTAGGCCTTGCTTTGCTTCCGTTGGCTAAGCTATAGCTCGGATCATCAACAACTTAGCTTGAGGGTACGAGCGTGGCTTTCGGCAGCAGGGCAGGGGACTTTGACGACGAACCGTTCCGGGTGCCTCGCGCCTATGCCCTCCCGGAATTGCCCTGGGAGCGCATCGCCGGTCGCCTTGAGCAGGTCGCCATTGGTATCGTGCGCTTCGATGCCCGCCTGCAGGCCTCCGATCTTGCGATCGGCTGGCAGTCCCGCTGCGACATGACCGAGGCGGTACGGGCAATGCTGCTCGATGGACATCTGGTCGATGTCGGCGATCTCGTCCTGCACGATGCCGGTATGGACGTGCGTAGCCCCACCCATGAGCTCACCCGGGCCGCGGCCGCCCTGCGGGCCCGGCGCACCGCGCTGGCGCGCAAAGCTCCCTGGCCGCTCTCCATCGACGGGCTTACCGCTTTGCGCGGCGTTGGCAGCCCAGCGGAGGAAAAGCCCTCACGGTCTAAGGGTAAGCGGCCGGATCCGGAGGATGACGGGGCTTACCCGCCCTTTGCCAATGATGCCGATCCCTGGAAGGCGCACTTTGCCGAGATCGATGCCCTGCTCGACCGCACCAGCAAGGTGCTCGCCGGCGAGACCCCGCTGCTCAGGAGCCGCTCGCACCTGGTCTACGATCCGGATCAGGACGAGGCCGAGGCCGAGGATCTGTGGCTGGATGCGGTCAAGCGCACCAGCCCCTGGCCGGCTGTGGCCGCGGCTGCGGTAGCGTGGAATGCCTGGCTGGATCTCAACCTCTACACCCGCCTGCCTTGGCTCGGGCTGATCATGGCCGCTGCCATCCTGCGGGCAAGGGGACTGACCGCTCATCTGCTGCCCTTAGCGGCAGGGTTCAAGCAATCCAAGTTCCGGCCGCAGGGCAGGGAAGGGGCACGGGAGAAGCTGGAGGGCTTCTGCCAGGTGCTCGAGGAGGCGCTGGCGATTGCCAACAAGGATCTCGACCGGCTCATCCTGGCTCGCGAGTTGATGAGCCGTGTCACGGCCAAGACCCGCTCCAACTCGAAGCTGCCGGAGCTGGTCGAGCTGTTCCTGTCCCGCCCGCTGGTGACGGTGCCGCTCGGGGCCAAGATGCTCAAGGTGACACCCAAGGCCATAGACCTCATGCTGGCTCAGCTCGGCGGAGCCCGCCCACGCGAGCTCACCGGGCGAACCCGCTACCGCGCCTGGGGCATTGTTTGAGGCCACGGCGGTTCTCACGAAAGCCTTGAACCCACCTTTGTGCTCGGCCGCACATCCGCTCTGGCTCAGCTGGCTTACATGCAGGTTGTCCATCGCTCCTGATGGGAGACACACCATGGCCTCTGCAGCTCACCTGTCAGCACCCGCAGCGCATCCTCCCTCGCTCAGGACGGCTCTCATCAGGTTTGCCGTCGCGTTTCCTTTGATGACCGCCACGATGGTCCTCCTGAGCGCGATAGCGGGATAGAAAGACTCCCCGCAGTCTCTCGTGGTTCGCATCCAGCCCGGCCATCAGCCGGGACAAACTAGATGCGTTTGTGGTGCTTCCAGGTGGGAATGCGCCACCGCTCGGCGCACGCACGCAGCGCCGTCAGCGCCGCGCCGACACACCCTCTCGTCCATCGATCTGGTCGCCGATCAGCGCGATCGCCTGCTGATAGACGGACGCTGCATTCCAGGCCTGGATTGCGCTGAAATTCACTTCGCCCGGCTGGTATCCGGCGCCCGCGCGCCAGCCATGGGCCTTGAGGAAAACGGCCGTCGAGGTGAGCGCGTTGGCCGCAACATTGAGATCGCCGTTGCCGTAGTTCAGGATGCTCTTGGGCAGGAACTGCGTCTGGCCGATCTCGCCGTGCATGGAGCCGCGGCTGCTGGGCGATAGAACCCCACGATCGATCAGGGTCAGGGTGGCGTAGAGCTGGTCCGTGAAAAAGGCCGACCGGCGGCAGTCATAGGCCAGGGTCGCTACGGCGGACAGGGTGTTCTGGTTCCCGCGCTGGCTCCCGAAGGCCGTCTCCATGCCCCAGATCGCCAGGAGCGGTCCTGGCGGGACGCCGTAGCGCTGCTCGATAGAGGCAAACAGGGCTGCATTCGCTTGCTTGAGCGTGCGCCCGCGCGCCACGATGGCAGACCCGCCGCGCTTGGCGAGAAACTGATCAAGGGACAAGCGAAAGCTTTTCTGGCCACGGTCAGCCGCGATGGTTGCGGTCGCATAGGGGGTGTCCAGGAGCGCTGCAAGAGTTGAGGCGCTGACGCCCTTGGCCCGCGCCTCATCGGCGAACTGCTGTTTCCATTCCCCAAAGCCTGCGGCCGTGCTGCCGCACTGGGCTGCGCCTGCTGTATCAGGTACGCCCACGAGGGCTACCATGGCCGCGAGAGTGACGATCCTGAACAGTCTGCCCACTATCATGACAACCCCTTCTTCATTCCTTGTACTCGACGGGACCACAGGCCGTGCCGACCGGGATGAGGCGTGGCCATCAAGCTCATGCTCCCCAGAGGCTTCGTGCCCCTCAAGCTAACTTTAGCAAGGCTGCCGGGCAGGGCCAACATGGCAGCACGACGGCTGTCATGGCAGGGTGATGGACCCGAGCCCGAACCCTGTCTTACCAGGGGTGATCCACACCTCTCCGCCTCCGAGCATCACCCCCTTGTCCCGGACGAAGGCTGTCTCGAAGGAGGATGTGGCGACGACCTCCCGGAGGTGCGGGGCCATGACCGTCTCCCTCGCAGCCAGAAGCTGCTCACGGTTGCGGATGGTGCGCCTGACCTTTCCCGTGACTGCCAAGGGATAATGGGCAACACGCGCCAGGAGCCTGACGTCGCCGGACCGGAAGGCTGCCTTGACGCGCCGGAAGCCGTCATACGCCTCCAGGGGATCAAAGTTGAGGGAGCGGTAGCTGGCCTCAATCTCGGGCGACAGCTTGGGCCGGGAGAACTCTGCTCCAGCGGGCCGCACGGGCAGATCCATGGACTGCCGCAGCTCCCTCACGAGGAGGTTCAAGGCCCGATGGCGGTCGAAGATCTCTTGCAGTTCCGGCGCGCGGCTCTGCAGGGTTCCGGTCGCGAGCGCCCCTGTGATCTGCGGCTTGATGGCATTGGCATCCGCTCCTGCGTTGCGCCACTCCGGGGCGGCGGCAGCCCTCCCCAGTTCATCATCGAGCTGGTGTTTGGCGATCCAGAGCCGTTCCTCGACCTCGGCCAGAACCTGCTCGTGGGACGGTCTGAAGCCGGGTCCCTTCGCAAGGTCGGACGGCAGGGCCTTCATGGCCTCCTGAGGCTCCGGGCCTCTGGGTTCATCGGAAGCATACCGAGGGTCGACCTTGTAGGTTCTCCCGTAGACCCGGACGAAGAAAGGGTCCGCAGAGGCCGGAATGACAGCCAGGAGAGCCAGCAGGCAACTGGCCGCCCAGAGAACTCTGCGAGGGAGGCTGACCATCCCCGTCTGGGCTCCGAAACAATGGGTCGACCCGATGTTACACGCTAACTACCGGGTCCGGAACAGCCACTGAACCGCTGTCGGATGAGACAGGAGAGGCGACTACTCTTGGCCAGGAGGCCTGTCTATTGTGAGGAACGCGGTGAAACGGCCTCCCTGACGTGAACCAGCCTGCTGAGTTTGTGCTCCTCGACGCCGAGCTGTCCTGCCCATTCGCTGAGGGCGGAGCTATAGAGCTGAGCGAGGAAGCGCGTCGGGTTCTCGGCGCCTGTCTTGAGCCTCACGAGCTCGCTCAGAGCCTGTCTCAGCATCGGGCGGTTTACAGCCATCGTCACACCTCATACGAGAGTGGCCAGTTTGCCTCCAGGGGACCGCGCCGTCAAACGACCGCCGATCCCCTGTCTGCCCCGGAGCTGCAGCCGTTCGACCCGAGATCCTGCGGGTGGAGGAGGACGAGTGGTTCGTCTGACTGCCCAGGCCCCAGCACCGATGAGCTGACGCGAAAGCTCCAGACGGTCCTGGTGATGGCTCGTGGCTACCCAGATGTTCCTTGAGCTTGACGGTCAGACCTGTGTCAGCATGAGTAAGTGGGACTGGTGCGCTTTGTCTGCCGGTAGCACTGAGCTGACGATTGTACAAACCCTGGAATGGAGGGGACAGCAGGCTACTTGCCGGACGAAGGAGGTAGCGTCTGTCTTCTAATCAGAGGGTCCTGGGTTCGAGTCCCAGCGCGCTCACCACCTCAAACCCTTATCGGGCAAGGGTTTTTACCTGTTCCTTGGCAGCTTGAGGCAGTCGAGGATCTGCTTCGGGTAACGCCACGGGTAACGGCAGACACATGTCGCCTCGAGGCTGTGCCGCCGCATTCCCATCCAGTGCGCCATTTCCAGTTGGTGCTCAGAGCTGGCTTTGCGCCTGAAGGCGAGTACCCATAGGCGAACAGCCGCAACGGCAGTGCTGCAGGACAGGCAGATGGACAGGCGTCAGGTGGCTCTGCCCCCCTCTTTGCCCACAGGCGCCAACACTCCGGACACGAGAGGGTGCTCTAGCCAAGCTTGAACCTTCATCTCCCTGCTCAGTTGACCAGCCCCTTACCTCGAGTGTTCAGGAGACCGGAAGATGAGCACATCCAAGCGTGGCTTTGCGTCGATCAGCGTGGAGAAACGACGGGAGATTGCCAGCAAGGGCGGCAAGAGCGTTCCGGCGGAGAAGCGCTCGTTTTCTCAGAACCGCGGCCTAGCGAGTGAAGCTGGCCGCAAGGGCGGCATTACCTCCCACAACAGCCAAAGCACCGACCAAGAGTCCTGAGGCGACACAAGAACCCTTGCCAGGGTGGGTTAGCTGGACTGGCAGTTGTGCCCCTAGTTCGGAGGAACTCCCGCGATCGAGGTCCCTAGCGCATTGGGCGGTATGTTTTTGTCAGCCACGTTGGCTTGGTGATCCTCAATCAAAACTTCTGATTGAAAACATCTGTGGCCCTCCAAGTACCGTTAGTCTGGCTGATAAGCGGAAGCAGGGAATTCCCATAACCTGAGGTGTCGCCATGAACCAAACAGTGCTGCTGCCGACTGGCGAGCCCATTCCTGCGCTTGGACAAGGCACGTGGCAGATGGCGGAGGACGCCAGCCGAAGGACGCAGGAGATCAACGCTCTGCGCTTGGGCATGGAGCTTGGGATGACCCTGATCGACACCGCAGAAATGTATGGAGAAGGGGCTGCAGAGGAGCTTGTGGCCGAGGCGATCGCCGGACGGCGTGACGAGGTGTTTCTCGTCAGCAAGGTATACCCTCATCATGCAAGTCGTGCTGGGGTTGTTCAGGCTTGCGAGCGCAGCCTGAAAAGATTACGGACGGATCGGCTCGACCTTTACCTCCTGCACTGGCGTGGGAGTGTGCCGCTCGAGGACACCGTTGCCGGCTTTGAAGAGCTTTGCCGGTCCGGCAAGATCCGCCACTGGGGTGTCAGCAACTTCGATACCAGCGACATGGAGGAGTTGGCCCAGGTCTCAGACGGCGCGAACTGCGCCACCAATCAGGTGCTCTACAATGTAACACGACGCGGGCCGGAGTTCGACCTGATCCCCTGGATGGCGGCGCACCGGATGTCGCTGATGGCCTACAGTCCCATCGAGCAGGGCCGCTTGCCGAAGTCCGGCGCCCTCCAGATGATTGGCGACGAGCACCGGGCGAGCGCATTCCAGATTGCTCTTGCTTGGCTGTTGCAGCAGCCGGGAGTTATTGCCATTCCCAAAGCAGGTCGTCCTGACCACGTGAGGGACAATCATCGTGCATTGCAGATCAAGCTCGGCCCTGAGGAGCTGAAGGCCATCGATGCGCAGTTTCTACCGCCTGGCCGCAAGCGCCCGCTGGAGATGATCTGAGGTATTTTCGCCCTCACTCCCGCTTGGTGCCAGTCATCTGGGACATGAAGATGTCCTGCATCTGCTCGAATCCCTTCAGGGTCGCTGGCAGCCAGGTTCTCAGCATGGCTTCAGGCTCCATCGCCCGGATGTTGGCTGCCATGCGCTCCTGCAACTCTCGCATGAGATGCTCCTGCATGGGCTTCACATCCGGAAGTCCCAGAAAGGCCCGGGCTTCCTCAGGCGTGCAGTCCACGTTCATGGTCACTTTCATCGGACATCCTGCTCCTGCATCAACGAGTGGGCCGTCGAGCCCTGCTCTCACATGATTCAATATGCAGACGCCCCTGATCATCGACCAGGGGCGCATTGCTGAGGTTCATCAGGTTAGGTTACGCGGCGCGACGGGCGCTCCGCTCGATCTCGGCCGTGACGGTCTGGGTTGCTCTGCCGGCGACCTGGGTCGATAATTCGGCCAAGCGGCGGCTGTTGGTCAGTGTCAGCTCCAGATTGTCCCGTAAGAGCGAGCTCTGAGCTGCCAGGAACTCCGCAAGGGTGCGGCAGCGGGCAAGGGCGTTCACCCCATCCAGGTTCTTGTGGAGCCGCTCCTGGATCATCTCCAAGCACTCCCCCGAGGCGTCCTGCATCCCCCGAGCGAGAGTGACGCTGGACTGGGTAACAGCCTCTAGGTTCTGCGTCGCGCGTTGTGTCAGGTTCTGGGTGCGCTCGCGAACAGCACCAAGCGTTTGGGTGACCTGTTCTGTTGTGCGCTGCGCCAGGTCTGAGGCCGTGCTGACGCCACTCCGGACCACATCCTGAGCTGCCATCGCAGCTTGCTGCGCAGTTCTCGGAGCAGCCCAGGCGGTCTCCACAACAGCCTCGGCCGCCTGCTGCACGCGCTCAGCTTCCTCACGCTCACGACGCGCTGCGGCACGGCGCTCTTCCGCCTCGGCGCGCTGGGCTGCCTCGATCCTGGCCTGCTCGGCCTCAGCCTCCTCGCGTTCGCGTTTGGCTTCAGCCCGGCGCTCTTCAGCCTCTACACGCTTGGTTTCTTCGATCTCAGCCTTTCCGGCTTCGATCCGCTCAACCACAGCTTCCGCTTCTTCATCGCTGAGCGCCTTCAGAACGGCAGGAAGGAGTTCCTTCTTGTCATCCCGCACATGCTGCTGAAACACCCGCCTGAGCTCGGTCACGCGCGCGGCGAACTCCTCGCTGTCCTTGGGCGTATGGTCGAGCTCGGTGAGCAGCTTGCGGGTGGCCTTGTTGTCGTTGAGGGCGTCCCGCACGAGCTCCTTCAGGTCTTTGTGCTTGCGCAGCACAGGAAAGAGGTGCTGCTCCTCGAGGCTGGCCAGCAGCTCGAGCTCCTCCTTGAGCTCAGCAAAGAGCTTCTCGCGGGTCTTCACTGCGGTCTCGGACGTGTCGACCAGCTTGGCGAACAACTCGTTGGCTCGGACAGGGTTGGTCTGGATCAGTTGGCGGATCGTTGTCATGGTTCCTCGTGCAATAGGATAAGTACGCGCCACTCGTGCGCGGCTCAGGACTGAGCCGAAACTCACAGCGGCGGTTGAATTGACATAAGCCCATAAAGCAACGCTTGGGCTGGTGACTCACTGTCCGCGGACAGCCTGTCCGGCAGAGCAAGCGAGACGCTATGCTGCATTGCAGCATAGGTCAACGGCCCTTCAGGCCAACAGTTCCCTCTGTCCTGCTAATCGCGAACAAGTCGAGGTGCTGATGAGTGACTCCACCAAGGTAAGCGCCAGAAGCGGAAACGCTCTGGAGGCCACGGGTGGGGTGCTATTTCTCCAGTACATATGTGCCAGGCGCATCCTGCAGCGGCAGATGCTGTGCGCTGCCTAGGGCCGGAGGTGTTCCCTTCCGACCCGATCGAGCGGCAAGCCAGGCCGTCCAATCCGGCCACCAGCTGCCCTCATGCCGCCTGGCGCTCTCAAGCCACTCCTCCGCACTGCTTGCTACAGCACCAGGCTCTTGCGTCCAGTACGTGCCTTTGCCCCCTGGAGGGTTGATGATTCCGGCAATATGTCCGCTGGAGGCTCGTACAAACCGCACATCACCCCCAAACAGCTGCGTGATGCGCCAGGCCGCGTCCCAGGGCACAATATGGTCCTTCTCCGTCCCGACCGCATAGGTGTCCTGGCGAATGCGGCCAAGATCAAGCGCCTCGCCCTTGAGCGTGATCTTGCCGGGCTTGATCAGATTGTTCTCCACATAGGTGTTGCGCAGGTACCAGCTGTGGGCCGCACGAGCCATTCGGGTCCCATCACTGTTCCAGTACAGCAGGTCAAAGGCGGGCGGCTTGTTGCCCATCAGGTAGTTGTTGACCACATTGGCCCAGATCAGGTCGTTGGAGCGCAGCAGGTTGAACATGTTGGACATCTCGCGGCTGTCGAGATAGCCGCGCTCCATCATCTGCTGCTCGATCAGGTCCAGCCCCGGCTCATCCATGAACACGGCGGTGTCGCCCACCCGGGAGAAGTCCTGCAGGGAGACCATGAAGCTGGCTGAGTTGAACCGCTTGTCACCTTTGGCCGCAAGGACAGCCAGGGTCATGGTCAGCAGCGTCCCGCCGATGCAGTAGCCCATCGCGTTGAGGGTGGGGCTGCCGGTAATCTCGCGCACAACATCGCTGGCTTCGAGCGGACCTAGATCCATGTAGTCCTCGATGCCGATCTCATCCATGGAGGCATCCGGGTTCTTCCAGGAGATCAGGAACACCGTGAAGCCTTGCTCCACCAGGTAGCGCACCAGGCTGTTCTTGGGCTGCATGTCAAGGATGTAGTACTTGTTGATCCAGGGTGGCAGGATCAGCAGCGGCGTCTTGTGCACCTTCTCTGTTGTGGGTGTGTACTGGATGAGCTCGATCAGCCGGTTGCGATGCACGACCTTGCCCGGGGTGAGCGCAAGATTGCGCCCAGGAGCAAAGGCCTCCACGTCGACCATGCTAAGTCGCCCGGCCTGGAGATCAGCGAGCAGGTTGGCGGCGCCGGCCGCCAGACTTGCTCCACCCGTCTCGATCGCCTTTCGAAGAGCGGCAGGATTGGACATGAGGATCAAGGTTGGGCTCATGGCATCCACAAACTGGCGCAGATGAAAGCTGATGCGCTGCTGCTCGGCCTCATCCATGTCATCCACATTGCTCTGCTCCAGGAGCCAGTCGGATGCAAGCAGATAAACCTGCTGGAGGGTGCGATAGGCCGGGTTCGTGTGCCACTCGGGGGCAGCAAACCGCTTATCTGCTGCGGCAGAAGCCGGTCCTTTGCCGGACGATGCGCCGGCAAGACCCAGCCATCGCTGCCCTGCCTCGTGCCAGACCTCGAGAGCCGAGCGCCAGAGATCCTGGTTGAACTCGACTATAGCCAAGGCTGTGCCGGGCTTTCGCAAGGAACGCAGCCAAACAATGCGCAAGGCTCGGGCGATCTCGGCCCAGTCGACCGGCACAACCTCGCGCAGGGGATTGGCGTTCCACATCTGGTCGACTGTGCGGAGTGTGGGATCCTGCGACAGGCTCGTCTGGAGCTGATCAACGCCCCCAGCGATCAGGGTGGACGCAGGATTGTTGGTGGTCATCTCCCACCATGTCGTGCCGAGATCAGCCGGCGAGCGGGCCGAGGCGGACATCTGGTCCATCCATGAGGCCCACAGGCTCAGCATCACATCGGGTCCGGGCACATCCGGGTTGATTGCTGCTCCGGCTTTGTCCATGTCCTTACCTGCCATAGGATCCTCCGCGTCTCTGGCTCTGCTGCTCTGGGATAGTCTCGACCTTGCGTGAGCATGTAGGCACTCCCCCACGTTCCGCCAGCAGAAGTGACAAACCTGATGAGGCAAAAAATGCTAGACGGAAGGTCAGTGCAGAACCAGGCAATTGGGTAGCATGTTCGCCTACGCTACCGGAGATGGTGGAGTGCATCCTGCTCCGGGATCACGAACCGGATGCCCAGACTGTTGTCGGCTTCCAGTTCGAGCCAAAACCCCCCGAGGTTGCTCACTGGCCAAGGAGTACTTGATGCAACTTGCCAGCATAATAAGCTCGACCATAGGATTTCAGTCATGTGCATCGATCCTCCACGTAAGGCCAGTTTAGTAGCCCGATAAAGCACACTTTTGCTAAGCTTAACCTGTGTTTGTTGTTGAGTTACAACAGCTGTGCTCTTCTCCGATCAAGGAGACTAGCGTTGACGAAGAGTTCAGATCTATGAGACATGCTGCAGTTCGGTAGAAGGCTCAGGCAGAGCCCACGAACATCTACAGGGGAGCACTTCAGAGATGAGCGACACTCAGGATAAGCTTAGCCGGTCCGTGACCAGGCTCCGGCCGATTGCGGCATCACCTGTGGACGAGGACACAGCCTCAATGGTTGAGCTGCTGCAGGAGCACCTGAAGCTGGCTCGTGCCGGCAAACTACGGTCTCTGGCCGTGGTGTCGGTCTCTGCCGATGGCTCGGCGATCGGCACGCAATGGTCATGTGCTCCTGGCGATACGGCATCGCTGATCGGCAAGCTGACGGTCCTGACGCACGACCTCATGGCCGCTCGACGATAGCCTCGTCTGACCATCGCTGCAGCGACGTTTCGGCGTTGCCCACCTCGGAAAATCGCCAGCCACTTGGTGCATCCAATCTCCACTTTGACGGGTACCCGAAGAGAGATCGGTTAGTGGTGGAGGCTGGGTGTGTCAGCCTTTGAGGCAGAGCGCCGTGAGGCTGCGCGGCTCACGTGGCTGAGTCATCGTGTGCCTGTGGGTTCGATCCTGCTTGGCTCGGCTGCCGCTACGATACTCGCATCAGCCGTGCTTACTAATCCTGGCTCACAGCCCATCAAATCCGATGCCATAGGCCCTGCGCCCATGGATCTAGGTTTTGGATCAATGATAGTAAGCCCGCCACACACGTCTTAAACAGAGGATCCTGAATTTGAGGTTCAGCGCGCTCACCAAAGAGTTGAAGCGTTTAGTTGCTTGCCTAGCGTGGTTCTGCTTCCCAGAAAACCGGATTGGGAAGCGTATGGGAAGCAAGCTGGGTCCACTGGGCAATTTCCCAGGAATCCTTCTCGGCATCCTACAGTTCTGGGCCAGCTACTGCACTTGGTGAATATCTGGAACCGGGCGGAGAGCGGACCTTTACACGGCCACGCTGAGGGGCAGGGATGTGACCCCAAGCGGAAATTTGCTGAGGACCTGTTAACGTACCCGCAAGTGCCATTTGGGGCGGGAACCTATCATCTTCTACCTAGAAACCGTCTCCCATGGCCGAAGCCTATTTCTCCCCTATTTTTCTTATAGGAGAAACATCATGACGACTGAACCCCGACCGTTGACCCTCCACGTGCCAGAGCCGGCCGTTCGGCCGGGAGGAGTGCCCGATTTCTCGAACGTGACGATCCCGAAGGCCGGGGCCGTGCCTCGGCCGAACATCGACGTGGATCCAGAGACCATCCGCGATCTCGCCTTCTCGATCATCCGTGTTCTCAACCGCAGCGGCGAGGCCGTGGGGCCATGGGCCGGTCTCCTGAGTGATGACGAACTCCTCGAGGGGTTGCGGCACATGATGACGCTGCGGACCTTCGACGCGAGGATGCTGATTGCCCAGAGGCAGGGGAAAACGTCCTTCTACATGCAGCATCTGGGAGAAGAGGCCATCAGTTGCGCCTTCCGCAAGGCCCTCTCACCGGGGGACATGAACTTTCCGACCTACCGGCAGGCCGGCCTCTTGATCGCCGGCGGCTATTCCATGGTCGATATGATGTGTCAGGTCTACTCGAATTCGCGCGATCCGCTCAAAGGGCGCCAGCTGCCCGTTATGTATTCCTCCAAGGATCACGGCTTCTTCACGATCTCGGGCAATCTCGCAACCCAGTACGTCCAGGCAGTCGGCTGGGCCATGGCCTCGGCCATTAGCAACGACACCAAGATCGCGGCAGCCTGGATCGGGGACGGATCGACGGCAGAGTCGGACTTCCACGCTGCGCTCGTCTTTGCTTCGACCTACAAGGCCCCCGTGGTTCTTAATATCGTCAACAATCAGTGGGCGATCTCGACCTTTCAGGGCATCGCCCGGGGTGGGGCAGGGACGTTTGCGGCCCGGGGGCTGGGTTTTGGAATCCCGTCTCTTCGGGTCGACGGCAACGATTATCTGGCGGTCTATGCCGTCGCCAAATGGTCTATCGAGCGCGCCCGTCGTAATCTCGGACCCACGCTCGTCGAATATGTGACCTACCGGGTCGGCGCGCACTCGACCTCCGATGATCCATCCGCTTATCGCCCGAAGACCGAGTCTGATGCCTGGCCTCTCGGCGATCCGATCATCCGCCTGAAAAACCATCTGATCTTGCGCGGTGCCTGGTCCGAAGAGCGGCACAAGCAGGCGGAGGCTGAGATCCTCGATACGGTCATCTCGGCACAGAAGGAGGCGGAGAGCTACGGCACGCTTCATGCAGGTGCGAAGCCGTCCGCCCGTGACATGTTCGAGGGTGTTTATGCCGAGATGCCGCCGCATCTGCGCCGTCAACGCCAGCAGGCGGGGGTCTGAACCATGGCGCGCATGACGATGATCGAGGCCGTTCGTGACGCCATGGATGTCATGATGGCGCGTGACGAGCGCGTAGTAGTTTTCGGTGAGGACGTCGGCTATTTCGGTGGCGTGTTCCGCTGCACGGCTGGGCTCCAGCAGAAGTATGGAAAAGCGCGCTGCTTCGATACTCCAATCAGCGAGGATGGGATTGTGGGCACGGCCATAGGCATGGCCACCTACGGGCTTCGACCCTGCGTCGAGATCCAGTTCGCGGACTACATGTATCCAGCCTATGACCAGATCGTGTCCGAAGCAGCGCGGCTGCGCTACCGCTCGAACAGTGACTTCACTTGTCCGCTGGTGATCAGGATGCCGACGGGCGGAGGCATTTTCGGCGGACAGACTCATAGTCAAAGTCCCGAGGCCCTCTTCACCCACGTAGCAGGGTTGAAGACGGTGGTTCCCTCGAGCCCCTACGACGCCAAGGGGCTTCTGATCGCTGCGATCGAAGATCCCGATCCTGTCATCTTCCTCGAGCCGAAACGGCTCTACAACGGCCCTTTCGACGGTCATCATGACCGTCCTGTCACCCCATGGTCCAAACATGATCTCGGTGAGGTGCCGAATGGCTATTTCACGCTGCCTCTCGGCAAGGCGTCTGTCGTTCGTGAAGGATCGGCCATGACTTTGCTGGCCTATGGAACGATGGTCTATGTCGCACAGGCAGCCGCGGCGGAGATGAACATTGATGCCGAGATCATTGATCTACGGACACTGGTTCCGTTGGATATGGATACCATCAAGGTGTCCGTCCAAAAGACGGGGCGTTGCGTCATTATCCACGAGGCTACACTCACCTCAGGCTACGGGGCAGAGTTGGCTGCCTTTGTGCAAGAGGCCTGCTTCTTTCATCTGGAAGCACCCATCGCCCGTGTGACCGGATGGGACACACCCTATCCCCATGCGCAGGAGTGGGATTACTTCCCTGGACCGGCTCGTGTCGGACGCGCCCTTGTTGAGACGATGGAGGTCTGACATGGGGGAACGCCTGATCAAGATGCCCGATGTCGGTGAGGGGATCGCCGAGGCGGAACTTGTCGAATGGCATGTTAAGGTCGGCGACCTCGTGCGTGAGGACGCTGTGTTGGCTGCGGTCATGACCGACAAGGCGACGGTGGAAATTCCCTCTCCGGTCAATGGTGAGGTCCTATGGCTTGGCGCAGAGATCGGTGAGGTGGTGGCCACTGGATCTCCCTTAGTCCGCCTGAAGGTAGAAGGGGAGGGCACGATTGCTTCGGCGGGGCTCCCGAAAGAGGTAGAGAGTACGCCAGCACAACTTGGTGCAGCGCCCGCCAAGGTAATCGGTACTGAGAAGGTGACTGACACTGACGCCGAAAAACAGGCCAAGAGCACCGTGTCTCATGCGCCATTTGTGAAGCCACAAGGCTCCGGGCTGGGATTTCATGGCTCGCCTGTTGCACGTGCCGAGGGGGAAAAGCCAATCGCCTCGCCGGCCGTGCGGCTCCGGGCGCGCGAGGCCGGGATCGATCTTCGGCAGGTGCCCGGCTCCGGTCCCGCAGGGCGGATCACGCACGAGGACCTGGACGGCTTCATCACCCACGGACGTCAGATCGCCAAGGCCCCCGGACTTGCCCCTAAGACCTTGGTTCAGGATATCAAGGTTATTGGACTTCGCCGCAAGATCGCGGAGAAGATGGCAACTTCGAAGTCGCGCATTCCTCACATCACCTATGTCGAGGAAGTTGACGTGACCACTCTCGAGGATCTGAGGGCAGCGCTCAATGCGAGCAAACAAGTCGATCGGCCGAAGCTGACGCTGCTGCCGTTCCTGATGCGAGCCATGGTGAGGGCCATCTCCGAGCACCCGCATCTGAATTCCCTCTACGACGATGATGCCGGCATCATCCATCAACATGCCGGGGTACATATCGGTATCGCAACGCAGACGGGATCAGGGCTGGTCGTCCCGGTGGTGAAGCACGCGGAAGCGCGCGATCTCTGGGGCTGCGCTGTCGAGTTGAGCCGCCTTGCGGATGCTGCGAAAGCTGGAACGGCGACCCGCGATGAACTGAATGGATCGACCATTACGATCACGTCCCTTGGGGCTATGGGCGGTGTTGTTACGACGCCGGTGATCAACTACCCGGAGGTGGCTATCATCGGCGTCAACAAGATCATGATACGGCCGGTGTGGAACGGCTCGACCTTCATACCGCGTAAGATGATGAATTTGTCGTCGAGCTTCGACCACCGGATCATTGACGGCTGGGATGCTGCGGTCTTCGTGCAGCGCATCAAGACTCTTCTGGAGACACCCGCCATGATCTTTGTGGAGGCCTGATCGTATGAGGGATATTTCCTGCAAGCTGCTCATCATCGGAGCGGGCCCCGCTGGTTATGTCTGCGCGATCCGTGCTGGGCAGCTTGGGATCGATACGGTAATCGTTGACACCGGAAAGCCCGGTGGAACATGCCTCAATGTAGGCTGCATCCCCTCCAAGGCGCTGATCCATGCGGCAGACGAATATGAAAGGATCGTCCATCTGGCATCAGGCCGGAGCCCTCTCGGGATCAGGACGGCAAAGCCCGAGATTGATCTTTCAGAAACCATCGAGTGGAAGGACGGCATCGTCAGCCGCCTCAACGGCGGCGTGTCGGCGCTGCTCAAGCGGTCGAAGGTCAAAATGGTTGCAGGCTGGGCCTGCTTTCGTGACGGCAAGACGGTCGAGGTGCAGACAGAAACAGGTCGGCAGATTATCCGCGCCGAGAACGTTGTGATCGCAACTGGATCGACCCCGGTCGAACTCCCAAACCTGCCTTTCGGCGGACCCGTGATCTCATCCACGGAGGCGCTGGCGTTGACTGCCGTTCCGGAGAGGCTAGCTGTGGTTGGCGGCGGCTATATCGGCCTGGAGCTTGGAACTGCATTTGCTAAGCTGGGAGCGAAGGTGACCATCATCGAGGCGCAGGATCGTATACTGCCGCTGTACGATGCCGAGTTGACTCGGCCGGTCAGCAAACGACTGCGGGCTCTGGGGATCGAGGTCTTGACCGGCGCAAAGGCGAAAGGGCTGGCGAAAGCTGACTATGGGCTGCTGGTGGAGACCGGGGATGGGAGGGAGCTGTCGCTGGCTGCGAACAAGGTTCTTGTAACGGTTGGTCGCAAGCCGGTAACCCAGGGCTGGGGGGCTGAGGAACTTGTTCTGGACATGGACGGCCCGTTCATCCGGATCGGGGAGAGATGTGAGACCTCGATGCGTGGACTCTATGCTATTGGCGATGTGACTGGCGAGCCGATGCTCGCCCACCGCGCTATGGCGCAGGGCGAGATGGTGGCGGAGGTCGTCGCCGGCCACCGACGCGTCTGGGACAAGCAGGCCATCCCGGCCGTGTGTTTCACCGATCCAGAGATTGTCACCGTCGGTCTCAGCCCGGACGAGGCGCACAGGGCCGGCACTGAGATTCTGTTGGGGCATTTCCCATTCTCAGCCAACGGCCGTGCCATGACGAGGCTTGGCGAGGGCGGATTCGTGCGGGTCGTCGCTCGGGCTGATAACCATCTGGTCCTTGGTATTCAGGCTGTGGGGCAGGGCGTGTCCGAACTTGCTGCCGCCTTTAGTCTATCTCTTGAGATGGGCACGCGTCTCGAGGATATCGCCAGTACGATCCATGCGCACCCGACACAGGGCGAAGCCTTCCAGGAGGCAGCACTCAATGGCCTAGGACGCGAACTTCATATCTGACGAGTTAAGCTATTACCGTGCCACTGAGGCAGGAACTCTCTTCTTGAATAGCCTTCAGCCCTCTAGCTTTTGATCAGAGGGTCCTGGGTTCGAGTCCCAGCGCGCTCACCATATTTCCCAGTGACTTAGCTCATGTGTGGCCCTCCGGCAGGCCTTCGACTTCGCAGGCGGTAATCACATAGTAAGCACCGAAAGAACTTTCGGGTTCAGTGGTCTCGCATTTTAGCTACAAGATGCCGAATAGGTCAGCGTCGTCTATCGGCTATCAACGATGATGCAGCGCCCTGCTGGTAGTGACTGTCGCCAGCTTGTAATAAGATGCTCCTATCGTTTCACCCATCCATTCCCGAGCCGAGGTGTTACCGATGACACGCATGCTTCGCCCCCTCATCAACCGACGCAGCTTCCTGGCAACCAGCGGCGCGGCCGGTCTTGCCACGCTGGCGAGCGGCATCGCCCTTCCCGGTCTCAGCCGGGCTGCCACCCGCCCCATCATCACCCATGGCCTGCAATCCGGCGACGTGACCACGAGTTCGGGCGTCGTCTGGGCCCGGGTCGATCGGCCGAGCCGCGTCTTTTTCGATATCGCGACGAGCGACTCGTTCAGAACCGTTCACCGATCTGTTTTCGTCGATGCCCTGCCGGAGAGCGACTTCACCGCCAAGGCGCTTGTCGAGGGGCTGCCGTCCGGCCAGGACATCTTCTATCGGGTGCGCACGCAGGACCTCTCCGACGTTAACGGGACCGGGGAGCCGATGGTCGGGCGCTTCCGCACCGCGCCCGCCGATCGGCGCGACGTCAGTTTTGTCTGGTCGGGCGACACCGCCGGCCAGGGCTGGGGCATCGACGAGAGCCGCGGCGGCATGAGGATCTACGAAACCATGCTGCGCCACAGGCCGGACTTCTTCATCCATTCCGGCGATACCATCTATGCCGATGGCCCGATCGCCGCCGAGGTGAAGTTGCCTGACGGCACTCTCTGGAAAAACCTCGTTACCGAAGAGAAGGCGAAGGTGGCCGAGACGCTGCCGGAATTCCGAGGCAACTACAAATACAATCTGCTCGACGGACACGTCCGCGCCTTCAATGCGACCGTCCCGATGCTGGCGCAGTGGGACGATCATGAGGTCACGAACAACTGGTCATCCTCGAAATCGCTCGCTGCGGATGATCGTTACACGGTCAAGCAGCTGCCGCTGCTGGCTGCCCGGGCGGCCCGCGCCTTTCATGAGTTCATGCCGATTGCCGTGACGCCGCAGGAGGCGGCGCGCGTCTACCGCAAGGTCGCCTACGGACCCTTGCTCGACGTCTTCTTCCTTGACATGCGCAGCTATCGCGGTCCGAATACCGATAACCAGCAGGCGCAGGAGGGGCCCGAGACGGTGTTCCTCGGCGCGGAGCAGCTCGCCTGGCTCAAGCGGGAGCTGATGAACTCGCGTGCCACCTGGAAAGTCATCGCGGCTGACATGCCTTTGGGCCTTATCGTTTGGAACGATGCCGCCAACCGGAGAGGGTCGGAGGCCATCGCACAGGGCAACGGTCCAGTGCTTGGGCGCGAACTGGAATTCGCGCATCTCCTGTCCTTCATCAAGCGTGCCGGCATCAGAAACACCGTCTGGGTGACAGCTGACGTGCATTACACGGCTGCGCATTATTACGATCCGAGCAGCGCCGTGTTCCAGGATTTCGAGCCGTTCTGGGAGTTCGTGTCAGGTCCCTTGCACTCCGGCACCTTCGGCCCTGGTGAGCTTGACAACACCTTCGGACCGCAGCTGAAATTCGTGAAGGCTCCCGGGCCGGGTCAAGGTCAGAACCTGCCGCCTTCGGCGGGTCTGCAATTCTTCGGTCACGTGCGCATCGACGGAGCCACTGAGCAGATGACCGTGACACTGAGGGATGTGGCCGACGCCGACCTCTGGAAGGTGACCCTCGATCCGATCCGGACGTAAGCTCCATCCGAGCGGCTGAATAACTCCCAGCACTGCGAAAAATTAGGCTCCCGAGTACATCCTCTCGTCCGGTCCCTTTCGCGACGGAATGCCCGCTGCTGGCACATCCCGGAAGTAAGTCAAACTTCTGTAAAGGTGTGACAAGCGGACCTTAATTTGGTCAGCCCAACGTTGCACTTTGATCCAAAGCTGCCATTTGCCTGTCAGGAAAGCCAAGAAGCTCCGCTCCTAGAGTGACTCAGGAGCTCCGATACACATTATCGAAACGGAATAACCATAGCACAGGCCCGTGCTCTAAAATCCCGCTCTAGGTTAGTGTCTCCACAGCCGGTGTATAGGGAAGAATCCTCCCACAGTGCCTCACGCCAGCCCTTGTCAGCAACCGCCAACGTGAAGGGCAGGGTGACATTGTTGAGGGCGAAGGTGGAGGTGCGCGCCACGGCTCCGGGCATGTTGGTCACACAGTAATGGACGATGTCGTCAACGATGTAGGTTGGTTCGGAATGCGTGGTCGGCCGCGATGTCTCGGAGCATCCGCCTTGGTCGATGGCGATGTCGACGATGACGGAGCCGGGCTTCATCGTCTTCACCACCGCGGCGGTGATCAGCTTAGGCGCAGCGGCGCCCGGCACCAGCACCGCACCGATGAGAAGGTCTGCCTGCTTTACGGCCTGAGCGATGGCGTCGCGGATCGAGAACATAGTGCGCACGGACGAGCCGAACTGCAACGAGGTGGAGAGAACAGCTCAGTTGCAGTAACTTCGCTACGGTACAATGAACCAAGTCGAATGAGTGGCTCAAGCGGCAAGACGGAACAATTGTTTGACGAGATCGAGTTCGCCTGTCGCTCCTGTGGACTGGAAGGCGCAGTGCCCCCAACGTATCATGCGCATGACGTCGATCTCCGCTCCGCAAGCTCGGCCTGAGCTTATAGTAAGGCCACAGATTGTTGTGGACCCAACTGATGAGTGGATCATTAAGCCGACGCTCCTGGCAACGCCAAAGTAAGGAGTTGAGCTAGCCACACTCGGCCATGGATTGACAGATCGGGAGCTGGCCGGGGCATCGGTCGCCCCCCTCGATCATGGGGGATAACTTCTCTGCCATAGTACCTCCCCGGGGCAGATTTATCACGGCACCTAATCCCTATTCCCTTGGCCCGCATCTGCGGCCGAGCTGAAACCACCTTCTCACCAGTCAGTTTGCTTCGCCGTGGCCTTTTCAGGGCCCATCACCTCCATAAGGAGCGCAGCATGGCGCAGCACGTTCATCACTCAAATCTCGGACACAGCTCAACAATGAGCCCCGATCTTGGCCTCGCTGGCCACACACAGGTTTTCGGCGAGTTGGGCTTTGCCGGATTTCTCAGAGCGTATGCGGACGCGGACAACGTGTTCTTCGCCGAACTGGAAGAGCTCAATAACTCCGATGTGGAAGGCGGCGCCCTCCTGTTGCAGAACGGCGATTATCTCACCGTCATCACGGCCGCGACAGGTGTTGAGCCAGGGCAGGCTCATGCTCAACATATCCACGGGTTCGAGAATGGGATGGAAGCGAACGTCCCGACCCTTGTACAGGATGACGACCGTGATGGGTTCATCGAACTGGCTGAAGGCCTGGAGACCTACGGCCCCGTTCTGCTCAACCTGAGCTCACCCCAGGGCAGCGGGGCGGCATTCCCGACGCCGTCCGGTGACTCGTTCCTGTTTGCTCAGACCTACGATCTGTCGGACCCGGCAAACGGCCAGTTCGCCACGCTGCTCGATGAGTCACCGTTGGAGAACCGTGAGATCGTATTGCATGGCCTGACTGTCCTTGAAGGACATGGCAGGGGCACCGAGGGTGAGGTCAACGGTACGGCCGGCTACAAAGGCGTGCTGCCTATCGCATCCGGCGAAATCGAGGTTGCCTCATCGCCTGATGCGGCACTCGCAGCTTTTGCCGACACCCTCGACGACTTCGAGAACAGCCACGTGCACGCTGCTTCTGAAGATGATGCGTCACCAGAGGGCTCGACCGCCGGAACGGACAGCACCGCTGGTGCGGAAGATGGCGGTCATGATCACGCAGGTACCGGTGACAGCTCCGATGATGATGGTGATACCGGGAGCAGTGACGGCTCAGAAAGCGGGGACGTATTCGGCCAGCTGACCTTTGCGGGGTTCCTGAAGGCCGTTGTGAATGCGGATAACGCCTACTTCGCGGAGTTGAAAGAACTCAATAACTCTGATGCGGAAGGCGGTGCCCTCCTATTGCTGGACGGGGATCAGCTCACTGTCATCACGGCTGCGACAGGCGTAGAGCCGGGGAAGGCTCATGCTCAACATATCCACGGGTTCGAGAATGGGATGGAAGCGAACGTCCCGACCCTTGCACAGGATGACGACCGTGATGGGTTCATCGAACTGGCTGAAGGCCTGGAGACCTACGGCCCCGTTCTGCTCAACCTGAGCTCACCCCAGGGCAGCGGGGCGGCATTCCCGACGCCGTCCGGTGACTCGTTCCTGTTTGCTCAGACCTACGATCTGTCGGACCCGGCAAACGGCCAGTTCGCCACGCTGCTCGATGAGTCACCGTTGGAGAACCGTGAGATCGTATTGCATGGCCTGACTGTCCTTGAAGGACATGGCAGGGGCACCGAGGGTGAGGTCGATGGCACAGCCGGCTACAAAGGCGTGCTGCCTATCGCATCCGGCGAAATCGAGGCCATGGGATCCACCCGAGAGGCTCTCATAGCGTTCGCCGACACCCTCGACGACTTTGACAACAGCCACGTGCATGTCAACGACCTCATGGTCGGCTGATTGGCTGAGTTGCCTCACTGCGTGAAGGACCGGGCGACGATCATCGCCCGGTCCTAGCTCCACGCCCGCTGAGTTGGGCTCGGTCGATCAATCATCAATAGAAGGTTCGTGCTCATGGTGCGCTCGTCTGAGTCGGAGAACGCCAACCTTTCCCGTGCTCTCGGGCGCTGCAGTGGCGCTCTTGTCGGTGTGGCCCTGTTCAGCGGTGCAGTCAACGTGCTCATGCTGACAGGCTCCGTGTTCATGCTCCAAGTCTATGACCGTGTCATCCCCTCGCGCAGTATTCCGACCCTCCTTGGTCTTGCCCTCCTCGTAGCCGGGCTCTTTGCCGTGCAGGGACTGCTTGATCTCATCCGCAGTCGCATGTTGGTTCGGGTAGGCGCCTCTCTGCACGAACGGCTCGTGGGGCGGGTGTTCACCATCACCCTGCGCTTGCCGCTGCTGCGCACGGGTGTCGAAGCCAGCCAGCCGTTGCGCGATCTTGATCAGATCCGCACCTTCCTCGGTTCCGGTGGCCCGCTTGCCTTCTTCGACCTACCCTGGCTTCCCCTTTACCTCGCGGTCTGCTTCCTATTCCACCCGCTGATCGGCTGGACAGCGCTGGGCGGCGCCATTGTCCTCGTCGCCCTCGCCCTGCTTGCCGAGGCGCTGTCCCGACGCGCATCTGCGCAGGCCGTTGTCCTCGCCGCTCAGCGGCACGGATTGGCGGACGCCAGCCGCCGTAATGCGGAGGTGGTCACGGCCATGGGCATGGGTCCCGATGTGGCAGAGCGCTGGCTGGAGGCCGATCGGGGGTTTGTCGCAGGCCAGCAGCGCCTTTCCGACGTGACGGGCGGCCTTGGCGCGGTTTCCAAAATCATGCGCATGGCGCTGCAATCGGCCGTGCTTGGTGTCGGCGCTTATCTCGTCATTCAAGGTGAGGCTACAGGCGGGATCATCATCGCAGGCTCGATTGTCTCAGCCCGGGCCTTAGCGCCCGTCGAGCTTGCCATTGCGAACTGGCGTGGTTTCGTTGCGGCCCGCCAGAGCTGGCGGCGGCTTAACGACCTCCTCCGGAGCTTGCCGAACCGCGGCGAGCCGCTACCCTTGCGCAAGCCCAACGCCACATTCTCTGTGCAGGCATTAAGCGTCACCTCACCTAGCGGCCATCAGCCGTTGGTGCGCGACATCTCTTTCCAACTCAGGGCAGGTTCAGGGCTCGGCATCGTCGGCCCAAGCGGCTCGGGCAAATCGTGCCTCGCCAGAGCCCTTGTGGGTGTCTGGTCGCCTGCGCGCGGGCGCGTGCGTCTTGATAGCGCCTCGCTTGATCAATGGCTTCCCGAGATGCTGGGCCGTCACATCGGCTATTTGCCTCAGGATGTGGAACTGTTTGCAGGCACCGTCGCCCAAAATATTGCGCGCTTTCGCAAGAATGACGATCCAGATCTTGTTATCCAGGCCGCGATGCTCGCCGGTGTGCATGAACTCATTCTCTCCCTCTCCCACGGGTACGCCACGATGATAGGTGAGGGAGGGGCGGCGCTCTCAGCAGGCCAGCGCCAGCGCGTGGGCTTGGCGCGAGCGCTTTATGGTGATCCGTTCCTGGTGGTCCTTGACGAACCGAACTCCAATTTAGACAGCGAAGGTGAGGCAGCCCTCACCCAAGCACTCCTAAGCGTGCGCCAACGGGGCGGGATTGCCGTTGTGGTGGCACACCGCCCGAGTGTTCTGGCAGCCCTTGACCAAGTGCTCGTGATCCAAGCTGGCGAGCAGAAGGCGTTTGGACCAAAAGAGGAGATCTTGCGGCCGAACGTGCGGCAGATCCAGCCGGTGTCGAACGAAGTCGTTCCAATGCACACGGTCGCCAAAGCAATTGCAGGAGGCGCCTCATGACCCAGCATACACTCACTCCTGACCGCTCGCTGCACCGGCATCTTCTCGCGGGACTTACCACTCTCGTCGTGCTCGGCGGGGGCATGGGAGGCTGGGCGGCCACCACAGAACTCTCAGGTGCGGTCGTCGCTCCGGGGCTCGTTGTCGTCGACTCGCATGTTAAGAAGGTCCAGCATCCCACCGGCGGCGTTATCGGCGAGATCCGGGTGCGCGAGGGCGACCGGGTAAGAGCGGGTGATCTCGTAGTGCGACTGGACGAGACCATCACGCGAGCCAACCTCGCCGTGGTCACCAAGGCGCTGGATGAGCTGGCTGCCCGTCAGGGCCGGCTGGAGGCCGAGCGAGACGGACTGGATCGCATCAGGGTCAAGCATGAGCTCGCACTGCGTGTCGCACAGCCTGAGGTTCGTGATCTCCTTTGGAGCGAGCAAAGCCTGTTCGAGCTTCGCCGCAAGGCGCGAGAAGGCCAGCGGGCGCAGCTTAAATCGCAGGTCGAGCAACTCAAAGAGCAGATCGGCGGCCTGGAGCTGCAGGCGCAGGCCAAGGGTGATGAGGTCAAGCTTATCGCGAGCGAACTCAAAGGAGTCGATGAACTCTACCTCAAGAATCTCGTGCCAATCACGCGAGTTACGGCACTTAAACGTGAAGAGACTCGTCTGAGAGGCGAACAGGGCCAGCTCATCGCTGGTGTCGCTCAAGCCAAGGGCAAGATCTCTGAGACGGAATTGCAAACCCTGCAGATTGACCAGGAACTCCGAAGCGAAGTGGCGAAGGAGTTGCGCGACATCCAGGCCAAGTCCGCCGAGCTTGCGGAAAAGCGGGTGGCTGCGGAAGATCAGCTCAAGCGGATCGACATCCGCTCACCTCAGGATGGTATCGTGCACGAGCTGGCAGTGCATACTGTCGGCGGCGTGATCGCGCCGGGCGATGCGCTGATGCTGGTCGTGCCTCAGGCGGATGATTTGGCGATCGAGGTGAGGGTTCAGCCGCAGGACATTGATCAACTCAAGGTCGGGCAAGATGCGGTGCTACGGCTGTCCGCCTTCAATCAGCGCACCACGCCCGAGGTCCGGGGCCGTATAAGCCGCATTGCTGCCGATCTCACTCAAGACTCCAAAACGGGCGCTGCCTACTACACAGCCCGGATAGCAGCAGAGGAGGATGAAATGCGGCAGCTCAATGAGCTCAAGCTCGTGCCTGGGATGCCTGTCGAAGCCTTCATCCGAACTGGTGAGCGTACTGCACTCTCCTACCTGACGAAGCCGCTCACGGATCAGATGAACCGTGCCTTCAGAGGGGACTAGGTGTAAGATCTTGGACGGCCAGGTTCTGACCAAGTGCAAAGTACCCTGGCCCACATGAATGGTGCTAGGCTTAGCTTAGGGCGTGTCATCGCTTGATCCAATCGAGTGTAGCGGCGAAGCAGAGTATGCCCATGAAGGATGAGGCGGTCTTTTCGTAGCGAGTTGCAACTGCTCGCCACTCCTTCAATCTGGCCCAGAGCCGCTCTACGACATTGCGGTTATTGTAAATCCAATCTGGGCAAGCGACTGGCGCCTCGTGGCGCTGCGGCGGGATCGCCGGCTTCGCACCGATGCTCCAGATGTGCTCACGAAAGGCATGGCTGGTGTAGCCGCGATCGCCGACCACCCACGTTGGCACACCTGGCAGTTGTTCAAGCAGCGGGATGGCATGGGGCAGTTCATGCGCCTGCCCAGGGGCCATCCGAAACGCGACGGCGCGTCCGACACTATCAGCGATCACGCAGGCCTTGGTGCCATAGCCGCCACGCGAGCGGCCAAGTGCTTCACGATCATCTCGCTCAGCTTGAGATCCCCCTTTCGGCGAGCCCCGGCCGCCTTCTGGTGCGCCCGCACGCTGGTGCCGTCGAGGAACACCATGCCGAGCGTGATCCCACGCTCCTGCACCAGGGTCAGCAAGCGCTCCCAGACGCCCGCTTTGGCCCAGCGGATGAAGATCTGGGCGGCACGCCACCAAGGGCCCAGCTCCTCAGGGACAGCCCGCCACTTGGCGCCGTTCTGGTGCCGCCAGAGGATAGCCGAGGCGGTGCGCCGCAGGTCCTGCGGCGGGGTCTTACCTTTCGGTCGGCACGCCTCGATCAGGGGCCCCAGCAAGGCCCATTGTGCATCGCTGAGCATCGCTCCTCCTCCGTCAGGAAGAGCAAAACGCCAATGCATCCAATCTGTTCAAGCGACAACACACCCTAGTGGTATGAGCAGTGAAGCTACTTTCTAGGAGGGAGATGGGCCTGCCACCTGATTCAACAAATTGTACGATCAGCGTGCGCGCTTAACGGTTGCAATGCAGCCCTTCGAGATTTCACCGGCCTCCTGACGTTCCCGAGCAACTTGCATACCATCGTCGCCAACTAATTTCTCATCATTGGGAAGGACGAAGTACTCTATGTGACCATCGGTATAATGAGCGGAGAACATCACCGAGGTGCTTGCCCTCCGTCCCCACGTCGCTGCGGAAAATGGTTTGTTCTTGGTTTGCATAAGATCACACCTGATGCGGGGACAAATGATGGCTACACTGCACACGGACGAATGGATGCGCCTGGATCGGCAGAGCTGACAGCGGTGACTTCACAGCTTCGTCATCACTCCTTCGACGGCACCCGTGCACTTTCAAGAACTCTGCCGTCGAGCTTGTCTTCTGGGATACGGTCGAGGATAGCGACAACTCTTCGATGCTCTAAGCGTAGCTTGTGCAGTTCCTGGTACGTGCTTGTTGTGCATCATGGCCATCTCCTTCCTGCTTTCGGGAAAGGTCAGTTGCTGACGAAGCGGGCCTGCACGGCGTGGCCGTCGGCCATGGTCGCGGAGACGACCACGCGGGCGCCTGACCCAAGCGGCTGGGCCAGGGCGCCGATGAGCTTGTTAGGCTCGGCCGGCTGGAGCTGAACGGTCGCCGTCTTGCCGCCGTCCTGGACGATTGCGCGGGCGTTCCTCGTGCCCGCCGATGTGAGCGGCTTGTCGTCCGACTCGGTGAGGAACAGGACGAGCTCGGAGCCCTTGGCGACCAACTCGACGTGGTGGCCGGAGCTGTCGACGACGGGCCCGCCGTTCGGTCCCTTCGCCAACTCGTGGGCGGTTGCCGCCAAGGGGGCGGCTGCGATGGTAAGCGCGAGGATGAGATGCTTCATGGTGTTTCTCCTTGTGTCTGGGATCAGAAGGCTTCCACTGGGGTCAGGCCGTCGGCGCGGCCTTCGCGGCTGGCCTGGATGCGCTTCAAGGGCTTCTTGCCGAAGGTCAGGAACAGGACCGGGGTGAGGAAGGTGTCGATCAGCGTCGCCGAGATCAGCCCGCCGAAGATCGTCACCGCCACAGGATGCAGGATCTCGCGCCCGGGCTCGTCCGCCCCGATGAGGAGCGGGATGAGGGCAAGACCGGCCGAAAGCGCCGTCATCAGCACCGGGGTGAGCCGCTCCAGGCTGCCGCGGATCACGAGGTCCTTCCCAAAGCGCTCGCCTTCATAGAGCGCGAGGTTGATGTAGTGCGAGACCTTCAGGATGCCGTTGCGTGCCGAGATGCCGGCCAGCGTGATGAAGCCGATCATTGAGGCGACCGAGAGCGGCTGCCCGGCGATGTTGAGCGCAATCACGCTGCCGATGAGCGCCAGCGGGATGTTGCCCATGATGATCAGCGCCAGGGCGGGCGAATGATAGCGGCTGTAGAGCACCACGAACACCATCGCGAGCGACAGGAGGGACAGCGCCCCGATCCGGAGGGTCGCCTCCTCCTGCGCCTGGAAGGTGCCCTCCAGGCGGGTGACGTAGCCCTGCGGCCACTGGGTCTCCACGGTGATGCGGCGGATGTCGGCGATGATGGCCGCCATGTCGCGCTTGCCGTCCGTGTTGCCGAGGATCGCGATCCGGCGCTGGCCGTTCTCGCGCAGCACCTGGTTTGGGCCGTCCGTCTCCTCGACATTCGCGATCATCCGCAGCGGCACGTGGCCGGTCGGCGTGGCGATGAGCAGGTCCCCCAGGCCTGTGGTGGAGCGGTCCTGGTCAGACAGGCGCATCACCACGTCAAAGCGGCGGTTGCCTTCCACGATCTGCGACACCGTACGCCCGTTCGACATCGTCTCCAGACCTTGAGTCACCGTCGCCGGGGCTAGGCTGTAGAGGGCCGCCCGCTCGTAATCGACGTCGATGCGCAGCTGCGGGATGCGCACCTGCTTCTCGACTTGGAGGTCGACGAGGCCCTCGACGCCCGACAGGCGCTCACGCAGGCCTTCCGCGAGCGTGCGTAGCGTATCGATGTCCTCACCGTAGATCTTGAGCGCGATCTCGGCCCGCACGCCCGAGAGCATGTGGTCGAGGCGATGCGAGATCGGCTGGCCCACGTTGAGCGTCGCGGGCAGGACGGCCAGACGGGCGCGGATGTCGCCCATGACCTCCTCCTTCGAGCGCTCGGACCGCTTCAGGTCGACGTCGATCTCGGAGGAGTGCACACCCTCGGCATGCTCGTCGAGCTCGGCGCGGCCTGTGCGGCGCCCGACCGAGATCACCTCTGGCACGTCCTTGATCAGGTTCTCGGCCACAAGCCCGAGGCGATGGCTCTCGGCCAGCGCGATGCCGGGATTATAGGCAAGGCTGATGGTGAGCGTGCCCTCGTTGAACGGCGGCAGGAAGGCCCGTGGCAGCAGCGTCGCCCCATAGGCCGCCAGGCCGACCCCCAGCAGCACGGTCGTGAACAGGACGCCCCGGTGCACGAAGGCCCAGCCGAGCAGGGCCGCGTTGCCCCGTTTGAGGTGCCGGACGATGAAGCTGTCATGCTCGTGGCCCTTCACCCGCCCGGAGAGCAGGTAGTAAGCCAGCACCGGCGTCACGGTGATTGAGGTCACGAGAGAGGCCAGGATCGACACGATGTAGGCCACGCCGAGCGGCGCGAAGAGCCGTCCCTCAATACCCGAGAGGGCGAAGAGCGGGACGAACACCAGGATGATGATCATCGTGGCGTAGACGATGCCCGAACGGACCTCCTGGCTTGCTGCCGCGATCACCTCCAGCACGGGTCGGGGGTCCGGAAGCTCCCGGTTTTCCTTCAGCCGGCGCAGGATGTTCTCGACGTCGACCACGGCGTCGTCGACCAGCTCGCCGATGGCGATGGCCAGTCCACCCAGCGTCATCGTGTTGATGGTGAGCTCAAACGCATAAAAGACGAGCACCGTCACCAGAATCGAGATCGGGATCGCCATGAGCGAGATAGCGGTCGCCCGCCAGTTCATCAGGAACAGAATCAGGATCACGGCCACGACACCTGCGGCCTCCAGCAGCACGCGCTTCACGTTGTCGACCGAGGTCTCAATGAAGGTGGCCTGCCGGAACTGCAGGTTCGTGGCCGACACGCCCTGCGGCAGCGTCTTCTGGATCTCGGCGAGTGCGGCTTCGATCTTGGCCGTGAGGTCAACCGTGTCGGCGCCAGGCTGCTTCTGGATCGACACGATCACCGCGGGCTTGCCCTGGAAGCCCGCGTCGCCGCGCTTCACCCGCGGAGCGAAGTCGACCTGAGCCACCTGGTGCAGGAAGACCGGCTGTCCCTGCTTGTGCACCACCACGGTGTTGCGCAGGTCCTCCAGGCGTCGGGTCAGGCCGACGTTGCGGATCAGGTACTCACGTCCATGCTGGTCGACGAAGCCGCCGCCCGTGTTGGTGCCGAAGCGGGTGACGGCAGCCTCGATCTGCTCGTGCGTGACGTCCAGCGCCTGCAGGGCCGCAATGTTAGGCACGATCCGGTACTGCCGGACCTCACCGCCGATGGGGATCACCTGGGCCACGCCCGCGATGGTGAGGAGCTGCGGCCGGATGATGAAGTCGGCGATCTCGCGCACCTCCATTGGGGAGACGGTGTCGCTGGTGATGGCGACCAGCATGATCTCGCCCATGATCGAGGTCACCGGCCCCATCTGCGGGGTGACGCCGCGCGGCAGCTGCTCGCCCACGAGGGCCAAGCGCTCGGCCACGAGCTGGCGCGAACGGTAGATGTCGGTGCTCCAGTCGAACTCGACATAGACGATGGACAGGCCGACCCCCGACACCGAGCGCACCCGGGTCACGCCCGGCATGCCGTTCATAGACGTCTCCAGCGGGTAGGTGACGAGCTGCTCCACTTCCTGCGGCGCAAGGCCCTCGGCCTCGGTCATCAGGGTGACGGTGGGGCGGTTGAGGTCAGGGAACACGTCCACCGGCACCCGCGGCAGGATCCACGAGCCGTAGGCGACGAGGACGAGCGCCATCGCGATGACGAAGAGGCGGTTCCTGAGGCTGCTGCTGACGAGAAAGTTGAACATCGCCGCCTCACCGGATCTGGTTGATGAGTTCGGACCCGCGGATCACGATCCGCTCGCCCTCGGCAACGCCGGCCCTGATGACGAGCCGGGTGGCATCGAACGGCTCCGTTCGCACGGGACGTGCCTCGAAGCGCTCGGGATCCGTGTGTCGCCACACGACCGCTTCGCCGTTGGCGCCGCGCACGACCGCGTCCCGCGGCATGATGATGTCCCTGACGGAAGCCCCGTTCTGCGCGAAGACCGTGACCGGCGAGCCGACCGACAGGTTGCCCGGGGGGGTCTCGACGGCGAACTGCACCACGGTGGCCTGCTGCTGCAGCGCCTTGCTGAAGCCCTGGAACAAGAGCTTCAGCGGCGTGCCGTCCACGGCTGTGGCGCTGGCGCCGGTGACCTTGGCGGGATCGATCTCGCCGTAGACGAGCGCCTCGACCCAGAGCCCCTTCGGATCAACGATCTGGAAGACCACGTCCTGGGAGGCGACCACCTGGCCGGGGACCACCCGCGCCGTGGCGATGATGCCGTCGATGGGCGCGCGCAGGGCCTCGGACTCGATGCGAGTCTGGCGCACGATCTCGCGCCGGCGGCGCAGCCCTTCCAACTCGATCTCAGCGTCCGTGACCTGGCTCGGCGGCGCGACTCCGCGATCTGAAAGCTGGCGTACGCGCTTGAGCTTGGTCTCGGCGACCGCGATCTCCTGCTCGATCTCGCCGACGCGCTCGGACAGGGTGGTGCGGTCGGCCTGGGGCACCGCCTGCTCGACGAGGGCGAGCACGTCGCCCTTTTTGACTGGTTGTCCGAGACGCGGGAGCCCGTTCTGTGGAGCAATGATGCGCCCTCCATTGATGCTCTGCACCAAGCCGGACCGGTTCGGGTCGGCGATGACGCGTCCTATCAGGCTCACCGCCTTCTGGGCCTCCTCCGGCTTCGTCACAGCGGTCCGCACGTTGAGCAGCCGTTGGCTCGGCTTAGGCACGAATACCGTGCCATCCGGCAGGCGGCGCGGGGTGTCGCTCGCGGGGAGGGCGGCCTTGGCGGCCTCCGCCCCGTGATCGTGGCCTTCATGGGCGAAGGCGTAGGCGGTCGAGACGACGAGCACGACCAGCGCCAGGCCTGCTACCGGCACCAGCCTCCTCCGGCTCCGGGCCGCCAGGCCAAGCATGAAGCCGAGCGCGAGCGCGACGCCGGCGATCGCATAGGGAGTGGCCACCTCGATGCTGCCGAGCCGCACGGTTGGTGTGTTCTGCAGGACCTGAAGCGGGGAGCCGCCCGCCGAGGCTGCAGCCACCGCAACGGGCTTGGCCGGCAGCTGCAGGGTGCCGATCAGCAGATCGTCCCCGGCTGGCGCGGTGACGGCGAAGATGAGCTCCAGCGGGCCTTCGCCCGCGAATTTGGACGACGTTATCGTGTAGGTGCCGTCGGTGGCCGCCTCGGCCTGAACCTCCTCGTCGCCACCGACGGTCACCGCAATGCTGGCATCGGTTACGGGCTCGTTCGAGGCGAACCGGTCCAGGTAAATCCCCAGACGGTCACCGCGGAGGACGCCGACGAGCTCGTAGGCGTCCGACTGGGCGGTGACCCGCGGATTACTGGTGGTCACCGCGGCCGGCGGCGGGGCGCCGTGGTCATGCCCCTCATGGGCGAGTGCCGTTGCGGCGATTGTGGTCAGAAGGCCCAGGCCGGCAAGCACGGCTTGGATGCGGCGCAGGGCGCCGTTGGAACGGATAAACATTGGGAGAACCCCGGATCATAAGCAGGGCATCGGGAGCGACGCGGCGTCAGGGCCGGTCGCTGGTTACACGATGCTGGGGGTTCGTGGTGGGCGCTTGAGGCCGTCGAGGCTCATGCCCGTGCCGTTTTGGGACGTGGGCAGGAGCGCAACCGCGATGCCCATTGGAGCAGAGATGGCGTCAGGAGCAATCGCCGTCAGGGCGATGGCACAGACACTGGCACAGCAGAGCGAAGGTTTCGCGTCAGTAACCGGATCGTCAGGATCGGCCCCATCCGACGTTGCATCGGCGTGCTGATGGACAGCGCTGCCGTGGTCATGCTCCGGCTGGTGGGCGTGCGCGGCGGAGTGCTCGTGGGCTGCGGCCTGATGCATGTGCCCGGCCGAGGCAGGAGGCGCGCACTCGGTCGAGCCCATCCCGTGCTGGTGAAGGCCCGCCATGGCGCCGCCGTGGAGCACGAACGACGTCATGGCCACGAGCATCAGGCTCGCGATAAGACGGCGGAAGTGGGTCCAGACAGCGCTCAACGAATCGTTCCTCCAGGTAGGGAAACCACCAGACAGTGGTTAGGTTTCCAGACGGTTACCTCTACAGCCTTTGTGGCCTTTGTGGGCCGCGGGTCCTTGGCGGATTCGTTCGCCATGGCAAAGTTGGCCTTCACTTCACCACCACTGTTCCGACCATGCCGGCCTCGCGGTGGCCGGGGATGAGGCAGGCGTACTCGAATGTCCCGGCCCGGGTGAACTGCCAGCGCAGCACACCGGAGGTCTTCGGGCCGAGGCGTTTGGCGTTCGGATCCTCGTGCGCCATATCCGGATGGCTCGCCATCTCCTCTGCGTGTCGGCGGTTGGCCTCGACGGTCCCGATGACGAGTTCGTGGTCAAGCTCGCCGCCGTTGCGCAGGACAAACTGGACCTGTTCGCCCTGGCGGACCTCGATACGCGTCGGTGTGAAGGCCATTCCGCTATCGGTCTCCGTCATGACGATCTGGACGACGCGGCCGCCCTTCGCGGGATCGCCGGGGTGTCCGTAGGCCGCTTCCACAGCGTGGTCATGCCCGGCATGGCCCGGGTCGGCCCACGCCATGGAGGTCGGCGCGAGGGCGAGTGCTGTGGCCGCCAGGATCGTTGGAAGAGCACGCATGAGTGCCTCCTTCAGTGATGGGCGTGGATGAGGGCATGCCCCCGCCCGCGGGCAATCAGCCAACGGTTCAGCGGGAAGGCAAACGCGCCGGCGATCACGAGGGCGACCGCAAGACTGCCCCAGAAGAGCGGGCTCGACAGCGGGGCGTCCATGGCGCTCGGGATCACCAGCATGATGGCGTTGTCGACGATCTCCATGACAGTGATTGAGGCGGTGTCCGAAGCGAAGGCCAAGCCGACAGCGGTGCCCAACGCCATGCCGCTGCGCAGGAGGGGTAGCATCGTGAGCGCGTAACCGAACAAGAAGGCGAGCACGACCGCGAGGGCGATGGTTGCGCCGGCACCCCAGCCCAGGGCGGTGCCGATCACCATGCCGAGCACCTCGCCGATGGCACAGCCCGTGAGGCAGTGGACAGTGGCGCTGAAGGCCGTCCGATTGAGGCTCGGGGCAGCGGCCTGTGGGTCCTGGTGACCATGATGGTCGTGGTGGGAGTGGTGACTGTGGGCTTGCATGACGATCTCCTTATCCAAGAGGCTGCAGGATAGGCTCGGCGGGAAAGCCGGCCTCGCGCAGGGTTCGTAGGAGTGCGGATTCGTAGTGCCGTGAGACAACCCGGAGGGAGCGGCCCTTCAGGTCAGCCTCGACGCGGGCGACCCCGTCAAGGGTATGGAGGGCGCTGGTCAGGGTGGCGACGCAGCGGTCGCACATCATCTTCGGGATGTGGAAGAGGTTGTGGGCCTGAAGGCAGTGCATGGTCCGAGCCCTTGGTTTGGTTCAAGCAGCGGGATCCAGAAAGGGCCAGGATCCCGCCTGCGGTTATCCGAGTGCCGGAACGGTCGGGGTGTAGCGGGCGCTGCTGATCAGGGCCTCGACCTTGGCAAGGTCTCGGGTGCCGCGGATCGCGACAAGCTTGGTTGCCGGGTCCGCCTGCACGCGGGTACCGGGGAGGCCGGCCTCGACGGCCTTGGTGATGGTGCTGGCGCAGTGCCCGCAGGTCATGTCCTCGACCTCGAGGGTGAGGGCATTCGGATCGCGCTCGGCGGTGCCTGACTGGGGCTGGTGGGTGCTGTATCCGCACATGATCTGAACTCCGCTTGGCGTTGACGATGTGTGGACGATGCACCTTCCCATCATGGGAAGGTCAAGGGCTATTTTCGAGGGTTGTTCGGCACGTTAGAGAGCGGGTGTTCAACGTAGCGCTATTTTCCTGCGATCTCGGAAAGAGCCAGTACGGCAGCTATGGCGCACGCGAAATGTCGGGACATGGCACCGGGCGGAGGTAAGCCCAATTTCCGCAGTCGCGGGGTAGCTGACCTTGGAAAAAGCCGCGCTTAACGGCCGAGTTTGACACAGTGCGGACATTCGTAAACTTGAATTGGGTTTGTCTCACCGTTCGGCGAGGACCATCGCCACGACGATGCATGGACCCATAAGCGGCCCAAGCGGGTGAGGTGCGACTTAAGAAGATCTTCACACAGGTTGCGATACACAATCCCTTGCTCCAATCTTCAGGTCTCAGAAATGCAGTCACCAGGGGGCGGTTGATGCATGGAATTCCTGCGTGGCGGATGCGCCAAAGGCCACTCCAACCCGAAGTGAGCCGAAAAGTGCGCTCCTTAGCGGGGATCGCCTGGCTGGCGGTTCTGGCCAGCCCGCTTGGTGTGCTCGGTCCGATAGAGGCTCTGGCGCAGCAGGCCAGAACAGCAGAAGCGTCCCCCCCGGTCCATGGGCAGAAGACCCGAAAGGTCAGGTCGAACGCTGTGCCGGTCACCCCAACTCCCGCCAGCCCGCGTCCCGAACGTTTGGCACCAGCACTCCCGACGTTCTACTCGGCAAGCCAGTTGGGCGATCACCTCCACTCCGTCCGATGGGAGCTTGCTGCCGTTGGTGCCGGCTTGGCCGCAGTCGGGCTCCGGGACTGGGATTGGGGCAACGGCTCCGAGTTCCAAACCATTGAGGAAGGCTGGTTTGCCAAGAACACCCGTCATGGCGGGATGGACAAGATCGGCCACGCCTTCTCAACTTACGTCATCGCCGACATCCTGACGGACCGGATCCGGGCCAACGCGTCCAATCCCATCGGCGCCCCGATCACGGGAGCGCTCGTGGCCTTCAGCATCATGGGGCTGGGCGAGACCCTGGACGGGTTCACGGGCCGGCATCGCTTCTCGCGCGAGGACATTATTGCAAACGGCGTCGGCGCGGCTTTCGCCATTCTGCGGAACTCCATCCCTGGCCTGCGGGAGAAGCTCGACTGGCGGCTGATGTATACGCCTGCCAGCTTTGAGCGGCCTGGCATTACGGCGTCGGAGGAGTCCGGCATTCTTCCCCCCTATCAACGCCAGCGCTTTATCATGGCTGTGAAAGGTAGCGGGTTCGAGGCGCTCAAGAACACCCCTCTGCGTTACGCAGAACTGCACGCCGGCTTTGATGCGCGCGGGTTTGAACAGGACGAGCGCAGACTTGGCTACCCAATTGAGCGGACGTTCTATGTTGGGGTTGGCTTGAACCTCAACGAAGTCCTCTTCGGAGCGGGGTCTGTCCCGAATTTCCGGAGATACAAGGACACACTCCCCGCCTGGGCTGTCCAGAAAACGTTTGAATACCTTCAGGTACCTTACACGGCGGCCTATCACGGCCATCGCTTCTCGACGATCGGTCGGTAATCCCGTGCGCCGTCCAGGGAGACGCCAGAGGGGCCCGACAGCAAGAACCGCTCTTGGCACTGGGCGGACCTTAGCCGAAATTCCGCATTGGGCGCGTGAGCTGACCTTCATAGGCGAGAGCTCAATGGCTCAGGTTGACGCACTACGGACCTTGGATGTCACCCGTCCGCCCGGCATCCGGTAGCAATCGCCACGAGATGAAGACTGTGAGGATTAGGAGATCAACCGGTCAGCCCGGAGTTCCGCAAACAGGTCGAAGAAGGCATCATCAGCTGGCTGGTACCCGGTAAAGCCCAGACACGGCTCTTCGACATGTCGGTCAAAACCTCGATCGGCCGTCTGAGATCGGCATCCCTATGCCAAGGGCATGCAAGACGGCCAAGATCCGGCTCGACTGAACCCTGCCGATCGGCAACAACCATCAC
>JAESGY010000230.1_pt1 | contig 38279 bp, 34 predicted proteins | sample 9269841 | NCBI WGS metagenome assembly JAESGY01 (sample SAMN17022865, study PRJNA683097) | algae metagenome | isolation source: Spirirestis rafaelensis WJT71-NPBG6 and co-occurring heterotrophs from... | place: USA: Pinto Wells, Joshua Tree National Park, Colorado Desert, CA | collected 2006-08-15
GGCTTTATTTCAACGTTGCAAAGTGATATCTGATAACCACGACCTAATCCGTGGTCTAACTTATTACCATTGGTGGCCGCTAACAAATAGAAGTTTTACTACGTGCATTTAACCGGATTTGATATTACTTGTCTGTGAACTATATATACGAAGTAGCTTATAACTACAGAAAAGAGAAAATCTTTGTCCCAATTAGGTAATGGGAATGAGTAAGCAGCTAGGCAAGCATTTTGTTAAATTATTCTTTAGACACAAAGAACCGCTTAGTCGAAAATACAGGGAATTGATTACTGCCTTCTGCGTTGCAGTCTGCATCTTAATTTTGCGGTCTTTAGGGTTATTGCAATCCTTAGAATGGGCAGCTTTGGATCAATTTTTCCGCTTACGTCCAAATGAAGCGCTAGAAAATCGTATAACTATTGTAGCGATTGATGAAGCTTCTTTGCGCCAAGTAAGTTCTTGGCCTATTCCAGATAGGGTGATTGCAGAACTGTTAGAGAAATTAAAAGTCCACAAACCACGTGCTATTGGTTTAGATATATATCGAGATTTGCCAGTTGAGCCAGGACATTATAATCTAGTTGAGGCTTATAAGTCGATGCCAAACTTAGTAGGCATTGAACTATTGGGACATAATAAAAATACTATTGTTTCAGCGCCACGGGAACTAAGCGATCGCGATCAAGTTGGTTTTAATAATGTGGTATTTGATGGTGATGGCAAAGTACGTCGGAGCTTGTTGTATTGGCACGACATCAATCGTAAATTACATCAAAGTTTTGCATTGAAGCTGGCTTTACTATATTTAAAGAACGAGGGTATTACTCCCAAGAAAGCAACCAGCAATCATAAGTATTTACAGTTGGCTAAGGCAGTATTTCATCGTTTTGAACCAAATTATGGTGCCTATATAGAAGCTGATGCTAGAGGCTACCAAATTTTATCTAACTTTCCCAAACCAGCCTGCAAAAACTTAGAAGTAAAATCCTGCCCTTTTCGTCAGGTTTCTCTGATAGATGTGCTAGCTAACAAAGTGCCAAAAGATTGGATTAGCGATTCGATTGTGCTAATTGGTTCAACTGCGCCCAGTCTCCCAGATTATGTATTAATACCATACTCCAGCCGTTTGATGGGGGCGGTAAAGCCTGTAGCTGGCATCGAATTACAAGCCTATTTTATCAGTGAGTTAATTACAGCTGCTCTGGAAGGAAGACCTTTACTAAAAGTTTGGTCTGATGAAGTCGAATGGTTGTGGATTTTCGCCTGGGCTTATTTTGGAGTGGCAACGAGGCAGCGAATACAACGCCCTAGTATTAGTGCCTTAAGTATAGTTTTTTGTTGTTTGCTGCTAACTGGTTATGCTTATGTTGCTTTTCTTGATGGTTGGTGGATACCAATCTTACCTGGGTTGCTAACCTTTTGCGGTTCAGCTGTTGTGCTGACTTATCAAATAGCCCACATGCAAGAAGAGCTAAAACGCTCTAAAGAATTTTTACGTCAAGTGATTAATACGATTCCTGACCCAATTTTTGTCAAAAATGAAAAACATCAATGGATTGTTTTAAATGAGGCTTATTGTCAATTCCTGGGTTATCCGAAAACGATGTTAATTGAAAAGTCAGATTATGACTTTTTCCCCAAACATGAAGCTGATGTTTTTCGCCGACAAGATAATTTAGTGCTTTGGAGTAAAAAACCCCAAGAAAATGAAGAAGAATTTACTGATGCTGTTGGTAAGACTCATCTAATTGCTACTAAGCGATCGCTTCACAAAGATACCGCCGGTAATTTCTATTTAGTTGGTGTCATCCGCGATATTACGGAACGCAAGTTGATGGAAGAACAACTCAAGGACACTGCTGATAAGTTATCCCGCTCTAACAATGAATTAAAACGCAAAGAAGACCAGATGCGTTATCTTGCCTATCACGATCCGCTCACTGGTCTAGCCAATCGCAAATATTTCACCGAACAACTTCAGGAGTCGCTAGAGTGGGCGCAAAACAACGATTTGTTACTAGCACTGCTGTTTATTGATTTAGATGGCTTTAAGCAAGTTAATGATACTTTAGGACACGATATAGGCGATCGCCTGTTGGTAACGATTGCCCAGCGACTCAAGAACTCTTTGCGCGGCACTGATACCGTTTCCCGTTTGGGTGGCGATGAATTTACAGTCATTTTACGCGCAATTCCCAGTATGAAAGTTGCAGCAAGAGTCGCCGAAAAAATTCTCAGAACCATTACCGAGCCAATTGTTTTCGACAAATATACTACCAAAGTCTCCGCCAGTATTGGCATCAGTATCTATCCAATTAACAGCCACGACTGCGAAACCTTACTTAAACAAGCAGATACTGCGATGTATCGTGCCAAGCATTTAGGTAAAAACCGATATGAATTTGTTTGAACTCTTTAGGTCGAAAGCAAGCCTATGCCGTCTATTCGTAAGCAGCGAATATTGAGATCTGGACATTTTATTACTTGTAAGTGCCTGAAGGAGTACGCGCTTCGCTACCGCTTGCTCTTGATGGTCAGTCAGCAAGACGCGGGAAACCCTCCTGAGCTTGCTGGACTCACCGCGCTGCTTCGCCACGGCACTGGTTTGCTCGTTCATGTCCAAATAGGTGAACCTATCCCACTATTCTAAAAATCCCTACTTCTTTTCGTAAAATGTGCTTGAAAACCTTGATTTTTCGTTTTTAGTTCTCAATCAGCTTAAGTTTGGTAGCACAAATCTTATTAGTGGGATAGGTTCGCGCAATAAGTATTTTTATGTATATTTACTTAATATTGTTTAAAAAATCTTTTAAATTAACTTCTCTTGAGAAATAAATACTTAAGAGTAAACTGCAATTTGGGCAAAATTTACCTGGAAATTCCCTTATCTCCACTATTTTAAAATGCTCACTTTTAGATATATTTGGGCAATTTTGTCAATTTTTTCGAGTTTTCGTTAGATTCAATAATATTTTTTCAAAAAAATATTTTAAGTAAGTAATAGAGCAAAAATATACATATATAACTTATGGCTGATGTCAAAAGTAGGATTTTTACAATATTTATTAAGTATTAAGAATAATTAAAGTTGAAGGAGTCACGTACTGGGGATCGCTTTTTATTTACACATAGCAAATAAAAATTTAGTTATTTACCGAAAAAATTAATCAGAGTATTGAAGATAATTAAACAACAGGAATCAATCAAAATGCAAGGGAATTTACTGAGACAAATAGAAACAAGTTTGAGAATTGCTACTACTGTAGTATTTTGTATAGGCTCTGCCTTGATAATGCCTAAAATTGCCGAGGCAACAGGAGTTTTGAGCAGCTTGGCTGCTGATAGTATTAGGGTGCAGAAAAGCAATTTGGAGAGATTAAATAGTACAAATTTAAACTCTCAATTAAGTAGCGATACTTACGAACCTCCAAATAATGGTAGTCCTGATAGTCAACATGGTACTGGCACACGTTAAGAAATAAATAATTTACAAAATTTAAATATTAAGTTGATAAATAGGCAGGCGTAAATAAAGATAAGTTGTTTTTTTATATACTTCATGCCCATTCTTCTATACTAAAAATTGTGAATTGCTAATAATCGGACTTTTGCTCCAGTAGTGTTTTTGTACTAGTGTATGTGCCTGCCAATCAGAAGCGGTTTGAGGATGATCTAAACGGAAGTGTCCACCACGACTTTCGGTTCTAAAAGCAGCACTTTTAAGAATTAAATAAGCTACATCTAATAAATTCCGGGTTTCTGCCCAGAGTCGCAACTGCCTTTCAACGTCGGGTAAAGTGAAACTAGCTGGTTGTGTTGGACGTAATCTAAGTAAAAATTGAGTCAGTTTCAAAGTAGCAAAATCTTGTTGCCAGGATTCAATAGTAGCGATCGCTTTTTTTAAACTTTCTTCTTGACGACAAATACCAGCACTTTCCCACACTAAACGCGGTAACTTCTGTCGTAATTCTTCTAGCTGTGCTTCTTCGTTATTCCACTCACCTTCAGAAAGGATAAACTCAGAAGGATAAAGTGTAAATTCAGATTCTTTCCCTTTATCGGTCTGACTTGTGACTTCTGACTTCAGATTAGCCATCTGTGCGCCAAACACAATACATTCGAGCAGGGAATTACTTGCCAGACGATTCGCGCCATGTACACCAGTACTCGCAGTTTCCCCCACCGCATACAAACCGGGAATATTTGTCTGATTCATCAGATCCGTAAGAATACCACCCATCCAGTAATGAGCAGCTGGTGCAACCGGAATTGGTTGCGAGAAGACATCAATGCCCCAATGCTGACAAACTTTAACAATGTTGGGGAAGCGGTAACGAATCTTGTCAGGAGGGATGGGACGCATATCTAACCATACATGAGCCGTGGCAAGGTCGCTAGAAGTGGCTTGCAAGTGGCTAAAAATGGCTCGACTGACGACATCTCTAGGAGCAAGTTCACCAGCTGGGTGGTAGTCAAAAGCAAAGCGCCGTCCTTCATTATCAACCAAGTGTGCGCCTTCGCCGCGCACAGCTTCACTAATGAGAAAGCGATCGGCACCAAGTTTAGTTAAAGCAGTCGGGTGAAATTGGACAAATTCCAAGTCTCGCAAAATTGCTCCAGCACGCCAAGCGATCGCTACTCCATCGCCGGTACTCACCGCTGGGTTAGTGGTTTGGGCAAAAACTTGACCACCACCACCAGTTGCCAAAACTACTGCGTCGGCTCGTATCCAGGTAATTTTACCTTGATAAAACAGACTAATTCCCTGACATGTTCCGCTTTCGGGTTCCAGCCACAACGATAGCGCCAAAGCTTGCTGAATTACTTGAATATTCGGGCGTCGCAATACTTGAGCGGTGAGGGTGGTAGTTACTTCTCTACCTGTAGTGTCGGCAGCGTGAAGAACCCGATGCCGAGAATGGGCAGCTTCTAAAGTTAAAGCTAACTCGCTATTATGACGGTCAAAAGCTACTCCCAGATTTACTAAAGATTGAATACAACTTTTGGCGTGTTCGGCGAGGAATTCCACTGCTTTTGGATCGCATAAACCGGCACCTGCGCGTAAAGTATCTTCAATGTGCAGGTAAGCAGAATCTTCCGGAGCGATCGCCGCAGCAATACCTCCTTGTGCCCAATCACTAGCGGACAAAGAAACAGTTTCTTTAGTAATCAAACCGACTTGTAAGTGCTCTGGCAAACAAAGCGCCGTGTATAGTCCAGCAGCACCAGCACCGACTACTAAGACATCAAATTGGCTGTTGATATTTAGCAATGGACAAGATTGGGGGAGTGGGGAATGCGGGAGTGGGGGATGGGGTGATGGGGAGAGGGGGGATGGGGGGATGGGGAGAGGGGGAGAGGGGAGGAAAAGAATTGCTCTTTTTGTCTTTGTGTCTCCTTGTCTCCTTGTCTCCTTATCTCCAGTCCCCAGTCCCTAGTCCCTATCTGTAGATGCCGTTGTTAAAGCGATCGTCTCCTTCGTTGAAGGCAGGTTCCTGATCGGTCACGGTAAAGTGATCTAGGTTGGCTTGCAGGATTTGTTTTTGGCGATCGCTTAATCCGGGAATGTTTAACACATCATCTAGCTGCTGGTAAGGAGCATTTTCGATGATTTTCCTAGCGAGGGTAGGATACAGTCCTGGATATTGCTGAAAAGCTCGCACGTTGGTGTTATTTAAGTCAACTTTTTTCCCAAATTCTGTTGCTAGTTTTTGGTCTGCCTTATTTTGCGTTGGTTGAAAGAACTCAACTGCAAGAACTGGCACAAATTGCAAACTGACACCATTGATATTGCTAGCTTGGGCTATCTGAGTTGTTCCCAACCATCCCCAGCAGCCAAGCAACAAGCTAAACACTGTTAATAAACGCACCAATTTTTTCACAATTTTTTACCTCTCCATCAAACTGAAATAAAAGTTTTAAGCTCAGAGCACGAGCGCGATCGCTCGTCATTCGTCACAGAACGACAAAAGACATCGTCTGAGAAGCTCATAACTTAATCAACACAGCAGTCATCAGAAACTAATATACAGCGTATTAATATCCACAATATTTACTGCTACTGCCGTTGGTTGTACTTTTACTAAAAATTATCAAAGAAGAAAGCAAAAATACTTATTATTTTTGGCTTGGTGGAACACCGATGAATGGGAGCGCATAAACGCATCAAGCAAAGCTTTAACGCCCAAAAAGTAAGCCTCCATTAACGTTCAGCACTTCACCCGTGATAAATGAGGCTTTTTGTGAAGATAAAAATAGAACAGCTGCCACAACATCCCCAACATTCCCAGATCGACCTACAGGGGTTTGCTTGACTATTGACTGAACGATTTCTTCAGACCACTCGTTGGTAATAGCGGTGTTTTCTATGTAACCAGGAGCAACAGCATTAACCGTAATTCCTTGGGGACTGAGTTCGCGTGCAAGAGCATAGGTTAATCCATGTACGCCCGCTTTGGCTGAGGCATAGGCTAAATAACCCGGTCGGTTTCCTCCCGTAAATGCAGCATTAGTGCTGATGTTAATTATGCAACCTCCCGGTCTGGTCAAATGAGGAGCAACCGCCATTGCCATCAGAAAAGTACCTTTGAGATTAGTGTTTATCACCTCATCCCAAAGTTGTTCGGCTTCGTCTAACGGCGTACTGGTTGTCACCCAACGCGGAAAGCCTGCGGTGTTGATTAACACATCAATATTGCCGTATTCCTGAACAATAGAACTAACAACCTCAGTGATTTCGTTTCCCTTGCTGACATCTGCTTGATGCCACACGCAATTGAAACCAATTGCTTGAGCTGTAGATTTAAGCTTTTCTTTATTTCGTCCAATAATTACAACATGAGCATCTTCTTTAACAAAACCTTCCGCAATGCCACGTCCGATGCCACTACTGCCACCTGTGATGATTACGACTCGCATATTATGACTGCTTTTGTTAAAGATTTTTCATGTTTAAGACGCAACGGCAGCTAGCAGAAATAAGCTATCTACCAAAATTGTACTCAGCACGGCTCCACTAAAAGCGTACCAATGCCGTTGCTGTTTAATTAAAGGCAAAACGCCAGCACTCAACAAAATTACGGCGAGAATTAGCGCCCAAGTTTCTCCCCAAGGTGTTTGTACTTGCGCCACAGCACTATGTAATATTGGTGATGCTAAATCTGGTTCGACACGCATAATTTGCCGCCAATAGGGCATTAAGTCTACCAGGTAAAAATACACGTCGGTTAAAGCTGTACCCAGTAAAGAACCAAAATAAAACCAGTTACCGACTTTGCCCCAATTCCGCATTAAGCACCAACAAGCAAATGGTAGCCCGATTGACTCTACTGGCAAATGCCATAACGGTTCCCAACGCAACCAGCCCCAATAAATTGAACCGGCTAACCAACTCCAGCTGAACCCTAGTAGTAAATCTCCCCAAACATAAGTTGCGGAATTTGACATTAATCTAAAACTCAGCCAAACCCAAAATCCTGTTAATACAAAACTTAATAAAGGTAGCGATCGCACTAATGGTGCTTCGATAAACACTGGCACAGATACTAAAAATACCGCCGCTGTAAACACTAACCAATTTTGGCGAGACGATACCATTACCGTAAATGAGGGACTCAAAGACAGTACTGTCTCTAACTCCTCTCGGCTTTTTTGCACCGTTTCGGTCTCTAATGCGTCAATTGCGGGGGTAGAAGCCGCGTAAGAAGACAATGTATTGTTAATCAAAGTTTTTAATATTGTTTACTTAACTTTATATTATTTAAGATATCACAACAATAAATCCCCTAGGGGGGCATATTTATTTTACTTTAATTTTAATTGGGTAAAATTATCTGACCCGGACACAAGGACAACAACTGCGTAAAGTTGGATAATTCGGTAAGTTTACGCAGGTAATATGGGAATCTGGTTAATGGATATTTGTGTAGTATGGGTTGGCATATGTAGTAGCAATCCTGGGCGCAAACGCGATCGCGCTATTGAAACAGCAATGAGCGCAAAATTATACAAAAACGAACCGCACTCTTAAACACATAAGCCAGTGCCTTGGTTATTTTCCCTCTTGTTCGTTATTTTCTTTTGCTTGGGCTGCATCGCTGCCGATAAACTTGTAGCAACTTGCGCGGCACAAAATTTGGGAGAGTTTTTGTGTAAGTCCTATGAAAAATACTTAATAGCCCAAAGTCAACCGTCCAAAGTCAACAATCCAAAGTGCAGGTTTTTTCACTATTGACTATTGACTGTTGACTCTTAACCTTTAATTTTTGACTATCCGATGCTATCAAAACGTCAATTATTTGTTCTTTTAAGTGCAGTATCCGCTTTCACCTCGGTTGCAGCATTCCCGCTCAAAGTTATTAGCACCCAACCGAATCCAACAGCATCCGGGGTGCAACAAATGAATATCTTTCAAGCGATTGTTTTAGGCTTTGTGCAAGGAATGACTGAATTCTTACCTATCAGTAGTACAGCACATTTAAAAGTCGTCCCCGTGGCACTTGGTTGGGGTGATCCGGGGGTAGCTTTTACTGCCGTAATTCAACTCGGTAGCATCGCTGCCGTTGTGTCGTATTTTTGGCAGGATCTGGTGCGAATTATCAAAGGGACGAGAAGAGCGATCGCTCTTAAAGATTACAATGACTTTGACTTTCGCCTAAGTTTGGGAATTGTCTTGGGAACAGTGCCGATCGTCTTCTTTGGACTTTTGATTAAAAACCTTATTCCCGATTTTGATAATTCACCCATCAGAAGCTTATCAGCGATCGCTGTTGCCTCTATTGCTATGTCAATATTACTGGGAGTAGCGGAAAAATTAGGCAAGCGCCAACGCGACTTTGAGAAAGTCACTATGGCAGATGGTTTATTGATGGGTTTAGCGCAGTCTCTATCATTAATTCCTGGGGTGTCTCGTTCTGGTTCTACCTTAACAGCAGGACTATTTATGGGATTAGAAAGAGAGACAGCGGCAAGATTTTCCTTTTTGTTAGGGATTCCAGCCATTACCCTTGCTGGATTAGTTGAGTTAAAAGATCTTCTCTCAGTAGGGTTAAGTGCTGCTGCGATAGTTCCTTTAGTCGCTGGGGTAATTTCCGCTGGCGTATTTTCATATATAGCGATCGCCGGGTTGTTGCGCTTCCTAAAAACTCAAAGCACATGGGTGTTTATTTGGTATCGCTTGGCATTTGGGATAGCAATCTTGAGTGCGATCGCTGCTGGAATTTTGAAAAATAGTTAATAACAGTTGTAGAGACGCTTGGGTATCGCGTCTCTACAAAAGCAGCGGAGTGAGGAGTTAAGACGAGTAAATAGTTAAAATATTTTTGCTGACAACATAACTTCTGTACAGACGCGAAATTTCGCGTCTGTACAACTCATAACTTATAACCCATGTCTACCATTAATCCTGCCCGTATTACTGGGGTATTACCAGATTCCATTGCCGCTGAAATTGGCTTTGCAGCGGGGGATGCGATCGTTGCTATCAATGGTACGCGTCCCCGTGATTTAATTGACTATCAGTTTTTGTGCGCTGATGAAGTTCTGGAATTAGAAGTTTTAGACGAGAAAGGAAAAACTCATCATATTGAAATTGAAAAAGACTACGACGAAGATTTAGGATTAGAATTTGAAACGGCGCTGTTTGATAATTTAATTCAGTGTAATAACCGCTGTCCATTTTGCTTTATCGATCAACAGCCACCAGGCAAGCGAGAAAGCTTGTATTTTAAAGATGATGATTATCGCTTGAGCTTTTTGTATGGCTCATACTTAACTCTTACCAATTTACCAGAGCGAGAATGGCAGCGCATAGAACAAATGCGACTATCTCCGTTATATGTTTCGGTTCACGCTACCGAACCAGAAGTTAGAATTAGATTGTTGAAAAATCCCCGTGCGGGACAAATATTACAACAACTTAAGTGGTTTCAAGAAAGACGATTGCAAATTCATGCTCAAGTCGTCGTTTGTCCTGGTATAAATGATGGCAAACATTTAGAACAAACATTGCGAGATTTAGCCTCCTTTTCTACTGGGGAAGTGCCTGCGGTAGCATCAGTAGCAGTGGTACCAGTGGGTTTGACGCGGTTTCGTTTAGAGAAAGATGAACTTATACCAGTAACTGAAGAAAAAGCGATAGAAGTGATTTCGCAAGTGCGATCGCTTCAAAAAGAATTTAGCAAAAAATACGGTTCTAATATAGCTTGGTTAGCCGATGAGTGGTTTTTGATTGCTGGTGAAGAATTACCCAGCGAAGTTGAATATAGCGACTACCCCCAAATTGATAACGGTGTAGGTTCGATTCGCTTGTTTCTCAAGCAGTTTGCAACCGCTGCTGCTAAATTATTACCACCAAAAATATCGAAAGCGCGAAAATTGACTTGGGTAGTTGGCAATGCAGTTGAAAAAGCATTTCAACCCATTTTACAGCAATTGAATGCTGTAGAGAATTTAGAAGTAAATATGCGTGCTTTGAACAGCGATTATTGGGGACAGAGCATCAGCGTTACCGGGTTGCTAACTGGTCATGATTTGCTTTTAAACTTACAAGGGCAAGATTTAGGAGAAGGAATTTTGCTACCAAAAGTTATGCTCAAACATGGTGAATTGATATTTTTAGATGATATGAGTATTGAGGAAGTAGCTCGCAAACTGAATACAAAAATCTTACCAGTCGCTGGAGTGGAAGATTTAATCAATACCTGTATTCATTAAAAAATTGCTCACTCATTCGTTCGTAATGCTGGCAGAGATTCTTTAATTGAAGAATATAATCAACAGAAGAATGCTTTTTCCAAAGATTGATATTGTATCCACCCTGGCATTTCATACTGACAATTAAGCCAGCAGTAGAATCAGCATAGGCTCTTAAGGAGAAATTAGCCCAAACACAAATTGTCAGAGCAAGGAGTAATATCATGTTTGGTTAAAGACTTATCATGGTTGTCCGCAGGGGAGTAGGGGGCACTCTAGCAAGGGGGAGGGTTTTTGAGCTTGATGCTCCCGATCCGGAAATTATAACTAATTAACCGGACTTGATATAACGTGGATTTTTTCAGTAGTGTTCTCATAGTTTTCCGTCAGGGTGAAGTGTGACTTGAATATTTCAGCAAGCACATTGGCAACCCGGAGCGGATTTTGAGCAGCGATCGCTATGAATGCAACCAGTGATCGCATCGTAGTATGATTGGATTTAAGCTTGAGTCGATACGCGAACTAATCTCCCAAGATGCCGCCCCAAGTGAATGGACCGACAACCCCTTCGATGTTGGAATCGCGTTCACCATACTTCTGAAATTCAATCACAGCAGCTTTCGTTTTTGAACCAAAAACGCTATCTGGCACACCTGGATTCATTCCTTTTGACACCATCGCTTCTTGCATCAGTTGAACCGCCTTGCCTCTGTCTCCCTCTCTCAAGAAGGTTCCAGGTTGATCGTTCGCCCAAGCGTACTCCATTGCTGCCCAGGTTTTGAGTCCAACAATACCATCTGGAAGCAGCTTTTTGGACTGCTGAAATTTAATGACGGCAGCTTTAGTGCGCGAACCAAATTTACCATCTGGTGCATCTGGAGTAAAGTTGCGAATTTGCAAAATGTACTGTAGGTCTGTTACTTCTGGTCCGGTTGAACCTTCTTGAAGAACAACGATTGACTTTGATTGTGCGGCATTAGACATTGGAATTCTCCTGTGAGTGTAAGTAATATTTAGCGTCGATAATATAGCTTATCAACAATATTTCCGAAAACCAGATAAACTCAAAGAGCGTAAAATCACCTATCCTATTAGGGACTTCCAAAAAATAAATTATGCCATTATTTAAAATGATAATCATTCTTATAAAGATGCTGTCTTTTGTTTTTTTTGGAATATTTTATTCTTTGGAAGTCCCTTATAAGAAAAGGTACTAAAAAACCACGCAATCAGGCTGCAAAATCGGGAGCATCCCAATTTTGTGAAAAGCTCTCAGGCTACACAAACAAAGCCTGCGCTCGTCTAGCTTTGTTTGTATAGCTATACTCTTGAGTGGGTATTGCAGCTTTCATTGGGATGATCCCGAAAAATCTGCTTTATTTGGCTGTTTTTATATTTGCTGCTTTAAATTTCTTTAACCCACATTGCTGGGTAATTTACGATGCATTAGTCTAAAGTCGAGTAATAAGCGTGAGGAGTCAAAGCGTGAGGAATCAAGAAAAACGAATAAGGAAGAACGAAAAAAGCAAAAAGAGAAAATTAGTAATACCTTTGACCTTTTACTTTTTACCTTTTACGTTTTTTAACATCAAGCCTGCGATCGCGGCGACCCAAAGCCCTACATTAACGATAGTACAGAGCCAAGAAAATACTAATCAGTGGACAGGGATAACAAACCGGTTGCAACAAGCCGGGGTAAAGTATTGTGTAATTTCCTTGACAAATGTCAGGAGTGCGGCAGATTGGGGCGATCGCCAAGTATTATTTTTACCGAATGTAGATACACTAACACCCCCACAAGCGATCGCTCTAGAAGAATGGATGAGCAAAGGGGGGCGATTAATTGCTAGTGGACCTGTAGGTACTTTATCAGCACCGGGAGTGCGACAGTTATTGCAAACACTCTTAGGGGGTTATTGGGGATTTAGCCTCAATGATGCACAACAATTGCAACCTGCAAAAAACAACTTACAAAATTGGGCAACCCAAAACGAACTTTTTGGCAAAGTGCGCGGTGGCGTTGTCGTTGCTGATAATGCAAACAGTCAAGCTACTGCTGTTTGGAATTCTAAGGATAATCCCGCCGCCGTCGTCGCAACTCAACGATCCACCTTTTTTGGCTGGCGTTGGGGGGTAGATACAGCTTCATCTCCTGAGTTAGATACTGCTTGGTTAAAAGCCGCTGTCAACCGTCATGTGAAAGAAGCAGCAAATACCTCAAATAAAGTAGAAGGCGGTTCGCCAAACTGTTCTACATCCGTCGCCCTCGCTTCCCCCACTCCTCGCACTCCCCCCAGTCCCCGCACTTCCTCAACTCCCCGCGCCTCTTTCCCCGCACCTCTCACCGCCACTGCACCCCAACCTAGACCGATTCCCAATGTCAACCCCCCAAAGTCAGAAGAAGCGATCGATCAACTCGAACAAGCGGTGCGTCTAGATGTTGTCCCCAACTCAAATGCACCGATTAGTAATAGTGATGCGATCGCCTTACAACAAGAATTAGAAAATCTCATCGGTCGAGTTGACAGTGCCAATTTAACCGCCAACGCCATTGACAACAATCCCCAAGTCAAGCAGGCGCAACCTACCCAGGTAGCATCCACAAGACCTGGAGTAGCAATTTCTAACACCGAACAAGCTAGAAATATTGCTAAAAACTTACCTCAGTTAATTGCTCAACAAAAGTACGCCGAAGCACGTCAGCAATGGACTCAAGCAAAAGGCAATTTGTGGCAGCAGTTTCCTGTTGATCGCCAATTGGCTCAACCAGAAATTCGCGCCGTCTGGTTAGACAGAGGTACAATTGTCCGTGCCAGAAACGAGCAGGGACTCGCGGAGATTTTTGATCGGCTGTCAAAAGCCGGTATTAACACCGTTTTTTTTGAAACCGTAAACGCTAGTTATACAATTTACCCTAGTCAAGTTGCGCCCCAGCAGAACCCCTTAATCCGTGGTTGGGACCCTTTAGCAGCAGCAGTGAAATTAGCCCATGAGCGCAAGATGGAATTACACGCTTGGGTTTGGACATTTGCTGCTGGCAACCAGCGTCACAACGAGATTATCAACGTTGCTGCTAATTACCCAGGACCAGTGCTAGCGGCTCATCCTGACTGGGCAAACTACGATAACCGGGGTAACATGATTCCCGCAGGACAAACTAAGCCATTTTTCGACCCAGCTAATCCTGAATTGCGTCAGTATTTACTTAAGCTTTATGAAGAAATTGTTACTCGCTATGATGTTGATGGGGTGCATCTAGACTACATTCGCTATCCTTTTCAAGATCCAGCCGCAGGCAGAATTTACGGTTATGGTAAAGCTGCCAGAGCGCAGTTTCAACAACTTAATGGTGTAGATCCAATTAGTATTTCTCCGTCTCAACGGGATTTGTGGCAAAAGTGGACGGCATTTCGTGCCCAGCAAGTTGATAGTTTTGTCGCCCAAGCTTCACAACAGTTGCGACAAAAGCGACCTAATTTAATTATGTCAGTTGCCGTATTTCCCCTGCCAGAACTAGAACGCATTCAGAAAATTCAACAGCATTGGGAAGTTTGGGCAAGACAGGGAGATATAGATTTAATTGTCCCCATGACTTATGCCTTAGATACTCCTCGCTTCCAGCGACTAGCACAACCTTGGATTGCTTCTACAAAACTAGGTTCTACCTTATTAGTGCCGGGAATTCGCCTGCTTTCCTTGCCGGTAATTGGCGCATTCGATCAAATTCAGGTAATCAGGGACTTGCCAGTTAGCGGTTACGCATTATTTGCCGCAGAGAATCTGACCAACGAGTTACAGAAAGTCTTTGGTAATACTCAAGGTAGTATTCGCCAAGGTGAACCGATCCCTCACCGTCAGCCTTTTAAAACTGCTGCCGTGCGTTACACAGCGCTGCAACGCGAATGGAAGTTTGTCTTGCAAAACGACCAATTGCGCCTACCTCAAACGACACTTTCAAGTTTTAACAGCCAAACAGAAGTTTTGCAAAGTGCTTTAGATCAGCTTTCTGTCGCACCTTCTCCGAGTAAGTTAATAGCCGCAAGAGCAACGCTTACTCGCTTTCAGTCTCAATTCCGCACTTGGATGCGCCAAGAAGCTATTGATAATCCTTATCAAGTTAGAGCCTGGGAAAATCGCCTCGCCACTATCGAAAGGTTATTGCGATACGGCGAACGGGTGCAGTTGAAACGTTAGGAATTGGGGAGTTTGAAGAGGGGGAAACAGGAAAGGGGAAACAGGAAAGGGGAAAGGGGAAAAGCCCCATGCCCAATGACGCCAGATGCTTCTCCTGTCGGAGACGCTGCGCGAACAACGGAGGGAACCTCCCTTCGGGTTCGCCACTTCGACGGGACGGAAACCGACACCGCCGAGTGGACTCACCGCAACGCACTGGCTCCCCAATGCCCAATGCCCAATAAATCCGCTTTTAGGTAGGCGACAGTTTTCAAGTCATGAGTCTAGATTTAAATACGTGTGCACAATGATTTAAATTGCCGTTATGAAAGCTTCTGCGCGTTGGGTACTGCTAGCTTTATTACTGTTTGCAGCAGCCTGCGATCAAACTCGCGCTGATGAAGATGCTCCCACAAAGTCAGCCTCTGCACCTTCACCCCAATTAGCGCAGAATTCTTCGCAGTCGGCAAATATTGTCCGCACTGAAACACTTTCGCCCACACCCATCCGCATCAACGTCAAAAATTTACCGCAACCTTTCGCAACTAAAAGCGCTTCCAAGTCGCCTAATGTTGTGTCAATTCCGCAAAACCCGGTGTTGCGCGTACCCCCAGGCTTTCAAGTTAAGGTTTTTGCTGAAAATTTAGATGCGCCACGCTGGTTGGCTTTAACTCCCAATGGTGATGTGCTGGTGACAGAAACTCGCCAAAACCGCATTCGCTTGTTGCGTGACACCAACGGTGATGGTGTGGCTGATCAGCAAAAAACGTTTGCTAGTTCAGCAAATGGACTCAATCGACCTTTCGGTATGGCTTTTGCAGGTAATTCCTTCTTTCTGGGCAATACTGATGCTGTTTTACGGTTTCCCTACACTCAAGGACAACAGCAAATCTCTGGTGCGGGTACGAAAATTGCCGATCTTCCGGCTCAAGGTTACAACAATCACTGGACGCGTAATGTGGTTGTTTCACCTGATAGCAATAAATTATACGTATCGATTGGCTCAGGAACTAACGTAGATGAAGAACCGCTTCCACGGGCTTCTGTGCAGGTGATGAATTTAGATGGTTCTGGGCAACAGACTTTTGCTTCTGGCTTGCGTAATCCAGTCGGTCTGGACTTTCACCCGGTAACTAAGCAACTTTATACGACTGTCAACGAGCGAGATGGTATCGGCGATGATTTAGTACCAGACTATTTGACCCGCGTCCAGCAAGGGGAATTTTACGGGTGGCCCTATGCATACTTTTTACCAAGCAATCTCGACCCGCGTCAAACGGCGAGTGGCAAAAGTAAACGCCCAGATTTCGTAGCGCGTACCCGGACACCAGATGTTTTGTTTCAAGCGCATTCAGCAGCATTGGGTTTGCAGTTTTATGACGGTAAGACGTTTCCAGAAAAATACCGCAATGGTGCTTTTGTGGCTTTTCGTGGTTCTTGGAATCGCGATCGCGGAACTGGTTACAAAGTTGTTTTTGTCCCTTTTGATAATCAAGGGCGATCGCTTGGCTATTATGAAGACTTTCTCACCGGATTTCTCCTAAACCCAACTGAACCTACTACTTGGGGGCGTCCTGTTGGCTTACTCGTCCTACCTGACGGTAGTTTATTACTGACCGAAGAAGCGAATAATCGCATTTATCGGATTCAGTATACGGGGAATAGATAATGGTGAATAAGAAAAAATACTGATATTTATTTAGTTGAGATTAGTTATGACTCAGAATGAAAATACTTCCCAGTCAAATATTGATGAATCTTCACACTCAGGTACACGTTACTGGGGTCATGTGGAGGTTATAGAAGAGGGAGAAACCTACAGAATTAGTCGGGTTGAAATTAAGCCCAGGCACAGCATTAAACCACAAATTCATTATCACCGTAATGAACATTGGGTTGTCGTCTCCGGGGTAGCAAAGGTGACTTGTGGCGATGAGGAAATATTACTCAATCGTAATGAATCAACTTATGTCCCTTCCGCAACATTGCATCAGGTAGAAAATCCGGGACATATTCCCCTAATTATTCTGGAAATTCAAAATGGTGAATATTTGGGTGAAGATGATACGGAACGTCCTTACGAGCTAAATTTAGTTAAGCCCGTAACTGAATAAGGCAATGGGCAATGGGAATAAAGCCAAATCTCTTTCTATCCCCCATGCCCCATGCCCATTGCCCATTGCCCCAATCAAAACCATCCTTCTTGTTCCAGGGTTTCAATTAACTGCAAGCCACGGGGATCGCCTACGCCTAAAAGAGACGCTTTAGAGTCTTCTCGCACTCCTAAATCTGTATCTTCGGCAAAAGCCTGAATTAAAGCATCGATGGCGGTGGCATAAACTACGTTAGAAGGTAATTCACGGCACAACTGCCCGATCGCCCAAGCGCTGTTACTCCGCACTGCGGCTATGGGATCTTGTACTAGAGCTTCAATTAGTGGTGGTATCGCCCCGACAACTGCCTCATAACTCACTTCTGCCATCTGCGCTAAGGCGCTAGCTGCCCATAATCGAACTGCGGAAATATCGGTTCTCAAGGCGTCTGCTAAAGGTGCTAAAGAACGGCGATCGCGGCAATTTCCTAAAGCCCAAACTACTCCTTTACGTACATAGCCATTCCAATCGCGGTTTAGTTGGGCAATTAAAGGTTCAACAGCATCTCGACTGGGATTGCGTCCAATGCCATAAGCGGCACTCACCCGCACTAATGGGCAGGTATCAGTTAACAAGCCAATCAGATGCGGGGTAGCCCTGGCATCTTCAATGTCACAAAAAGCTCTTGCCGCTAGCATCCGTTGCTGCGGTTGGGGGTTTTCCAGGAGGGCTAGCATCAAATCTGGATCGGGCTTTGCCACTTCTGACTCAGCAGTTAGCGGCTCTATTTGATCCAGAGGGCTTTCTAGCTCAACCTCGGCATCGAGTAGGCTTAAGTCGTCTTCGTCATACATATTTTATTTCATTTGCCGCCCTGATCGGGATCAACAAACAACCCCCAATGCTAATAAGTCATCTAAAGGATGAAGTGTGAAGTTTTAACGCCACTAATAAATCATAAGGATTGAAACAAAAAGGTTTTATTTCTTTTTTCCAGGGATAAATCAGTTTGTTGTAACGCAAAGCTTAAATTCATCCTTTATCCTTTATGCTTTTTTGTCAAAGGCTGATATGTATCGCTTAAATTATACATTCTTCCATAACAAAGCCTTTAAATTTTCTTAGAATCTAGAGATTTTACCATCCATAGAGACTGCGTTTCATAACCTAATTGATTGTAAAGATTTAATGCGGCTTGATTTGACTTAAAGACTTGCAAACCAATTTGGCGATCGCCTCTTGTCATCGCCCAGTTTTCTACATATTCCATCAAAGCTTTACCAATACCGCGTCGCCGATGTTCGCTCACAACATACAGCAAAAAGATATGAGCATGGCGATCGCCTCTGACTTGATCTATCGAATTTCCCACCCAGAGACAAGCGACAGGGGAAGAGGGGGGGAGGGGGGCAGGGGGAGATGAGGAAGCTTCGGGAGCAGGGGGGGCAGGGGGAGATGAGGAAGCAGGGGAAGAGGGGGGGAGGGGGGCAGGGGGAGATGGGGAAGCTTCGGGAGCAGGGGGGGCAGGGGGAGAAATTCCTCCAAGTCTGGTTGTCTCGTTGTCTCCATCTCCGACAAAATCCACCCACCACAGAGGTGTTTCGCTGGAGAAGTATTGCTCAACTGTTCGCGCTAGGTGGGAAAAATCCTCGCCTGGAAACATATCCTGATAAGTTCGCTGCATGAACTTTACCAGCAGCGCCCGATCTAAAGTTGAACCACGGCGAATGTTGTACCCAGGTAGTAAGGAATTCAAAATTCAAAATTGCTATTAGCTATTAGCCAATGGTGGTGTAAATGCGAAACCATTTACAGGTAAAAGACTTACTCCTACTTCTTCAATAGGTGCGGGTGCTGCCATATCGGAAGGTAAAAAAATGCGGGCACTGACTGCTACTAGGGCAAGGGTAAATACTAGTACAGCCAACAAGGGGGCGATGTATTGACGAATTATAGCCATGTTTGAATTGTAAGCTGCAATGGACTTTTATGAGGAACTTACTGAATATTTGTAAAGTTTGCGCTCATTTATTTTAGCGATTTTTGGGGGATAGGATATAAGGTTAGCGCCGATTGCGAAGCGCAGCGGCGTTACCGCCGATCGCGTTCCAAATCGGCGATCGCTCTTTCCCAATACCAATCTTCGGGCATTCCTGGATAATTCTGCTTTGCTTGCTCAATTAAGCGATCGGCGGCAGCGGTGTCTCCTGATAATAAAGAGACAAGCCTATTTTTCATTCTGTTATGACTACCTCCACTATCCTCAACCCAATTCGGTATCTCTTCCACGAATGAGTCAGAATCGTGTCGGCGAAACTGCCAAAATAAAACGTAATAAAGTGTCGCAAAAATTATGATTAGGCTGAGTGTTCCTAAGAAAGTTAGGAAGTTAAAAGGCAAAAAGCCTAAAACTAACTGAGACAGAACGTAGCCAAGTAATAAACCCGTAACGAAGAGAATAAATGTGCCGACAAAAACGACTACTTGGTTTCCCATAAATCCTCATTTTCTAGATCGAGTCCTGGTCTTGGCATTGCTTCTATTGGAGAATTCCAAGGGGCAAACACTGGTAACAGAAGTAGTCCTGGCACAGCGGCGACAATAGTAATTAAGAAAAATGTAGACCAACCTGTAACTTCAGCGATCGCACCACCCGGAGCAGATAGAATATCACGGCTGACTGCCATTAAGCTAGAGAGTAAAGCATACTGAGTTGCAGAAAAGCGCTGATTACAAAGACTCATCAAAAAGGCAACAAACGCGGCTGTTCCTAACCCGCCACAAAACTGTTCAATGTTGATAGCTAACACCATTACTTGGTAATTTTTGCCAAGGTATGCCAAACAAAAGTAAGCTAAATTACTTACAGCTTGCAGAATGCCAAATACCCAAAGTGAGCGATTTATGCCAATTCTGCTTAAAATTGAACCACCTGCCAAAGCACCAACAATAGTAGCGATTAATCCCATTCCTAACTTAATTGCCCCAATATCAGTTTTGGTAAAACCGGTTTGCAGCAAAAAGGGTGTGGTCATATTACTTAGTAAAGCATCGCCCAATTTATATAGGGTAATAAATAATAAAATCAACAAGCCCCGGATAACACCTTTGCGCTGAAAAAATTCTCCAAAGGGTAAAAATACCGCTTCGGCTAAGGAAGCAGGAGGGCTAATTTCTTTTGGTTCTGGTGCGAATAAGGTCGCAAAAATACCGATCGCCATCGTACCAGCCATGATTAAATAAACTGACGACCAAGGTAAGCGATCGGCAAGTATGAAAGCCAATGCACCTGCTACTAGCAAGCCAATTCGATAACCTAAAATCCAAATCGCTGCACCAGCACCCATTTCTAATGGTGTTAAAACGTCGGTGCGGTAAGCATCACCAGCGATATCTTGAGTAGCACTAATAAAAGCGATGATAATAGCGTTGATGGCAAGAAATTGTAATGCTTGTTTGGGTTGTTGAAAACCCATAAGGGCGATCGCAATCATCAATGCAATCTGCGTCAACAGCAACCAACCCCGGCGTCTTCCTAAAAATGGTAGGGTGAACCTATCCACAAAAGGTGCCCAAAGAAACTTTAATGAATAAGGCAAACTCGCAAGACCAAACCAGCCAATAGCCGCCAAATCCACTTTTTCCACCGTCATCCAGGCTTTTAAGGTATCACCGATTAAATGTAAAGGCAAACCGGATGCCAAGCCTAGTAATAATAAAGCCGCCATTTTGTGGCTAACAAAAACTTGTCCCAGTCCTTTAATTTCTTTCATTATTTCCAGATTCATCCTCACCTCAGTAAATTTTAGTTATCTTGCCATACCTGTTGTATAATTTCATGCCAATATGCCGGAAGCAGAAATAAAGGCGATCGCTTACACCTGACTTTTTCCACCATCTTTTTTGAGGATGAGATTAGTCTGAGTCTGACTTTCTTAATTGAAATAGGCTTATTTCAATGTGATTAATGCAGTTTTAGCTGTTGATTGAAGTCTCACTCTCAATTGCTTGTTTATCATGAAAAAGGCATCAAAGAATGTATTCACATGAAAACCGATATCACATTATAGTTTCCAGACAAATTGTCCTCTTATCAGGGAAGATAGACGAATAAAGGATGCCCCTTTAAGATACCTAGTTCCTTAAGTTTCATTAACTTGGTAAATTTGATGCCCTCTAATTTCTACTTCGTGTGCGGCAAGGCATTTTTCCCAACCTTTACGGGTACCGATGTCGCTTTTGCCTTTGAGCAATCCTAATTCTTGTTCTTGTTGAGTGAGTTTAGCAAATTCTGCGAACATAGGATAGTTAGAATTAACAAACGTTTCTTTGCGGTGGAGAATCGGCGGATTTACTCTACTTTGATAGTCTCGGTGGGTTATCTTTAAAGTTTTAAAGTCAATAATTATACTGGCTTGTAACGCTGGATGGGGGTCTGTGTCGAATTCTGGGTAAAACAGGTAGCAAATTTGCTGTTTATCTGTGCAGTATTTTATCAATGTGGCTTGATCTACACGTCCGACAGTACGACTAGCGCAGCCTTCGTAAATTCTAAGTATCGGATCGAGTGCGGAAAGTGCAGAAACGTGAACGTAAAGAGCGCTGCGAGTGTGTTTACCGATTTTGCTTTTTTCGCAAGCTGTTTGAATAACTTCTGGTTGACCTAAGCTGAAAAGCTTGCTGTCAGCGACTTGACATGCTTCTTCGTAGCTACCGAAAAAGGCTTTGATGTCGTGGCGCATTTCTGGCGCTAGCTTAGAGAAAGATGGGCGTTGATCGAAATGGGTCAAAGCAAGATAAACTTGGATATCAAGAGAACGACGATAGGCGATCGCATCCCATTCGGCTTCGTCAGTTGCTTGTAAAATCACCGCAAAGGCACGGCGAAAGTTACCAAACTCAATCAGTAATTCTTGTTCATTTTCTAATTCACCTTTCATCGGCAGTCTGCCACGGCGCGTATAAAATTGCATCAGTGGTTGCAACTTTTCTTTATAGTCCTCAAAGCGCTTTGTCGGGATGCGGACTCTCGGCGTAGAATTGCTAGAAAAAAAGCGGATGGCTTTGTAGCTTTCTTTTTGAGCCTCATCTCTAAAAACAAAATAGATGCCTAGCGCCACGGGTACTGCATCTGTATTTAGCGCTTCATCAATGTAACTTTTGAGTTCTTGTTGGTCGTAATATTTCTGAAATGTATTGCGACGAGTGACGATACCATCACCGTAAGCTAATTGAGCGTTGCTGGGAGCATTAATCAGCACTTGAGCCGCGACAATTAAAACTTGCCGGGTAAGTTCCCAGGCTTTGCAAAGTGCCTCACGCCGTTCCTCTGGCTTTTCAATCACGTTGAGGACGTAGCCCAAGTTGACGACATCTGCGGCGGTGAGTGGTATGTCTGGATAATAGTAAGGGTCCCAGCCTGCACTGGTGTAGCCTAAATTTGCTACTCGCTGTACATCCCCACCATGTCCGCAACCGTAGTCAAAAAAGGTGGTATCATTAGTTAAAATTGCCCATTCTATTGCCAATCGCACAGGGCGAGATATGTCAGTGCGAAAAATCGCGGCTCTGTGACGTTCGATTTCTAAGTAATGTGACATAAAGATATTAAAAATAACCATAGATGCACACAGAAAGTAGGGAATTGGGCATGGGGCATTGGGCATTGGGGAGCCAGTGCCGTGCGGAGGTCTCCTCCGTTGAGGCATAGCCGCGTCATTGGGCATTGGGCATTGGTTTTCCCTTTCCCCTTTCCCCTTTTCCCCTCTTTAAAATCCCCTTTTCCTGTTTTCTGTGGTTTAATAATCCTTATATCTTTTTAATAGCCACTTCTATCAAATCTTCAATCTTCTTGATATTTGAATCGCCTGCTAAGTAACCGATACCACGATGTAAATGCAGGCGAAATTGTGTTACGAGGGTTTCTTTGTCAGTACCTAAATTATCGTTGTAGCAACGTTGTTTGAGGGCAAGTAGGAGAATATCAGACATTTCACCGCCAAAGACGCGCCAAGTCATTTCCACGTTGCTATCTTGGGGAATTGGTACGGGGGAGGGGATGGTTGGTTCAGCGAGGGAACGACAAAACGCCCAACGGCATAAGATATTCCATTGGTCGATTTTGGTGTTGCGTCTTAGTTTGAGAAGTTGATCTTTTGCGGTTTGGGAAAGTTTAATGCGTTCAATTGATGTTTCCATAATGTTGGGGAGGGGGAAAGGGGAAAGGGGAAAGGGGAAAGGGGAAAGGGGAAAGGAAAAGAATTATTACCAATGCCCCATGACGCGGCTATGCCTCAAACTCCTCCACCCCCGCACGGCACTGGCTCCCCCATGCCCAATGCCCCATTACCAAAAATAGCCTGGTTGTATGGTTGTTTGCCGGGTGGAGGAGTCGTATTTGAGGAGATATTCGCGGGCGATCGCTTCATTTTTATGAAGTGTTTCAACTTCGTTTTTGCCTATCTCAGTATCTGTAGATAACAAAATTACTTGATGGCTGGCTGAGGGAAAGTAGCGTTCTACTAAGTTACCACGGTGAGAAGAATCAAGTCTGCCTAGCGGTGTATCGATGGCGACTGGTAAGCGTCGTCCGGAGACTCGCGCTAAACCCCAAAGAAAGGCGATCGCTAAAAGTTGTTTTTCCCCTGCGGAAAGACGATGTTTGGGAACTGGTTTCCCTTGCAAGTCATAAAGGGAAAGGCTGAAGGTGTTGGTATCGATAGCGACGCGATGCACTAAATCAGATTTGTGCAGAAGATAGCGGAAGCATTCTGTAACTTCAACTTCTAGTTTATTTAGCTTTCGCAAAGTTAATTTTTCGCGGAAAAGCTTGAGTGTATCTTGAACTTTAGCGGCTGAAGAAATAATATGCTCTTTATTTTGGCGATCGATATTTTTTTCAGTATAGTTTTCTAGCTCTTTTTTAGTATTGCGAATATTTATATCTAACTCATCCAAACGGCGTTTTGTTATTTCCCAACTTGCTTTAGCTTCAGCAACTTGCTGTTGTGCTTGTTGCAAATCATCAACTAATCTTTGATAATCTTCTGGTGATGCAGCAGTTTGAATTTGTCTTTCTAAAGTGATAATTTCTTCTTCTTTTGTTTGTAATATATTGAGTTTATCTTCGGCATTATTTTTTGCTGATCGCAAGTGATGATGAATAATATTATCTAACTGATGCAGTGTTTCGCTATCAGTTAATAACCAAGGCTGTTCTGTTGTAGCTTTTTCTAAAGATTGATTTTCTTTATTGATGAAATGTTTAATTTTATCAACTTTTTCATCACCCAAAGCCAAATTGTGAATCAAATCGAGTAATCGTTTATCTCGCGCAACTAATAAATCATGTGCTAATGCAGCTTGTTGAATATGAAGTTCTTTTTCTCCTTGGGTGTAAATCTGATTCAGCAAAGGTTCAATTAAAGCCAAAGGTAAAATATTAGCCGCTAATTCACACATTAATTGACGTGTTTTCTCGGCTGACGCAGTTATTTCTGACTTCTGCTTCTCTAACTGACTGCGTTCTCCAGCGATTTTACCACCCTCAGAAATAAATTTATCAACAACTTCTTGCTGACGAAGTTCAACTTCTTTTAACTTTTCTTGTAAAGATGCTAAATTTAGCGTTTCTGCATCGTACTCTTTTTGTTGCTCTTTTAGCCTATTTTCAATTTCCTCTAAATTTGCTAAATATTTAATATCAGCAATTTCTTTGCGTTTGCGATTGACTAATATTTCCAAATCAACTGCTAGACGTTCAGCTAGTTCTAGTCCTAAAAGTCCGCTAATTGCATCAACTACAATCGGTGGAGGTATTTCTTGTTCTGCGAGTTCCTTAACTTGTTCTCCGTCAAAGAGAAATAAGTTAGAAATTCCTAAAGGTAATAGATTTTCGATGTAATCATCCCAAGTGTTAGCTAAAGCATCAATACCCCATGTTTTATCATCTTCACCAAAAACTCCTAAATCATCTTTACCATCTTTAAGATTTCTTCCCCAAGTCCGCACAACGCGGTATTTTACTGGTTTGTCATTTTCAATATGTTCAAAAACTAATTCAATCCGGGTTTTATCAACTGGATCGCTGTGACTGTTAACGCATTGAGTAAGAAAATCACTATAGCTAAGATTACCACGAGTAGAACATTGAGCGCGATGTCCATAAAGTGCGAGACGAATCGCATCCATTAGCGTTGTTTTTCCTCCACCATTCATCCCACCTAAAAGGATGATGGGACGAGAATTTTCTTCATAAATTTCTGGATTAAGATTGATGACTTGTTTTCCACAGTAGGGACCAAAGTTTTGTAATACGAGTTCAATAAATTTCATTTTCCGAAATATTTTATGAAAAATTCTATCCACTGGAGAATTAATATCTTTCGTAGGAAGCGTTTTAACGCTTATTTTCTTTTAAAGAATAATGATTTTTTTGGATTTAGAGCACTAAAGTGCTGACTACGAATATCCGCTCTTAATTTAGCAACAGTCTAACTCTATTCGCCCTTTTTCTTTTGAAATTTCATACTCCCCCAAGTTTTCGGTTGTGCTTCATCTGTTAACGCAACATCTCCCAAAGTTAGCTGCTTCACCTTTTCTACATCACCGGAACCGGCTGCGGTTTTTAAATCTCGTTTGTAATGAGCATTTTTTATCGCTTGCTCTGGAGAACGTGAACTAGTGTCAAAACATTTCTCTAATTTGTCGTATATTCCCACGCGACGCGACATTTTGCGATATTGACGTTCTGTGTCTAACAGCTTCGCCATTAATTCTAAATGCATTCCATCACCTTCACAAATTTCTTCTAACACAGCCCATTCATCGCTACCGAGTAGACTATAGCCAGCACTAGGACGGGGGTCAGAGAAAACTTCACCAGTCACTTCCATATAAATGCGGGGTAAACTATCATCAAATTCGTGCTTTTCTTCTAGCCAGATACGACGAATTTCGCTTAGTTCTTCTGGGGTAATTAGGGTAATGTCACGCATATTTTCTGGTGCTGTGCGACGCATTTGTGTTTGCGCTTCTAACACTCGTCTTACCCAATGTTCCCGCCAATATTTGGTATAGGGACCGGGTATTGGTTCAACTGATATTTCACCATCTACATTGCGGTCAAAAAGTTGCACGTTACCCCAAATTCGTCGAAAATCTCTTTTGTCCCGATCATCTTTAATATCTAATTCATTGCGGATATCAAGTAGAGGCTGCATCCATTCTTTTTCTTCATCATTCTGGATCATCGCCTCCATTGATTTATCTTTATTAACCATTGTGCAAACCCAGCAACCAAAGCGCGAATCTCCACAACTGGGGGTAGATGTATCTACTACAAGAGGGCATTCGTTGTCTGCTGTCGCACCTCGATACATACTGAATAAATCTTTATTGCTATGTTCCCAAGGATTTTGCCACTGATTTAGGTATAGCCAAACTTCATCAGTACGCCAGTCTTCAATAGGACTGTAAATCAGAGAATTGGGCAAACTAGGACTATTATAAAGTAGAGATTGAGGTGAACTTGAATTAGGATTGAGACGATCCTGTAAGCTACCTAGTTGATGTTTTTCCATTGAAGCGGCACGTTTAATGCTTTCAGCCTTGCGTGTACCCAAAAGAAGAATTACTTCTCCGTTAACTCTAACTACATCACGGACAAAGTGGTTAGAAGGGTAAATTTTGAGACGTTCAGTACACCATCTAAATCTATGACGCGGTGCTGGGTAGCCTTTACCAATCAGGTTTACCCAAAAAGTGTCTTTGATATCGGGATAGAGTAGATGAGGTTCTACAGGCATTCCTTGCTCTTGAGCTGCCACCTTCATCCGCTCTAACGACTTGCGTACCCAATTTGAGACTATAGGATTTTCTACCAGCGTATCTGTTGTAATAACATGAATGGTCTTAATTCGTTTGGAGGGTGGGAGTTTAGCAATGGCATTCCAGATCAGCTGCAAAGTTGCTGTCGAATCTTTACCACCGGAGTATCCAACTACCCAAGGAATGGCATCCAGAGTGTATAATTCTTGTATTTCTTGTGTCAGGGCTTCGATATAATCTACTAACTCTGCAACTGTACGCACTTGCTGAGTTTTCTTTTCTGGTTGTGCTGTAGCCATTTCTCCTTCCCTGTATAGACACGGGCATTAGTTACCCTTTTTATCTCTGTTACACTCATCAACCTTTGTATTGTAGAACCTAACGTAAAGTTTTTAAAAAGTTGTCTATCCACCAGCGAATTTTATACAAAACTAATTTGTATTAACTTTTACGTTTTCAAAAATTATCATGACTGACATTGCAAGCGAGTATCTATCAAGGGAAAACAAGGATAAACAGGTACTGGCTTTATTGCTAGAGAAATTCCTGGGGAAAAAGGATCAAATCCTCGTCCAGAAAACAGAGATGGGTGGAACTGAAGCTTATGTGGGTTCTGTCACATTAGAGTGGTTTGCTGGTCGGGTTCGTTTTGCGTCTTCTTTACCGTTGCTTCAGAAAAAGTATAATTCTGAAACCGATAATGTGGAGATTGACGCGGATAGTATTGAAGAAATTCGCCAACGTCCTCTTGATTGGTCACGTCAACTACCCCTAGCGCAGTATCTAGCAGCAAGGACTAATCATAAGTTTCCCCCTGTTTTGGTCGTGATTAACCAACCTTGGGTGGACAATCCGAAAGCTGCTGAGTGGAATAAACAAGGAAGCGCGACAAAATCGACTATTGATTTTACCCCATTAGATAAAGATGGCAAAGTCGGTTTACTCAACGTTTCTGAAGAGGATGTAACCATTTATGCACTAGATGGTCAGCATCGACTGATGGGGGTACAGGGGTTGATGGAGTTGATTAAAACTCGCAAACTCCAGCGTTACAAAAAAGATAAAACCGCTGATGATACTTTTATAACGTTATCTGACTTGATAGAACAGTATCATGTAGACCCAGCTTATCTGCAAAACTTGCCCACAGAAAAGATTGGGATTGAATTTATTTGTGCAATCGCTGCTGGAGAAACTCGCGAACAAGCAAGACGACGGGTGAGATCCATTTTTGTTCATGTTAACTTGATGGCTGCACCTTTAACAAAAGGTCAGTTGGCGCAGTTAAATGAGGATGACGGTTTTTCGATTGTTGCGAGAAAAATCGCTGTAACGCATTCACTTTTTGAACAAAAGCGCGATCGCAAACCTCGCGTTAATTGGGATAGTGCAACAGTGGCATCGAAATCAACAGTTTTAACGACGCTGCAAGCTCTACAAGATATGTCTGGGCGATATTTGGGGCAAAAGTTCCCTTTGTGGAAACCCTTGGATAAAGGTTTAATTCCCATGCGTCCAGAGGATGATGAACTTCAAGAGGGAATCAAAGAGTTTGAGAAGCTATTTGATTATTTAGCGAGTCTTCCCAGCTATCAGCTTCTAGAAGAAGAGGATACACCACCTTTGCGACGATTCAGCTTTGAGAAGGATGGGGGTGAAGGAAATATGCTTTTTCGTCCTGTGGGACAAGTAGCGATGGCGCAAGCTTTAGGAATTTTGGTTTTTCGCAAAGGGTTATTACTTGAAGACATATTTAAGAAGCTTCGCAGGTTCGACCAAAAGGGAGGATTTAGTGGTATGGACTATCCGCAATCTCTCTGGTATGGGGTTTTGTATGACCCAAATAAAAAACGGGTGCAGGTTGCGGGAAGGGATTTGGCAGCAAAGTTATTAATATATATTTTAGGTGGAATCACAGATCAGATGGAGCGTGCAGAACTTCGCAAAGCTTTAGCGAATGCGAGAACTGTGGAAAATAAAACTATCAGTTTTGATGGTAAGTTTGTTGAACCAAAGGAAGTAGGACTTCCACCTACTCTCTGACTGCCAAACCTAAGATGAAGCTCTCTGGTGTAAACGTTTTTATTATATACGATGTTTCTTTCTATGCCAGATAAGTGCCTCAGGATTGGGGCGATATTTTTCTTTAATTGGTAAAAATATTTTCTGCCCCTGATAACTCTTCATTGGTATTATCTTCAAACTTTCTACTGTCGTCAGGCATTCCTCAGAAAACTTATTGGAGACTATAATTGAATAATTTTTATCATCTATGCCAAAACAGCCATTATCAAACGCCCAATGATGATTTTTACAAAGTGATATTCCGTTACTTAATTGGTTATTGGAACTTACTGAAAGTGGCTTGATGTGAGCAGCATCGACAATATTTATGTAGCTTCGTATATCAACAGGTTTGATATTGAATTTGAGCCTGCAAACAGCGCATTGATATTCATATATGTGAATAATTGAGCGGCGAAAAAGTGAGTCTATTACGACATATTTTCTTTGACTATATTTTTTTTCACTGTTTTTAGGCTCAGTCACCTCTTGATTTTGCTTTTGAGCATCTAAATCAAATGTATTTAAAGTATCATCTATTTGGGTATTGGTTTCATCAAAAAAAAAGGTATCCATAAGTACATTAACTAAGTAATTCCTCGATTGTGTATCCTGTAGAATCTCCCAAAGTTCATCATCAAATCTTCCATATTCTACTAGCTGTTTAAGTTTTGTCTCACTTTTGATTCTATTTCTACCCTCAGCATCTTTTATATCCAGGACTTACGCAACTGGCACATTTATCTGAAAACTGTCACATAGAATTAATATGGCTCTAAGGTTTATAAATCAATGCTTACAAGCATTTACGGCAAATTGAAATATATGTGCCAGTTGACCTTATATTGTGACGCTTGCGTAAGTCCTAATATCTTCAAATTTTGGTGATTCTTGTTTAAGTTCTAAATGCCAAAATTGCTCTCCTGTTTCTTTATATTTATCATTTATCAAATTCTCAAAAGGCTGATGAAAAGCAGATTTTTGACCTTTAAATTCTCCTACTAAAATTCTTTGGTATTTTTTAAATATCTGTTTTAGATCTTCATACTCAGGCTTATTAGTATGAATTTCATTTTTCAATATCTGTTGATTTTCAAGTAGCTCAATAATCGATAAAAGAAAGATAGGCTTATAAGGAGAATACTCCTTATATTTATTGTAAGTAATTTGTCCTCTTTTGGCTTGACAAAATAAGGAAGCATAATATTCTAAATTTTTTGTGCTTTTACTCATTATTTATTAATTTTTTATTGACCATTTAAAAACTTCCGGAGGTCAAATTCATCTTCTTTTAGTTCTTGATTATCTCTTTCTATGCTTAAAAGTAATAAAACTCGTTCTGAATAGTCTACTGCGCCCCTAAATTCTACTTGTAATATTTCCAGCCCACCATTAACATATTCTTCAAATACGCGAAGACGTTCATTTTCATGTTCATACTCATCAGAAGAGATAATTTTAATATCTTTAGTTCCAGTAATTGCCAGTAACTTGATTACTAAATCGTATCCTCTGGAAACAAAAACTTCCTGTCCAATTGGCGATGGTTCTCTTTTAGATATTTCGCCTAAAGGAACTCGCTTATTATGCTTCGCACCCAAAGCAGCGGCAAAAACGATCGCATCAGCAAAAGTCTGAAAAGGACCCATTGCACCATCAGCTGAGATTAAAGCCTTCACCAATTCAGCTTTATCTTTAGCAACCCTGATTCTGCCAGTTTCAGCCATAATATTGATATATACTACGTTGCAATTGTAAGCAAAAACCTAAACGCCATACTCTTACAGAGTCACTCCGTAAACGCACTTTCTTCTGTTGTCTTAGCTGTTCGTTTTTCGGAAAAATAAGCGCGATACTCCTGCGGAGTCACTTCGTGAACGCATCACATCATAAACAAATTATCCACCGGCATTGACCATCCCGGTACTGCGGGTTCAGCTTGCGCTACTTCACCACGACGATAGACTTGAGGTTGTTCGGGATTACTTGCACAATATACCCTAACAACTTCTTCCTTAAGTACATCTACATCCCACACAACTAACGTACCCGCAGCAAAGTAATCAAGACGCTTTGCAGCCATATCTTTTTCTGCTGTATCACCATAATCATTTTCACTTCTCACCTCAGCGGCAAAAACAGGTGCACCATTGAGGAACTTCCCACCTGTAGATTTGCCGATGTAAAATGCTGCATCAGGACTTAAAGAACGACGATTAGGAAGATTCACAACAAAACCAACATTATCCGGTAAAGCATAACCACTCTTTGTCAGACGTTCATAATCGCGCAGACTAGCATAAATTTCGCCTCCTGCACGTCCTGGTAAAAATCCAGTTGGAGACATCAGCAGCAGTTTTCCATTTACAATTTCCGCCTTACAATTGTCAGGTACTCGGTACAAATCTTCAATAGTTGCTTCAGCTTTTATACTCATAAAATACCTCAGATTAATTTGAGATAATTTAAATTTAACAAATGCATAGCCGTAAGGCTTGTCGTGAGACATCGCACATCCTTCTCTCTGTATCCTTTGCGCCTCTGCGGTAGCCTGCGGCAAGCCGCTTGCGCGTCTACGTTTTTGTGAGAAAATACACTAAGCGCATAGAATAATCTCACGCAAAGCCGCAGAGGCGCAAAGAATAATTAACCCCCACGTTCAACCTCAATAATTTCCGTATACTCAAATTCATTCGGACTTTGCCTAACTAAGGGATATCTTTCCCCACTCAACTCTATATAATCTTGTTCGCAATCAGGTTTAGAAGAATAGTAAACCAACACATATTCCCTCCCTATTCTCTCACCCATTTCCTCCTCAACTTCACCTCGCCATTGCGTCTTAGTTACCAACACAATCAACTGATTTGCTAATTGAGGAATAGTTTTCGCAATTTGTCGCCGATAGTTATTATCTAAACTACCAAAAGGCGAATCCATCACTATCGGAAACGTATTACTATCTGGCATCATCAACATTTTTCTTTCACTCCATTCCCTTACCTTGTCAATAATGCTGCCAATAAAAGATAAACTGAGAATTTGATTTTCGCCTGTGGAAGCTGCAACTGATGCTTCGATACCTGTTGTATTTTCCACTAGCGTCAATTCATATTTATCGCTAATTTTGGGAATGTAAGGTGTAAAAGAAATTTCACTGAATATTTCTTTTACTCGCTTTTCAAGTTGCAAGCGAAAGTGATTTTCTTGACGAAACTTAACTTCTGTTAATCGCTCAATTGCATCTTGGGTAGCAGCAATACGTCGTTGTGCTAGTCTTTGCTTATCCTCATTCAGCTTCTGTTTAGCAACTTGCTTATTCAAGCCTTCAATTTCCACTTTCAAATTAGCAATTTGCTGCTGATTTGCACCTTGCTCTAAGGTTAACTCTCTGATTTTGTCTTCAATTTCATCTAACCGCTTTTGTAAACTGCGAATTTCTTCACTTGGATCTTTTCGCAAGCGTTCTTGAATGTTATCTAACTCTCCTTCAACTTGAGATATAGTTTGTCTTAGCTGATTAATTCTGGCTTGTTCTTTATCAACTTCTTCCCAAAACGCGACTGCTTGCTTGTCAATTTCATCTACTTGAGCACTCATGCGGAAAGCTGTTTCTTCCACCGCTGAAGAACCAGCTTTATCGAGCAACTTTCTCACATTCTCATGTCGATGAGTTCCGTCGTGTAATTCTGCACCACAAATACAGCGTTTAGAGTTGAGTAAGTCGGTAACAAACTCCCGCGAAATTCCCGAAGTTAATTGACCGCGCTGTTTTAAATCTTCGATAATAGTCCGAAACTGGCTTGTAGTTTCCGATAGCAACACCGTATAACCGCGTGTGGAAATAACTTTTTTCAGTGCTTCTCTGGTTTGTTTGAGATTTTCTTGGTTTGCTTTTTTCTGGTTTTCTAACTCTTGTCGTCTTTCTTGAATTTCTCTAGCAGCGCTGAGTTCTCGCAAACGGCTACTTGTCTCTTTTTTAAAGGTTTCTTGATACTCTAATTCTTGTTTTATTTCCGTTTGTCGCTTGGTGATGCGCTCAATTTCCCGCTCTAGCTTTTCTTGCTGTCTTAAAAGCTGTTTCGTTTCTGAATCACCGATGACTTTTAATTCATTATCTAAAGTTTTCTTTGCTTCCCCCAAATGCTTGATTGAACGATTTATTACTTCCACCCCCAAAAGCATCTTTGTCGCTTCCGCAATTTCTGCTTTTTTATCGGAACGCACTATTTGCTCAATGCGTTCGCCATCAAACAAGAAATATTGATGTAAACTACTTGGTAAAATCTGATTTATGATATCTTCTGGTTGTTGGAGTGGAAAATACCAGCGTCCATCATCACCAGATACTTGCATTAATAATTTTGTCTTACCAACATCAATATCAGTTGCATTTTTATAAACCCGACACTGACGTTTGACGTTGTAGCGTTTGCTATCATGTTCCCAACCTATTTCTACCCAACATTCTACAGCTTGCCCGATTTGAGCTTCAGCGATCGCTCGCTTATTAACTAACTGCTCAACTGAGGCAAATGCTGCACTAAATTTCTCATACAGCACCCATGTAAATCCATTCAGCAGACTGGTTTTTCCCGCGCCATTATTACCATGAATAATGGTCGTATTATGAGCATCACCAACTGCTAAGATGATTTCTGGTGTCTTGCCATAAAAAGAGCGAAAGTTACACAGCTTGATTGAAGTCAGCTTCATTGCACCGCTTCCTTCACTATTGCCAATATATCATCATTAATATGGCTGAGACTTTTCTTATCCAGTCTGCTTTTTTCTAAATGCCATACCCGCTCAATTATTTGCCGCACTTCCTCAGGAGCATTGATAATTGGCTCCTGAACATCATCGATATTCGGCTCTTTTGTCATCTCGGTTTTAAAATAGATTTTTTATCTATTTTAACCGTCTGTACTCGTGTAAGCGTAGCCTTAAAGGTACTCTTACCGTTATCTTTACTTTCAGCGAGAAAAGCCAAGAAAATTTTAGTTTTTTTGAAATAAATTGCTTTATTTTTGGACTGTTTGCTGATATTATTAAAGATAACTATATAACTGTCATCATAATGGGGTAGTAGCAGTTTTAAAAATTTTGCTACTACCCCATTATGATGAAACTCATCTTCTACCTATTATTTCATATCTACCCCTGTTTTTATCGATTTTTTTAACTTTTTAATAAAAATTTATCTTAAGTAGAAAAATCGTTTCCCAAAACATTAAATACAAAGTTTTTTTTGGTGTCTTTGTGTAATCAGAGGTTAAATATCCAATAAATCGTATCGCTTTTGTAAAGCGAGTAATTTCATCCTAGCTTCACCTGCATTGTCAGCTAAATCGGCAAACTCAACAAAGCGACGCAATTCTTTTCTTAGCAAATTGCGCTCAACTTCTAAAGTGTTTCTGTCAAGTTCTGGTGGTAGCACAATCATGTCAAATATAGTAGCGCGTTCTTTACCTGGGTGAGGGCGCAAAACTCGCCCGCGTCGCTGAATAAATTGGCGGGGATTTCCTGAACTTGCTAAAATTACAGCAGTCTGAATTGCCGGAATATCAACTCCTTCATCTAAGCAGCGAATTGCTACTAAACCTTGCAATTCACCGCTTTCAAATTGATGGCGCAAAGTTTCTCTTTCTTGTAAAGGTGTTTTTGCGGTGTAGGTACTTACCCTATACCCCATTTCTCCTCCTAATATTTTGGCGACTGCTTTGAGTTGGTGTAGCGATGAACGTCCCTCTTCTTGTGCGCCATCACTACAATAAAAAAGGGTGTGAGTAGTTTCGCGACAAGTCGTCATTAGTTCGCGCAAAGCGTTTAATTTATTTTCTGCCGCGCCAATTAATCTCGCACGTTGCATTAACAAAGGTTTTAAATCTTGATTGTCTTCAAAGTCACCTACATCTAAATTTTCTCGTTCTCGATACAATAAAATTCGTCCAATTCTTTTAGTTAAATTTAAATAGGCAAGACTTTCTACTTCAGTTAACTCCACCAAAATGGGATGATACAGATAATGTACTAGCGCACCTTGATAAATTGCATTCCTTAACGTGAATTCTGGCTGAAGAACCGCACCAAAGTAATTCAATAAAGATTGAGTGCCATCATCATCAAAATATCTTTCTGGTGTAGCAGAAAGAGCAAGTCGTAAACCCACGCGGCGTGGTAAACTTTCTTCCAACTTAGGTGCGCCTAAGTTATGTGCTTCGTCGCCAATAATCAAAGTCTTTTCGGGAAAGTACTTGAGTTGAGATTGAAAGCCATCGCCAATTAATGTGGAATTGGTAGTAACAATCGTGAGAAACGATTGCGAACCAGAACGCACGTTATAAAGTTGGGTAGAAAGTTGACTTTGCCACGTTCGTAAATCTTCAAAAGCTAAAATGGGCTGCAAGTTGAATTTTTCACATTCTCGCGCCCATTGGGTGACAAGATGACGAAAGGGGCACACCACCAACAAAACTTGCAAGTTAATTTGTTTGTATAACTCGCAAGCGATCGCCAATGCTGTAATCGTTTTACCGCTACCAGTAGCCATCTTCAGCGTACCTCTGCCGTTGTTGGCAAACCAAGACTCAACAGCTTGCCGTTGATATTCCCGTAATTGCAACAGATAAGGCATTCTGGGGCATCCTGGTAGTTTATGAGTTTGATAATTGCCCTTACTTTCACCTGCAAATGGTTTTTTCAGCTTGAAAGTGGGCAATTTCTCAACTCGTCGCGTCAGGTACATACAAATAACAATGACTAAAGTGGTGATGAACCCTGAGAATTGGTTGTTAGTTGTTGGTTGTTAGTAGTTAGTTGTTTTATAAACCACTAACTACTATCCACTAACCATTACCCATATATCAGTTGTAACCCCGCCAGACACCGATGAGAGTACCTTGCACCTCTACTTGTACTGCGGATACTTCGATGGGGTTGTATTTGGCATTTGCAGGTTTGAGGGTGACGCGATCGCCATTCCTGTAAAATCGCTTCAATGTCGTACCGTGTCCTTCGACTCTGGCGGCGACAATGATACCATTTTTCAGATGATCTGGTTCTGGTACTGGACGCAGAAATACCACATCTCCATCGACAATCGAATCTTCAACCATACTGTCGCCAGCTACCCGCAAAGCATATGTTTGCGGAGGTAACGACAAATTAGCCAAATCGAGATGTTCCACGGCATCGGTGAACGGTTCAATTAAACCGCCGGCGGCGATTGTACCTAAAATTGGCACACCTGGTTTTTGCGGACGCAAAATCCGAATTGTTCGCGCCTTACCTTCACTCCATTCAATATGTCCCTTGGCGCGTAAATGTTCCAAGCGGCTTTGAATAGGTGCAGGTGATTTCAGGTTCATCGCTTGCATCATTTGCCTAATTGAAGGCGAATGCTGGTGCGATCGGATGTATTCCGCCAGCCATTCGTAAAGTTCTTGTTGAGCTTCTGTTAGTCTTTCCATAAATTAGTAGGGAGACAAAGTACAAATGTCTCTAGAACATTAGTACTACAAAAAACCCCCCAATGGCTTGTAAATTTTTAATTTTTGATTTTGGGTGAGTAAAGTCAGGGGTGAGGAGCAAATACTTATAATTGATAACTCCTAACTCTTTATTGTGCCCCTAAGAGACTTGCAAGTAAAGCTTTTTGAGCGTGCATCCTATTTTCTGCCTGATCCCAAACTCGTGAGTGAGAGCCTTCAATTACTGCTTCAGTAATTTCTTCACCGCGATGAGCTGGTAAACAGTGTAAAACAATTGCGTCGCGGTTAGCAAGACTCAATAGCAGATCATTGATTTGGTAGGATTGGAAAATTGGTAGCCTCGCGCCGGCTTCTGCTTCTTGCCCCATACTTGCCCAAACATCAGTATAAAGTACAGAAGCTCCCTTTACTGCTGCTTCTGGGTCATGAGTTAAAATTACTTCAGTTTTGTTGTCGGCTATTGCGCGTGCTTTTTCGGTGATGGCTGCATTTGGCTCATAGCCAATTGGCGTGGCAATTCTGACATTCATCCCTACCAAAGCACAGCCTAGCATCAGAGAATTGGCGACATTATTCCCATCGCCCACATAAGTCAAGGTTAAGCCAGCCAGCGTGCCAAAACATTCTTGAATCGTTAATAAATCTGCCAATACCTGACAGGGATGTCCTAAATCTGTAAGCGCATTAATTACGGGAATTTTGGCATAATTGGCAAAAGTTTCCAAATCTTGCTGTGCAAAGGTGCGAATTGCCAAAATATCCAAATATCGATCCAACACCCGTGCTGTATCTTGTATCGGTTCCCCGCGGCTCACTTGGGTGACATTAGGGTTAAGATCAATTACCTGTCCACCCAGTTGATACATCGCCACTGTAAAACTGACTCGTGTCCGAGTTGAAGCTTTGGAAAACAACAACCCCAGCACTTTAGGACAATGCAACTTTAGCCGTTGTGATTTCAACTCAGTTGCCATTTGCAAGAGTTCTTGAACTTCCGTTGCACTGAAGTCCGCCAAACTTAATAAATCTCGTCCGATCAACGCTGCCATTGTTGTGATCTGTAAAGAACAATTATGTCTTTATGTTTGTTTAGCGTGCCGTAGTGAAGTACCCCACCGCTCCCGTCGGATGGGGCTTCCTGTCTCACTCGCCGTTGCCACGTTAGGCACACTCATTACTGAATGTCCGGAACCAAATCCGGTGATGGTCTTACACAGCGTCTCTGGTCTTGCGACCTTTATCTCCTCAGAGGGAGAACCCAGGCAGCCGCCCTGCTTCCCAAGGCAGTAATTGTTTTTTTCGTACATCCCTGTGTGGCTTATCTTTTACAGCCTATGGGCGCGAGCCTGTGACCGGGATCTTTCCCCCTTTCTCACGCTAGTTACCGTGGTAAGCATCTAAGTGCTACTGTGACCATTGGAAAGCAGCCGTGTGGGTGGGTCATCAACCACTATAATGGTAGCATATGTATACTTAAATTGCTACCATGACTCAAATTAGCTTGCGTTTGTCGCAGCGAGAAAAAGAACACTTGCAAAAGTATTGCGAGTTGTCAGAGCGTAATCAAACTGAGGTATTGAGAGACCTTGTTCGTAGATTGTCAATCAAAGGGGTATTGAACCCCCTTGATTGACCGCTATCCATCCCCACCGCATGGCGGATGGGGAATTTCGCGGACTTGTTAAAAAAATACCACTTTAAAACCTTACCAGATATTTTGGTGTTCAGCCTGAGGTTTCAGATAGCTTTTGGTATGAATCTTCATTTACTCACATCTTCAAACAAAAATTGAGATTATTTAACTACTCAGTATAGAACCCATTTGACATCTTTTACTGTGTTGAAGTAAAGTTAGCGCAAAAGTTGTATCCAACAGTTATGCCATACTCTAGCAGCCTCACAGACGAAGAGTGGATAATCCTAGAACCCCTACTGG